>Ga0116227_10002657_pt1 | contig 40323 bp, 31 predicted proteins | sample S1TSphgellanicum_FD_89693 | JGI IMG/M metagenome (GOLD analysis project Ga0116227, IMG submission 89693) | Host-associated microbial communities from peat moss isolated from Minnesota, USA - S1T2_Fb - Sphagnum magellanicum MG | ecosystem: Host-associated > Plants > Peat moss > Unclassified...
TTGTCTCTCCCCCCTCCCCCCCCCGTTTGTTCCTGCTCCGTCTCCTCCAACTCTGGTATCTTTATCTATGCGGTTACGATGATGACCTAAGAAGTCCAGAGAAAGCAAACAAAACAGGTACCTTGGTTGGATGCAAGTGCTTTGTCTCTGTCTCTCCCTCTCCACAGAGTTTTATGTTGCAAAGAAAGCCGAGTATAGTCTCTTTCTTTCTTTGCTTCAATGAAAACACTTGCCGTTTGCAACGACGGTGTTCGTCTTCAAGCATTTTCTTCTTTGTTGTTGCATTAGGTCTCCGCCCATTAGCAACAGTCCGCGCGCCATATCTTTCTCTTCTCTTCTGGGAGGAGGCTGATTGTTGCCACCACTCCATCTGACGCCCATTTTGTTGTCGTCGTCCTCTGCGACTCCGCAACAGTCTCTTCCTTCTCAGATCCCTCGTCCTCTATTTTCAGTGACAACAGGCACAGCAGAGGACGTTTTTGGTTTTTGGGTCCTGGAAGTACGTCGTCAGAAGGGTTTTGTTCTTTAGGGTTTAGGCAAAACCCTAGACAACGCTCCCTCCGCACTGCAATACTTAGTAGTGTGTGCCAATGTCTCCTTCCTCCCTCTTCTTCTTCTTCTCTTGGCTTCTGGATTGCGCTAGGTATCTGTCGTCTCTCTTCTCTTCTCCAATTTGTTCTCTGAAGAATCTCTCTCACGCATGTTCTCTCTTTCTGTCTGAATTCTCTATCTTGAGGGAGTTAGGAGTATTTTGCAGCAGCTTGGAGCATGGCAGATGATGATGGTGTGATGTGCAGTGTAGCTGCGGACTATGAGCTCGACGTTGGGAATCTTGTCGTCTTCCATGGCCGTGGCCCGCCTGCTTCGTCCGCTATGACTGAGTACTCTTCTTCTCCCATCTGTCTCGGCTCTTGGAAAACGCATACCTTGTTTTGTTGATGACCTGTGTGCGTATTTTTTTTTTCGCTAAATGGTGTGTGTATGCCTGAGATTTCTCGTGTTCTTCAACAGTTCTGGGACGAATACAGGTGTGTTTCGTCCGGATTGAGCATCAGAACTCATAATTGCAGCTGTAGTAGAGCCTTTCGTGGGGTTTCGGTTTTTGTATCCCGTTTGTAAAATGGTTATTGTTTTGCTTCTGGGAAGACATCATATTCTCTGTTGTTGTAGTGGCTTGGCTTTTGCAGAATCTTCTCCTCTTCAACAAAATTCAAAGAGACTGTGCAGCAGTTGTCAAGGAGATGATGCCATCCTGGTTAGAGAGTGTCCATCTATCAGGGTAAAAGAAAATTGCAGTTGAATAGGCACACTTGATCACCTGATGTATGAAGATGTGCATCCTTCTATCAGCAGCAGATTGCATTTGATTCCTGCTGTTTCCAGCTCAAAAGTGTGTTTGAGCATTGTTAGGGTGTGTGTGTGTGTGAGTGATCTGGGTCATTTGGTTTGGTTGCTCAGGGAGGAGAGGGATGCACAATGTCTGGAGCAGGGAAGGGTACTGGTACATGTACTTGCACCCACACTTTTCAACATGCCATCTATTTTTGACAAAGTTGGTCAACTGGTGAACTTGCCTCATCCCACAATGCAGCTCCCATGAGACAAACTGGTATGTTGGGTTTTCATGGGTTTTGGAACTCTTGAGCTTTGTTTGGCAAGACACTGAAAGAATTGGGGTAATGTTGTTTTTGGGTGATTTGTTCTCTGATTATTATTTTTTACTGGCAGCAGCAGCAGCCCTATGAAAGGCTGAATTGAGTTTCTGTGTAGTGTTGATGATGCATCATCTGTCTGATGCAGTTACCCAAGCCAAGGCCACCAAAAAAGTGGGAAACTTTTGCCAAAACAGGATGTTAGAACTCTAATTTCTGTCTGCTGTGTATGTGTTTGACTTATGCCTCACAATCCAAAACTGCATTGTTTGCAACTCTCTGCAACATGCACTCCCATTGCGGTGAGGGATCACTCTTGTTTGTGACCCTGTTTTGACTTTTCCTGTTTTGTCTAGATTTCATAATCTCTCCACTCCAGTTTCTCATGGGCAGTTACCTTGAGACATCCATGACTTCTGCAGAGCTTCACTTCTGTTTCAAGGTATGATAGTAGACTGGTTTTCCTCAACAGACCGCCTGACCCTGCTGCATAGGGCAGGGAGACATAGTGCCTGCAACCAAAGCAACAGACTATTTGTTTTTTGGTATCAACATTGGTCACTGGTAGCATGCAATCTTATGACAGAGCACTGGGTATGATGGATATGTGACCTGCAGATATTGTGAAAAGAAAGAGAAGCAAATTGGACTTTGATGAGCAAAATGATGAGTAGAGATAGAGGCATGGTTACAAGCAAGTGAATGATGACAATGATATCCCCATCATTGAGGCTAAGTCATCTGATGGTAAGGTGCTCATGTTTCTTTTCTTCAATGATGGTGATTAGTGGGGCAGTTAGCAGGGGTTTCCTTTCTTATAACATGATAGGATTGATTATATGTGTTCTGGCTTTGGAATGTCATATGTGTATTATCTCAATGTGTTGTTATGTGAAGTAGCAACCAGCCTGTTGGTTGTTTTTCATTCTTGTTCTTAGCATCAGTTGGATGTTGATATCTTCATGGTTACATCAGACATTGTTGCTGAGTTTGTTCTGCTGATGGTTTTGTTTTCGTCAGAGCCTGGGGTGGATCCATTTTTGAAGTTGAGAGCTGATAAGAAAGAGTGAGTAGCCAAGCAAGAGGAAAATCAATTGGAGAATCTGAAGAGGGCTGCTAAAATTGGTGGCCAAGGTGCTTTACCCAGGTATCTTTCCATACTTCTGCCTGTTTGGCAACTGTCTTTTTTCATGTAGCAAATGTGAGTTCAGAAACACATTACAGAGAGCCTTTGCATTCATTAGCTGTTGGATCACACATTCTTTCTTCTGTACTGTTCTTGAATAGAATGATATGAGGGACCTCAGCTAAGGTTACTTTTATGAGGCAAAGAATTCACACTGTGTTGTTCCCAAGCTCCTAGGGAGTTTCATTTACAGAACAGGAGGAACTAACAGAGGCCATGTTCTGCAACAGTACCTTGCATTTGGCTGCCATCTCAGTTCCCATAACAGGGACCAAACAGCCCTCTATACGACTGAAGTTGTTGGGCAGGCAGTTGGGCTAGCCAGTACTGCCACTGCTAGTATTGGCAAGTTTGACAAGAAGTTTGGAGAAGCCTCTGAAGTTTGCTGGAAAGCATCGGAAGGTGAGATTCATGCATGCATGTTTTGTTGGGTTCTTTTGTTAGTGCATTTGGTGTTTTCTTTGGGCCATTTCCTGCATTTTGTGGTAGCCACTACTCATGGGCATTTTGATCCAAAAAATAGAGGATGTACTAGATTACTGACTAACTCCAGTGGATGTGTGGTGGTGTGCAGCTTTGACCTGTGATAGATGGTAAGGGTGAAGAAAAGCAGCTGCTTCAGAATGTGCTTAACAAAGTTATATTAAAAAGTTCACATGACAGATGTCACAAAGGCATGGCTCTATAACCTTTTCCAATGCCTTTTTGCCACAGAAATGCTTTCACATAAGCATCTCTTTCCTGTTTGCCAGGTTTTTCTAGTATGCTTGGGTGATTGATTAGGGGAAGTATACTAAGAACATTTCATAAAGCACTTTGCAGAGTAAAAGAACTTGGAGAAACCTGACAATGTCTCATATATTCCATCCTGCCTGTTCCTCTTTGCAGGCAGTGAGCATGCACAATGTAGAGGAGGGAAATAGCAAAATCAAGGTGGCAAGAAAAGGAAACAATCATCAAGAGAGACACACCCATGAAAGAAAGGTGGGAAGTTTTATTGCAAGGGAGTTCACAAGTCACCTAGTAAATCAGGGAGTGCAGTAATTCAGGTGTGATCTGAGATATTGGTAAAGGGAAGATCTCAAAAAGAGTAAAATGGTGATGAAAATTATCATCATATGGGCTAACTCTCCCCTCTCTTCTGTAATGAGAGTTTTTATTTTACATGTGCCATCATGAAAAATATGGTGAAATGCTTCTAAAAGATGAAATATTGAGTTCTCCAAAGTTTTTTTTGTCAGTTCAGGTTCATTGGCTGTTTCTGTCACTCATTCTCAATCAGTGTTTGGAATATGGTGTATGATCATGGAAGTGAGTCAGGATAGTTGGTGGCATGGAAAGTGATTGTACAATGCATGAACTCAGTCTTCCAACCACGGATAATAGCAATATTTGCCAATGATGACGTGGCTAGTGTTGTCCATGGTATGTATGCCCATCACTAGCTTTCCTGCAAATTTTGAATCCACACAAACATATCAAAACTTAATTGAATATGTAATGAAGGAGACATCTTGAAGTCCATAAACTTGAATGGAATTATCCTTAATTAAAATGTTTTTTATAATTTGGCCACTTCAGGGCTCTTCTAGTTCTTACTACCAAAATGTTTCTTAGAATTTGACCATTTTTGGGCTCTTTTAAGTCATCAATTCATGTCATGTCATGCATATTAAAATGATCAGGCTGCATGAGGCTTTTTTGAATCCATCACCCTCCTGCAAAATGCTACCTTATCATTTTGCCATTTGAGAGCTGTGATGCTCATCTATTTGTCATATGATAGGTATGGAAATGATCATTCTAGGGTGACAATAGAAATTTGGATGTGGACTAACATATGTTTAGTAGTTTGTGATATCAGAATTCATGAGAAGATGCTCCCGTTAAAAATCTTAATGAATATGCATGCACATTGGCATACCTGAGGTTAGTGTCAATCGAAATTCAAGCAGGCAGAGGTGGAATGATTGGACCATTTCCTACTAGCTCTTGCATTTTGGCCTTGCTAACAAGATGAGATGGTTTTGTTGGAGTCTGCACAGACATAAGAGGCTTGGGACAAGCCTCATCTCGAAAGAGAATATTGTGGCCCTCCAATGTTTGCAATTTTTGTTTATGCACCTTTATAGCATTTGCTTTAAGGTCAACATGGTCTTTGGTAACACCCCCATATTCGACTTCACACTTATCAAGTTGTCGCTGCACTCACAAACCCCTTCTCACCATGAAACAACTTCACAAATTTGTCATGTTTTTTGTTGCTAGTGGATCCAAGAGCTTCATATGGGAATCCAAGTTAGATGCATGACAACAACACAAGATGACCACAAAGTACTCACATCAAACTAGTTTGAAATCATCTAGTTTGTAAGTCAGACATTCTCATGGTGACTCTTTCTTAACTATCAATAGAATCATGTACCCAACACAAAACTGGAATCAGTAATTAATTCATGGGTGACTGTTTGCACATTTAGCTGTCAGCAATTCAGTATAGAAAGACTCTTGGAAAATCAAGCACAAAATTTCAAGAATGAGTTTGGCTTGCCAATGGTTTTGGAGACTCAATAGGTGGAGTGCCAGAAAAGTTGTGTCCAGCCAGCTCTTTGCGCTTAGATTTAGAAACTTGAGGAAATTTACTCCTGCTTGTGGTGATGTCAGTGTCATCTTCCATTGTTCCATAAAGCTCCTTTTGTTTTGCCCATCCAGAAGGTGTGTTGGGACATTTTCGGTCACTACAAACTGGTCCACTCAATGTGAAATGGCTGATCTGCCCAGCCATCTGAACCCAGAAAAGTAGTACCTCATGGATGAAAATTGGCAAGTCATCTCCAAGTTCATTCTTTGTGTGCATACAATTACCAACAATTCTTCAAAATCCAGGACATACATCTTGGTTTGCCAACACTATATCCTTAGTCTCCAGCAAAGGCACAACAAAATTGATTCCAATGACTATACATAATTACAACCCAAAAAAGGGCAAATCTATAATAATTCATTAGCTCTTTTCGGTTTCTAAAATTCAAGAATTAGTTAAGGTCTAGGGTGAGATTTTGGGGTGCAGGTTTATGAGGGGACCTAAGTGATACACACATTGCGGTGAAGGGTGTGGGGATACAGCCGTCGTTCTTCAGGCTCATAGATTTGTCGTGGTGGAGGTGGAGGCAATATAGAAGGTGCAGTAAATGGCCTGAATATATTATGACCCATGAGTTCCTCAGCTTTCATGCTTGAGCAAGGAACCTACTTGCCAACAAAAGTAGCAAACCCCATCCATCATCAAAAGTAATTTTCAGTTCCTTTCTTTTTTGGGAAAATGGGGAGGAAGCCCATGGACTTAAAAACAAACATGGAAACCTCTTAGGTACTCTTGATCTTTGTAGGTTTTATGAGAAATTGTGTACATACTTCGCAAATATCTCAAGAACCTTTGTTATAGAATGATCTAAAATGACTACAAAACATCAATCTCCTCAACCAGGAAGACAGACAGACAGACAGACAGACAGACAGACAGAAAGAGCAGCAACTTAATTACCTTTGGACAATGACCGGTGATACTAGATCCAGCACCACTGCAATCCCCTGGAGCTGGGTAGGGATCCTTGAAAAGTTCGTTACCCAACATTTCCTTCACTTTTGTATCAAAACCAGGTCTCCTGTCGTTTAACAAACATACCACACATCTTGTCAAATTGTGATATCCACGCATGACATATTCATTATTTGATTTGAGTCTGGCAATTTACTCAATGTTCAGACATTCAGAGTCATACTCATAGTCATTCTCGTACTCAAGTAGATCCACAATACAAAAGCATCACAGTTTCTATGCTAATAAGACAAAGGAGCTTAACCTCTTCAGCAAAGCAATTGCCTGCAGTTCATCATTTGTGAGATATTCACCAAAATGAATTGTAGTAATGACACCTCCAGGCTGCACCCACCAATTTTTGGAAATTCTGAGTCAACAGCAATAACACTAATGATATCAGATTTTGAATCCAAAAGAAAAGTTAGGGTTTCAATCGTAGGGCTAGATAGATCTTCGTGCGTTCAATCTGAAGTATGTGGACTCTTGTGGTGTCTTTCACAACTGAGTTTACAAGACCTTAAAAACAGAAACAGAGGTCTCAATTGGATAATACACCGACTCTTGTATTATTCAATCAACTTATTTGTGTTTGACATCCAGATCAAGAAGTTACACCTTTGACATATCCCTACTCTATCAAACATGGAAAGATTGTCAATGACAATAGAGTTTTCTTCCACATTGTTAAAAAGAAGAAAGGCAAAAAAGAGGGAATCACCAACACAAATGAGTGCAAATTTTGGGTACCTTCAGCTGACCCACATGCTGCTCATGTGCTTTCACCTTCAGATGATCCACATGGTAGTCATGTGCTTTCACATTCTGGTTTTCCTCCTGCATTCCATAGTTGGCCATGGTTGTGGGAACATATGAACGCCTCATTTCCTAACAAAGCTCAATGAGCCTCTCTGCAACCTAAATCACATCCGGGTAGCATGTATCTATCTACTCATCAAATTACAGCCAGGAATCTATAATCCTGGAAATATCAAACAAAAGGCCATCACAAAATCAAGCTTGCCCCCCATCACTGCATTTAACATTTATTCATGCAAATCAAGATCACACGAATACACTACCAAACATTTTCATAATATTCAACCAAGATTATACAATAACATCCCCAAAATATTTATGAAAAAAATGCAACCAAGAGCACACAGTACTATCTTCAAAGATGTTCATGATATACAATCCAACTACAAAACCACTTTGTGTGCTTGAAGCAGGAGTTACTGTAGGTCAGGCATTAGAGAAGAAAAGGAGCTGGTTACCTAACAGGACTGCAAGTATCTCGCAAATCCTTGCTCTCATTACTTAGTCACTGAGTTGGTAAACTCAAAGTCAGTTCCAAGGTTTGACAACTTGATCTAGTCCTGTGATACTACAACAATACGTATGCATGTTACAATACCATGAACCATGAAAAGTGGTGATTAGCAGGGCAAGTTAAGCCACTCATCAGATTCTTATGAGTATGTGAACGTGCCTGAGGAACAAAGTTGAAGGCTGATGATAGATGGATTTCCCTGCAAGATCAAGTACCCATCCTAATCGAATTATGAACATTTAGTAAGGTGTGTACGAACAGAGTTGCTAGAAAAGAACAAGATCTGAACCATTGTAAACTGTGCCAACTGGTCACGTTGACAATGCAATGAAATTGCACTGCCTCTACATTGAATCATCATCTGTTGTTCACAACAGATGAACCATCTTAAATCTACAATGGCCTGACTGTAGCTCTCAAACTTTATCCGATTAATAATAATAAAAAAAGCCACATATTCTTTCAGAAAATTCCCGTGGGACATGCTTGTCCTCTGAGACATTACCTCGTTGACAATGCTTTCACTCAAACCAGACAAAAGACCACTTACTAGAGCCCAGTTCAGTAGAGAAATAACTCAAAGATATGTATGTAAAATCTCAACCAAAGATGAGTTATTCTTCATAACATACTACAGAACCCATAGTGCAGGCCCCTAAGACCACCAAATGAAACCTGAAGTAAATCCTCAAGGCCACCTTCATAGTACACAACACCCTGAATGTTAGTGTGGCTGCAAAGCAAAGTATGGTTGTCATGAACATGTTTGTCACCAAAGGGCTGGAAATTTCTGAAGTGTTTTGAATGAGATTCAGAGGTGATTTCGTCAACACCAGCCTGAGTTTGAGAAAACATGTAGCCCATCGAACTCATTAGCCTATTCAACATAAAATACCATACCAGTTGTTTTCATTAGGTTGCTTCGTTAACCTGACAAATTGAGAAGATTTCATCAACACACTGCTAACACAACTGGAAACCTACACTAAAGTTACAAACAAATAAATGGGACAAGAGAGGTTCACAAGTTAGGACAAAAGGGCATAGATTAGAGGACAGAAGCATGGTATCTGACCATGAGCATCTAGAAACCACACATTATGACTGTACCTGCACCATCTACTTCACCAACACACATAAGGTTAATTACAAGCACTCCAAAAACCAGCTCTGTGAGACTCCTTCCAGGTCAATACACAAGGTCAATTATGGCTTCAAAAGAGGACTCTGTGCAACTCCTCAAATCATCGGCACTTGTGGCACTTGCACATGAAGATGGTCAAAAACAATAGCCACATGAATTGCCCTAGCATCCACAGGTATATTTCTTGCAGCAAACAAAGTACTCATACAATTTGTATATCAGAAAGCTTGAATTTTACCAATGGATGCAAGAAACACTTCATCGCAACCAGTGAAGTCATTAATTAAGATCAGAAGGATCGAACAGCTTACTGAGAAAGCAAGACAATTGCAAATCAAAATACAACCTCATGATCTAAATATTGGCAAAACTAAGTTATAGAGTATCATTATGGGAAAATCCTGGAAATTCAAGTTGCTCCCATCCCCACAAGAGTTTAGTCAAACAAACAGTCCACAGCTAACTGTAGACTCTTAAGACTGCTAGGTAAACACTCCAATGTCAGCCCTATGATAGGCAACCAGGATCAGCGCAGCTGCCATTAACCATCTTGCACACCAACATTGAGAGAAATGTATTACCTATTTCTTATTTGCACTTTCTAGAAAACTCACATGCCATGTGTGAATCTGCAAAGATCAGTGGCAATGTAGTTAGGACGTCAGACAGCATCAGCATAAAGATCCCACACATACACTACTGATGATATCCACATCATGGAACCTCTTCTCACCTTCTTCCCATATCATGTGCCACATAAGTCAAAAACCAAAAATGACTGCAGATGTCACTATGTCACATCTTCCAAGTAACACTTTTGACAAAGTGACATGGATCTTGTCAACCTGAAGTCAATGCATTGCAGCCCTGCTCTTTAAGTCCAGAACATCCTGTTCATGCCACCACAAACTTGCAATGCTACACATAATAACCTGTGCCCTACAGACAGGCCTTTTTTGACCATTACACTCAATGGCCACTCTTCCTAGTGACCCCTTTCCAACACAGACCAGCTGTGCCCACCTCAATGATGCACTGTTTTCTAATAGACCACAAAATTCCTACTTGACTCTACCTGGCTTGCTCAACATCAACTGCTTATCAGAGGACCACAATAATAGAAGGAGACAACCACTGAAAATGTCCTTTCATGTCGAACCCTCTGCTATGTTCAACAGTATGAATACCACCCTGGAAAAACAAGAGCAAGAATCATGCTACTCTCAACAAACATAACTGTCTTCAAGATAATTGCCTCTTTACAGCTCTCACCGACCCATCTCTGACATGAACCTCTCATATTCTGACTCCACTGCATTGCTCTGCCCGCTGGATACATATTGCACACCAGCATTCCCGGGCCAGCTAGGAGGTACTGCACTGCCACCTGGAGGTGGCAGTGGTGGGGGTGCAGGTGAGGCACTTGATGGTGGGGGAGGTGGGTAGTATCCATGATACTGAGAAACAGCTGAGTACCCACCTAAAGGTGAGCCCCCAGCAGCTGGAGCTCGATTTCCTGGTCTTCCACCCATCCCAGGACCAGTGTCTGATGGAAGCCCTGCCCCTTGACCTCCTGCATCCACCCCTCCAGATTGCACTTGAGAGAATCCTCCAGAGAGACTCTGAGGAATGGGCCCTCCAGGTGAAACAGCTTGTAAGGCTGGCCCTGAATACCCATTGTAAGGTCCACCATACTGAGGTAGTGGACCTCCATGCAGCATTCCTCCCTGAGGAGGTGGACCACGAGGCTGGTGACCATAAGGATTGGGCCCTGGAGGGGGACCATACGGATTGTATGGAGGCATTGGGCCTAGGGGTCCTCCCCAAGGCGGAGTGGCCATGTTGTTGCCCATCATGCCACTGACTGGGGGACCTCGAGGGGCTGTTTGCATCTGAGGTGGATATCCACCACTGCTGCCTCCACCGCCCATTGACTCCCCACCTTGTGAGGGAGGACCTCCACCAGGACCCCTGGGGAGTGGGACAGGCGCTGCCACTCTCACTGCTAGAGTTCTGCCCTCCACTCTGTAGCCATTCATGTGTGCCACAGCTGCCGTTGCTGATGAAGGCTCAGCATATTTGACAAAGCCATAACCCTTACTAGATCCATTAAGACGATCTCTAATCACCTTCGCATCTTCTACGACACCAAATGGTGCAAACAGACGCACAAGCGCCTCGTCATCAATTGTGCTTGGCAAGTAACCAACATAAAGATTAGCATCATCATCCTTGTTAAACTTATTCCCCATGCTACCTCCTCCACCTCCTCCCTGTGGACTAGGGAAAAATGGATTTCCGAATCCCTGTGGTTGTTGCAGGCCAATTCCTCCCCCTCCACTCATGGGAAGACCCATTCCACCTCCTCCTCCTAAGGGTTCACCACCACTTGCACCAAGCCCCTGTCCTACTCCCCCTCCCCCTCCAACACTGGGGCTTGCAAATCCTATCATTCCTGCACCACCACCAGTACCCCCTGTCCATGGAAGGCTGCCTCCACCTTGTGGTCCTGGTAATGCTAACCGGGGACCTGTCTGTCTGTTTGGGCCAACCTCCCCAGCTCCAGATCTGCCACCACCACTTCTTTGCATCCCGCCTCCTTCAGCACCACCCCCACCGAGCTCTGCCAAAAAGCTTTTGTACTCATCATCCATTTTGTTGCCTTGTGTTGAGCCTTTCAAAGGACAGTCAATAGTTGGATGGCCTCCATCACCACAGATGCGACAAGATACATCACTCTTGAAGGTGGAGTGCCGGGCAGGACAAGCATACTGACGATGCCCAGGTTCCCCACAGAGGTGACAGTACTCATCATCCCGTATTGTGCCATTCAGTGCTGCAAGTTCCCTCAGTTGTGCTCTCTTGTGCTCATTCCTCCCCTCTTCAACTGGTAGTAGAAGCTTTTCCACCATGCCAGCTGCTTTCTCCAGACCATCAGCAGTATCTGCTTCAACAAGAACATGCAAGTCCTCATTCTCCGAAGGATCCGGCTTCAGATCACGTTTCTGAGCAGAACGACCTTCCTTGGCAGAACCCTTTCCTCTTATAACAATTTTGGCCCCTGTTTCTCTCTCCATGCGCTTCTGGGTGTTGCCACGAGGACCTATGATCAATCCAATGAAATTATAACCAGGGTACTCCTTGACAGGGATGTACAGTTTCTTGTACAACTTCGGTGGCCTGTAGTCTGCAGGTGGTTTGAATGCAGGGTTCTTCTTGATAAGCATTGCAATCACTTCCTGCCTCTCCCGTGTCAACTTCTCCCGTGCTCTGTACTCCCGTGTGTTGATTCTGATGCCCATGTTGTCGTAGATAGGCTCAGGAGAAGGTGACCGGTTACCATCAACCCTATCATCAACCACCAGTCCTGTTTGCAACCTCCTGTTGATGTCCAGAAGCTTGATGTTTAGAGCTTGTAACTCAGGGTTGAGGTCAACTCCACCAGTGAGCTCCTTGATAAAATCTGGTAGCTGAATCTGGCCCAGAAGTGGAGCCTTAGGCTCATCAGTTGCCCAACGAGACTTCCGTTTCTTGCCTGATGAACCCTCATTGTCATTGGTGTCTCCTTCGCCATCTGCTTGAGGACCCCAACGACTCCGTCGTCTCTTCCCAGAGCTTCCATCTCCAGCAAAACCTGCAGCTTGGTCAATTTGCTCATTACCACCTTCTCCTGATGCTAGCCCTCCCTCCGTTTCCTCTGACTGCACCCCAGGAGTGGGATAGCTAGAGTTGTTCCCCTCACCTCCACCACTGCTGGCACCATAGCCAATATCCCACCCCTTAGTGTAACCCCCATGAGCATCTGCTTGATGCTCCTGATAGTTATAAACACTATAATCTTTCCCTCCACTAGCTCCAGCTCCTGCATTGTCCTCACCAGCTCCATACTGAACACCATGGCCATCCTGTCCTTGGTTCAATTGCTGAGGAACACCTGCATAAGGGTCACTGGTTGGCTGCAACCAGGATGGTTGCTGGAGATGCAGATGTCCTCCCTGTTCCTCCTGGCCATGTATACTCCATAAATCAACTGATGCATTGCAACGATGCAGGACTCTTGCAGATGATGGATCAAGTTAACCTAAATTCACAACACACAATTTCATCCATAATTTATATCATGAATAAGTGTTGCTCTCATTAATTGTCCAACAATTCAGGCAACCGAGTCAATTACATTTGCAGTCCCCTGGCTATCTATTACAGTGGCACAAGGTTTTGTAACAGAAAAGGCAAAGGAGAGAATACTAAGGACCTAATGATAGAACAGCGGGTAACAGCAAACCTGTGTCATTACATTGGTGCTGAGTTGCACATCATTGTGCTGCAAAGCATAACACAACAATTTCCTTCAGGGGTTGCAGACACTTGCGATATATACTTCATGCTTACAGTTTTCGTAAGTGAGCTCAAAAACAGAGGCAAAACTCCTAAACCATCAGCTGTTGTCAATCCTTACATCCCTCTCAACCTACAACAACTTCTGTTAGGTTATCTCTTCAAGGCTAACATCTGGCATACCAAAACCATCCTAAAATTCAAAAACTGCCACTGGAACTTTCTCACAAAACCCTAAGCATTTTGTCTCAGGTTTCAAGGGAATGCAGGTGTAACCAGAATGGCACCATGCATAAGCCTGTGTGCATCAACTACTCATAGAGCTCTTTTAAAAACACCCACTTTAGCTCAGAAAGAAGATCAAGAAATGCAAACCTGCTGACGCAAGGCATACTCGGATCTGGTGGTCGTAGTGGCAAGTGAATCTTCTGGCAACAGCAGTGCTGCTACTTCCCGCACTGCTACTGTCTCATTCATTTCAAGGCCAGCTTCATGCGTCATCATCATGCTTTGTGACTTCTTCCTCCTTTTCTAGTCCTTCCGCTCCTCAATCTTTACAAGCAATCAACCGACCACCTTATAACATTTCCCAAATGAAGACACATCTGAGAGTCTTCTTCTATTGCCAATAACCTCTGAAAAAATCTTTTCCCATTACATAAGAACATTATAACTGAGCAAAAAAGCCTGGAATTTTTTGCAACCCTAACTCGAAACCGCATGCTTTTCGTTCCGTTCCCTTCGAACTGACCAAAAGAACTCAGCACGGCTTTTACTTAACGACACTAATCAAAAAGCTCACAGACACCCATACCTTAAAGAATCCAACGAACGGCGCCTCCAACGTCTACAACACCTTCCGCCATCCTCTCCATCTGCAGAAAACAAACCACAAGAAGAATGGCACAAAGACGTACTAGAGAACGCGCGCCACCACAACCCCCCTCCCACTCTCCGCTCCCCCCAAAAAGGCCACATTCTGCCACTAGCCTTGAGGTTGGTAGGTCGAAGCGTAGGGACGAAATAGAGGCAGAATGCGTCTTCGAGGCCCGTTATCTGCCGTAAAGGTCCATAAGTGGAACCATAGGTCGGTCAGTGGGTCCATTCGTAGGGACGAACTAGAGGCAGAATGCATCTTGGAGGCGCATTATCTCGCGTAATGGTCCATACGTGGAACCAGTGTTTTGAGTGTGTATACGATGTAGGATACCTATACGTGTATTCCTAGGTGTAAAGAGCAGGTCCACCCATACCCCCTGGAATTTGGGCCTCTACCAATGCTCACTAGGAAGGGGGCTTTTTTTTTCTTTTTTTCTTTTTTCCCTGTTCTTTTTTTTGCCTGTGATGTAGAAAATTTGGTGAATTTATCTGAAAATTTATCGAAAACTAGTTGAATTTACACTAGGGAAAAAAAAATCACATTTTCTTCATCAAAAAATGCCAAAATTTGTCAAGATAACCCAATTTTGTGATGTAGCCAAAGTGGTGATCATTTAAAAGGAAATTTACCCAAATGTGGTTACATGTCATATATATGAAAATATAAAAATGAAGGATCCTTCTATATTCTTGGCTACTTATTCGAACTTACCAAATACATTGAACACCTTTGGAAATTGTTTTTTTTTGGGTAATTTGACAAACATGAGCAATTTTTTCCATGAAAAATCCTATGTATAGATTGAAATCATGTTTTTCAAGTAGAAATTTGTCAATTTTTTGTCAATAAAAAAAGCAATGCTTATCATATCCAATGTAAAGTGTTAATTGATTTTTTTGCCCCACCACTAAACATGAAAAATTGGACAATGTTATAAGGTGAAAAACTATTTTAATGCCACCACATATGCTAATCATTATGGCTAGCCAATCAAAAGTGTCATGATTTTTCTACTTGGGCCTTGTGAAAATATTTATATGGTATGAAAATTGACAAATTAGATCAAATCCAAACCCATTTTCATTTTATACAAAGGTTATATTTCATTCAAAGTATAATGTATAGGTCTGTCCAAGGGAACTATAAAATGGCTTGTACACAATACAAGATCCATGAATATATTTTAAGTGTAGAACTATGTAAGTTCATTTATAAACATGTAAACATTGTTTTTTTCATGTCAAGTTTTTCACCAATCTTTGCCATTACACTCTAACAATGAAACACATGATCATTTCCAAAATCAAACATGCATTTCAACATAAAATGAATGTATTTAATTGACACATTACATATTGTTAATATGACTTTTCAAGTCACATCAAATATTACATGAAGAAATGTTCAACAACCAAATGTATCATGATAAAACTTCATCTCACTATAAGCACATCTATAAGTTCTTCCACCTTACCAACTCCTTTCACATCCCCTAGACCTTCATTAATTTCATTGTTCATATGGCCAATTTTTAATAAACAAAACAAAGAATTACAAGATATTTTTAACATGCTAACATCAATGAAAACTTGTAATGGTTTATACAATAAAAAAACATTCTTTATGGTTTTTTATAACCAAATTATATGCACAATAATCAAGTGATCATAATCATGACAATTTCTCATGAATTAGGAAATTTACATCACAAATAATCCAAGAATTAATGTTCAACATGTTGAAACAAATAAACACTTTATTAATTCAATTCGTTAATCTTAGAAGAATATTATGAAACAACATCACTTTTTCAAAACTAGTTTTAGTTTCAAATGCCCGACCTCTAAATATGACATTGATATTGTGCAAACTTTTGTTACAAAACATTTGAATTCACATTTGGCTATCCATGAAACTTCTTGTAATGCAAATCCCTTAGGGTTTGAAATAAGAAATTCACATCATGGGTGAAAATCATTTAAGGTGTACCACCAAAGATGAAAAGGGCCTAAGGAAAAAGACCATTTTTTTGACCATTTAGTTGAATGTTTGTATTCATTAAACTTAGAATTTGTGGCCCCAAATGTAAGTCACATGTACAAGAAATAATCATGCAAAGAAACATGTCAACTTTTTTATAAAAACTTATACACTCATTTTTTGCATTTTGGTTTTCTAATCAAAATATTGATGCATAATTACATATGTGCATTTGAAAAATCACCACCATGATATGAATTATCCAAATTTTTGCACTTGAATTGATTCCATGCAGAATTTGTATTTGGTAGATAGAAAAAATGAAATCCTTTAGGCCTATATCCAAAAAGTGGTACTTTAATTATGAATATGCCACTAAAATCTTTAAATTAAATATCTAACATAGAAACATGGATGTTGTGAACCTTAAAGGGCTTAAAAAATTTCATGAAATCAAAGCAACGACTCAAAACAATGGTCACTTGTGCTTGCAAATTTGTGCCAAGTTGAAATATTTGACTTTCATACTCATGTCAAAAAAAACTGCAACATCAACTTTAGTTTATAAGTCTAAATTCTTTATCTAAAGTTTCACATATATATAAACATATATGGGCATATTCAAGATTGGGCTACCCAAAAAGGATTGTCACACATGCAAAAATATGAACATATGTAATTTTCACATATCATAAAGATTTAAAATTTTGTTTTTTTGTACAAAATTACATGTATTTGTTGAAGATTACATTCAAATGAAATGAATGGCATAAGAAAATTAAATATCTAACAAGAAAATGATGTCCATTTTTGTCTTGAAATATAAATGTTTAGGAATATATCACATGACAACAATATTATAAGAACATGAAAGGAGTAATAAAAACAATTACATTCTTGATATTTTGGATTCATATAATGTATGAAGGTCACATTCACCTATTTAATCTACAAGAATAATTTATGAATCAATATTTACAACCAAGCATTCCAAAAAATCAAATTATTTTTAAAAAATATGGGTCACAAGGTTAAGAATTAATAAATTTGATCATTTTATGGTTTTGAAAGGCATAAATATCTTGTCATCATTAAAACTAAAGCCCATAGATAAAATATCCAAAATTTTAAATAAAAATTTAATTCCAAAAAGTCTTAAAATTGGTTCATATAAGGTAACCTAATCTTGAATACACCCATATTATCAATGTAGTTTGAATGCATTTGAGAATAACCAATATCCACGATGGGTGAATCTTGCGTGCTATATTATAATATTATATATTAATTCACTACGTCTATCTGTCAATGTGTTTGTCTGTGACGGTTACTTTTATGACAGTTACACCAAGACAAAATGGGATTTACAAAACATAATTTTACTATATGTGGGTAACCTAGGTTGTTCACTAGGCTAACTCCTTTGGAGTGGCGGGAGTTACCTTTATGACAGTTACACCAGGACAAAATGGGATTTACAAAGCATAATTTTACTGTGTGTGGGTAACCTGGGCTATTCACTGGGCTAACTCCCTTGGAGTGATAGGAGTCCCGGAAATAACCACCTTCGGCTCTCTCTCTCACCTGGGGGGTCGGTTATGAGGAAGTTAATGGTGCATTCACACTTGATGTTAAGTGAGTGATAAATAAAAATCTAGGTGGCATCATAGGTGGCACCCAATGTTAAATGGGAGATAGCTTAATGTTAAGTGAATGTTAACTCAACATAAAATGTTCATGGTAAGTAGGTGTAAGTCCTAAATGACTAACATGGTGTTAGGGGACTCAACACTAGAGTCCCTAACACCAAGTGTGAATGCACCTGAAATTATTATCCTTTTGGAGGCGGGCGGATTACATTAGTGACAAAACACGAGTTGAAATTTAATACCACTTGCCCCAACTTTATTAAGTAGGGTTAGGGTGTTAATTCCAGGGCAGAAAATAAAATAAAATAAACATTATTATTAACCGAAACTTGCCGTTGTTGGCACACCTAGCTCACAACACACCACCACCCTCTCCACCCCACTTCCCACCCCGCCCGGTGCCCCCCTCCCTCCCCCCCCCAAATCTCGAATTTCGAATTTTGATCGCCACCTCCAGAGTCCGTCCCATTGCATCACGCACATACCTACCTACTTACCTACCTACGGCACACGCACCTACCTACCCCACCTATAACCGTACCTTGCTTCCCAAGCTGTATCCCACAAATCTGTGCCTTACAGGCACGGGTTACCACTAGTAAGATATATATAACATAAACAATTTTGGCAATTGCCTATGTTTGTGTGAAAGGCATCTTTTTTTAACCCATGCTTTTATTTGACAAGTGCAACAATTTACATTGTTTGTTGATTAAGTAAAACATTGCTCATGTACATTGTAATCTTTGATGCAAGGTAACAAAACATGTCTTCACTAATGTTACATTAGTGCAATGCATCAATATAATTCTTGGTCACATGAAATCTAGCAAGTCCTATGGATTGGTTTTGAACCCCTACCCATTATGTCAAGTAAGGTGCTAGATGAGCTTATTAGGGCGAACTAATTAATGCACCCACATACACTAGTAGAAAAACCTCATTTTTCGACTTGTCTTCAACGACTAAAAATGTTTTTTGCAACTATTTTTAATTAAAAAAGTGGGGTTTTTCTAGTAATGATAATGGGCAAAGGCAAATGCCATTCCATAACATCAAGGTTTGGTGTGGTCAAGATTCAATGATTCCATTAAAAAAATCATGTTCAACCTAGACATGGAAGATTATGTTCTATAATGTGGTCAAGAAAATGACATAATGTGTAACCCCGAAAAAAAAAGTTTTAAAAAAAATACAATAATATATTGAACATGAACAGAGGTTGCATATAGTTTTTTTTTTTGAGAGGGGGGGGGTCTAAATTAAAGATATATTACAAACTTAATAAAATGTGCATAAATGGTTGCACAGAGCAACACAAAAGCCCTAGAGTCCTAGTTGTAATAATTTATTCTTATTAATTTTTATGTTTAATAATTTTTTCATTGAATCATTAAATCTAACAATTTGCATTTATGTTATTTATTTATAATTTTTAAAAGGAACACACCCTTGGGTTTGCATTCCTCTTAGAGCTTCTTTTTCGAGGATAGTGAAGTTCAACCAAATTATGGTGCTTTTTCAAACATTGCAAGCTTTTGCTTTATCCTTATGCTTTGGAAGCTTTTGCCTTAATATCCTCATCCTGAGTAGCTAGATGAATTCGCACTGGGAGACCATTCTTGATGGGTAAAGTCAAGCTGATTTCGTAGGTTGGCTTGAAATAATCATCATCATCATCTTGTGCATCTTGTGCATCAGCTGCTTCTGAAGCAGCGGCGATTGACGACACGGAGATTGTGAAGTGGCTGACAAGAGTTGCAACGAGCAACTTCATTTGAAGCATGGCCAACTCTTTCCCTAAACACACTCGCTGACCAGCTTGAAACACAGCGTACTTGTACGGACTCTCTGGCTGGAACACTCCATTGTCATCGAGCCATCTCTCTGGCTTGAACTCCAGGCAATCGCTTCCCCACAGCTGCTCCATTCTCCCCATCGCATACGGTGCATACGCGACTACCGAGTCCTTGGGGATATGGGTTCCATCCGGCCATGTATCCTCTTCCATTGCAACTTTCGAGTCGAACGGAACCGGTGGGTACAGTCGCATCGATTCTGTCATCGCTGCTTCCAAGTAATGCATTTTCTTCAACTCCTCGTAAGTGAATTTTGAACTTGTGATCATGTCGATATTGGGATTAGCAGCAGCTGCTGCTGCAGGTTCATCTTTTTCCCAATCTGCAATAGTAGTACTGTTGCCTTTCTCCAGCTCACCATCTGCAGCTGCAGCTGTTGTTGTAATAGTAGTTGTGTCTAACATTGTATCTTTCTTGTTGTTGGCAACATGATCATGATCATGATGATTCCTAGATCTCACTATTTCCGCAATCTCAGCGCGAATCGAGTCCTCGACGTGACGGTTGCGAGAGAGTAACCAAAAAAACCACGATATACCTGCAGCAGTGGACCAGCACAGTGCAGATCGATCACCCAAGTTCTGATCAGTATTAGCGGCAAGCAACGAAGTACCCATGAAGTGACCTGCAGCTGTGAAAGTGAAATCAGAGTGACAGCAGAAGTCTGGTAGCGTGATCAAAACAACCAGCTAGCTGCAGATCCTGGATTGTGCATAGGTGGTGCTACCTTGGTTTCTAGGTCCTCATGATCAGCTTTTCTCGAGAACTACTCACAAATTACCTGAAGAAGATGTATCCCGTCCAGCTAGAACGAAACTTATCACAATATCTCGTAAGAAAACATCGGAGAAGATAGCTTCGGGCCCCGACTCCGGCGGCGTTGCAGAATCATTAGTCACGACGTCACTGCTTGCTCTTTTGGATTCATCAAATGAAAGGAGCAAAAATCTTGACAAAAGGTCCATATGATGCAGCTGATCTGCAGCTGCAGTGGACTGATGTGAATCTTGTATTCCGGCGGTGGCGGGACTGGACGTGTCGATCCTCCCGACCGGAGCGGCTCGACCTGCATGATCATCAGCAGCCGCTGATATTGGCGATGCAGCAGTTTCTGCAACCTGCTGCTGCATTTGTTGCTTCCTTTTGTGGATCAGAGACATAGCAAATTCGTCGATTTGGTGGATAGCTTCCCGCAACTTTCTTTCGCTGCCGACATTGAGAGCCCGCAGGGTTCTCCAAATGAAAGGGTAGGTGTAGAAGCGAGAGGAGGAGATCTTGGTGGCTGTGTCAAACGCGTGAGCAAACTCCACAGCAGGAAGCGAGATATGAAGGCATTCAGGATCAATTCCAAAAGCTAGTTTGCAGATGGTATCGAATGTGAACCGACATAAAAGGTCTTGCAGATCTACAACCACTCCTGCACTGCATGTATGCGACAGCAACGGGATCAACCGTGTGTCAAGTTCCACTTGCACTATCTGCTGCATGAAGTTGCGCAGTGATCTTGTTGTAAATTCGTGGATTGCAACTTTCCGTTGCAGCTTCCAAAGCTCGCCATCTACGCTAAAGATCCCTCTCCCCAGCAGGTCGTTCAGATTGTTGCAGGTTTCGGGTCCTTTTGGGTAATTCGCGAAGTTGGTCTTCAACATGTACTCCACATTCTTGGGATTTGCTGTCACATACCAAGCAGGGCTGCCAGGCCTCCAGTACCTCACCGTCATGTTGCTAGTCTTCTTCAGAAGCTCAGTGTTCCAGTCGTGAAACACCCGTACATGGCACAGGATTTGAATCAAGTTCCCAACTATCGGGTAGATTGCAGCTCCTTGGTTCTTCCCGTACAGTGGATGGTGCCACCAAAGTGCCACAAGGCAGCCCACAACAAGAATTTCCAACAACGATGGAATCCCAAAAGCTCCGATTACTAGTGAATGCAGCGCCGTAGGTCGAACAAGCTGCAGCAACGCCGCCTGTTCATTGAAGAAATTTCTTATGGTTTCGTTCATTCTTCTAATCGCTGGAGGAGGACGGATATGAGTTTCCCAAGAGCTAGTGTGTTGTTTCTTTCAGATCACTGCAGGTCTCAGAAGCTGATTAACTTCAAGAAATTGAAGAAACTGCAAACTATCTACGGAGACAATTCTGATCCAGAAATCACTAGATTGCAGAAGCGGCTGGATCAGTTGACATGTAACAAATCAAAGAATCTAATTAGCACCCCTCTCTAGACAGCTAGCGGGCTGATCTCAGAGAACAGCTAGCTCTAGTCGCAACTACAAATTACACGCGACTATCCAAAGCAAAGATGTCTTGATCCGAAATTCTCAAAAGAAATTCACACAACAAGTTCACAACCGGCCACAGCTAGATAGATATTCACGTCTAATATGGTGAGCTGCCATTCGGAAAGCAGACGTTAACATCATGCATGCATGCACATTGGCTCTGCAACAGTACTAGATTAAGTTGCAGCAATTTGTTATTGCATATAGAAAAAGCATATATTATATACGTACATCAAAACCGGATCTTCTTCAACTGTCCAGAACTAGTGATCCAGCTCTATCTGAGCAGCTAGCTAGCTAGCTAGCTGGTTCAAATAATTTGTAAATACTAGAAATTCATAACCAACCCAAAGCAAAACACAAAAAAGTACAAAATTCTAGATCATTGATTGAAATCACCTACTACAAATATTTTACTCGACAAGACAGGATTATTCAGTACCTAGTTGCAGACGCTAAATTTCTCAGTAGAAGACTGTTAGTTTCAAACATGCATGTAATAAACTAGAACTTAGACTCAAACATGTACACATGAATTCAAAATGTATCCCATTGAATTGAACATGAATAATTTAGGGAAGACAATAGAGACTTATATAGCCTAGTGTTTAGGTTCTAATAAGTATTAGTAATTAGTAGTAGTAACCTAACTCCAATAGTAATATGACTAGTAGTTAGTTTAAAAATACAAATTTAAATTAACTAGTTATTAATTAGTAAACTGTTTCATTAATCTAATTTTATTAAACTTAATTAGTAACTAGTAACTAACTAATATCTATATAAACTTATAATAATTAATACTTGTAACTTAGATAAAACTAGAAATAATAACTAGTAAAAAATAATACTTGTTCATAAAGGCAATTTATATTTTTTAAAATTTTAGTTTGTAGTTTAATTAATTAATTTTGGTTAAATCTTCCTGTGGATGATCATCATCATTTTGACTACATCACAAAATTACCAAAAAAGAAAGCACCAAGAGGAAGAGCTTTTTAGATCATAGCAGATTTAAGATTTGATCTAGAAGAGAATATATATATGGTTAACATGTTGATTTTGCAGCTTCAATAGAATCGAGTTGTATGCATGTTGTCCCCAACTTCATCATGGATTCAGATCAGCAATTGGAGTTGGAAGATAAACAGATATCTAAACCCCCTTTTGATCATTTGATCAAGACGTTTGTGGTTGTTGATTTGGGAGTCATCAAAGGACCTAATGGTGGTGATGGGCACAATGTGCATGCAATATTAATGAGGACAATAATGTGCCATCAATACCATTATGAATTATGTAATTTGTGTGGTGAATGACTTGTTAGGTGTAATTTCAAACATAATGTCATCATAAACACAATGTTATGATAGAGGTAGGGGGAACTTATCATTTCATTATTTAAAGCTTGCTATTGCAATTATGTATGTTGCATTGGGTAATATGAGAACTTTCCCCCTAGTCAAAACCTGTACATGCATTCACATAGTTTGTAGTTGTTGATTTTGCACATATGAACACAGTTTATGCATTATCATGATAAATATTTTTAAATTTAAGTAACGAGTTCATAATCAACATTTGATGGATTTTAACAATTTCACCATGCTACATGAATTTGGCAACTTTGGAATTTGGATTTTGTTAATTCATTTGGACTCAACATCTAAGTGTTAGTTAAGCAAATGCATAGTTTTGACAACCAATCTCAAGGCAATTTAATGTCATGTTATTGGGTTGGGTGTTCAAAATGTCAAAACCTTTCATGATATTAAGGATTTTATGATGCAATTATCAACATACTCAAATTCTTCTTTCCTCAAATGATAGGATCTTGATCAATGGCAATTATGAGAAATTAATTTACAACATACAAATAAGATGTGGGGTCTTAACATTAGTTCCTACATTTATATAACCAAATGTTCAAATTTGATGAAAATGCTCTTTTCAATGTTATTAGTAACTTAAATGCATATGTCATTAGGTAAATTGTTGATGGTGAAATGGCCAAGTTACTTGAAGTTTGGAGATGGCTTCCATTGATATGTTTTTATTAGTATTGGGTGTATATATATAATTCAAGATTGTGTTCAATTTCCATGCCTATTGAAAGAAAATCCATCATTTGTAATGTTATGGATTTGAATGATTTATAAGGTGAAATTAATATATATGTAGATTGCATTTGGTTGATAATGTATTTTTGGTGGATTAACATAATCAATGTCATGACCAATGGTTGCAATGAAAGACAATAATTGGGTCCAAACAAGCCCAAGGCATGACAAGGGTCAAAGGAATAAAAGATTTGTTTAAGAAAAAAGAAAGATTATAAGAAATGATGGAAATATTCTTAAGATTCTTCATATGCATTTTCCATTTTGAAATTTACATCAAGTAAAAGTTGAAAAATCTTGAATGATATCCAATTTGAATTATCTTTGTTTCATTGGAAGAATGCAAAGATGGACATGTTCAATGTGTTTTCTTGACTATATGGTAATTTATGGTCCTTTGAAACACAAGGGAATGTTTCAAAGGGAATCCATAAAGTTGATATGATGATTTGATTGAAAGATTGTATCTAAGTTTGATTGATATGTACATGATATTGAAAAATGTTATAAACAACAATGTAGTTTACAATTTTTCTTTTAATGTTTATTTGAAATTTCAAAACACCAAAGGAATCATCTTGAAAATGGCATTGTTAAAGACTTTGTGAATTTTAATTTTTTTTCATTTCAATGGCATCCCCATAAGACTTATATAAACAATTTGGATTAATGTCTTCTAGTAGAGGATTGTGTGAAATTTGCAAATAAGCAAAAAAACAATGAGAATTATGTTTTTGTTGATGTTGACAAATATATTAAGTTGGATTGGAATTTGAAGGCTCCTTGATGATGATGTAAATGAATTGTGAAATGGGATTAAATACTTGAAAATAATTAAAAACTTTGAACCAATTATGATATGGGAACACACATTTGTCATTGACAATTTCATCATGAACCTTTTGTTTTTACATAATTTATGTTAGTTCATGAAACTTATAATGACGTTTATGTTCCATACAAACCACATGGACATGTTTGGTATAAAGATCAATTCAACACCTTCCTAAAAAATTACATTTGAAACTTACAAAACATTCCCATAATATTTCCAACTTTCTTATTCAATAAACTACTCATCTACATTTGTGGGGAAAAATTAGAGCACCTCTAGATGGTGTTATTGAAAATAATGGATAATTTTATCATAATGTTTAAATTTCAATGTTAATTCAACTTCTTAAGTAATTTAGAAGTGAATGCAATATTATATCAAAACATTTACAGTTCATGTAAAGGTAAAACTTTGTCACATTTATATATTCTAATTCAATATAAAATTTGAATAAACATTCTCTCTAAAATGGGACCCCAAATCCAAGTTAGTTGGTTTTAAAGGTAAAATTGGGTGGAATGGGATAGAAATTTGGGCCATCCCTTCCTTTTTTAATTGAATCCAACCAAAGAATACATCATCACATTATTAAAAAAAATTCATCTATTGCATATTAACTCATGAATTTTGGAATGATTATAATGGAAAATTTCATAAGTATCAATTGAGTAGCATCAATGAATAGCATGAATGGCAAATGTATGATTAACGAACCATTTCCAATGTTAATGGCAAAATGGAGGTCTATATTATTGTTTGGAATGACCATTATTCACATGCATGTAACCATCTAAAAATGTTCAATATTTGAGATTTATTATATACATGATATTCATAATATGCTAACATGTTTATAACCAAGCTAACAATAACTTAATTGCCACTAATTAGTTCCTTCCCCATATATGTCACGAGTATTCAAAACAACATTTTTGTTGGCCTTTGTATATCCAATAATTGCCCATAAATCTCAAGGGGCAAGTGTTTCTTCAAAAATATATGAGATTCATTTACTTTTTAAGTAACAAGTATATGATGTTAAATTACCAAAAGGTGTCACTTGCTCATCATATGTGGGCTAAGCCCAAACAACTTTTGCCCTATTCAAATCTAAAATGGCAAAACATTCTAGCATACCATTTTCACATCAATGTGATTATCCCAATAAGAATATTACCAAAATCCTAAATTCAAAATTTGAAGATAACAAAGTCCTTAGTAGAACTAGAATTGACCATGGGGTTGATTGACACAACTAGCTTTAAACTTAAGACCACGTACTATCTCAAAAATAGGGAATTGGCCACCAACATTGGTAATTACCTCTATAAATGGGAAATTACCATAGGGCAAATGGTAAGGACTATAAGAAATTACTATGAAACTAGGTTGGTAAATAAAACACTTGGTGGCTACAAGGTAGGTAAATGCATTGAGTTATCCTATGGCCAATGATTTTGTAAACTAGTTCCAAGTAATATCTTTAGAAATTGCATTGCCACCTTAGACCATTATTGTCATGTAAACTTGTAGGTGTTCAATCATGGGTGGCAAAAAATATATCATAAAGTTTGAGGTGCGCTTCTCTCACAATTGCAAGACATTGTCCACATTGACCCGATGGCCTTCAACCCTTAATTGCAATTAACCCAATATTATCCTCTTTGACACACCTAGTGTCAATTTTAATGTAGAGTGTTCCCTAGTGTATTATGTGAAAGAACATTAATTTTTCCCACCATGGGTCCAAATATGATTTGTGCATCCCATTTGAAACAAAAAAACAACTCCTATGATTTCTGAAACTTACTTTTTCTTTCACAAAACCAATGAATTTTATCTTACATTTCCTTTTTCTCTTTCATGTTAAACAAAATAATTTCCCTCCCACTTTTATATAGGCTATTAGAATAACTATTGCTTTCAATTAGGAAAGTATGAATGATAAAATTTAACAAATGTGTGCCACATTCTATTATTGGAACCTTGTATATTGCAATAAATCAATTGATTCTTCTCACACTTTAGTGTTTTATACACATTAATGCCTAAGCTATTTGTGGTATAAATTTTGGCAAATGAAATCTATTTTTACATTCTTAACAAATCTTTGAATCAATTTTCACTAAAAGTACCATGCCCAAAGTCTTGAATTTTCTTTTCAAAACATGTAAGGAATTCTTAAAATTGTTCAAATTAGAATTGGTATTCTTAAAATAATACATATGAATCTATTGAACAAACAAAACTTCCAATATCAATCCTACATTAAGCTATAAGAAAGCTTCCAATTGAAGGGATGTGATGGATATTTGGTGAGACGTTTTTTGATACCCCAACCATACTTGAACCTTCCCATTATCATTTTTTTTTACTATTCATATATATTATATGTCACTCTAAAATTAATTTAGATTTCAGGTTTGCATTGAATTTTGATATAATATTATACCCACATAGTAGCGTTGTTCATGTTGAAAAATATAATTATTTATTTCTGCAACTAAGGTTTGTGTTACCAATAATTAATATATTGAAATTCAATTTTAATTTTTTGGAATTTTTTTTTTAAAAATTTAAGTTGCCACAATTTTAAGTTTGTTTTTGAGTGTGCAACAAAAAATTGAAAAGTGTGATTAAATGTTTATACTTCATATCTTGTTTCTAACTAGATTTAGTTAAATCTTTTTAAGGATGATCGTCAATTGTTTCTAATTCCTATGGGTGATAACCATTTTGGTTACATAAGTCATTTCCTTAATTTCAAAAAAAAGTTGTGTGTAATGTGAAACTTGGGTATTATCAAAATGCATTGTACAATAATGTTTCTTTTCTTGGAATTTTGAACTTTCTTTTTTTCTTAATAAGATTTTTTAACATTTTGCCTTTTTATTTTCATATTTTTCTTTTCTTCTTTTATGAATTATTTTTTGGCAAACTTGTTATGCATGTATGATATATTTGTTTGATTTTTTAATTTTAATTGAAGCCATGAAAAGTGATGAAAGATTCACAATCTATCCATGCACTAAGAAAAAATGCCTCTTTTTTAACCAAAACATTTTCATATCATTTTCCACTATATGATTATCAAGTAAGTCGATTCACCTATTAATTTGGTAAATAGTTAAAAATGGCCCTCAAATAAGGGGTCACCTTTGGAATATTCTTAACGTCAACAAACTTTTCCTCAATTGACCTATAATCAATATGTCAATTAAAAATATGACATTACAAAACATCATGCAATTATGAGTGATATGATTATGTGACAACTTGTGTGTTCAACTATTTTGGTAAATGTTTTTTGGAAATGGATGAAAAAATACTTAGTTAAAATAGATGAAACATTATTCACATTTACAACTTTGCATTTAAGTAAACTACTTTAGACTCTTTAGCCTACGTATATACCTATGTATAGATTGGTATACATCTAAGTTTATATTAAGCTACCTTATAGGCTACCTATTTAAGTAGCTTAATGTATGACATAGATAGGTAGTTTAGTTTAGGTATGTAGGTTAAATATATTAATTATTGTGTATTTAAATAATTAGGCTACCTATATACATGGCTTACATACCTAAGTTACATACTTAACTTAAGTATGTAGTGTAGGTATGATATGTAGGTGATTTAAGTAATTAACATATTTAAATAGCCTGTAGGTAACATATAAGATATGTATGTTAAATATGACATGTAGGTGATTTACGTAACCTATGTATGAAAGTAGATTAAGTTACCTACATACCTAGGCTAAGTTACTAATTAATTATCTATTTAAAGTAAATTAATGAATGTGTAATTAACTAGCTAGGTATTAGTTTTATTATAATTAACTCCTACATTGATTTAATTTTAGTGTATTTATCTACCTACCCTTTTAGTATCTATATATTTAATTAATGTAATTTTTTTTAATTACCTACATACTTCATTAATGTACCTACATCTTAATTACCTACATATTTATTTAATTAGTGTACCTATTTGAATACCTAGAAATAATGTTATATGGGATATGGAACTGCTTATACTTCCCAAAAGTTTATCCCATAATGTCATCCTTTCAAACTTATAAACAAATGCACTACAAGCATTCAAAAGATGTGAAAAATATTTTTAAAACAAATGTTATTTGGGATGAGCCAATAAAAGCAATAGACCTTATCTATGTGCAATAGATCTTATTTGTGTGTTTGCCCATGTATATTTTATAACCCAAACTCTAGAAATACACAACTCAACACAAATCTCTACCCTAACATTCTTATGTTTACAAAACTAGAATCCAATTACTCAAAACTCCAACAATATGTCTTTTTGATACATAAAGCTTAAAGCAACATGAATGTTTCAAAGCCTAACTATTGTTTAACAATTCATAGTAATGTGGTGAAACTCCATTACAAAACATCATTTTTGAATTTTGACCATGATATTCTTTTCAGTTGATGTGCAATAGATGTTGTCTAGAAAAGAAAAGACAAAAAACTATTCATTCTTGACTCAAGAAGAAAGAAAAATTGATTTGAAATGTGGGAAAAAAAGTTGTCACCAAAATAAAAAGGTAGTAAACTAATTGCAACACTCCCTATATCTCAATTACAACATGACTAATATTATGGTGACATCATATTTACATTCTCAAATTCTCAACTACATAGACATTGATGCAAATATCAACATATATTTCGACCAAGTTGAATGCAAGTCGAAACAAAAACATGATTCAATTTATTTAATGAATATTCCAACACTCCTATCTCCAAAAACTAAAGGTATTGACAAGTAGTTAAACTACCAAATGGTTACAATAAATAGCTCATGAAATCCATACAACAATCTTCATTCAAAACTCCTATAAATACAGGTATTCACCCTCAACCTTAGCAAAATGCACAACAACCCACACAATCCTCATGAAAATAAATTCTTCCCAAGCAAAGTGATTTTTAAGAATATGACGCCTCTACAAACCAATTTGATAATCCCCTATGCTTTTCATCATTTTCACACCTCATCCCCACTATGTTTACATGAACTTCCTTGATTTTTTGTCATCAAATGCAACACAGCAAAAATCTCGAAAAAGTTGAAAGAAAACCAAGAACACAATCCAAAGCATTCCTCTCCAAAAACTATTCAAAAACATGCAACCTCTAACTTTTGAACACACAAACATGCTCCCCAAACCAACACACCAAAAACCTCCTTGCTAATATGCTTCCTCCTTACTAAATCTTCCACCACAAATTCCCCTTCGTCATCCAATCTTTCTCACCGACACCTCATCGATTAACAAGAAATCAACTCAAAGCTGCCAACTTCAACCATCACCAATGTCTAATGAGCACCTTGAAATCTTGCGAGTTCGATTCAATCGTGAAGGCTCCCCCCCCCCCACATAACTCACAACCATCTGAAAGCATTCATACTTTTGCAAATATTAAGCAGCCAAAGATTTACTGCAAAGCGAACAAAACAAACAAATCACAGACACAATTAAGAAATGGTGATTTCTCCGATTCCTTTCAAACTGATCCATCAACAGTTGCTTTGTTCTGGCACTTTCTTCACTTTTCATCAGCAGCAATCCATCAACCATCGCTTGTTTTGGCACTTTCTTCACCTTTCATGAGCAGCAATCCATCAACCATCGCTTGTTTCGGCACTTTCTTCACCTTTCATGAGCAGCAATCCATCAACCATCGCTTGTTTTGGCCCTTTCTCCACTTTTCATCGGCAGAAAATCCAGTTAAATCTTCATCCAAAAAGTTGCCCCATTCACACAGGACCTAATCTCAATGTCACAAAGTGTCTCACAGGAAAACTGATGATGAAAGGAGCAAAGAAAGCGAAGAAGAAGAAGAAGACGAAGATACAGCCAGCTTTCGTTAGGGCTTGGATTAGGGTTTAAGAGAAGAAGAGTGTATGAAGAAGTTCTTGATGTTCGCGACCAGTTTTTTTCTTGCAGTCCTGTGTCCTGTCGATGCTCAATTGTTTGCAGATGGAAGCATTCAGCAAGCAAGCAAGCAAGCACCTCGAATGCCACAATGTTCGGTACTTGGTTGGTGCACGGCGTTTTTTTTTTTTGGTTGTTTGAGTTTGTGGGTGCCGCAAAAATCTTTCTTTCTGAGAGTGTGCAGAATTTTAGAGAGAGAAATTGGCAGTGGAACGGTTTGGGAAGATTTGGACGTGAGTTTTGGTCAAGATGTTGGCAAGAGAGAATTCTCCTGATGTGAAACAAAAGAGCTATTCAGCTGATAGAGGCAAGCGAAGCTGCTGCTGACACACCCCTCCATGAACGTGGAGAATGTACTGGAGCTCTTGGAATCGCTCAAGAGACAACACAAGAGTACTGGGGAGGGCGGCATTGTTCTTCATAGGAATGGAACAACTACTGAGAGGGGGGATGAAGAGACAGCCGAGAAGATGGTGGGACAGATGCTGCAATTCCAGCAAGCATCCCCCTTGGTGAACGTTGCTCTTGGATTGATGGGTGTTCAAACACCTCTGGTATGTCTGTCTCTCTATGGGTTTTTCTTTCTTTCTTCTTGTGGCTCCTAAATCACCAATTGTGGTGATGGGTTTTTTTAGTTTCCAAGTCTGAAAATTTGTGCAACCAACCTGGTGGGAGGATGATGATCTTGCTGTGATTTTGCTGGTGATGGGTTACACACAGGTTTGTGATACAGTGAGCAGGTTTTTGGTTGACAGCCTTGCTTCGGTTCTGCGGGTGAGAAATTTCTCAGCATTTGAGTTGCAACAAATCACACAAAAGTTTGAAATGCTTGTTGCAAGCGGACAAACTAATGGTAATGACTGCTTGAGTGATTTATTGGGTTTTTGAAAATTTGCTTGCAAAACACATCATTGTTGACCTGGATTATAAGTGTTTTTTTTTTCTGAATTCATCAGTTTCTAGCTTGTTGCTGATGTATATGTCTCTTTGGATGTCATGCTTTGCCAGGAGCTCTCGTTTTGGAATTGGTGGAGATATTTTTGAAAGCAGCCACAGCTATGAGTTCTTACTTGCAGCAGCCTTCTCCAAGATCTGTTGTCTATGTGAGGAGTAGGATCAGCACAGCAGAGGATGGAGTTAGTGATGCAGCCTGGGCTGCACAGGGGATTCTCAATACCTGCTTGAAGAACAAGGAAGAGATTTACAACAAGCTCAGTCCTTTTGCCAGGTGTGTCAACCAATTCTCTTCACTAGATAAACAAACAATTGGGCAGTATATCTGGTTCCAATATCTGTTTTGATTTACAAGGTCTCTTTGTTGCTGCTGCACCAAGAAGTATCTGATGAGAATGCAGAGAATGTATCTGAGAAAACCTCAGAGATTTGTACTGTGGGAAGACAAACAATTTTGTCCTTAGGTACACTAAGATTGTGATTGTCAAGAAGGACAAAGCTTGGATCTAGTTTGGACACTCATTCAAAGATATTCGTGCACAGATTGCATGTATGGCGACTCTGGCCATATCTCTTTAAGCATGATATTTCTGTTCTGGCACGTCATGCCATGCAGCAACCATCAGGCTCAGTGAAGGCAGAGCTTCAGAGCTGTGGAGCATTTTCTTCCATGGTTGCGAGTCTGGCACTTGCTCCAGACCTACTTGCAGAAGCTCGACACCTTCTTCACTCATGGTTCCTTTCAGTGAATAGGTACTCACACCAACTTCACTTTCCTCCAACTGGTGCCAAAAAAATGAACTTTTTTACTAAGCTCCAGTGAAAGCCAACTTGGTACCAGCAGTCCTGTGAAGCTGTCACTCCTGATAAGTCTTCAAAAGTCCAGAAAGGATGACAGTATTGTAACAGAGGATTGCTTGTTGGTGAAGTTTACTGTTGGTCCTTGGGTGGTGGCATGCTTGTTTCGAGCAGAAGGATCAGGTTTATGATAGTGAATTTGAAACCCCATAGCTTCACATTATTGAGGACAGGATACAGCAGAGGCATAATCTAGTGTATCTTCCTCACAGTACACTACCCTCCAAATGAACTCTTGACTTATGGGGAAGTCCAAATTTGTTGGTATATGAGGAAACCATATGAGCATGCAACAAAATTAACAGATGATGGGTTGATCACCAGGACAGCAGCACAGTTAATGGAATTGCGCACGGAACTGGCAGATGCTGTTAGGTCCATTACCAGTGACCCAGTTCCAAGGGACCTTGTACGTAACAAATTTGAACTAAGTCAGCTTCCTCTCCATTCTTCTTTAGCAGGACAATCCTTTATTTCTAGCAGCTACTTGTGTGTCCTCTCTCAAGCTGCATGTCAGCTTTGATTGAAGGAAATGGGTTTGTTTGTCTTGTTCTTATCCTCTTCACTTCTTGGATCAGACATTGTGATCTATGAGATTACACAATCAAATTGGAGGTCAAATTAGCTGTAGAATGCAACTATACTCCCAGTCTGATGAATGAAACTGACATTTGACATGGTTTTTTGATGGACCAAATCAGCTTTGCTGTCTGGAGGGCAAGGAAAGCCAGCAGTGAAGGATGTGAACTTGGCAAGGACGTGAAGGTTACTCTGAAAATCACATCAGAAATGATGAGATGCATCGGGGGCCACCAAGTCTGTGCATCACTACTCCAGAGCAGAAGACCAACCAGCATTATGGCCTTCCACACTCAGAGTCTTGTTCTGGGTATGGTGATTCTGGCCCTGCCTGAATAATCAAGCAGGCACAATGCTTGGAGTCTGCTTCAGCCTGCATGATTCTGGTCCCTTTCCGAAGAGCAGGCATGTTATTTTTTGACCTTCTGTCATGTGATTCTTGAACTGCCTTGTGGCATTTTTACTCTGCAAAAGGTTGCTGTTACCCAAAAGACTGCTCCTATTTCCCAGAGACTAGTTGTCAAAAACAAATAGATTAAAACACTAGCAATTTTGAGAGCTACTACTACAGTTGGGTTCCAATTCCAATGGTCCCTTTACTTTAGATTAGCAAGGTACAAAACACGTCAAAAAACACAAGTTCCAGGTACAAGTACACAATTATCAACTCTTGGGGTAATGTACAAGACCACCAAACTCACCTGCACTTGCATTTCAAAAACAGTCAAATCCCAATTATGGGTATGTCTTTGGAGAAAGAAGATGCATAATAAAAACAGTCTCAATGCAAGAATCACTGTTATTAGTTAACTCTCATGAAGATTCTAGCATTGTCTGAGCAGAATACCATTTCAACAGTGCTTTGAAGACTTGTCTAAAAAGTGAACAAGAGTGAACACATCTTCTAGCGAGGACATGGTAAGTCTTATGACATAAATATTCCATGATGGAAACATTTCATGAACAGAAATTGAAATAGAATGGGAATGTCACTTGTTTATTTTTTAGTTATGCCTCATGCAACAAGAGCCACTTGCAAATATCAAAAGAATGATGTCAGAAATAAAATTTCAGCAATGATGGTTTATATTTTCAGCTGGGTACTTAAAAAGTTGTATGTGATGTAATAGCAACAATATTAGTGTATTCAGAAATAATAAATCACTTACAATCTTCTAATCACCACATCACATAATGTCACAAAACTCAATCACATCAGCTGCACAACAGCCAAAGAGAGCAACAGTGAAAATGATCGTAAATAGAACTGCAACACGCTTCAATTGTTACTGTTGTGTTGCCAGATGCATAGTCTACCATCTATAGTGTCACCTGCTTTTTGATTTAGCAGTCTTGAGCCAACTTGCTTTTATCCACCCAAGGAGGACTGACCCACGTGAGAGCCAGGGGTTCAACAACAGGATCTCAGCACTGTGTTCATGAATGTAAAAGAAGCAGATGTGCACTCAAGTGATGACAACAAAGCAAGGCACAATAGCAAACTATTTCTCTGCTTGTAGATAGCTCAATCATCACTGACCAGATCTCTTCCAAATTGTAGATCTGACAGACAGTTTTTACAAATAGTATCTTTTGAGGCCACATGGTAAGTGAAAACACCATGTAAAAGCTTGGCATTCTGTGATACTAAGAAGTTGGTGCTGCTTAGAAACAGAGCAATGACAGATGCAGAATCTGCAGGATAAATTATCTCTAGTGCTGTACACTGCAGTATGATTCTATGCTAAACGCTTGATGACAAAACTGGGAACTTTGGACACTTAGCATGCATAGCCACCAGCCCTGTTTCACCTTCTTCAAAGGCAGAGTAATCAACTTTTATATTCAGTGAGTTGATGTCCAGCAATAGAGATAAAAACTACTCACCTGGATCCAAAACCTTGATGTGCCGGCTACCACAGAGCAGCTTCTACACAGGCACACAGAGAGAGCCACCAGCAGGGGAATCGTTGACTGGGAAGGAACTTCAACTCTTTCGTTATGACTCTACCTTTGACAAGCCTTTCTTGGCTTCTGAAAAGTCAGGATCCAGAGCAAGGGACTTTTGATAGGCTGCAACTGCCTTCACCTTTTGGCCATTCTTCTCATAGCAACTTCCCAACATGCATTGTACATCAACATTGTCTGCTTTGAGGCTCAAGGATTCTTCCAAATCTGCAATGGCTAAATCCAGACCTCTCCTACCTTTCCCCTGCTCCAAAAACAGGCCTGGAAACACGATCCAAGCAAAATGCACAATAATGTCATTTATAGTGCATTCTTCAATTTTTTTCAATTGCTAGCACATCTTCAGTTTAGGGTTTTCCATGGCCTGAAATTGCAGTTAGGTCTTGTCGACAACATCACGAACTCCAGTAGAGAGAAGACTTACTTGCGCGCTTTGCAAGGGCTTCCGCTCTTTCGGAAGGGGACAGGGAACGAGAAGCGGGCTTGGTGAGGGCCGTAGTCAGGGAGCGCAGAGCGGCGGCAGGGCGACCCAGCTGCTGCAGCGCCAAAGACTTCACGATGTGCAGAGCGGCATCCTTTGGGTCCAGAAGAATGGCAGCATCCGCCTCAGCCACGGCCTCGCGCGCTATCTTCCGCCCCACTGCCCCAGCGTTCCCGGGACTCCGCGACTTCGCCAACAACTGCGCCGCATTCACGAAATGCCGTCGCGCCTGCGACCGCGAGGCCCCACGAGCTCGAGTCCTGCCTGCCACGGTGCTCCCCAGCATCTTGACTGCCCACAGCAGACCTAATCCGAGAACCACCATTACCAAAGTCACCAGAATCTCCATCAAAAACCTTAAAAACCTCTGGCTTCTTCTCGTTCTCTCTTCACCACCTCATCGGAGCTTTGGGTCTTAAATTGATTTGCAGATCTCGATAAACCCAACTCCAATTTTTGTACAGGGAACGAGATAAAGCACGCGATTCTTGGGAAAACGCAGATCATCTCAGTTTGGCGGACACCTCTTCTTCGTCCTCTTCGTCGTCGTCGTCTTCTTCCGGTTCTTCGACGGTGTGTTCTTCGTCTTCAAAACACCGCAGTCTGGACATCAACGGATGAGACTTAACACGTTCATTCATATGGATGATGACATTTAGGACCCAATTTAACAGAGGACCAAACACAAAAGGGACTTCACAAAAGTCCCCAAATGTGGCTTTTTCTGTTTCTGCACATCGCCCTTTGCAAAGTCACTTACACTTCTCATTTGCAAATTCCCAAAATCTAATGGTCATGGCCAATGTTTTTGTTTTCAATTTTGTCAACCTCATAAGCTTTTTAGGTCATGTTTTGGTAATAATATTTTTGTAAAACATATTTTTTCATATGTTCATATTGTTTAAACACAAATGTTATGCATATAAAAGTATGAAACAAGTATATATAAAATGCAAATTTTTATTATGAATGAAAATTTTTCATTCTATTTATATTTGTTTCATATGTGTTTTAGACATGCATTATCCATGTCCAAACCAATGTTATGTGGGTATTCAAATTAATTGGTTATTTAGAGGTGGTTTTGATTCCAAACATCTAGAACCTAAATGGAACCAACTTGAAATTTTGGAAATAATTTAGAGAAGGTTTGACAACCAAGTGAAAAATCGGCCCCCATTTTTAATATGTGATGGAATGGATAATTGAACCCAACCATAGTTCCTAAATGAATCTAATAACCAAAACTATAACAATTGGTTGAAAAAAATTGATTCCAATTCCATGGCTAAACCCTAAACATGTTGTCACACCTTCCTCTTTGTGTTCTTCTCCCAATTCACATTTCCATCACACCCTCCTCTTCATGTTCTTTTCGTAGTTCATACCTATTGCCATTGCCCTCCTCTCCTAGTTTGCACCTACTGGCATTGCTTTCTTCTTCATGTTTTTTTTTTATATTTTTTAAATAAAAATTTGCCTTGGGGTAAAATTGTAGTCAAAGGAGCCACCCAAATGAGTAGACACTCCTTAAATTTACATTTTTGTATAGTTGAAAGTTCACAAAAAAAGCATAATAGTTTGGATTGTCATAATTGTTTTTGAAATTTTTTCATTAATTGTAAAGTTTACATGTTCAAAACTTGACACAAATCAAAAATGTTTTTTGCATTTTCAAAGCACTCAAACTTCAAAAATGGACAGTCCTTGTTTTTTTCAAATGTTTTTATTTTTTACCAAATGTGCACCATTCCTTTTGAAAATTGGAAAGATTTTAATATTGATGATTAAAAAGGCAAAAGGACTTGAACTAATTAAAAAAACATTTATAACCCATTTGAACGCATTTGACTCAAAAATGTTTTTGACCCTAAAAATTATGGATTTTGAAAATGTGGTTTTAACAAAAGTTGTTCATATATGTGTGATAGAGGGTATGAATGCATAATATACGTGATCTAAAATCAATTTGTAATCAAAATGTATTTATATCTAAAATGCAATGTTAAATGGGGTATTCAAAATACAAAATTTTAAGTTATAAACCAATGCAAAAATGACATGTGGCATGTGTAGTCCTTGGAAAATGACTTTTACCTTGGAGCCTTTAGTTCCTTTGACCGTGATTTCACCCCTTATTTCAATATCTCTAATGATGTTTTGGGTTTTGGAACTTAATCAAAAGGTTACCCAATCTACCCTATAACTAATAATCTCGACATATTTTGAAAATAAAAAAGGAACTAGAACCAAAATCACCTATTGAAATAAAAATCCATAATTGGAACTAGATCCCAATTTTGAAAACAAAGGAACCGAAACTAAACTAAAGCATGTTAGTTTTAAAACTTAAAAACTAGAACCACATGTTTCTTCTAAAACTTAGGAATCACACAACATTGGTCTAAGCAATTTAAACCTATGAAAAAACACATTTTTCATGACTAATATTATCAAATCATGGCCCAATGAGTTTGTGATGAAGTACGTGATTTAGCTATCATTTATAAGAGGACTTAACCAAATGTGGGTACAAGACAAAAAGGAAAGTATAAACATTTAGGAATATTATTATTTTATGGTGACATGTTAAAACCTAGTGTCCAAATTTGGTGATTTCCAAAAAAACATTGAACATCATTTGTTGATTATGGGTTCCCCCTTCCAAAAAACATTTTACAAGTCATAATAACTTTGCTTTTGTTGTCAAGATGCAAATTTCACCCACAAATAACATTATTCATGATATATGGAAACCCCAATTACTCATGCTAACAATGGGGCATTTGGGGTTTAGGGTTTATTTTAACTTGTAGATAATTAAAGCCCTATGTGACATTTGACCAAAACATCACAAGTGGGGAGGATGGAGTTGTAGCCACATAACCACCCAATAGTCATGTAAAATGTCATTGTTTTAAAAATATGATTGGATGGAATTATAGGATACTTCAAACTAAATCCTTTTGTTAAAAAAAATTAAAATTTGGAAATTTCCCACCATTACATGTGCAATTGATGCAATTACACACAACTTTTCAAATTTCACATTTTTTGAGAATTTGATTTCCTTACCACTTTTTCATTAAATCCAAAAATGTGCAAGGTAGGTAGAATCCATTCATATGAATGTGATGAAAACAAAATGGGGCATTTGGACTTGGATTGAACATGTTTCAGTAATTATAATCTATGATATTGATATGTTTTTTTGAAGCTTCACAACTTTGTGTAACATAAATTACATTTATGGTTAAATTTTGTAAAACATTTTATACAAATCAATTGGAAGGATATGTTGATTACAACAATTACAATGCTACTAAAACCACGTTTTTATTTGAACAAGAATTTTTTGTTATTGTTGGATTATGAACTTAAAACATTTAAATACAAAGGACAAAAAGATAGATTGTATTAGGGAAAAGATGTCGTCTTATAGGTAGGCACAAAGATAACAATAGTTGTAACCTTAGAACATCTAAGAATGTAATTGAATACATTTGGCATTTTACTCATTAGTCTAGTAGATTATTTGTAAATTATCATAAACCTACACCACCTCTATTCATCCAAAAGGTTTCATGTTTGAAGAATGTTCATGTGAAAAACTATGTTAACTTTTTGCTTTTTTTTTTGCCTTATTTCTTTGAGTTTCTTCTTGAATGTCTTCCTTTCTTCACAATATTTCTATGAGTCCCCCATTGTACTTACTCCCATTGTTTGCAAATATTGTTATTAAGAGTGGAATTTGAAATTGTGCAAATAGTATATCAATTGGGTGTTTGCAAAATTTGTGCAATTTTGAAATGTTAGATTTACATGAAGGAACATCATGTTTTCACATTTTGTTGAATTTCAATAATTTGCAACTTTCTAATGCATAGACTTCAAATTTTGATGTTCATTAGGTTAAATTGGTAAACAATATGATTTTCTTTATGTGGATTATTTTGTGTGCATCTAAATTCATATTTTTGGGAAAAAAATGTTCTTGTTTTATGTTTTGATGTTATTTAGCTTTGGAGGTTAAAATTGGACATTTACTTGAAAGTTCAATTTGCAATGTTTTGCATGAACCTAGATTCAAATTTAGAAAGCAAACTATTGCATGAACTTAAAGCCTAAGCCTAAAGCCTAAAATTGGAACTTGGGATGGTAAAATGTTTTTCCCCTATACACATGCAAATAAAAGCCAAAAACTCAATTGCAAAATGAATGTTATACTAGTACACCTAAAAGCAAATATGGGAATGAATGTATCCGTTCATCCTCATTATGGATGAATGATTTTTTCGTTCATCTAATGTATGGATGAAAAACATTTATTGCATTTAGTACATTTTTTAATAAATAAAACCTCCATCAAAACTATGGATGAATGTTTTATTGTATCATTAGATTTTTATGGATGATTTTTTTCCATAATTTTAATTAATTAAAGCTTCATGAAACATAATCTAATTATATATGATATAACATTTGTTAAATAATATAATGTAAATTCCATTATAAATGTATTTCATGGCTATGGTGTAAAATGTCATTATTTTTTAAATGTCTTAACTTTATTACCATTACTACATGCTAACATCCACCCCATGGTTTTTTTTTTTTTTTTTTTTCTTAGGAAACAAAGGGAAAAAAAAAAAAAAA
>Ga0116227_10002658_pt1 | contig 40313 bp, 32 predicted proteins | sample S1TSphgellanicum_FD_89693 | JGI IMG/M metagenome (GOLD analysis project Ga0116227, IMG submission 89693) | Host-associated microbial communities from peat moss isolated from Minnesota, USA - S1T2_Fb - Sphagnum magellanicum MG | ecosystem: Host-associated > Plants > Peat moss > Unclassified...
AAAAAAAAAAAAAAAAAAAAAACAAGGATCAATGAACATTGTCACAAAAGGTGTGACAAAACATTTGATTTAGATGAGAAACCACTAAAGTTAAAGCTTTATCCACCATTGAGAAATATGGCCAAAGGCATGCTCCCTTTAAAAGGTGGGAATGTTTTGGATTACAAGGCAAGAGTTGATTAACCATAAGCTAAATTGAGGCATAGTTGACTTCAAATTACATATGGTTCAGCAATGAGGCCATCTACACATCACAAAAGGAAGAAGGAGAAGTTGTCATCTTTAGAAAAGTTAGATAACGAACCTACAACAAAATGCAACTTTGCTTAACAAAAACATGTGATGAAACATGCCAACCAACTCACTTTATAACAACTTTTAAGGATGGCCCAAACATTACAATAAGCAATATCCAAGGGGACACAAGATGATAGGGATTTTAGAGGCCCATGAACATAGTTAGCCTTTGGAACCTAATATTTTGTCCACATTGAAACTTGAGGTCAAAACCTTAGAACTTTTTCCCCATCATTTCACACAGACAAACCCCCCATCAAGGTGAAGGAAAAGAAGAAAATACTTGATCGTCAAAGGCTACATTGTGAAAATGTTACATGATGTGAGGTTGATGATGTTTTCAAAGAGTTATCAAGAAGGAAATTAGTTTTTGTAGGGAGAGAAGTAGAAACACCTAACATTTCGCACCTACTCCATTGGATTCATATCTTGGGGTTGGAACTCTAGAACGAAGGACAAATTTGTAAAATAGTTAAGATTATTTGGGTGAAATGAAAACTTCAACTTGGTCTCCTACTCTATGTTTGGGAAATTCATGCAAGGAAACTAAAAAGTTAACAATACATTTTTATTTTTTGTTATGTTTCAAACCATGTTTTGTATCATGTTTCAAGGATAGAGTTTTGATTAGTAGTTTAGATATCATTTCCACTGTGTTTCTAAATTTTAGTAGGTTGAACAAAAAAATTATTTGTAAGTTGCACATAATCTTTCATGTGCTTTGTTTTCATAATTTTGGATTTGGTCAATTTGAGGTTTTCAACCATTTGAGATTTGTGTGACTTGAATTTAGTGAGGAAATCTAATGGGAAGGAGCTATTTGATAGATTATGTTAGAACAACAAAATATAGAAACAATTTCATAAACATTGTAGAATGGTGGAGAATTAGGAGAAAAAACAAGAGTCTTGCAAGCTCCTCTTCACCCCCATTTCTTTCTTGGGAGTTGGGATTGTGCCTCAGGTTTGTGTTTTGTTGTAAACTTGAGAATTGATAGATTTTTTTACCCCCAATATCACTTGACAAACTAAGGGGTGTATCAATTTTTAACATGATCAACAAAACTCTCCCTTGGTTTGTAGGGATCAAAATGTTGAATGAACTACATAGATTATATGTTACAAAATGTTGCAAGCAAAGTTGTAACAAATAAAAATTTATTCATGAAAACCATAACAAGCAACAAATTAAATAGACTCTTGCAATAAACAAAGGCTTGTTTGCGGAGAGAAAGAAAACACGAAAGAACAAAACTTACCGTTTCTTCTTTAATGCTTACAACATTTGTAGGGCAAGAAGCCTACCAATCCATGGTAGGGATCTGAAATTTTCTGCAGAACATAATGAAGTTCCAAAGCTTGCCATCTTGCCAAACAAGTTGAGGTGAGATACAAGATGAAAATGATGTACACCATAGGATTGGTCAAGGCTTGTCCCACACCAAAAGCCATGATGATGCTCCATATATTTTGCAACCTAGAGCTTTGAAACAAAACACACAATGTAAAGTTGCAACGTAATGAGTTAAGTCATGTTGCTCTCCCTTCAAAGTCCAAATGATGGAGGCAAATGCTTCAATCAATGTTGCAGCAGACACTAACAAAGACATTACTAAGGGAAAATGTTAAATTTGCATTGTCACATCTAATGATGGTACCACACACTCAAAGCAAAGCAAATCAAATCTCACTATGCCACCGAAAGCTAAAAGCAAGCACAAAACACAAGACATACATGAAAGATGAAAAAACCAGCACCTTCTGGAAATGGCCATGAGTTCAGGCAAGGGGATACGTACCCAAGTAAATAACCGTCGGGTATCTGTCCTATTTCCCATAGCTGCTCAACACTGAGAATTACCCTCAAGGATGGCAAGCATCATCAGGTTCTTCCTTTTCTTGGGTGTGTTGTCAAAGTTTTACTTGATCTGGGTATGCTGGAAGTTCGGCATGGCGCGGATGGATGTCGCAAACTGAGCAGTCACGGCGCTATTCCGTTCAAGTAACTCCTTTTTTTCGTTTTCTGTGAGGTGACCCAGATCGTAGAACGTGAGCTCACGTGAAAACGAGGATGGGGGGGGGGAAGAACAAAACAGCTCTGAACTCTCGCAGACTTGCATTATTCAAACGCGCTACAGCAACACAAGCTCTCACAACAGATGTAGTGTGCCGATGAGAGATGGTGCAACCCAGTTGTTGCGTTGCTGCCGTCGTTGAGTAGAAATAGAGTGGGGAGAGGACGGGGGAGAGTGACTGGGGATACAGAAGAGAGGGTGGTTTAGGATTTAAAAGATGGCTGCGCTTGAGGAAACTTCTGCGTCTCGGTATGTGAAGCTGGGGAAGGAGCAAGACGCGCCGGTCGAGGACATTCGGCCGGGAGAGCTCAATCAGCCAGTTCATGTGCCCCAGGTTGTTGAGCAGTTCTCTTCTGTTAGATCTGGATTTTTGTGGATCTTGTTTTCCCCCTCCGATCTTTATTACGGTTTTGATCTGTCACAAGTTCTCTCGCTTGGGTTAGTTTTATGGATCCATCCAGATCTTTCATGGATTTGGATCTTCTCTTGTTCCTATTTAGATTTTTGGGGTCGGGGTCTGATTTGGATGAGAGTGAGAGCAATGCATTATACAGCCGCTGCGTGAAGTTCAGAAAGAGAATGACCCGGTAAAAACTGATTAAAGATCGACGTTGCAAGGATTAGTAGTCATTTGTTGACCAAACATAGTTTTACACAAAGGTATGTTTAAATCCTTATCCAATTGTAACTATCAATTAGACATTTCATGATTGTATCATTTGCACAAAGTTTGGAGCAGAATACTGAAATACAACAACCAGGGGAAAGTCTCATTGTCTGCAAAAGCAATGTGCCAGCTTACAAGCCTCATACAGAAGTGGGAGCACAATCTCCTTGTCTGCAAAAGCAATGTGCCGGCTTAAAAGCCTCATACAGAAGTGGGAGCACAATCTCCTTGTCTGCAAAAGCAATTTGCAGGCTCACAAGTCTCATAGAGAAGAGGGATCAAGTCAATCAGGACATAGATGTGACTAGCCAGAAAGCAGAACATATTTCCTTGTTTGTCTTGGTTCAGACAGTTCCTCCTCCTGCAAGTATATCCAAAGAAATGATTGCTGTCAGTGCTTAAACTGATGTATTACTAGTCTCGACCAATGCTTGAGTTGGTACAGAGGTGTTAGGGTTTTAAGGGTTGGAGACAGTGTTGTTGCTTTTCCTTTCTTACCTGAGGCTCCCTAAAAAATTGAGACTTTATCCATCAGCATGAGCAGGTTTGTCTTACTTTTAATGAGTATTGTATTCATTTTACTTTTTTTTGAAATTGGGCAGGAGTAGAGACTTCAGATAGGCAAGAAACAGGTTTAAGGTCATTATATTGTTTTGTGTGATTTCTGGTGACCATAGAAGTTAATGATTGTTGGTGTGGTTGTTGGTGATAGCTGGTGGTGCACAGGTGTGCAGAATGTGGGCAGCCTCTACCTGAGAGTTATGAACCCCCTAGCAATGAACCTTGGACAACAGGGATATTTGGATGTGGTCAAGACATGGATTCTTGTGAGCTTTCCTCTGCCAATAACAAATCATCACCTCTCCATCCCAATATGAAAATTTATGTAGTGCTGTGTCCTCAAGTCCATGGACTTATCTGTGCTTATGGCTGGTGATTCAGGATAACTGGAAGTAGAAATTTTGGAAGTTTTGGTCCAACACCCTGCTGATGAGTACATGTCCAAACCATAGCACACTTTCAAAAGACACATAGCAAAGTTGATGTATTTTCTTCTTGATCAAGCCACCAGAGAACATTATGTACATAAGTCACTCTTCATCTGATTTCACCTTGTTGTTATGCCTCTATCTGAGAAAATAGGATTTAGGAAAGAAAAAATAGGATTTAGAAACTGCTTTCTCAAATTTTTCTCAAGTACATCTGCATTGTGTCAAACTGATGGTGAAGGTGGTGTGATTATTGTCTTCATTTTCTCTGTTTTCCTTCACCCTTTCCCATCATCTCTCAGAACTTGAAGCTTTCTATCTGGCCTTGGCTGTCCAGCTTCTTTCTGTTCCTGGCCTTTTCTTTGAGAAGTAATCCTTTGAGCCTGTTGAGCTTAGTGTCTGCTGGCGTATGGGAGAGCAGCAACTATAAAGGTTCAGAGTTTGTGTCGAACACTCAGATTTCAATGCTGAAGGATACTCCCTGAAAAGCTCACAATATCCTAAGAGTTGAGATGGAGGAAATTTGACATTGGAGCTGATATTCCAACAATTGTTTGTTCCAGTGATATCCCTTACTTCTGACAGTAGATCTAGGAACATGAGCAGGAGATTGATGGGATGTGGAAGGTTTTGGGTACAGTTTGGAGGGGCTGCTTTTGCCCTTGTGTTTTGTTTGGGCACAATGTTGAGAAGATGAAGGATGATGTGCAGTGGACTACACCATGCATATGCCATGCCATCTTTGTGGAGGGAGGCATTGCATTGGGATGTGCCACCTTGGCACTTCATGGATTGAATCCAAAAGCAGTGTTTCTTATAGGGGAGGGACTGATCTTTGCTTGGTGGATGTGTGGTGTCTATACTGGCCTCTTTAGACAGGAGCTCCAGAGAAAATACCACCTCCAGGTGATAATCACCTTCTCATTTTGCTTCAATCTGAAACAACTCCTGTTTGTGTGATAAATAATTGTTCAATGGACAGTTGACCAGAAAGATGACAGAAGTGGTTGTGCGGCTGCAGAACTCACCTTGTGACCCATGCATGGTACACTGTTGTCTGCACTGGTGTGCATTGTGTCAAGAGCACCGTGAAATGCAAGGTCGCCTCTCTGACAACTTGGTCATGCCAATGACTATCATCAATCCCCCTGACCCTCAAGAAATGGGCAGTCAGGATACCACTGCTGTGGACCACAAGGAGCATACAGAAATTCAGCTGTCAGAAATTGACAACATTTGATTAGTAGAATTTTAAGGTGGGTCATACCCACTCCAGACCAAATGTCTTCCTGGGCTGGCTGATGTTTCATAGCTGTAGCTCAGAGGAGTGTTATAGAATTTGGCATCATATTTTGCTTTGATGCATGTAAATGACAAAGAGCTGTACAGAAACATGTTTAGTATAGCATATTGGATACTTTGTTTCATCCTGCAACAATGACTAGCTTTTGGTAATCTTCAAGTTGCAAATTGACAGTCTTTCCAGTCTATCAGGTAGCATAGTATGTACAATCTGATATGTGACTAATGTTGCAACAGTGTCAAAATGGAGACTCATTATTATGCTTTGGGCATGGGTGCAGGAATGCTTGATGAGAATGGCGTATGGGATTGCACCATAATATTCTGTCTATCTTGCAGTGGTTTGGGGGCTTTTCAGTCAGTTTGAGGGTTGTTTCCCTCTTTCTTCAAGACAGATGATCCAGTTTGGAGGAAGACTATCTCCAAGGTTGGCTAGGATTATGCATACAAATTGTCTTATTATTTCTGCTTAGTCAATTGCATTGATGGGGGGTTATAGCCACAATTGTTCAGCACTGGAAGAAGAGATTTTTCTGCCATCTGGCTATGGTGGGCCATTTTATTCCAAATCCTTCTATCATTATAAGGTGGATATCAAGGATACTCCAACTACTAGGAAGATTTAGAGGGCTTCTGTCCAGTCAATCAATTCATTGCATGCATAGGGGAAGTATGAGCTCAAATATTACTGTGAATTATTTAGGGTGCAATGAATTGTGGAGCTTTGCTATGCATATGGTCACCAACTGTATGCTCATTGAAGGACTCTGCAAACAGGTTCAGAATGCCCTCAAACTAATTGAACAGAATTTACAGAGGTTATCTGTAGGGAAATGTAGTAACACCATGAACTTGCAACTGCAACACCTTGTCCTTTGAACAAAATTGAATGGGAACTGCAACAAACAGCAGTTTTATGAATTCCAGTATGGTTATTTTTTAACAGATTTAAGTACAGGATGTTCTACACTCTGTTTTTTGGAATAATTTTTCAGTTGTATGAACCTATAAGGCGGTTGTGGGTTGTTAGCATCCATCCAGAATACACTTTCCACTGACTATGTGAGGACATTCAGGATGGCATATTATCAATAGTTTATTCTCACTGTGGGCTTTACTGAGCATCTCCTAGATGGCAGCACCAACCTCCTCTTTGTTGAGAATTTGACAGCATGGGGCCTGGTGACATCTCTTCCAGACAGACTTTGATCAAAGTTTATTCCTTATTGAAAAAGAAATGCTAATATGCAAAGTTACCATAAATACAAATTTGTGTATGCCTGCTATGACCACTGAAATCACCTAAAGCCTCTGCATTCTACAAGTATCTGGTATTCCAAAGTGTTTGTTGTCTTTCTGCTGCTCAATCCTCCATTTGTCATTGTGAAGTTTGTAATGGAGCACCTGTTCTCATGCAACAGACCAAAAAATGTACTTAATTCTAAAACATAATGCCAAAAAAATGTAAGGTTTCTGGACTGCTCACATCTCTTGGTGAATGTTACTATTGGGACATACTGTCTGATCCGTCCTGTGAACCTAGAGTTACTACTTGATGGACAATGGAGGCAGATATAATAGGACAGGATAGGTTTGTCAGTACATCAAGTATGAAATACCTGAATTAACGTGGAGAAGGCATCATCATCTGTAAGTGAGGAGTAATAAGTGGCCCACTCTTCTGTATAATTGTACTGCTGCTTTTGGCGCTCAGCCTCTTGCTTGATGGCCTGATGATAGGTGAAGCGTTGCCACATGCCACGCACTGCTGCCAACTTTGCATCCACCTCTGTGTCATTTATAGCCTGCCCAATCAAGATTGCACATATTGGCATACTCTTGTAGAATGAACTACAGATATGAGCAGAAATTGAGTACATGATCTAAAGCATTTCCAACACTGTTCCACCCACCAAGTGATCATAAAGAGATTACCAAAAAATTTAACTGGAAGGTTAGAAGGTGGATGACTATGCTGTGATTGTAACTATTAGAGCCCAGATTGCCACTTCTAAATAGCAGACTAATACCTGAAGGATGGAGACAAGATTTGGCAACTTTTCTTCTGCTATGCGGACAGAAAAGCTGTCATAGTGGAGCACATTCTCAAATGGTAAATGGATTCCATCCTGCATAAATGCATGCATCTGTCAGTCAACTCTGCTACTTAATGGTCCAGTTCATCTCAATGACTTACCTTAGTCATGCATTGGGGACCTCTGCTCCATGATGAAGGAGGCTGTTGGAGTACTTTGAATGTAAACAAAATCTACAGTACACAAAAAAGCATTGAACTTAATTGCTGTGGAAAGGAATTTATGTAAAGTTTGCAAGCAGAGCAGGTGCCTGAATTATGACGGGTATGCACCCATGGAGCACACTGTCTTCAAGACGGCCACTCCACCCATCCCCAGGAAATACTCCACAAAAGCGTGATTTTGAGAGATCCAGACTATAATCTGGAGTTCGTTCAGCCAGCACAAGTACATCTTGTGTTGCTTGACGGCCTAACTTCCCTGCCTTGTTTGGCTTCGACCCAAACTCGGATGCAAACTTCTGTCTTATGCCCATGCTATACCTGTGTTTATCCAGAGCCTCTCTTTCAGATCCATGCGCATCTTTAAAACTAAGTGAGTCACTCTGACTTGCGATAGAACCAAAACAAGAGACAGCCACACATCTGTATAGGTTGAGTGAGGTTTGCATTGCGGAGGGATATCACTAGTGAGCTGTGGGATAAATGTTGTTGTATCAGGGCTTTTAAGGTGTCTGAAGGTTTTGAGCTTCTTGCAGCTTTATGTGGTCCTTTTTAAAGTCCATTTCAGGTTCAAAATGAAGGCATGTGCATTCTTCCAAATACAAACACCAAGCAAGATGTCAATGCCCAAATTTTCCAAGGCAGTCCACTTACGTTGCTTCAGGGCGTCCACCATAAGCCTCACCAAGGTTGCCATTAAAGTAAAACAAAGTGGGTCGTTCTTCTTGAGGCCTGCACCATGTTGTTGCAACTTAGAATCCACTCCTGAACATAAGGACCAAGTGATCATGCTACATCTCAGAACTAAACATAACATATTGATTGGGAATGAAAAGTCATGTGTACCTGGCCCGGAATTGTTCTAATACAGGATAAGGATCTGGTACTTTCCATGAAGGTAGCACAATATCTTTAAGTGGGTCATAACAGGGATGGTCACCACGCCACTCTTTTGGAATGTCATTCCAATTGTCAGCTAGGTATGCTGTAGTAGAGCCTTTGTGCTTACTGTTTGTATTGCCCCAGTGGACAAGAATGGTGCTGTTCCATATCTCTTTGGGTGCTGCACATGCTCCTTCATCCCATGGAAAAAACTGCTCCCTCCCCATCTCATGTCAGTTGAAAACATCAAGTGGTTCAGAAATGACTCTTGGCACCTTTTGGTTTTGAATTTGTACAGGTGAAGGAAATGGTAAGAACCAGAGTCTGAGGATAGAGGGAAAATTTAGTCTGAGGGCTGATGGAGTGATTACAGTAGTGCATTAACTCTGTTGACTTCCAAAGGTGCATGATCTCAAACAATAGAAGGGTAGTAAGGCCCTAGGAATGGGGCATTTCCCAAGTGAGAGCTGATGCAAGATGAGAGCCAAGCTTGGACCTGAATTTTGGGAATGTATCACTCTGAGGGCCTTACCAAGTATAAAAACTAAGGCCATCATTTCTAACAATGCCTTGCATAAAAAAGACCTGGTTAAAAAAACAAGGCAATCATTTATGATCACATGTTACACCAAAATGCTCTAGGGCACTAAATCTTACACCAAAAAGCCCTAAGTTAGTAATTCTTATGAATTAAATGCCATGCAAAGCATTCTTTCATGCAACCTTGCCCTGTGATTACACTACAAAAATAATGGCCAGGTTTTCACAACCTCCAAAATCTTCTGGTCCTCCTGGCTTAATATTTTGCATATCATTGAGTTGCACTTACTTGGGGCAGCAATTTTGTCCCTGATCCATGAAAAACTTCTCATGAAAAGTAGCAGACATTCAGGTAATTGCTAATGACAGGTACATGGGTAGACCATGTACTTACCCAGATGTGGTCATGGCCTGAGGTGCGATTCCAGAAAGGGAAGTTGTCCCGAATATGCATGTAGGCTCGCTTGTTGAAATCTCCAGCATAATATTGTCTCAACCCCATATATTCCCTCTGCATAACCAGCCATTGACCTTTAGAATCATGTTTTCAGTTCCTAAAATGCAAGAAGGCAATGTACGTCCCTGAGAGGTATGACAGTTGTATCACTCTTGCAAATAAATGTATCCATATTCGCAATTTATCTGTTCTATTGGATAAGTGATTCTGATGAGGAAGATAATCATGGAATCAAAATAATAGCTCATATCCTTTGTCCGCTAACTAAACTCAGATTGTTTATCAGTTCTTGTTCACATTGACCAAATGAGAATCACATTGTTGATGATGAAGGGTGGAAAGGAAATGGATGGAATGATGTGGTCAGGTTACCTGAATATCCATGTGTGGAGCAGCATCTGCTTGTGTAATAGCACAGGCACTCAATACAGGCACATAGAAGAAATCGGCTTCATTCCCATTGGTTGTTCGATGCTCACTTGCCAAGAGGCTCTCATACAGGGCTATCTATGTCACCAGACCTTTGTCAGACATACTCAAGAACCCATACAGAGGGGATAATACAAGCAGAATTTTGACCTTAGTCACAATGTAATAGCATACTATGAATCTCACCAAAAAATCCTGGCAAGGAATAAGTGGCAAACTGGAGAAAAATTGTTCACACCTCAGCACCATAGAGCTGATCACTCCAAAAAGTGTGATTATTTGCATCATACACTCGGTTCACACAGTGAAACTTGAAGTGACGACCCTGTATATTCAAGAGCCCCATCAGCTTTATGCACATAATCAGATCACAATCTATCAGCCTAAACCGGGATTCAATGTGCACCACTGAAAAACTAGGGTAGAACAGGAAATATGTGAACTCTGAGAATTCTGTTCAATTCTGAGAATGCCATGTTGGAATTACAGCTTGTGGACATTGTGCTTCCCACTATCATTGCACATGCTCTCTTGAGTATGACACAGCTTGTTGGATCTCAATGTGAGTGTCTGACCTGTAACATGTGGGCATTGAACTCAGGAGGAAGGTCATATATGTAGATTAGAGGCCGCTTTTTCTCAACAACTGCTGTTACCATGTCATCTTCTACATTCTCTGTTGTTATGTTGAGGGTTGAAGGGCGCAACCATCTGGGCCAGTGTCTTGGTGAAGGGAGTGAGGAGGGCACACTGCAGTCCACACCGTACCAGCCTTTGTTGCACTGCAAGTTGCCCAGTGACAGGATCAATACACAACTCTACAAATATTATGGAACAAGTAACTGCACTGTTGTAAAAAAAGTTGCACTGATTCAATCTGCTGCACCATGCATTAATCAAACCACATGATGTGAGGGGATTTACTGCACAGAAGCCGTTTTGACAGAAGCCGTTGTTTGAGCACTGGTTGATGCAGCTGCATTCGGTTGGTTGCTCACAGAGAGACCCCACAACACCATCATACCTGCAGTCACAGTAGGGGGTCTTCAATGGCACTTTTGCTTCATAGACATCCTCTGCATCCAAATTACACCACCCTTTGTAGCTTGCATTCCCATATACATTGTCGTTGTCCAGTTTTGTCAAATCCTCCAGTCCATCCCTGCCAATTAACCCAAATGAAATTTCAGGTATTTGATTTTGTTTTGCTGTCTCCATTGATCATTTGCAAGCTGATTGTGTCATTGAGGCAAGAAATTTGACTAGTTTCTTTTGCTCTGTATTTGTAGTAGCAAGCACGTACTTGATGACAAAGCCACAAGCTTCACTAACTTGGCGCTGTGGGTATCGGGTGCCATTGCCACACAGACACCATGACCTGCTCTTGTCACAGAAGCTGGCACACCTTGACACCCGCCAAATACCAAAGGGTTCTTCCTTTGACACTCCATCATTGCATTCCAGAGTCTGCAGCTCTTCACATGCCGCACCTAGCCCACACTTCCAATCCAGACGAATCAGAATTACATCCCAATGCATCAAGGCAAATTCCTGGATATGGGCTCATTGCTAACTTGCATCTGATTGTGGGCTCAAACCTTGCACACCTGTGAATGGAAAAGCCATTATATCAATGTTGGACTTATTTTGAGATTGTGAAGAAAGAAGATTGTGCACAAACCTGAGAAGCCAAGGAAGCAGCGGCAGTGTCCAAGCTCCTCATTGCAAACTCCATGCTCCTTGCATCCCTGATCACAGGATTTCCCTCCAAGAACCTCTGGAACAGGAAAGGAGGAAGTATGTGCATGGCATTGGTTAAGCCAGCAACCCACCTCTGCTTTCCAACTTGCATTCTGGAACACCACTGCTCCCTGATTCATCCGGTGGCATGCTGCAAGGTGGTGGTCTTCTGCAGCCAGTCCTATGAGATTCAAGTTGGCTGCAAGTTTGAGGTTCTGCAAGGACTCGAGAGTTGATGAGAAAGGCACAAAGATGATGTGGAGCATGAGGCCACAAACAACAGCCCCCAAGCCTACTGCTTGCCACCCACCACCAGTGGGTCCTTTGCATGTTGCCCTCAGCCTCCTCCACATTCTTCACCTCAATACTAAATTTGAACCTCAAATCCCTTTGATGTGCTCGTAATGGAACAATGAATAATCTGCCTCCACAATTGCTAAAACCAGGCAAATAATGACATGTCTGTTGATAAATGTAGTATGTGACCAACTGTGTTCTCACCCGTCATGCTATTGCTTCCTTTCCTTTTGGAAGTTGTAAATGCTAGACACTGACTTTCTGAATTGAGTAAGAACCTGCAGTGTGCAGGTAGCATGTGACCCCCTGGTTTGTCTGATGAGAAAGAGATGGGAAATATACAAATATCTCTACTCCAACCCTGATCACTTCCATATCTCTATTCCTCCCTTCAAAATGGGTACCATAGAGCTCATTACACACTGAGAAAAAGAAGCTCCCAGAGAACTCCTAAACAGAACTGAACAGAAAAGAGCACTCCATGCACCTGAGAATCAGAAGAATGGATTAAAAAACCACACAAAACAAAACAAAACAAAAATACAGAGAACAGAGGATGCAACAAGAAATTGGGCTCACATACTATGGCAGCTGGACTTGGGATCTTGATGAACCTTGGCAATCTGGCCCATGGAAGAAAGAAGAGAAAACAATCACACACAAAATCCTGAAAAAGTGAAACACCAGCACACAAAAGCAGAACAGGAACCAAAAAAAACGAACAGTTTGACACGAGAAAACAGGGATCCTGGAACTAGCTAACATATGAACCTGCGTCAAATGCAAAAACAATTGGGGGGAGGTGGGAAAGACAAAAGCACCTGGACTCAAGACCTTGAACTAGTCTCGATCAAGCAGCCTGACACTAGGACTCACCTTCCTGAACGCTGCTTGTTAATCTGGCAATGGGTTGCATCATGCAGTTTCGACCGTGCGCGACGTGCAGGCGACAAGAATAATCCAGAAACTGCTGAACTTGTATCGTTCAAGCACGTTGTAAGTACGACACTTGCTGTAGTCACTTGTGGATCACGTATGTATCATCTCCTGCGCTGAAGTTTGCGCCAGTTGCAGGATGCACTTGCGGAGAGAAATAGAGAGTGTGCCCAGCCGACTCTCAAGTACGTTGACGGGATGCAATCCTTTTGAATCTCGAACGTCATCCCTTTGATGGTCTTCACACAATGTTAGCATAGCACGTCTCTTAGAGTCTGTTGCGACGTGGGCGGGGGCCGAGCGGGCGTCGGGGCTCGATATCACCATATCTACCCAAAAATAGCTGAGGAGCATCATCATGAAGCAGTAGACGACAGTGGCAGGTCGGCGTTTCTGGTTATAAAGGGAAATTCGAAGTTCAAACGCCGGCGAAGGTGGAGGACGTGTAGTTTGGATTACATTCGGAGTTTGTCAATGCTTGTATATCGAATGTCAGGAAGAAAGTCAGACTTTTTGTGAACACTTCGACTGTCTACAAGGTCCCTCCAGCAGCTTTCAGCAAGGTCCAGAAAGTCTTCACTTCGGTGTCAGCAATGTGCCTGTTCCAAAAAGACAAGATTCTTACATCCTTGCGTCCAAGATCCAAACCTTCGTGATGAAAAATGTCTGGGAAGGGACCCAGGCTTTGACTAAGCTCCGACATGTTCGAAGTATTCGCGAGCCCAGTTTCTGCTCAGTAGTATTGACAAGCTCGGAAGGCGTGTTTCTTGCCAGTGCTTCACCATAGCTGTTTAGCAGCTAGGAGCATGATCCTCAAATGTCAAGCTGACGTTGCCTCTTTCCTGTGCATCCTCTGATCTCTACTCCTGTTCGACAAACCCGACTCATGGAGGCTCCTGAGTCCAGTCTCTGTTTCTGTAGCGTCTCTAAAACTGCATATCAATGGAAGCAATCGTCATTGCACTGCACCCTCAAAAGACGATCGGGCACCATCTGTGCCAGCTCTGATTCCTTAATCAGAATCTGCACCTCTCCATTTTCGTACAACAGGAGCTCAATCGGTTGGTGTGCTCCAAGTTGTAGAGCATTTTGTTTTTCCTTTTCTAGATCTGCAGGTGGGTGGAAAGTTGTCGTATTTGGATCCTTTTGTACGTTTCTGATCTCTTACAAACTTCTCTCGGAATTGTGATCTTCTTCAAGATCCGAAATGCTTTTCGACCTTCCCTCCTAGTCTGTGCTAAATTTGTCAGTCCTTGGCTCTGATTATTCTAGGGGTCCGCAGTTCTCTTTTATCTGACTCTTCTCATGCTCCTAACTTGGTTTGTGGGATCACATCTGATTTGGTTGAGAGTGATCAAGCCAGAACATCATGGTATACTATTCAAGCACGCTTAGATTGATTGCAAACATGATTTGCAAACATGCAGAGGACACACGCCCAAAGCACCCGAGAAGGTTGGAAGCCAAGTTTATGAATGACAATAGAAATAGAGGAGAGTGACGGATATAAGAAGATCTTATGATATGCACAGGATATTCATAATAGTTCTTTGTCTTCTGTTTTCTTTGGTCAGCATTTTTGTCATCTGTACTTTTAGATTTCCTTGACCTGAAACAATTAAACACTGGAACTGAATTTTTCCAACACTTACACTGTTCAATGCAAATAACTCATATATGTTTCATATAATCAACAATCTGCAACCTTTGAACCCACACCTTTAAGTATCTTTGATTAGTACAGAAGCTCATCCCCTTAATATCCTAGTTACTTCATCATTGTCACAACCTCCCTCTTGATCAAGTGCTGCGAATATTCAGATGCAATTATCAACATAAACTTTGTTACTGATGTATGTTGTCTTCTTGCAGCTTAGTGACTGAGAAAATGATTTGAAAATCTGATTATGCAGAGGGAGTGCTGTACATGGGGTTGAGAATTGAGACACTGTCATTCTTGTCCCCTTGGGACATACAAAAAAACTGTGAGCACAAAATGCTTTACTTCTTGCAGCTCACAAAGAGCTCACAATTAAGAGTGGCTTTCCAAGAGAGTGGTAGAATGACTGTCCCTACTATCACCCACTTAAAGATATTGTGCCAACTGCCTGGAGATTAACAGAGCCTTATCCGTGGTATACCAAAAACTATGCACCAAGTACACAGAACTTTCTGTCCCTGATCAATGCATAGTTCTTAGATGTTTATTAGTGTGTGATATGTATGCATACTCAGTTGCTCTATTGTGTCCACGAGTAGGTTCTAAGTTGCATTAACATGATGCTTGGCTTCAGGAAGAACCACCCATTTTGTTTTACTTACTCATTTAAGATAGTTTTTGGTTGGCTGCTCAGCAAACCAACCAAAGGCAAGAAAGTAAAAACAATGGACAAATGAACTTGGCCATAGCACAATACTTGTGAACAAAATGTACAAACATTCTGTCCTTGCATAATAGTTTAAGCAACAAAAACAGAAATGTAAATTGCAATAAGAATCACAAACTAAATACAGATATCTAAACTAACATCAGACAATTGCATGCATCTTCTAATAAACTTTCAAACCTCAAAAGCAAGGGCAGAGGAATTTACCATCCAACAACTATGACATCAAAACATTTTCACCTGGTGTTTTGGTGAAGTAGCATGAGGTGAAATTGTTTCATGGTGTTTCAATGCTCTCATCATGCTACCCCACCAAAACATCATCAAAAACTTAAAACACCATGATTAGTGTAGCAATGAATTAATAAACGAACAAGTGACCATAACAAATCCATCTCATGTTTTTTCTTCAACATACTTCCCTTGCTAATAGCTCCCCTCTTGTGTTTTACCCCCAGCAAGGCCCATGATTGAAGGCATTCCCTCATCATTGGGACTTTCCTCACTGACCCAAGGGACTGCCCTCAACCGTAGGCCTGACACATAATGGCCTATAATATATGGGTGAATTTAAACCTTGTTATTTCATGGAAAACATTAGTGTTGGGCTGGCACATTGATGAGAAGCTAGTTTCAAATATTGGTATATATATTGGTATAAGGTACCAGACAAGTCTAGTATCATGAGCTTGTGCCATTACCTAGTGTATTGACCTAGTATTGTATTTACGAATACTCTGAGTGATATCCTACGAATTGAACCTAATCACCACCAAATTTCATGGGGTAAACACTAAACAATAGTAATTAATTAAATGCAACTCAATCTCCAACACAAAAGTACACATGCTCCCTTAACAATGTTGCTAGTACCATGGACCCAACAATCACAAATTAAACTAATGTGATTGTTGAATATCACATGAGAAAAAATTATTAGCTTTAGACTTATATTAAATATTCTTTTGAGAATTTTATTTTTTATATCTTTGATTTTTTTATCAAAGTATTAATGCATAATTATATACACGTGAAAAATCACCATCATCATATGAATTATCATAACTTAAATTATTCAATATTTCAGACTTAAATTGATTCCATATATATTTTGTATTTAGTAGATATGAAAAATAAAATCTTTGGGTCTTAAATCTAAAAAGTTACCAATTTTTTTTTTTTTGTTGATTGCATGTTTACATCTTATTTATTATAAAATAAACTAAGATAAGTTAACTTAAAATCAATATTTAGTGTGCAAAATATAATCTTGAGTTATGTGATCTCAAATCATCACAAATAATAGACAACTTGAGATTATATCCACATATTAAATATCTAGAATCACATTTACACTAAAACCAATTCCAAACTAACTTACTCCAATTTTCCTACAAGAACTAACATGTAAACATGTAACCAATATAAAACTCTTGCCAACTACGTGGGCACCTAACCGAAGCCTCATTCCTTAATTCTCCTAGAGCTAAACAAAGCTGTGTTAGTCTCCATTAACATTTGTATCTCCTTTGAGAATAGCTTTGTATGTGCCACCATATCATCCTGTCCAACTTCTAAAATAACTTCATATTTTTTTTTGTAATTTCATGTCCACATTTAAGTCATGGTAATCTTATAACAAAGTGGAAAACTAGCAATGATGATTTTCTACCAATCTCACTACCTAGTGATGATTATCCTCCCTTAAACATCAACAATAAAAAACATGACACAATAAGGTCTAGTGGCAAAGTTCTGAAATTTGGTGGTTTGTTGTCTTTCATTGCACAAATCTACCCTCTCCTACTTTCATATCCAAAATTTAGTGTCCTTTCATGCTAAATTCCCACCCCAATGTCCACTTTATACCCTTCCCTCATCTAAGTGGTGTTTAATGCTACTTATAGACTTGCTTTGTAAAATATCTCTCACAATCGTTGTTTTTCATTGTAATACCGTCACAACTTTGGATTTTGTTTTAATAGGCCTTTTCAAAACAAATGTTTGTTGTTGCAGCACCACCATAGTCATTGTTTTTGTGTGAAATTATCATCTACACTTGTTGTTTTCTAAAAATGAAAACCACAACTTTGCAAACTTTTTTTTTCATATGCTCCTCCCTAAAACTCACAACACCAAAACATGACACACAGAAAATCCCAACCAATGTTATACCACCTTTTTCAACTCAACAAGTACCAACAACTAATGGAAGAATTTACTTGCTGAGAAAACAAGATATTAAATAATAATTTTAAAAAATGACAAAAGAAATGGGATTGGAAGTCTCAGCACAAAAAAAACAACAAAAAATTAGATTGATAATTACCTTTTTGAAAATTTTAGATAAAATTTTTACTGCCTATAACAAATTCAAAAAAATACATAAAGAACAAAAAAAAAAGTGTCCTATGTACTACTCCTGCCCTATATACCACTTGCAGACTACCACTAACCTTCCTACACTCTTGCAACATCATTTCTAGGCCATCAGAAGGTTGTTTACTTCCCAATAGCACATTTCCAAAGAACAAAAAGAAACTTTTGGCACAACTAGCCTATCTAGACTTTTAAAAACATAAAAATATATGAAAGTACAAGGAGGTAATCTTCACAAAACCAAACACATTTTCTTTATTTCCTAAGCTTTAAAGTACATAGAAGTTCTTCCCTCTTTCATGAAGCTTCTTCTAACCCCTGTTTCAAAAAAGAACCACATAAGAATGATGGAGAAAGGGAAATCTCTAGAAGGATTCCCACCCACCACCCAATTAGTTTTTTTTTTTGGGAAAATTTTGCTAAATTTTGACTTTAAAATTTTTTTTCTAGGTTGTCAAATTTTTATGATAAGTTCTACTAGGTAGCCAAGAACATAGAAGGATCCTGTTGTTGTTGTTATTATTATTATTATTATTATTATATTTGGTTTAGAGCCAAATTTGGCTAAATCGTGTTATGGATGATCACCACTTTAACTCCATCACAAAATTGAGAAAAAGAAAACTTGCACCCAACCATATTTTCTATTACTTTTTTTTGTTCATCCTAACCTTTTCTTAAGTTAACTCAAGGGAGATGACAAGGTAATACAATTTCCCCTTTTAAAACTAACTAAATCTAATTTCACTACCTAAGCAACTAAAAATTGTAAATGCCTTCATCTACCATTAGTAATTAGAGATTATTGGGATACCATTTAGGTTTACTAATGTTATATATATTAACCTACCCACTAACAATATTAAGAAAGCTTGAATGTTGTTGGGTCATTGAGTCTTATTGTTTATTGCAATCAATATATGTTAATTAATATGATTGAATGATTTTTTAAGTGAATTGATTTGATTCCATTTTGAAACAAAAGTATTTAGGGGCCTGCTTATGCATTTTTGGATGGGTCATGAGTAAATTTAGTGCTTCAATAGAAATGTTCACAAATTAAAGCATGGAATTTTGATGAAAATTTTAAAAATTGTGTGAGCAAGCTTTGATCAACCATAGGATTATTTTTCACGATCACCCTAAATTTGATGGCTTGGTTGAAAGGATGTGATAATATAAACAATGAAAAAAGATTTATGAAAATATGAATTAAAAGGGACATATAGGTGATTGGGATATACAATTGCCATGGTTGGCCATGAGATACCAATTGAACATAGAAGCATCGCTAGATTCATTTTTTTCTTATTTTTCAAGCATGAGTCACAAATATTGGCATCCATTCATAAGGATATGGCCCATGTGATTAATTTATATGACCCCAACATGTGGATTCAAACTTGTGAATAACATAGAGCTTGCCATGTGAACTTAAAGCTTAATAGGTGGGAAAAACTTGACAAAACCAAAAAATCTAAGGCCAAAAAATTGAAGATTCAATTTGCCAAAACATTTGGAAACTAAAAGTGGAATGCCAAAATCATCAACCTTTTAAAAATTAATAATTTTGACACTTGATTGCTGGATCTAACCCTTGGGTACAATAGTTTGAGGATTTATCATATTGATCCCAATTGAACCAAAAACAAAATCTAATTTTTAAAAAATGAGCAATTTTTGTGATTGGAAACTCCAACTACCCTCACATGTTATTAAAGCAAATGTTTAGTTAATTCAAGGACATGTCATTTTGACCAAATTTAATCAATTATCAACTTTTAAAAAGATAATTTAACGTGTTATGAAATTACATAATTCCATTTATAATTTAAAAAAATTATGTTAATTTCTAAGTTTTAAAAACATTTCGACACCAAAAAATCAAAATTATATGTTATTATGAAGTCTTGAACATGTGAAATTAATGCCAATAAAAATTTGCAAAAATGTCCAATTTGACTAAAAGATTATATTCAAATTTATAGCCCAAAAACTTAAAATTAATGTAAATTTTTTTGCTTTTGAAATAAATTGTAATTATGAGACTAAAGAACTTTGATCATTTTGGATTTAATCATGATTTTAAAATACATGTGAAATTACACATATGATTTTGTTTCAACCATGGCATATATGATGACATCAATTTGGAAATTTATTTCATTTTAAAAATCATTTTATAATAATCTAACCATGTCATTGCCATGTCAATATACTCATATATGCCATATTATAGAATACAAATCTTGAAAATTCATTTACAACTTATTAGTTTGTGGATTGGTGAAAGAGAAATAAGTGCACTCATGTGCAATTTTTTCATGTGTTACATTATATAACCAATGTTTAAGAATATTGATTTTAATAAAACATTATCCTCACTTTTACACAAATGGAATGAGATGTGATTGTACTCATAATCATTCAAATCTCTAGGTGAATCACATGAATATTAAAAAATTAAATTAAATAAAGATTTTTTTGGGAAGAGATATACATGCAATAGGCAAAGGTTTTGTTGTTAAAGATAAGAAAATTGTAGGAGGCTACTTAACTTAGACTAATTGGAGTAGATTAAAAATAAACGTCAAACCCTTAACCCAAGAAGCTTGGATTAAAATACATAATTTAAGTCAGATGACTTAAATATTATAGGTTGCAAGAATAAGGAATTGAACTTCTCGCTTTTATTTTGAGATTGAAAAGTCGGTTATAAATTGTCACCTATTTCAATGCTTACGATTGGCACAACTAACTAGATATCTACATTTCTTTCATGTAGCATCATTTTGATACCATTACTGACCACCACATATGTAAGTACTTTTTGTCCATAGCCTCACATTTATGTAAGGCTCACATTATGTGAGGTCACACTTCTAATTTCATCCTCAAGTTGTTTGATTCTGTTCTTGAAAATATTGTTAGGCTAGTTGGATTTAGTGCTTGATTTTGTTGAAAATATTGTAAGTTGGTTTTGGTGTTGGAAGTATTGTTAGTACTTACTAGTGGTTTTTTTTTCTTTTTGTTTTTCCAAAAATTGTGAGGTAGGTGGGTTGACGATTATCCAAAAGAGGACTCAGCTAAATTTTGGTTATAAGTTAGGGAGGAAAGTAGAAAAGTTTAGGAGTTGTGCTATAGTTTGGTGACATGCTAGAACTTAATATTTTTAATATGGTTGCTAGGATGCAAAATTTTGCCAAAAACAAAAACATAGATTGTTCCCAACTTCATTTTCGTGTTTGATTTTGTTGTTGGAAAGATGTTTAGTTGAAACTTGAATTAAGTGTCAATTCATTTTTGGACCATTTAAGGCCAAAAGGAAAATAAAAACCTTTTGGGTTGTGGATGATAACCCAATGGTTTTGACGTTCCTGCAATTTTCATCCAACAGGACTCTCTCTCTCTCTCTCTCTCTCTCTCTCTCTCTCTCTCTCATCTTCTCTCTTTGGCTTTTCTGTCTCACTCGCTCGCTGTGGAGGTGCACAGCACAGTATGCGTAGTATGCACACGCCAATGCCCGTTGTCCCCCGCACATAAGCGCAAATCGGATCCGAAGGCGGCATGAGGGAACTGCGAAAATAAGCGCACATACGCGGAGGCACCACGGAGAACATCCATCGCGGAACAAACGAAGCAGGTAATCCCGGAAACGCAGTCCGATACAAATAGTCCAGATGGAACCTGGGGAGGAGAAAATCAGGTTACTGCGAGTGTGCTGTAGTTCGGCAGCTTTGATACATCACTTGCCAAAAAGAGTTGGTAGGAATTGGCTGTATTAGATGCTCTCAATGATTTGTTTGTCCCCTAGTAAGAACACCTTATTTTCATCGTTTGAGCTTCGAAGAGAACTGGCGAACGAGATCACTCCTGATACCGGATTTGCCAGTTTTGAGAGTTTGGAGAGTCGGTGAGGAATATTTTCCAATTCGCTGTGTTATGTTCTGGTTTTTTTGTCCGTCACTGAGGATGACAAGCGATTCCGAGGATAGTCCGACGCACAAGCGAGGTACATTGGCTGTATTAGATGCTGTCAATGATTTGTTTGTCCCTTAATAAGAACAACTTAGTTTCATCATTTGAGCTTCGAAGAGAACCGGCAAGAGACATCACTCTTGATGCTGGATTTTGCCAGTTTTGAGAGTAGATGAGGAATATTTTCCAAGTCGCTGTGTTATGCTCTGGTTTTTTTTTCCATCACCGAGGATGAGAAACGATTCCGAACATAGTCCGACGCGCAAGCGACGTACACAAAATGCCAATCTACGTTGTTCAAGTTTGCGAATTTCGCGCGCTCTTGGAGATTATCACCGTATCTTGATCATCTGGACGGGCTGACCTCTCAGTTTGTTAATTGCCAAAGAAAGTACGTCATATTAATTTGAAAGCAGAAAACAGTCAGGAGAGACACACTCATCAGCATTCTCAAGTTTGCCGGTGTTTTGAGCATGCTCTCGCTCCGTCCACGAGGGAAGGTCATGTAGCGCGGTTTGTTTTTGAAGATCAGAATCTGCTAGTTTTTGAAGTTATTGTGTTGTTAAAGTTTGTCTCTACAACTCCCTGGAACTTTGATCCTGGGAAGGAGAAATATGCTCATTTTGTTCTCAGATGAATTTTTTGAATCTTGAGAAAAAAGATCTGGATCACTTGAAGTTGAGTAACTTCAATTCTGTTCCTGAGAGAATTTTGTATGTATCCATGTTTTTCTCTGAGGAAAGAGCAAGCAGCAGTATGAATGAAGAATCAATGGAGATCCCTGAGCTTTGCACTGAAATGGCAGAATTGAATGTGGGCAACTTGCTTTGAGATTGAAGGCTGGGAAATTGAGTGGTTTAACTCTTTGAGGACTGTGATTATTTTGAGAGACCAGGGATGGAGGCATGGTATATTGACAGCTCCAAGGAAGATCAACGGCTTCCACATCATCTGGATCCACCACAATATGTTACCAATGAGGAACTTGCAAGTAAATGCCTTTTCTACACTTCTCTCTTATTATGGTGCTTTCGTGTGCCAGATGGATGCAAGATTTTGTACAGAAAATTCTGTGCCCTTTTGTTTGAAACTATTATGGAGAATTCTCTCCCTTCATCTTGGAGTTGTGCATCTTCATCTTTTTCATTTATGGGCTTCATGTCTTGATGTTGGTTGATGGGTGAGGTTTATGAAGGGTTTTTGCTTGGGTGGTAGGGCTGGGCGTGTTGCATTGGGTGCTGGATGCAGATGCTTATGAATCAGACCCAGAGTTGAAACAAATTCGTAAGGAGCGAGGATATGACTATGAGGTTTGTCCTCCTCTTCATGTTTGGACTTTTAATGTATGGTTTAGATTCATTGAAAGTTTAAAATTCACTAGCAAGGATCATCCTCTTCCCATCCATTCTTTGATAGCATTTGTACTGATTTGTTCTAGATATAGGGACAACAAGGGCAATAGGTCTAGAGCCTTTGAAAATCGGCGTTTACAAAGGAAGGAGGGGACAGCAAAATTTACAATCAAATGTTGGACTGGACAGGATATTCTACAGGTATCACCAGAAAAACTTGAAAATTATGAGACAAAAATAAAAAATTTCTATGAGGAGCATATCCACACTGATGAAGAGATTCGGTACTGTTTGGATGGCAGTGGTCAGTTCACCTTCCTCTCCTAGTTGTGGTGCCTTTAACTAGTAGGCCATGGAACGATGGTGGATGTGATTCTAAGGGATATTATCTGTATTCAACATCAGAAGACTTTCAATGTTCAAGTTCTCAAGTTGTATAGAGAGCTGCATAAATTTCTGTAAAATAGGAGGCTTCTTCTGACAGTGGGGTGGGGATGTTTTTGTGGGTGTTGATGACAGGCTATTTTGATGTGCGGGACTCAAAGGATAAGTGGATTCGTGTTTGGGTGAAAAAGGGTGATCTGATTATCTTGCCTGCTGGATGCTATCACCGCTTCACTCTTGACCAATCCAACCACATCAAGGTAACTCCTCATTCTTTGATATAGAGGTTATAAGATTCTGTAAACAAAATATGTCAAGTGTGAGTCCTATTTGGGGTAACCTTCTCTGCGGAAATGTTGGGGATTGAAGAGCCCACACAGAAAACTCTTCCTGAATGCATCACCATAACTCAAATCCTCTCCTTTTCTAGGATTTTTTTTGGTTCTTGCATGTAGGCTTGGTCTTGAATCCTCTGTTCAATGCACAGGTCTGTGAAAACTAAGTGGTAGAAGTGATGAGTGATCATCATATTAGTTGCATATTTTTTTTTTGACTGTTTGTTGAGGTAACTAAAAATTAGGGTTGGCCACTTTTTGCAATTTGAGCTTCCCTACACATTTCCTGTAAATGGCAATCTTCTGTTTTTAGTTTTCCTGCAGGAAATCTGGATTTCTGAATGCATCCCTCTTGCTCCCACCTTTTTATTGCATATAACAAAAGTACTCAAAGACAGTACATGAATGTTCTTTGGTTCACCTATCTTTGGTCTTTTTAACGGCAGGTAATGCGGCTCTTTGTGGGATCCCCAGTTTGGATACCATACAATCGACCTCAAGATGACCATCCCATCAGGTGACCTCTTCAAAAAATGTCTCTATAATGCCTTAATCAATCAGAACTGGTGATGTGAGTGTGAGTATGTTTTGAACTTGTTGGTTGTAATGATGTGTATGCACCACGTTGTGTGGGAATCCAAAGTTTGAAAGGCCCTGTGTTTGGGCAACTAAAGATTTAATGTCGCAGTATCTGCAGTTTCAGTATTTGGAGGTATCCCATCTGATTTCAGACAGGCTGGTTATTAGCAGTTGCACTCTAGCTCTAGCATATTTTATGAGTATTCTGAGCTCATATATACAGGTGCTAGCATGATTCATATGCCTCTTCCTCTTTGCTCTTTCAAGAGTTCATATCAGTATTGACTCATTCAGCAGCCATACAATTGTAATCAGCTTTCCCAAACCAGAAAGTTCCCTGCTTCCTTGTATTGCTCCATGATAATTTAGTAAGGTCATGACATTGAGCACCTATTCAGGGTGCCTAAAATCATAAGTATGGAGTTAACTGGGAAGATATGCTTCTCTTGAGCTGTTGGAATCCAGGTGTTGAAAGTTGTCATCCTTAGGCAGTTGCTTTGACTAAAAATTTAGACCTTTATTTGATATTACCAAAAAAGTTCCTGATTGCTGATTCTTGTATGAACTGTTAACTAAATTCCTATTGACGAGTGAGCCAAGTCCACATTGCCTATTGTTGCTGCCTCTAAGAACCAGTTCTGCATAAACTGAGAAATGTCTTCTGTGGATGTAGGAAGGATTACATTGACCACTTTCTCAGCAAGGAGTTGTCAGGAAACTTGGCCTTCTGATGTTGATACATTGCTTTGTATTGCTTTATAAGCACATAGTGGACAATGATATACACTTTACACACAACTGTAATAGTGTGTATTACAGTTGCACACATGCAATGTTAGGGAATACTGATTGAAAGCAGGCTCCTGTGAGGGTGCATGAAACCCTTAGTTCATGTTATGATTGACAGTCACATCAACATGATCATTTGCTAGCAGTTTTAAAGATATTGTACCACATAAGAGTGAAGCATATTTTGCAGGATGAGTTACTAGGGTTCAAGTCTTTTAGTCTTTTGTCTCCCTTGTTTGGTAGTCTGGTTAGGGTGGTTTTGGACTGCAGGAGCAGCAAGTGGTCCTACAATAACATCCAAAAAGTATCCATCAAGAGATCCAGTAAGTGCTTTCAGACACTCTTTGATTGCCACCTCATGCCAAACTAAAGTAACCCCACAACAATAGTAATGAGTGACCAAGATAGTGAGAAAGAGAGAGCAGAATATACAAAGTACATGTCATTGGCTGTAAACATTTTTTCATGCAACAGAGCAATGTGTTTCAGTGATGCTGAAGATGATGGGTGCTCAATGCCATGACCTGACTAAATTTGAATTGTTTGAAGGAGGAGCAAGGCTGCCAGTGGATGGATTCACTTCATGAGGTCCTTCGCTGAATTTCATCTGAGACTTGTTATTGATCAACTGGTTTTGCTGATCAGATGATGAAATTTCTAGCAGTGGTGTATGGGATCAACACAAAAGCTGTGCAAAACTCAGAGTCTATGATTGCATCCATTTACAGGCTTTTGCAATTGCGGCACAATCTCCACAATATACTGACCATGTCAAAATTTCAACAAAACCAACAACTTGAACCATCTACATCTTCACCATTGCGATTGTGTTTTCAGGCTTGAGAAAGATGGTGAATGTTTGTTAGTTAAAGGTGGGCAGCTGTTCAGTATAGGGTAAGGCACCTTTTTTAGGAGATTATGCTGTGGGACCTGAGGGTGGAGTCCAAGGTCCACAGCATAATCCCCTGACAGAGTTGCCTTGTCAACTGCAGGCACCTTGTGTGGAAAATGCAGATTACAAAAAGATCCCCACTTTCATGGATCTTCCATGGAAGACCCCCCTTCCATGGAACATTTCCTATTCTATCTAACTGCCTCTGATTTGAACTTGCCCTAACTAACAGGCTGCCTGCACAATCATTGCTTGATAAGCCAGCTTGTCCTGTTGGCTCTCTCTTGGAGGGAGTGAGCCATTGCATGCTGAGCATGCTTGTTTTATTGGATCTCTCTTTCTCCACGGACTATATAGGTTTGATTCGGTTGCCCATTTTGAGGAATGTTCACCAGGTGTTACTGTGGCAAAATATGCAAATACCGTATTCGTATTAGTAGGTTTGTCGGGTCTCTACTGAAAATTTCAAGATTCCAAAAAGATGCTTCATTTTCCTCCGCACAAAAAAATCCTTGAGAGAAATTTTTTTTGAAAATTCTGGCATGTCTTAAAATAATATAATTTTTGTTGAACCTGCTTATTCAACTAGGGTATGCAAAGAAATGAGGTTTTTTCTGGAGAAAGTTCATGGAACATTCCCTATTTTTAAAAAACTGTTTGCTGATTGGGACTTGCCATAAGGTGCAGAACCATTGCACGATGAGCCGCTTGCTTTCCGCACGTAGGTATGTTTTGTAACGGTTTCTCTCCCCCGATCGGTCCGTCCCTTACGGATCCCTATGGGAGAAAGAAGTTCTCAAGCAAAGCAGGAAGGAGGGGGCAGTTTCGCCATGCCTTTTGCGTCCGTGTCTTGTTCTCGATGCTCCCATTTCTCTCTGTCACATATCTTAACTAATCTCGGAAGAAATTCCTTGGCTCACGCGAATGAATTCTCCGTCTCTGCTGCTGGTGCCTCAAACTTGGCTGCATAAAAGCATGTCAGCTAGCTCGGAAGAATTTGTTGTTAGCTGATTCCAAAGAATTTTTTTGATATTCGGGGTTGGTGTTTTTCCAAAATTGTGTGTGTTGTCAGCTGTGGCGGTGGTGGTGGTGTGGTTTCGATTGCGTAACCAATGGAGGTCTGCTGCACTAATATTCCCGCACTTAAGAGCCTCAACAATGCTCCCCAAATATCGTGTTGGGATTGTGGCCTTTTGTGTAAGCAAACCAGCATCATTCCACAAATACATTACAGTCAGTGGACGATTTCCAATAGATTGTGGATTCGTGTCCACGTTTATAGACAAGCTTTTGAACAAGTTGCATACACACACTCTCTCTCTGCATAACTTGATGATGATGCTCATGATCTGCTATAGCATGAATGAAGGGAGGGAGGGAGAATTTTGGTGAAATCTAACATACAATTTGATTAAACTCGATATGATGTTCATGGTGCTGTAGCAACAATGAAAGGAGGGAGGGAGGGAGAAGAATTGCGCAACATAATCAATAGTTTGGGAGAGATGTCCGCATTTGCGCAGCGTTTGCGCTCGCCGATCACCAGCTTCGATCGCATCCTTGTGGGTTGTCACACCCTGTATCTCTTGACTAGCGGGATTGAAGGAAAATTCAATCAGATACTTGCCAAGGGAATGCTGAAAGTCGGCAAGAAAAACCTCTTCATCAGAAAGGACTCAGGCCATCTGGTGGAGATGGCACCTCTGTGCGTGCTTGACTTCTATGTACATGAGTCTTGTCAAAGGTAAAATATGGATGGAACGCTCATACAATACATTTTGCATCGAGAGACTGAAACGCTCGAGAGAGACAGACAGCCAGATAGACAGGCATAGGCAATTGCAAGATTTCGAGTATTTGTTGTTGCGTGCCAATAATGCTGAGCAATCAGCACTTTGCACATATAACTTTTGCATGAAATTGAGGTTCAGATTTTTCAATTGAAATTAGCACAGAACTGATCATAGACCTTAAATGCAACAAGTTGCAGGATGGGGCTAGGTTACCAGCTTTTTGAAGGTATGTTGAAGCATGAGAAGAAGCAAGCCTGTCAACTTGCGTACGACCATATACAATCTTGAATCCCCTCTTGAGCTTTCCATTTTGTGCAAATTTTGAGTATTGATGAGGCAAGGAATTGATTTTGTTTACAACCTGGGAGGGAGTTATTTACAAATATTCCTGGTTTCAAGAGGCAGAAGAGGTTTGTTTGAATTTAGAACCAGGTGATATCATGGTACTAAAAAAGCATTTGCTTCTAGTTGTTGAAATTTTTACATGAATTTGTTGAAAATGCAGCAGTGTTTCTTTCTTTCCAAATTCTGGAAACTGACCTTCATCGATCTTTCTGCCATCTGCAGTTATGACAGGCCCTCCAACAAACTATTGATGTTCTTGGCCAAGCATTACAAGCTATACAAATACACAAACCAGGTTTCATTATTTTCTGTCAATTTGATTTTGCACCCATCGTGGTGTCCACAATTAGGTGATAGATGATTGGATGAATAGATCAAGATCTCCCTCTCTTGTTATCAATTTTGTTCATGAAAAACCACACAAAACAAAGACTATCTCCATTGTATGAAAAATGAAAAATGATGATCTTTATGGATACTCAAATGAGTTGTGACCTTCTCAAGCAGTCAATTGAAATGAAATCATGACCGTAGTTTTGAGCAAAGTATTTTGCTCACATATAGCCTTAGTCCTAAGTGGTTCTGTCCTTGAGGCATGAGAGTAATGCTTGCAACATTGTCCATCTGTTCCATGCAGGCAAACCAATTTGTAGTATTTGATGACTACTTTGACAATGTGGAAATGGAGGAGGCACCAAAACAAACCAATCATATTGACAAGACCTGCACTTCAGCAGCAGACATGCAGATGGAAGACAAAATGGCTGTTTCACTTAACATGCCTATGAAGGACAAGGTTTTGCATGGCCGCAGAGCAAATGCAGAATTGGATCCAGAACCATGTGACATCATGGCCTCAGACAGCAATCTGTCCAGACTTAGGAAGAATGTTATTGCAGCTGCTCTCACAAGTCCTGCTACACGTTATCATAGAGGTAGAAAGAATCACCTACTTGCTGCACAAGGGGACAGAAATTCACAATCTGCAGCTTCATACTTCTCAAATCATGCAGACCAGCCAGGGTCACCTAGTGCAGCAAACAAAACCTTGGATGCCCTCACCAGGCATAGACTCAACTTGCAGGAGCAAAAGGATATTTCCAGAAGGTGCAACAACAACAACAACAACAACCAGGCACAACCTAAGAAGAGATATGAAGCACTCCTGCCTTGTATCAATTTGTATGGCCAGTATGATGACACCAAGCAGCATGCTGCCAAGGCTCATGGGTATCCTAGCCAGTTCAACATATTGGAGGCACACAGTAAGCAGGCTGAAAAATACAACACTTCTGGGAATCATAGGCAAAAGCCACAATATGGTGGCACAAGGCAAATGGAATCAGGGAGCAACAACTTCCACCAAGCTTGCATCTCAAAGGCGCCACCTCTAACATACCCTTTCTGGACTGAAGCAAAAGAATTGTCCAGATCACACTTGCATGACCACTTGGCAGTTGACTACAGCAAAACCAGATCTTGGTACCAGGATAGATTGCTAACTCACAACCCAGTTACGGCTACTTGGATTCTCTGATGACATGGTTCCCAGATACTGCTGGAAGTTGCAGTTCTCCACATTTTAAAATAAGGGCAAAAGTGCTAGTTAATTTGGAACATGCATTTTCAGTGTCTCCTCAATAAGTCATTGCATAACCCCTACATCGTCTCAGGCATTTCCTCTGAGAGTTACTCTATTTTAGTGTCCTGGAATTAGGGTTGCTTTCAGAGAGAAGATATAGATTTGTAGAGCTTAATGCTTCATTCAGACATTTGGCTAGTTGCTTTAGTGGAGATACTTGAATGTTTGCCTTCAAGTTGGCCACCAAACCATCAATTCCATGATGCATGTTGCACACCAATACCTATCATTTGTTAAACTGAGTCAAAGATTTAATCCTCCAGAAAGCATCATCTTTTCACTCGTCCAGAGTTTGCAAAGGCTCATGCAGATGATGCTTGAATGCCCCCACATCAAGTTTCACTCTCAAATGATGAAAATGCTCAAAGCTGTGGGATGCATTCATGTGACCCTTACTGAACCTTGTTGTGAAATTTGCATATCCAAGCTCAGCAATTCTTCTATAAATCCTTGACTTACTTCCCAAGCAGTGACTGTTTATTCAAACATACTGACTGTGTGCGCACACCAATCAACCTTCTCATCAAGCACATATATATGATCACTTTTACCCCTTGGCAGTAGAGCATTGCTATTTGGGCTCTGTTTTCAGTTCAAGCTTCACATACCCCCCTTTCCAGACACTCAGCAGGCCACAGGAATTCTGACAGAGATGAATGCATCATGTTGCTCCTTGTGCAAGAGGACCAGTATGGAGCACAAAAGAGTACATCTATTTGGAGCTACCATTTTTACATCAACACACTTGCACTCCATGTGTTCTAGTAGAATGCACATCTGTGCAAAATTCCGGGCTGAGAATAAGAGAACTGCAAGATGAAGAAGACATTGCAACAAAGCAATCTTGACATGTGATAAATGATACCCTGTCCTTTTTCTTCACCACAACCAACATGCTTGCTTTGCCCCTTCCAACAAACACTTCACATCACTATTTGATTCCAGACAGCTATTTCCATCTTCTCTTTATTCATTACTTGCAGTGTGTGAACCAAACACTCACTGAGCAATTCAGACCACATTCTGTGTAGAAAAGAAAATTCACTGGTGTGAGCAAGTCTCACATTCCTGACAGAAACAGTTGAACACAGATTAATTACCTATTCGAGGGTATCTCCTCTGTGTTTAGGAGCCGGAGCTTTGAAGAACCAATATCCACAATCGGTTGAAAGACATGCTTCTGCAGCTTGAGCCAGTAATCAATGAATGCCTGGTCAGGCAGGTCAGACTCAGGACTGACAAGAGCCATTGCCACCTCAGCTGGAACCCATTGACCAGCCACATTCTGCTTCAACATTTCCGAATCCTTCCATGCAAGGGCTTGCTATCTTGACTTATGCCTTTTAACATGGAAGCATTGGCTGCCAATGCAAAGCACATGTCAACAAAGAGAAGAGCATGCCATTCTATAATAATTGCACTGCCAACCACTGATCTACATTAAACTGCTTACCAGACACCAAACAACACATCTCACAACAGGCCTGAAGTCCCTAGTCTCTGCAAATTTTCTGGGGATAGAAAGGTTTATCACTGCCATGTTCATAGTCTGAAAGTCTTTTCATAAGCCAAGTTGTCCTTTCTGTTGGAAACAATGACAGACAACTGCCCCAGGCTTTTCAATTGATTATGCCAAAATTGAAAACCTTGTCTCAGCCTGAATTTTCAGCCCAACTGTCCGTCCCTATATGCTCAGAACTCCAGAAAATCCTCTTCACAGTTGCGAGCAGAGCCTAATCTTTTATTCACTTCCATACTATGGAGCCTCTGCATGTGCAAACTTCCCACAAACGTAGCCTCAATAGAATTCAAGTATGAGCTGTGCTTGTCATTGGTCCATATTGTTGCAACAGAGTCATGCTCCTTTGCCATCTGAAATGTGCAAATGCATACCACAACCAGATCAGGAATGCAAAGTGGACCATGCCAGAGAGTGTATGTATCACAGCCTCCAAAATGATGGGATTGCAGCCATGGTTGATTTGGTCTAGGAAGTTCAGTGTGCTTGCGAAATGTCATAAGATACAGTTGTCCAACATGGATAGCTGTCTCAATAGATGATGACCCACAACTATTATGACCTAAATCATGCTTACAGGCTGCAGATTTGATATCTCTTGAAGGTCCAGCATTTGAGATACCAATGAGATATCCTGTTATATCATATGGTGTTGAGAAAACACTATGTTAGAGGGTAATGTTTGTCTCCATCTGCAGCTTGGAACCCAGCTAACTCCAAGAATCTGGCCTTCGATGCTTAAGAGTTCTAGATGGGTTCCATGCTAGTAGGAAACATTCAATTCACCTAGTTCAAATTTCTGCCATTATATTTGGTCCATCGTTTAATTGTGAGTTGCTCTCATGGAGATGCCTGCATGAGAGAAGGGGACTTTGCGTCAAAACGCTAACACGCAAAACGTCCTCGATTCACAGGATACATATCACAAAGGCACGCAGCATGCCCACGCTGTAGAGAAACAGTAGAAATAAGGGAAATTCCAGCTCACACTGTTGCAATTTCACAGCAGAACAAGAACAAGAACAAGAACAAGAAAGAGCTTCTGCAATTACTTGCAATCACCAGAAGCAATTTGCACTACCAGATGAAAATTGGTATCAGGCTGTTGGCTAGCAGAAGCCTCATCAGACTCACTCCATCCGTTATCGTTACCACCACTAGGCTCTTCTTCGTTATCCCCACAGCAGCGCCGACCTTCGATCATTAGCTACTAGTACCTCTTCCTCTTTGATGTTTCCAGTCTTGACAATTCCACCGCCTTGGACGAGACCAACCAGCATTGAAATTTTTAAATTTAAATATTTGTATTTCTTCGTCTTCTTCTTCTCTTTTCTCTCTCTCTCTCTCTCTCTTCTTCGACTTCTTCTCTTTTTTCTCTCTCTCTTTCTTATACACACCGTCTAATATGATATCTAGGTTTTTCTTTCGTTTTCTTGCTAGCAATTTAAATCTTTCTTCTTCGTCGTCCTCTTCTCTTCTCTCTCTCGCTCTCTCTGATATCCACCGTCTGAAATGCAATCTACTTTCTTGTTTCTTTTCTTGCGAGCAATGGGAATATGATGCACGAAGAGATAGGTCTAGTACATACCAGACCTCCCAAGAATCATAATTCAGACAACAAAACCAAAAAACACCCCCCCAAACCTCACACAACCAACAAACAAAACAAAACAAGCAACTTAACCAACCAACAAAAATCCATGCACAAAAAATCCCTGACCCAACTTCTCAACCCAACAAGTGTGTGCATGCATGCATGCATGCCTTTTGGGATGGATTTCACCTCGGTATTTTGCTTCCTTCCTACTCAAAATATCTTCAGGATATCATGGTGCCATCCTTGGTTATTTGATTACTTAAAATCCTGTCATATTTCCCTTAGTGTTTGTGGAGGACACAGCTTACAATAATGCGTAAGGATTTCCCTCCTGGGCTGCTGTTCAGGGCCTTACATGTTTTCGTATGCTCCCATAAAAGCTGGATTTTCAGTAGGAAATGGGGGTCTAAATCTTGAATCAGAATCTTCTACTGATTGTGTAACTTGGGTGCAGTTGAGGATGAGGACCACTTCTTGTTGGTTTGCCCTGCTTATCAAAGTGTTCGAGAGAGGTTTAGAGGTTCATTGCCACTAACTGCATCACACCTTTGGCTGAATTACTGAGCTGTCAGCAGCAAGGCATCCTTGCTAGATTCTTAGTACAATGTCAGACGGTTAGATCTGAATTGCTTCATCAGACTTAACGTCAATTGGGTTCTGGCCCGGCGCTGTTTGGCCCACTTAATGACGCTAAATTGTAAGTAAGTAAAATAGACTCTTCTCCTATACATACTTTAATAGGTTCCTGTATACTATTTAGTTGCCCAAAATTATATCTTCAATTGCGGGATTATTCTTGGCTCCTTTGTGTCCTCACTTATTTGCCTAAATTGTCTTCTAAATGTAGGATTCTTGGCTCCTTGCCTCCTCACTTACTTGCCCAAATTGTCTTTTAAATGTGGGATTCTTTCCTACATGCATGGACTTATTTGCCCTAAATAGCTCCAAATGTGGTATTCCTCGGTAGTAGGGCACTTAATACCTGATACATACTCCATTGATAATTCCTACTTAGTGCTTACTTACACACTCTTGACCTGCGCCCAAAAATATCTTCAGGTGTGATCCTTGGGTACTTGATCAATTCTGTAAAACTATCTTCAGATGTGGGATCCTGGGGTACTTACATAGCTCTTGACTTGCCCAAAATATCTTCAGTAGGATTTCTGAGTACTTGCCTAGTTACTCAAAATATCTTCCCTCGGTTACCCAAAATTGCTTCAGTTGGGCTGTCCTACGGACATTTTAGGTGTCTATCCAGGGCCTGAGAGTTCAAGTTGCAATTGACAGCCTTAAAAGGGAAAGGAACGGGTCACTGGGGTGTATGTGTGTCAACCCAACTAGTAGTAGTTGATACCTCCATGAAAGAAGGGGTACCTCTTAGACTCAAGTTACGTTCACACATACAAGTAAAGTATGTGTAATGATAACCCAAAAATAAAAGTTAGCTATCATCAGAGGTTAAGACTTTTAGGGCTTAGTTGTTTTTAGTTGTTAAGGGTACCTAGGTTAATTATCATTGTAAGACTATCGTTGTTCAAACATTATCTTAAGCTTTCGTCAAAAGTAGTTACTTATTTTTAGCTCATTTTCATTGTTCCAAAAGGTTGAGGATGTAAGAGAGCTCCAAGAATATGATATGAACATACTCTTTTTACAATTTGGCATTTCTTGCTTTTGAGCTATATCAAGAAAATTGAAAAAGATGCTTTTTTCAATTTTTGTATTTAAGTTATCACAAACTCAATAAAGGTTTGGATGATTTTATATTTCTACTTACAAAGGTCTTTTATTTACTTTTTTATGTGTATGTCAAAATTTGTTTCAGATGTAAACTAGATTTTGGGCAAACCACTTTTTATATCCACTTTGCTATGTTTTTGCCCCATAGGCTATGAGACTGAATTGAATTCAAACATACAATTTCCAATTTTGATTCCAAAAGAGAAAATGCATTCTCATACCATGATAAATTTTTTGTCCTCCATCAATATTGTTTATCTTGCATCTATGTGGTACAAATAAAATAAGGAATTGAAAGTTAATGCCTTATAATGTGGTGGATTCAAAGAATTAGAATGGGGTGAAAGCACATTCCGAGTGAACCACTTTTCACCCAAGATAGTGATAGATAACAAACCTAATAGGTATGCAATAAGCTAAAATCTTGACATTAATTAAAATTGACCAAAATGTAACCACTTTATTTGCAACTACATGCAACTATTAGTCATTTACAATTATCTTTGGACATTTTTGCAACTATTTTTGGTTTCATCTTTCCAGATGAACAACATTTAACTTGATTTTCATTGAAAAAAAACAACTTATATCCCATTAATTAGAAATGTGACCAATTTAATTGCACCCCTATCAATATTCAAAATTGTATTTTATGTATTCTAACATATAAAGTTGGATATATTAAATTTTAGAAATGTATATTTTGAATATATATATATATATGAATGACCATATTACAAATTTTTCCAAGCTATCTTATTGTACTTCCTAAAATTATTAGAAATGACATTTAATGATATTATATCATTTTTTAATCAATTAATACCTTATGATAAAAAAAATTAATATTATCTTTAATTTAAAATTTTAAATAATATTATTTTATTACAAATGATGATGATGATGATAATATTAGTATGTCAAGAAAAATATTAAGCTAATTACTGAAATTAAAACCATTATGCTTACTAAAAATTTTATTTTTATTTTAATTATTAGATATTGATATTTATAATTGACAAGAATTTCAAAACTTTACAAAGTCATAATTCCAAGATATTGAAACACTTTCAAAGGAAAAGTTGTAACCCTTGAAAGAAAATTTCCCATGTTGTGTTGCATGTTTAGTTCAAAGGTCATTTGAGCCATGTTTCTTGGGTTTTATTGGTTGGGAATCAAATTGTCAATTTGATTCTTGATCATGTTTTAAGTTATAATTTGAGATTTAGGTTTTTTTTATTGATAATGATTCCCAACCATTTTTTTACTATAAGTTGAACTTCAAAGTTTCAAATTAAGCCCATTTTCGATATTTACATTTCAAAACCTTTTCACAAATTTAAAAAGGGTTCAATTTGAATGAGGGTTGTTATTTGCACATTTATCCCAAGATTTGGAACAACTATAGGATCAACTCTCATGGTGTGAATCCACTTTCAGAGCATGTTAGGACTCATTTCTTTACACTTTCCCACATTTGTGATATTATGTTTAAGTTATGAAACACTTTCTCAACCCACTTCCCTTTTCATGCATGAACTTTCATTGCAAACCTAAGGCTAAAGTCACAACAATTGTATGGCCTAACTATTTTATCAAACAACTCATTTATTGTTAAATAGTGAAATTTAATGTAATGTTCTTCTAAAACTATACCAATTGGAATCCATACATTGATAATTCTTGGGAGTGCAATCCTCCATTGAATGGTCAAGTTTTAAGCAAGGAAGGAGGTGAAATGATATCATGCCTAAAATTGCACAATGGTGACCAATATTCACTCCACATTTCACATCTTCAATGAAATTTGAACTCGAGTGAATAAGTTGGTATGAAGAATGTTGATGGATAACTTTCAACATTGAACTTGAGTTGGATCAATGCCAATAATTTTAAGTGATCGAAATCTTGCAATTTGGATGATAATAACACTTGGTCATGAAATCAATACCCTCGTTGGATAATCAAAATCTTGAGTAGAGTATGCTAGCCTAACACTCACACCCCTGGGCTATTTTGATGAAGTTTGGTTGACCTTTTGTTAACTCTATTTGTCTGTTCTTGTTAAAGATCTACTATTGAAATTTAGAGGCATTAACGGTCTAGCTTCTCTACCCTATGCAATATGTAAAATCTTTTGAAAAACAAGAGAACAAAAACCTCCTCTTCAAAACATTTGCCAACAACATTACAAGGCCGCCTTCTTTTTCATGAGCATCTTCACTCCACACCATACAAAAAGAAGTATACATCCTCTCCTGGAATTCCCAGCAGCCACACACAATAGTCCAGACTTCAAGCTTCTCTTTGATGCCAACAACACTTGCTCCAGTTGAATCAATGTGCTTTCCATTTGAAGCACATTGATTGATTCAACTGGAGCCAATGCTGCACCATCAAAGTCTTTTCCTTCAAAATCACAACAAACAAACACGAGATAATAATTGCCTCCAATGAATTTGCAAAACCAATTGCACAAGCAACCATCTAGAGAGGTGTTAACACTCCATCTGGTAATTCTCCTAACTTTTGCCAAAAGTAGAAAACCCCATATACAAACCCTAACTAATATCCCAGTTTCCACACAAAAATCAGGCAATAATTCACACCATTTTTCAAGGATCCTTTTCACACCGATGTCATTTGAGGCCGCAATAACACTGGGCTTGATTGCCAATAAAAAAATTTCTATTAAACAAATACTACACTATATATAGTTGGGATTTGGGATTGTGTAGAGTGTGGGTTGAACCCAGCATTTTTCTTTTGAGGAGAATTTTCACACTGTGGTGACACAAAAAAATTGGAAATTCTTGTTTTTAAAGTTTAAAGTCAGAAAATTTTGCTAAAAAATTGGGAATAAAATCACCAAACTTCAAGACCACAAAATTCAAAGAAAAAACTCTGGTTTGAACCAGACCCAGTTCTCAACCTGATCAGGCTTCAAATTTCTTTAGAAAACATGAAAATCAGAGGTTTAATTTTTTTATATAAAAAAATTAATTATTTAGCACAAATTAAGAGAGGTTTTTTTAATTTGAAGAACCAGTCTAAGAACCCGAATGGAGGTTCTTTTCTTATATTTAAAAAAACTGGAACCAGAAAGTTCCAGAGGTCCCTTCAAAACTAAGAACACAATAATACAGGTTGTGACCCATAACTTCAATTTCAAATCAAGTCTGAAAATATTGACCCCTCATGTTACCAGAGGCAAAAGGGGAGACCAAAGACGTATACCTAAGGCAGTCCTAGTACTCAACCACTGTAGAAGTCCTGAGAATGCTGGTTCACTGGGGCCCTGAGAAGGTGCTACTGATCAACATACTTGGAACTAGCACACTTCTAAAGCAAAAAGTGATGCAAAAGCATGAAACACAGAAAATAATTTGTAACTCTAGTACCTTCCATCTAGAGTGAAGAATCTGGCGCTGCTCAACCGCATGGAACTCAGCATCAAATGGAGGAAAAAGTGATGGCAAAAGCACGAACACTACTATATAATGGATTGTTAACTCTAGTACTATTTGTCTTCCATCAAGAATAAACAATTGGGTGCTACCCAACTAACTTTGAAGCTAGTGATAAGCAAAAGAGGACACGTGATGTAGAGAAAATAAAACACTCAGCAACGGCAGTTCCATTGCACTGAACACCCATGCACTGGGTTCCTGCATATGGACAGCTCTCCTGCCCAGTATGATAGGAATTACATTTTCTGTAATTCCTACTGTACTGGTGAGAGAGCCAAGATACATACTGTTTTATGCTGGAGTCAGAGCACTTCCTAATGCAAACAGAACCAAATTGTAGGATCTTAGAGCATCCCCAGTGGTGCTCAGTATGGGACCCTACAAAAATATTTCTCACATGCAAGATTAGTTATTTAGTTTTTTGCAACACTAAAACTGGGACTGCAAATAGGTGGGATATTACTCATAGCAAACCACTTGGACCAATCATTATGATTGGCCAATCAAAAACAGGGAGTGGTAGTTAGATCAAATTTATTACACTCTTCTCTGGCAGGTGCACATCTTTGTTGTGCCTTTTCCAATCCTCAGCACTTGCAAATGTGCTGGCCAAAACCATTTTTCTGAGACAAACTGGCATGTTTTGACATTTCTTCATCCAATTTCACTGTGCAGGGTCCCATACTGAGCACCCCTGGAGAATGCTCTTAGCACATAATGTATGCTAACCAGTGTTGGTCTGATATCCGTATAGGCACTGTTGGTCTAGAATGTAGGCCTGCTTCACCTGGTGTCAAGATTGGTAGCAATCGGCTTGCCAAGCTGGTATGACAAGCTCATATTGCCTTGGACTCCAACCTCCTTAAGTTTGTCATGGAACCACAGTAGAAACCTGGTAGCAATGGCAAGGTTTCTTTTAAGGTTTTGAGGCGTCCCCAGTCCCCACCTAGACCGGCCGACAGGACATGACTTTCATGCAGTGTTGTGGTGGTGTAAGCAAAGAAAAAGTGCAACACAATTTCTTGCATCAAGTGCTAGTCCCATTTTATTTTATTTTTAAAAATTAAATCACAACTAGTTTTAAGTAGTTCAGCATGTTTGTTTACAGAAGGAATTTATAGAAGAGTATTCACTACAGCTACTAAGGTCTGGCAATTCAGACCCAAAGGTACAAAAATACTCTTTGGGCATCAAGATCAAGAACCCCACCCCCTCCCCTCAAACAGCATGATCTACAGAGAATCATTGAAGACACAACCTTTGGCATCCACACCAGTGTTGTGTCGGCTTAAAATTAATTAGGGTTTAAGGTTTACATTCTAGGGTTTAGGGCAGATTAGATATAAAATGATCCTCCTAATCCGAGTGATTATGTTCCCTAGGCCTGTTGCCTGAAGCTTTTGCACATACATACACATACAAAGCCCAAGTAGTCAGCAATATCTGCAATTCCTGGAGACTACAATTGTGTGAAAGAGAACACTACTCATCTAAATCGATCAGCTGAAAGGGCCAGAGTGAACCAGCAGCCACCAATGCACCGTTGGCCATTTTGTCCACTGGATGGACTACGATTTTTCATTCAGCGCCAGATGGGGTTCATGATAGTCCAATTCTTTTCACTATTGATCATTATTATATTTTTTAAAATTTGTTCTTGACCGTTTTTTTCCTGGACTTGACCTCGCACATACCTACCCTACTCACTTTCTTACCCTCATAAATAATGTACCAACTTTGATACTTTAATAATTATCCCCTACTTAAATAGTTATCTTAATAATTACTTATCTTACTAACCTAGCTACTATATTAAACTACATACCTTACTAACCTAACTACCCTATTAACTACATACCTTACTAACTTAACTTTCGTACTGACCTAACCATTGTACTAACTATCTACCCTACTAATCTAGCTATTTTACTATTTAGCAACCCTATATACACAACCACCATATTGACATAAATACTTTACAAACGTAGCCACCTTGATAAGGTAGCTAGTTTCCTATGTATTAACTTGGCTATGTACCTAGCTACCTTGCTAATGTAACTTTCTTCCTACCTACTAATTTGCCTATCTACATGCCTACCTACCCTAGTAACCTATCTACCTTGCTCCTTGAATCTCCTTTCTACTTACTAGCCTGCTTACTAACCCAACTACTTACTTGTATACCTACTTACTTACCTATGCACCCACCTTCTTACCTATCATTATGCTTACCTACCTACCTATGTTTTTTACATAACTAAA
>Ga0116227_10002659_pt1 | contig 40310 bp, 39 predicted proteins | sample S1TSphgellanicum_FD_89693 | JGI IMG/M metagenome (GOLD analysis project Ga0116227, IMG submission 89693) | Host-associated microbial communities from peat moss isolated from Minnesota, USA - S1T2_Fb - Sphagnum magellanicum MG | ecosystem: Host-associated > Plants > Peat moss > Unclassified...
CAAGGTGACGATCCTCGCGAGCCTGAATGGCTACGCGCCGGCGATCGCCGTCGAATTCGGCCGCAAGGTGCTCTTCTCGACTGAACGCCCGTCGTTCAGCGAGCTGGAAGAGCACGTGCGCCGGGTGAAAGCCAAGTAACCGCACAGGCCAGGGACCGGACCGATGAGCAAGGACAAAGACCGCGCGATTGTCGTCAAGCGCGCCGCGCCGAAGAAGGCGGGCCATCACGGCGGAGCGTGGAAGCTCGCCTACGCGGACTTCATGACCGCGATGATGGCGTTCTTCCTGCTGATGTGGCTGCTCAGCTCGGCGACCACCGTGCAGTTGCGCGGCATTGCCGACTACTTCAACCAGCCGCTGAAGATCACGCTGTGGGGCGGCGACCGCAGCGCCGAGGATTCGAGCATCCTGAAGGGCGGCGGACGCGATATCTCGACGGATCAGCAGGGCATCACGCGCCAGAGCGACGGTTCGATGAATCGCGCCGAGCGCACCGCCGCGCACAACGACGAAGACGCCGTGAAGCAGATGCAAGGCGAGCTCGAACGCCAGGAACAGGTCCGCCTGCACGACCTGCAGATCAAGCTGATGGCCGCGATCGAAGCGAACCCGGTCCTGCGCCAGTTCAAGCAGCAGATCCGCATCGATTCGACCTTGACGGGGCTGCGCATCGAGATCGTGGACTCGCAGAAGCGGCCCATGTTCGACACCGCCAGCGACGAGGTCCAGCCGTACATGCGCGACATCCTGCGCGAAATCGGCCACACGCTGAACGACGTGCCGAACCGCATCATCGTGCAAGGCCACACCGACGCCGTGCAGTACGCCGGCGGCGAAAAGGGTTACAGCAACTGGGAGCTGTCGGCGGACCGCGCGAACGCGTCGCGCCGCGAGCTGATTGCGGGCGGCATGGACGAATCGAAGGTGATGCGCGTGATCGGCATGGCGTCGTCGCAGAACCTGAACAAGACCGATCCGCTCGACCCGGAGAACCGTCGTATCAGCATTCTCGTCCTGAACAAGAAGTCGGAGGACGCGATGATGCACGACGATTCGACCACGACGACCTTGTCGGACGACGCAGCGGGCTCGGCACAACAGCCGCTGCTGCAGCAAATTGCGCAACCGGTGACGGTTGCTCCAAAGGCGCCCGGCGTGGCGCCGAAGTGAAGGACATGATCGCCCGGCCCGCGCAGCCGCTCACGCGGCGCGCAGCCGGGCGATCCATAGTGAGCGCAGCGAGGTTTTAATGATCAGGCACATTCTGGCAATCGACGACTCGGCAGCGATGCGGCAGATTCTCTCCGCGACGCTGACGACAGCCGGCTATCAGGTGACGCTCGCGGCCGACGGCGAAGAGGGTCTGGAGAATGCGCTGGCGACGCCGTTCGACCTCGTGTTGACGGACCAGCATATGCCGGGCAAGACCGGTCTCGATCTGATCGCGGCGCTGCGCGGCAACCCGGCCTATCAGGTGACGCCAATCCTCGTCCTCACGACGGAATCCGGCGAACCCTTCAAGGCGGCGGCGCGAGCGGCGGGGGCGACGGGCTGGATTGAAAAGCCGCTCGACCCCGACATGCTGACCGAACTGGTCGCAGCGCTGGCCGAGTCAGGTAACGCCTGAGCTCATCCACCATTTACAGAAGCATAGAAGCGGCACGGCAGCCAAAGCCTAGACAGGATCTCTCGCGGTGACCCAGGCATGACACTCGACATCACTCAGTTCTATCAGACGTTCTTCGACGAAGCGGACGAACTGCTCGCGCAGATGGAGCAGTTGCTGCTCAATCTGGACATCGGCCATCCCGATCCGGAAGACCTCGCGGCCATTTTCCGCGCGGCCCACTCGATCAAGGGCGGTGCGGCGACGTTCGGTTTCACCGCGCTGACCGAAACGACCCACATTCTCGAATCGCTGCTCGATCGCGCGCGCAATAACGAACTCGTGCTGCGCAAGGACATGATCGACACGTTCCTCGAAACCAAGGACGTACTGTCCGGCCAGCTCGCGGACTACCGCGCGAGCGCCGAGCCGGATGCGGCTGTGGCGAAGGCGATTTGCGCCAAGCTCGACCAGCTCTATAAGGAAAGCCTGGGACAACCGGCTGCCGCCACACCGGCTCCGGTCGAAGCCAGCGCACCGGCGCCGGCCGCGTCCGCCGCCGACGAAGGACATCCGCCCGAACACGTCGTGCAGCAGGCTGTCGAGGCTGCCGGCGAACTGGCGGGCAACGAACCGGCACAGACCGGCGCAGCAACAAGCGGGACCGCCGGCGCAGAGGGCGGCCCGCATCTGAAAATCACGCTACGGGGTGTAGGTGAGAAGGACCAGGAACTGCTGGCCGAAGAGCTCGGCAACCTGGGGCATATCGTTGGGCAGGTCAAGGCAGGCGGCGATCTGACGCTGTGGCTGCAGACCGATGTCACGTCCGACGACATTATCGCCGTGTGCTGTTTCGTGATCGACGACAGTCAGATCCTGATCGGCCGCGGCACCGCACCGGCGGATGAATCGCAGCAAGGCGAACCTGGAACGCCTGCCGCTGCGGAGCATGCTCCGGCGCCTGCACCGGCACCGGCCCCCGCGCCGGTTGCCGCGCCGCAGGCAAGCGTTGCAGCACCGTCGCACGAACTGTTCAGCGCGCCGGCGGCCACGCCGGCGCCGCCGCCTGCTCCCGCGCCCACGGCCGTTGCACCGGCGCCGGCGCCCGCCGCAGCGCCGGCCGCGGCCGGCGGCGAGAACGACCGCAAGGCGCGCCCGGCTGCGGCCGGTGCGGCCGAAGGCAGTTCGATCCGCGTCGGCGTCGAGAAGGTCGATCAGCTGATCAACCTCGTCGGCGAACTGGTGATCACGCAGGCCATGCTGGCCGAGACCACCAGCACCTTCGATCCGGCCTTGCACGACCGCCTCTTCAACGGCATGGCGCAACTGGAGCGCAATGCCCGCGATCTGCAGGAAGCGGTGATGTCGATCCGCATGATGCCGATGGATTACGTCTTCAGCCGCTTCCCGCGTCTGGTGCGCGATCTGGCGGCGAAGCTCGGCAAGGAGGTCGAACTGGTCACCTTCGGTCAGGCGACCGAACTCGACAAGAGCCTCATCGAGCGGATCATCGACCCGCTCACCCACCTCGTACGCAACTCGCTCGACCACGGTATCGAAACCGTGGAAGCGCGCCGCGCCGCAGGCAAGGATTCGACCGGCCAGCTGGTGCTGTCGGCAGCGCATCACGGCGGCAACATCGTCATCGAAGTGAGCGACGACGGCGCCGGTCTGCGCCGCGACAAGATTCTCGCGAAGGCGGCCAAGCAGGGCATGCAGGTCAGCGAAAGCATGACCGACGACGAGGTCTGGAACCTGATCTTCCTGCCGGGCTTCTCGACCGCCGAGCAGGTGACCGACGTGTCGGGCCGCGGCGTCGGCATGGATGTGGTGAAGCGCAACATCCAGTCGATGGGCGGCCACGTCGAAATCAGCTCGCAGGCAGGCAAGGGCAGCACCACGCGCATCGTCTTGCCGCTCACGCTGGCGATTCTCGACGGCATGTCGGTGAAGGTCGGCAACGAAATCTTCATTCTGCCGCTGAACTTCGTGATGGAGTCGCTGCAGCCGCAAGCCGAAGACATCTACACGGTGGCCAACGGCGAGCGGGTGGTGCGGGTGCGCGGCGAATACTTGCCGCTCGTCGCGCTGCATGAAGTGTTCTCGGTGGAGGACGCCAAGTCGGAACCAACCCAGGGCATCGTCACCATCATGCAGACCGAAGGACGGCGCTTCGCCATGCTGATCGACGAACTGGTCGGCCAGCAGCAGGTGGTCGTGAAGAATCTGGAAACGAATTACCGCAAGGTGCACGGCATTTCCGCCGCGACCATCCTCGGCGACGGCAGTGTCGCGCTGATCGTGGACGTGGCGGCGCTGAACCGCGAGACGCGCAATGCGCACGGCGCAATGAGCCTCGCTTAAGCCGCGCGCAAGCTCGGGCAACTTTTTACTTAACTTATTTCATCCCAACCGTTTGGGGGCTAACGTGGCAGAAGTCCAATCCATCAATTCGAGCGTCGGCCGCCGCGATGCGCTGCAGGCAGATGCCGGCGGTCAGGAATTTCTCGTCTTCACGCTCGGCGCGGAAGAGTACGGCATCGACATTCTCAAGGTGCAGGAAATCCGCGGCTACGACAGCGTGACGCGCATCGCCAACGCACCGGATTTCATCAAGGGCGTGATCAATCTGCGCGGCATCATCGTGCCGATCGTGGACATGCGCATCAAGTTTCATCTGGGCCGGGTCGAGTACGACCACCAGACCGTCGTGATCATCCTGAACGTCGCGCATCGCGTGGTCGGCATGGTGGTGGACGGCGTGTCGGACGTGCTGACGCTGCAGATGGACCAGATCATGCCGGCGCCGGAATTCGGCGCCACGCTCACCACCGAGTACCTGACGGGTCTCGGCACGGTCGACGGCCGCATGCTGATCCTGATGGACATCGAAAAGCTGATGACCAGCCGCGAAATGGCGCTGATCGAGTCGCTCGGCGGCTAAAGCCGCCAGCGTGCACATGACGGGACAACAGGGAGCATCAAGATGCTAAGCAGGTGGTCGATTCGTACATCGTTGACCATGGTCGGGATCGTGCTGGCCGCGCTGACGATCGTGGTCGGCGCACTCGGCCTCACCGCGCTCAATCGTGCCAGCCAGTCGCTCGACGGGATTGCACGCGGCGATCTGGTGGCCATTCATGCGCTCGACGATGCGTCGGCGTACCTGTTGCGCTCGCGCGTCGCCATCGACCGGTACAACACGCTGATCGCCGCCGGCAAGGCCGACGAAGCGAAGACGGTGCTGGACCGGGGGCAGGAACTGCTCGGCAAGGGTAACGAGAGCTGGCAGACGTTTGTGGATGCGCCGAAGGCCGGCATCGACCAGGCTCTGCTCGACGACCTGTTGGCGCGCCGCGCGACGGTGATGAACGACGGCGTCAATCCGGAATTCGCGGCGCTGCACGCGGGCGACTCAGCCGCTTTTCACGCGATTGCCGACACTAAGATTAGCCCGCTCTTCATTGCCTACGACACGTCCGCTTCGGCGGTGGTGAAGGCCTTGCAGCAGCGCGCGGCCGATCAGCAGACGGCGGCGCAGTCGAACGTCACGCTGATGACCTCGCTGATCGTCGCGGTGGGCGTGTTCGCGCTGGTGATGGTGGTGCTGATCCGCTTCGCGCTGCGCGGCCTGATCGTGCAGCCGCTCAACGACGCCACCGAATGCTTCGAGCGGATCGCCGCAGGCGACCTGACGCATCCGGTGAACGTGTTCAGCACCAACGAAATCGGTCGCCTGTTCCGCAGCATCAAACAGATGCAGGACAGCCTCTCGACGATGGTGAAAGCGGTCCACACCAGCACCGAATCGATCGACACCGGCGCACGCGAGATCTCGATGGGCAACACCGATCTGTCGCAGCGTACCGAGCAGCAGGCCGCTTCGCTGCAGCAGACCGCCTCGAGCATGGAGCAACTGACCGGCACCGTGCGGCAGAACGCCGAGAACGCGCGCCAGGCGAGCCAGCTCGCGGTCAACGCGTCGGACATCGCCACGCGCGGCGGCGACGTGGTGGGCCAGGTCGTGCATACGATGCAGGACATCGCCACAAGCTCGAACAAGGTGGTGGACATCATCGGCGTGATCGAAGGCATCGCGTTCCAGACCAACATTCTCGCGCTGAATGCGGCGGTGGAAGCGGCGCGCGCCGGCGAACAGGGCCGCGGCTTTGCGGTGGTGGCCGGCGAAGTGCGCAGTCTCGCGCAGCGCAGCGCCAGTGCGGCGAAGGAAATCAAGGAGCTGATCGGCGACTCGGTGGACAAGGTGCAAAGCGGCTCGGTGCTGGTGGGCCGGGCAGGCACGACGATGGAAGAGATCGTCCAGGCCGTGCGCCGCGTGACCGACATCATGGGTGAGATCAGCGCGGCCTCGGAAGAGCAGTCGACCGGCATCGAACAGGTCAACCGCGCCGTGGTGCAGATGGACGAAGTCACGCAGCAGAATGCGGCGCTCGTCGAAGAAGCGGCCGCCGCGGCGGCTTCGCTCGAAGAGCAGACGCGTCAGTTGCAAACGGTGGTGGGCGGCTGGCGCGTGGAAGGCGGTCAACGTGCGGCTCCGGTTTCGGTTTCTGCTACGCGCGGCAGCGCGTCGGCGGCGCGCAGCAAGAGCGTGTCGCGTGCATCCACTGCGGCGGCGCCGAAAGCAGCAGCTACGCCGGCAAATGCAGCGGCCCATGCAGCGGCTCAACCCGCGGCCCATGCAGCAGCACCGGCTGCGCCGAAACAGGACGGGGCACGTACGGCCGCGCCGGCGCGCACCGAACCGGCGCTCAAACCCAGATCGTCGGCCGGCGCCGAACCGACCGTGCGCCCGGCTGCGGCAGGCGCAGCGGCGGTCGGCTCGGACGCGGACTGGGAAACGTTTTAAGGAATGGCAAGCAGATATGCAGGCTTTCGGCACCTCGCCCCGCCATGGGCGATTCATTGAAGGACGCTCACAAGGCGTGCTTCGTGCCGTCGGCCGGTTGGACACCGAGCTGGAAAAAATCGCGGGCGGGCGCGACCCCGCGATGCAAGTCCCTGCTGGGGACGCTTCGTATCGCAAGCAGGAAACCTCATGATGGCAACGCGCGCACAGCTTCGCCCCGACAAGGTGGAACCGGCCAAGGCCGGCGACCAGGGGCGTGATTTCGAATTCACTTCGGCGGACTTCGCTCGCATACGCGAGCTGATCCACCGCGGTGCCGGCATCTCGCTGTCGGACCACAAGCGCGACATGGCCTACAGCCGGCTCGCGCGGCGCCTGCGTGCACGCGGCCTCGACAGCTTCCGCGAATACCTCGACCTGCTCGAGTCGGAAAACGATCCGGCCGAGTGGGAGGCCTTCACCAACGCGCTGACCACCAACCTGACCGCGTTCTTTCGCGAGGCGCACCACTTCCCGATTCTCGCGGAGTTCGTCGCGAAACGGCCGGCGCCGGTCTCGGTGTGGTGCTCGGCGGCGTCAACCGGCGAAGAGCCGTATTCGATCGCGATGACGCTGATCGAAGCGCTCGGCGACAGCGCCGCGCGCCAGGCCACCGTGCTTGCCACCGACATCGACACCCAGGTGCTCGCCAAAGGCGAGGCCGGCATGTACCAGTTCGACCAGGTCAAGCATCTGTCGCAGGAGCGGCTCAAGCGCTTTTTCCTGAAGGGCACCGGCGCGCATGCGGGGATGGTGAAAGTGCGTCCCGAAGTGCGCGCCATGATCCGCTTCCAGCAACTGAATCTGACCGATCGCGATTACGCGTTGCGCTCGCAGTTCGACGCGATTTTCTGCCGCAACGTGATGATCTATTTCGACAAGCCGACCCAGGCGCAGGTGCTGTCGCGCTTCGATCCGCTGATGAAGCCGGGCGGCCTGCTGTTTGCCGGCCACTCGGAGAACTTCACTTACGTCACGCAGTCGTTCCGCCTGCGTGGCCAGACCGTCTACGAACTGACTCGCGACGGCGGCGGCGCACGCGCCCCGCAACGCAGCCAGACCCAACCGGCCCATTCGTCGACTAGCGGGGTGAGCGTATGAGCAGCGCTCTGCCGATTGCCACCAATCTGTATTTCGACAACCACTTCAAGCGCCCCGGCGTGAAGCTGTTGCCGAACGAGTTCTATACGACGAACGAAGACATGGTGCTGGTCACCGTGCTCGGTTCGTGCGTGGCGGCCTGCATTCAGGACCGCACGGCGGGCATCGGCGGCATGAATCACTTCATGCTGCCCGACGACGGCGCCGACGTCGGCCAGGCGGCCTCGGACTCGATGCGCTACGGCGCCTACGCGATGGAAGTGCTGATCAACGAGCTCATCAAGGCGGGCGGCCGGCGCGAACGCTTCGAGGCCAAGGTGTTCGGCGGCGCGGCGGTGCTGGCGGGCATGACGACGATGAACATCGGCGACCGCAACTCCGAATTCGTGCGCCGTTATCTGGCGCTGGAAAAAATCCGCATCACCGCCGAGGACCTGCAGGGCGGCCATCCGCGCAAGGTGGCCTTCATGCCGCGCACCGGCCAGGTGATGGTGAAAAAGTTGCGTCTGCAGCAGGAAGCAGGCGTGGCCGAGCGCGAACAGGCGCTCGCACGGCAAACCTCCGAACAGCGGGCCGAACGGCTCGCGCGGGCCCGGGAACGGGTCGAGCTGTTCGCCGCGCCGGCTACCCAGGCCGGGCGGCCACGTGTCGAACTGTTTGGCGCAGGCTCGACCGCGAATGCAGGATCAGGGACGAGCGCCGCTGCTGCCAAGCCGCGCATCGAGCTATTTGGCGCGAGCCCGCGCCCGATTAATTCAAACAACGCCAGAACCGCAGAGGAGGCGTGAGAGCTGTGCAAAAGATCAAAGTGTTGTGCGTCGACGATTCGGCGCTGATCCGCAGCCTGATGACTGAAATCATCAATGGCCAGCCGGACATGACCGTCGTAGCAACCGCGCCCGACCCGCTCGTCGCGCGCGAACTCATCAAGCAGCACAACCCGGACGTGTTGACGCTCGACGTTGAAATGCCGCGCATGGACGGCCTCGACTTCCTCGAGAAGCTGATGCGCCTGCGGCCGATGCCGGTGGTGATGGTGTCCTCGCTGACCGAGCGCGGCAACGAAATTACGCTGCGTGCGCTGGAACTGGGCGCGGTCGACTTCGTGACCAAGCCGAAGGTCGGGATTCGCGACGGCATGCTCGACTACTCCGAGAAGCTCGCCGACAAGGTTCGCGCCGCTGCGCGCGCCCGCGTGCGCCAGGCCGCACCGGTGCAGCACGCCGCGGCGGCCGGCCAGGCGGCGGGCCATGCCGCCACGCCGGCGCCGAACTTCAACAATCCGCTGCTGAGTACGGAAAAGCTGATCATCGTCGGCGCCTCGACGGGCGGCACCGAAGCGATCCGCGAAGTGCTGGTGCCGCTGCCGCCCGACGCGCCCGCCGTGCTGATCGCGCAGCATATGCCGCCGGGTTTTACGAAATCTTTCGCGCAACGCCTTAATGGCTTGTGCAGAATTACCGTTAAAGAGGCTGAGCACGGCGAACGTGTGCTGCCGGGACACGCTTATATCGCCCCTGGCCACGCTCACCTGTTGCTGGCGCGTAGCGGCGCGAACTATATTGCACACCTGTCCGACGACCCGCCGGTGAACCGGCATCGTCCGTCCGTCGACGTGCTGTTCCGTTCGGCTGCGCAGCATGCCGGCAAGAACGCAGTGGGCGTGATCCTCACGGGGATGGGCCGCGATGGTGCGGCTGGACTGCTGGAGATGAAAAAAGCAGGCGCGTATACGCTTGCGCAGGACGAAGCGAGCTGCATCGTGTTCGGCATGCCGCGCGAGGCCATCGCACTGGGCGCTGCCGACGAGATCGCCTCGTTGCCCGAGATGAGCCGGCGTGTCATGGCGCGCCTCTCGTCGATGGGCGAACGCGTACAGCGGGTATGATGCGCGGGCCTGAACGCAAGCGTCTTACCTGGGACCGCAGTAAGCGCCAAGGGCGCTCGCTCCGGTCGACACCGCACCACCTGGGATAAGGGTTAAGGGAAAGGGAATTGAAATGGATAAGGGAATGAAGATTCTGGTCGTAGATGACTTTCCGACAATGCGTCGGATCGTGCGCAATCTGTTGAAGGAACTGGGCTACTCGAACGTCGACGAGGCGGAAGATGGCGCAGCGGGTCTGGCGCGTCTGCGCAGCGGCAAGTACGACTTCGTGATTTCCGACTGGAACATGCCGAACCTCGACGGTCTGGCCATGCTGAAGGAAATCCGCGCCGACGCAAGCCTCACGCACCTGCCGGTGCTGATGGTGACGGCCGAATCGAAGAAGGAAAACATCATCGCGGCGGCGCAGGCCGGCGCGAGCGGTTACGTGGTCAAGCCGTTCACCGCGGTCACCCTCGACGAGAAGCTGAACAAGATTCTCGAGAAGATGGCGAAAACCGGGAGCTGACGTGAACCAGCCCACCAACGCGGCAGCCGCCGACGCGCACGACGGCGGCGACCTCGCCAGCGACCGCATCCTTGCCCGCATCGGGCAACTGACGCGCACACTGCGCGACTCGATGCGCGAACTGGGGATCGACAAGCACGTCGAGCGCGCCGCGGAAGCGGTGCCCGACGCGCGCGACCGTCTCAAGTACATCGCCAACATGACCGAGCAGGCCGCCGAAAAGGTGCTGAGCTCGATCGAGGTCGCCAAGCCGATGCAGGAACAACTGCAGCAGGACGCGGCGGTGCTCGATGCGCGTTGGGAGCAATGGTATGCGGCGCCGATCGAACGCGAGGAAGTGCGCGCGTTGATGAACGACACGCGCACCTTCCTGCGCGGCGTGCCCGAGGTGACCACGGCGACCAACGCCCAGTTGCTCGAGATCATGCTGGCCCAGGACTTTCAGGATCTGACCGGTCAGGTCATCAAGAAGATTACGGAAGTCGTCTATCTGATCGAGCAGCAACTGCTCGGCGTGCTGATCGAGAACATCGCGCTCGAACGGCGCGAGCAGTTCGCGGCGACCGCGGCGGCGCTGGCCGCTGAGCCGTCGTCCACCGGCAGCCCGGAAGGCCTGCTGAACGGGCCGCAGATCAACCCCGAAGGCAAGGCCGACGTGATGCAGGATCAGGGCGAGGTCGACGATCTGCTGGCGAGCCTCGGCTTCTAGGCAGACCCTGGTTCGGCTCCGCGGTTGCGCCGGCGGCTAGGCCTAAGGCCCGGCTCGCCGGCGGGCCGGCGGGCCTCAGGGCGTGGCGTACCGCAACGCGGCCGCTGCGCCCGGTAAGACTCTGTAAGCATGGAAAGGTGTGACCTGAGCGCCCGGCAGCGCGGGCACACCGGCAAAATACCCCCGAAGAAACCTTCATGCGTGCCGTCACCGCAGTGCCGTATGATCTTGCTTAAATGCGGGCGCTCGTGCGGTGCATGGGCCGTCGCGCAGTCGATCGGGAGGAGTCAGGCCATGCTGAGTCGTGTAAGCCGCACTGTCTTCATGACAGCGCTCGGATTGTGCTGTGCCGTATCCGCCGTTCAGTCCGCCTATGCGGCGCTGGGCGGCGCGCCCATGACGCCGCCCGCCGGCGCCTCTGTCAATTCTCAAACCGTTTCGTCTGCCGCCGTCGCGCATGCCGCGTCGGGCACCGCGTCCGCGGCCAGCATCGCCTCGTCCTATACCGTGCGCACGACGACGTTCGGCAGCGGCACCGTCGTGCGGGAATACCTCGCGCCGGACGGCAGCGTGTTCGGCCTCGCGTGGAACGGGCCGCAAATGCCCAACCTGAACGATCTGCTCGGAACGTATTTCCCGCAGTATCTGGCCGGCGTGCAGGCCGCCCGCGCGGTGCGCGGCGGGCACGGGCCGGTCGCGGTCGACCAGGACACTCTGGTGGTCCACTCCGGCGGCCATATGGGCGCCTTCGCGGGTCAGGCGTGGCTGCCGCAGGCGTTGCCTGCCGGCGTCAGCGGTTCCGATATCCAGTGACAGTGACGGACGGGAGACGAGCCATGCAATTTGCAGCGAAGCTCAAAGGATGGGCGCAGGTGGCGGCCACGGTCGCCCTGGTGTCGCTGGTCGCCGCGTGCGGCGGCGGGGGCGGCAGCAGCGACAGTTCCAGTTCCAATTCGTCGAGTTCGAGTAACAGCGGGTTGCCGGCAAGTCCGACCGCGCAGCCGGTCTCGGCGAACGCATCGAACACCGCGGCGATCACGGTGGGAACGGGCGTGGCGAACGTCATCAACATTCCAACCGTGACCGTGACGGTTTGCGTGCCCGGCACGACGACCTGCCAGAGCATTCCCAACGTGCAGGTGGATACCGGCTCGTATGGGCTGCGGATTGTCAGCAGTGTGTTGAGTGTTGGCCTGCCGCCGGCCGCCATCCCCAGTGGCGGGTCCGGCACGCTGGTGGAATGCACGAATTTCGCCGATGGCTACTCATGGGGCTCGGTGCGCACGGCGACGGTACAGATTGCCGGCGAGACCGCAACCAGCATTCCGGTCCAGGTCCTCGGCGACGTGAACTTCAGCGTGCCGAGCGGGTGCGCGAGCGGCGCCGAAGAGAACACCGCCAGCGCGATCGGCGCCAATGGCATTCTCGGCATCGGCGTGGCGCCGTACGACTGCGGCACAGCCTGCGCGAGCTCGACGACATTCCAGCAGTACAGCAATTATTACGCGTGCTCCGGCTCGAGCTGCGCGGCTACGCAGGTGCCGACCGGCGACCAGGTGGCGAATCCGGTGGCCCACTTCGCCACCGACAAGAACGGCGTGATCGTGGAGATGTCGCCGGTCTCGAACAACGGCAGCGGGTCGGCTACCGGCACGCTGGTGTTCGGCATCGGCACGCAGTCGAACAATACGCTCGCGGCCTCGCAGACCTTCACGACCGATGCCTACGGAGACCTGGTTAACAGTACCTTCAACGGCAGCAAGCTGACCGCGTTCTTCGATTCCGGCTCGAACGCGTACTTCTTTGCCGACAGTAGCCTGGCGCCGTGCTCCAGCACCTACAGCGGCTTCTACTGCCCGAGCTCGGGGCAGACCCGTTCGGTGAACATAGTCGGCCTCAACGGCGCATCCACTACGGCCAACCTCGGGATCCTCAGCGCGGCCACGCTGTTCAGCAACGGCAACAATTACGCGTTCAACGATCTCGCCGGTCAGGTCGGCGTGGGCAACAGCTTCGATATCGGCTTGCCGTTCTTTTACGGCCGCTACATGTACTTTGGCATCGACCAGACGGCGAACGGCGGCCAGACGCCTTACGTCGGCTATTGAGCGAGGGGAGGCCTCGCGGCCTCCATCGCTCGAAATACCCCCGTTTCCCTGTCCTTATCCGCCGATCATGGCTTGAGTTCTCCGTGAATAATCGCTCTCACTAGAAATAGGCATGGTGCCTTGACCGACTGGAGAGCTGCGTGGCAGGGGATAGCGACCTCGAAAAAACCGAATCCGCCACTCCCCGGCGCCTCGAAAAGGCGCGGGAAGAGGGGCAGATCGTACGTTCGCGGGAGCTGACGACGTTCGCCTTGCTGTCGGCCGGCTTCTATGGCGTCTGGGCCATGTCGGGTTCGATTGGCGATCATCTGGGGTCGATGTTGCGCGGCGCCCTGATGTTCAATCACGCGAGCGTCTTCGAAACGCGCCGGATGTTGATTGGCGCGGGCGCCGCGGGCCGTGAAGGCTTCTATGTGCTGATACCGATCCTCGCCATGACCGGCCTCGCGGCGCTGCTGTCGCCGCTCGCGCTGGGCGGCTGGCATGTGTCGGCCAAGTCTCTCGAGCCCAACTTCAGCCGGCTCGATCCGATCGCCGGCCTCGGCAAGATGTTTTCGATCAACGGGCCGATCCAGCTCGGCATGTCGCTCGCCAAGACCCTTGTAGTCGGCATGATCGGCGGGGTATCGATCTGGAATCGTCACGATGAGATCCTCGCGCTTGCGACCCAGCCGCTCACGGTGGCGTTCGCCAATGCGGCACATCTGATCGCGGTCTGCTGCGGCATCACGGTCGCGGGCATGTTCGTGATCGCGGGACTCGACGTCCCGTATCAGATCTGGAATTACAACAAGAAGCTCCGCATGACGAAGGAAGAAGTGAAGCAGGAGCACAAGGAAAGCGAAGGCGATCCCAAGCTGAAGGCTCGCATCCGTGCGCAGCAGCGCGCGGTTGCACGGCGCCGGATGATGGTCAACGTGCCGAAGGCGGACGTGGTGGTGACCAACCCGACTCACTTCGCGGTCGCCCTGCGGTATAGCGACGGCGAGATGCGGGCGCCGAGAGTCGTGGCCAAGGGGGTGAACCTGGTCGCCTTGCGGATTCGCGAGATTGCTGCGGAGAACAACGTGCCGCTGCTCGAAGCGCCGCCGCTCGCGCGGGCGCTGTATCACAACGTCGAGCTCGACCGCGAAATTCCCGGCCAGTTGTACGGCGCGGTCGCGGAAGTGCTCGCCTGGGTTTATCAATTGCGCCGCTTCAAGGCCGAAGGCGGGGTGGCGCCGGTCGCGCCGACCGAATTCGACGTTCCCGCCGATCTGGACAAGGGACCGGTATCCGACGAGGACGCGAGCGAAGAAGCCGCCGACGCCCTGAACGACGGTAACGACAACAAGGCACCTGGAGCCTCCGCATGAACGCACGCGCCGGTTTCCTGTCCCGACGGCCGGACTCGCTGAGCAACACCAACCTGCGCGCACTCGCGGGCCCGGTGCTGATCGTGATGATCCTCGGCATGATGATCCTGCCGTTGCCGCCGTTCCTGCTGGATCTGCTGTTCACCTTCAACATCGCGCTTTCCGTGATGGTGCTGCTGGTCAGCATGTACACGATGAAGCCGCTCGACTTCGCGGCCTTCCCGAGCGTGCTGCTGTTCTCGACGCTGTTGCGCCTGTCGCTGAACGTCGCCTCCACGCGGGTGGTGCTGCTCGAAGGCCACACCGGGCCGGATGCGGCCGGGCAGGTGATCGAGTCGTTCGGGCACTTCCTGGTGGGCGGCAACTTCGCCGTCGGTATCGTGGTGTTCATCATCCTGATGGTGATCAACTTCATGGTGATCACCAAGGGTGCGGGCCGGATCGCCGAAGTGTCCGCGCGCTTCACGCTCGACGCGATGCCGGGCAAGCAGATGGCGATCGACGCCGACCTGAACGCCGGCCTCATCAACGAAGAGCAGGCCCGCAAGCGGCGCCTCGAAGTCGGCCAGGAAGCCGAGTTCTACGGTTCGATGGACGGCGCGAGCAAGTTCGTGCGCGGCGATGCGATCGCCGGCCTGCTGATCATGGTGATCAACATCATCGGCGGGCTGATCGTCGGCGTGGTCCAGCACAACATGGATTTCGCCGCGGCCGGCAAGGTCTACACGCTGCTCACCATCGGCGACGGGCTGGTGGCGCAGATCCCGTCGCTGGTGATCTCGACGGCCGCCGGTGTGATCGTGTCGCGCGTCGCGACCAACGAAGACATCGGCACGCAGTTGACCGGGCAGTTGTTCACGAACCCGCGCGTGCTGGTCATCACGGGTTGCATTCTCGTACTGATGGGCCTGATTCCGGGCATGCCGCACTTTGCCTTCCTGCTGCTGGGCGGCGGCCTGATCCAGATGGGCCGGATGATGAAGAAGCGCGCGACCGACCTGAAGACCGCGTCGGCCCAGGTCGACGTCGTGCCGGCGGCGCTCACGCCGGCCGAGAACACCGAGGCCAGCTGGGACGACGTGACGATGATCGACACGCTCGGTCTCGAAGTCGGCTACCGCTTGATTCCGCTCGTCGACAAGAATTCGGACGGCGAACTGCTCAAGCGCATCAAGAGCATCCGCAAGAAGTTCGCCCAGGAAATCGGCTTCCTGCCGCCGGTGATCCATATCCGCGACAACCTCGAATTGCGGCCCAACGGTTACCGGATCGCCTTGAAGGGCGTCGAGGTCGGCGTCGGCGAGGCTTATCCGGGCCAGTGGCTCGCCATCAACCCGGGTCAGGTCAGCGCGGCGCTGCCGGGCACGCCGACCCAGGATCCGGCGTTCGGCCTGCCGGCCATCTGGATCGATACCAATCTGCGCGAGCAGGCCCAGGTGTACGGCTACACGGTGGTCGATTCGAGCACGGTGGTCGCGACGCACCTGAACCATCTGGTCGTCACGCATGCCTCCGAACTGCTCGGCCGCCGCGAGATCCAGGCGCTGATCGAGCGGATGCAGAAGGACACGCCGTCGCTGGTCGACGATCTGATTCCGAAGGCGCTCTCGCTCACCACGCTGCAGAAGGTGCTGCAGAACCTGCTGGAAGAAGGTGTGCCGATCCGCGACATGCGCACGATTCTCGAAGCGCTGGCCGAACATACGCCGAAGGTCAGCGATCCGCACGAGCTGACCGCGGTGGTGCGTCTTGCGCTGGGCCGCGCGATTACCCAGCAGTGGTTCCCCGGCGTCGGCGACATGCAGGTGATGGGCCTCGATTCGAACCTCGAGCGCGTGCTTTCGCAGGCGCTGTCGACGGGCGCGAACCCCGGCCTCGAACCGGGCCTCGCTCATACGCTGATGACCGAGACGCAAAAGGCCATGACGCGGCAACAGAACCTGGGGCTCTCGCCTGTGCTGCTGGTGCAGCACGCGCTGCGGCCGATGCTCGCGCGTTTCCTGCGGCGCAGTTTGCCGCAACTGAAAGTGCTGTCGTATGCGGAAGTGCCCGACACGCGCAACGTCAAGGTGGTGAATCTGATCGGCGGGTAGGGCGTGTCCGTCTCAGCCCGCAACGGAACCGGCGCTCCATACGCCGGTTTTCGTTTGCGCCTTACCGATGGTTTTTCATCCCGTCCGCAAGATCCCGCCATGCGGGTTTACCGCCTGCGCGGAGCGGCGCCGGTCCCCTGTCCATCAAGCGAATTGCCCACCTTTCCCGGCCTTTATCAACCGATCGTCGCTCGACATCTTTCGCAATAATTGATCTCAATGGGAAGCGGTATGTTGCCGGTCCGTTAACCTCATCGGGGGTCCAGCTTGAACATTCGTAAATTTGTCGGTGCTACCAGTCGCGACGCGCTGCGCCTCGTTCGCGAGGCTCTGGGCCCCGACGCGGTCGTGCTGTCGAACCGCACGATCGAAGACGGCACCGTCGAGATCGTCGCGCTCGCCGATAGCGACCTGGCAGCGATCACCCCGAAGTCGCGCGACGGCGCGAGCGCAGCCGCGCCCGCCCTGGCCGCCCCCGCGCGGGCCCCGATGATGCAGGCCAATCCGTACGCGAGCGGCATGCCGGACGTGTTTTCGTCGGTGTTCGGCGCGAGCCCGGAAGCCGGCACCGAGAGCATGTCGGCCAGCAACACGCCGGCGCAGCCGGCGGCAAGCGCACACGCCGCACCGGCCAGCGCAGCCGCGGAACAGCCGGCCGGCGCGCTGCCGCAAACCGGCACGCCGGCGCCGCTGAACTCGCAAGCCGCCCACGCCCCGCAGATCGCTCCCGCGCCGCAAGCTGCCCCGTCCGCACAGGCCTCGCCGATCCCGCAGGTGCCGCGTAGCAGCGACGATATCCGCGCCGACGTCCTGAAGGCCGCAGGCGTGCCGCCGGCGCCGGTCGCCCCGGTTGCTCCCCGCACGATGGCCGAATCGAACCCGTGGCTGATCGATCACGCTCGCAATATCGCCGGCAAGCAGCAGGGCGCCTACAGCGCCCGTCCTTCGTCGATGACGCCGGCTGCGGCGATGGCGAAGGGCCTCGGCGCACCGGTCGAGATCCAGGTCGGTGCGCGCACGTCGTTCGGCACCGCCGACACGCCCGACTGGGCCCGCGAAGCCGCGCAACTCGCGGCCCGCCGCGCCGCCCAGAAGATGAGCCCGGCGGACGATGCGCGCGCAGCCGGCAACAGCGCCGCCAGCGTCACGGAAACCATCAAGGCGCGCATGGAGCAGGTCGTCAACGAAACGGTGATGAGCGAGCTTTCCTCGATGCGCGGCATGATGGAGGAACACTTCGCCGGCCTCCTGTGGGCCGACCGCCAGCGCCGCAGCCCGACGCGCGCCTCGCTCACCAAGCACCTGTTCGCTGCGGGCTTCTCCGCGCAACTGGTGCAGATGATGGTCGACAACCTGCCGGCCGAAGTCGACAACATGGAAGGCGGGATGGACTGGGTGCGCAACGTGCTCGAGTCGAACCTGCCGGTGATGGAAAACGAAGACGCGCTGATGGAGCGCGGCGGTGTGTTCGCCCTGATGGGCCCGACGGGCGTCGGCAAGACCACCACCACGGCCAAGCTCGCCGCCCGTTGCGTGATGCGCTTCGGCGCCAGCAAGGTGGCGCTCCTGACCACCGACAGCTACCGGATCGGCGGCCACGAGCAACTGCGCATCTTCGGCAAGATCCTCGGCGTCTCGGTGCACGCGGTGAAGGACGGCGCCGACCTGCAACTGGCGCTCGCCGAGCTGCGCAACAAGCACATCGTGCTGATCGACACGATCGGCATGAGCCAGCGCGACCGCCTCGTGTCCGACCAGATCGCCATGCTGTGCCGCGCCGGTCAACCGGTGCAGCGCCTCCTGCTGCTCAACGCGACCAGCCACGGCGACACGCTCAACGAAGTCGTGCAGGCCTACCAGCGCGCGCCGGATCAACAGCCGCTCGCCGGCTGCATCCTCACCAAGCTCGACGAAGCGACCAACCTGGGCGGCGTGCTCGACACGGTGATCCGCTACAAGCTGCCGGTGCACTACGTCTCGACCGGGCAGAAGGTGCCCGAGAACCTGTACGTCGCCACCAGGAAATTCCTCATCAAAAGCGCCTTCTGTATTCCGCGCGACAGTTCGCCGTTCGTGCCGCACGACGACGATATTCCGGCCTTGCTTTCGGCGCTCTCCGCGCGCTCGACGGCCGAACTGCACGAGGTACGTTTTGGATAAAGTCGTTTCCGATCAGGCAGAAGGACTGCGGCGCCTGCTGGCGCGCAGCGGATCACGGGTCGTGGCGGTGACGGGCGGCTCGACCAGCGTGGGTTGCACCACGACGGTCGTCAACCTGGCGGCGGCACTGGCCGAACAGGGCAAGGATGTACTGGTGATCGACGAGTGTCTCGGCGATCACTCGGTGAGCGCGATGCTCGGCGGCATGCGCGGCGCGGGCAACTTCGCGGCGGTGGTGCGCGGCGAGATGCCGCTCGACGCGGCGGTGGCGCGCCACCCACTCGGTTTTGCCGTGCTGAGCGCCCCGCGCGGCAATCGTGAAGGCTACAGCGCGGCGCAATTGAGCGTGGTGCTGGAAGGTCCCGCGGACGTCGTGCTGATCGACGCGCAACTCGACCGGCTCGGCCAGCTCTCTGCGCTCGCCATGCAGGCGCATGACCTGATGATCGTGACGCGGATGGCCGCGCAGGCGATCACCGATGCCTACGCCTGCATGAAGCGTCTGCATTACGCACACGGCATCGGTCAGTTCCGCGTGCTGGTGAATCACGTGCAAAGCGTCACCGACGCGCACACGGCATTTGAAAACCTCGCGGGGGTGGCGGGGCGTTATCTGACCGTGTCGCTGGACGACGCCGGCTGTATCGCCGCCGATCCGCGCATGGCCCGGGCGCTCGAACTGTCGCGCTGCGTCGTCGACGCGTTTCCGTCGACACCTGCTGCGCGCGATTACCGGCACCTCGCCGCCGAATTGCAGTACTGGCCGATGCGGCCAGCGATGTCGTCACGTCACCACTGGGTAGCGCAGACGACAGTAACAGCGGCGCAACACGCCGACCAACCGTCTGCGCAGCCCGCCTGAAGGGGCGGTGCGGACAAGGGGAGCACGATGTACAACGCTCAGGGAAAGATTTCCCAAGCCGAGGTTCTGACGAAGTACGCGCCGCTGGTGCGGCGGCTCGGCTTGCAGCTAGTCGCGAAAATGCCGGCGAGCGTCGATCTCGACGATCTGATTCAGGCCGGCATGATCGGGCTGCTGGATGCTGCGAGCCGGTACAAGGAAGACCAGGGTGCGCAGTTCGAGACCTATGCGAGCCAGCGGATTCGCGGCGCGATGCTCGACGAGCTGCGCAGCAACGACTGGTTGCCGCGCAGCCTGCGCCGCACCTCGCGTGAGGTGGAGACAGCCGTGCATCAGGTCGAACAGACGCTGGGCCGCTCGGCGAGCGAGACCGAAATTGCCGGCCATCTGAAGATGCCGCTCGACGAATATCAGTCGATGCTGCAGGACCTGCATGGCAGCCAGCTGATCTATTACGAAGACTTCGACCGTTCCGCCGACGACGAGCCGTTCCTCGACCGCTACTGCGTCGATCACTCGGACCCGCTCTCCGCGCTGCTCGACGAAAGCCTGCGCGCGGCGCTGGTCGATGCGATCGAGCGTCTGCCGGATCGCGAGAAGCTGTTGATGTCGCTGTACTACGAGCGCGGCATGAACCTGCGCGAGATCGGCGCGGTGATGGAAGTCAGCGAGTCGCGGGTTTGTCAGTTGCACAGCCAGGCGGTGGCGCGTCTGCGCACGCGTCTGCGCGAGATGGCGTGGGCGAAGGCCGAGGCTGAATAATGCGGGTGATCTGCCGACGGTTCGCCGTCGCAGACGCAGGTCGAATCAAAGCGATTGAACGCGATTGAACCGCGCGAATGAGCGCAAATGATGCCGTCCTCGTGACGGCGTTTTTTTTGCGGCGGAGCGCGAAGCAGGAAGGAAACAGCAGAGCGGCGCACGACACACCGGGCGCGCGGAGAAGGTGCGGATAAAGCGCTATGCAAGCCGGGCGGAAGCCATGCCACCGCCCAGGCGCAAACTCAGAGTGCGCCGAACCCCGGCACGCGTCCATCCGGCCCGTAGAGCGAGGGTTTCGGCGGACGGACCTGCAGCACGTCGAGGGCGCGCTGGTTGTATTCCATGCGGGTACGGATCAGCACGCCATTGGTCTTGTTGGAGCGATGCGCGCGCTCCACGGACTGCTGCAGCAAGGTCCATTGCGCGGCGAGCTTCGGGTCGCGGCCGGCGGCGAGTTCGATGCCGCTCCAGCCACCCGGAAAGCCCATTTCGGCGAGCTGGGCGTCGCGGAGCTTCTCCAGCGTCGCCAGCTTGCCAACCAGTTCGGTTTTCTTTTCGACGATCGGCCGCAGCATCTCGGCCGGATCCACCTGGGTCAACGCCTTCTGTTCGACGACCAGCACCGAGGCGAATTCTTCGATGGTGGTGTACTCGTCGATGACGGTGGCAAGCAGCGCGTCTTTCATCACAACTCGCTTTCACAGCGGCCCGCACGTGCTGTGCGGGTCCAGGGTTTCAAGGTGTCGCCTGACGGCGTCCAGCCTTAATTGCCGGTCGCCGGGGCTCTCGTTTGCAGCAGGCTGCGCGTGGTTTCGAGCACGCCGTCAGCAATCTTGCCCGGATCGATGGTCAGCGTGCCATTCTGGATGGCCGCCTTGATCGATTCGACGTGAGCGGTGTCGATGTCCGCCGAACCCGATGCTGCCAGGTTGCGCAGGTCGGACGACAGGCCCGACAGGCTCACATTCGCGTCGCCCCCCGAACCGGTGGCGGCTTGCGCGGTGGATGCCGCGCCTTGGGCGGTGGTAGCCGCCGGAGTCAGACTGTCCTGCTGCGTACGCGTCGCGCCGTTAGTCAGGCTGTCTGGCTGGGTGTTGGTGGTGGAATCGATTTTCACGATTGGCTTCCTGAACGATTTGATTCTTATAACGGCACTCAAGAATCCAAACTTTAGCGCAATCGGTGTATCCCTTTGTAACGGCGCCGCCGGCCAGACTGTCCTGTGAATCCCCCGGTCGCCCTCCCGGTTTCAGGTCCGGATCACATCTGGATCTGAACCGTTGAACTGTCCTTGACGATTCCCATGAGGATCTGCCCACTGGACGTCCTCACCTTGACCGGCTGACCCGGCGTCGCATTGCTCAGGGCGTTGCCTTCCGACGAAATCGAAAAGCCGTCGCCCTGCGCCACCACCCGCACCATCGACCCCGCCGTCACCGAGGCCGCACTCTTCAACATGTCCTGACGCAGCGGCAGGCCTGCGCCCACCCGCATCAACGTGACCGAACCGATCGCCTGCGAGGGCGCGGTGATGATGGACATCGGCAGCATCGTCAGATCGCCGTCGCGGCTGACCATATCGGCTTCCGAGACCACCTCGCCGGGCATCATGGCGCGCGCGGCGACGTAGTAAGCGGCATGCACCGAGACCTTGGCCTGCAGCCAGACGGTCCACGGATGCCCGCTCGTGCAGCGCACGCCCACCGTCGTGCGGCCCCACAGGCGCGCACCGTTCGGCATGAAAGGCTGCAGCGTGGCGCAGGCCGCGAGGCCGCGCGGGAAGGCCGGCGCGACGCTCAGTTCGACCTTGCCGGGCAGACCGTTCACCTGCTGCTGGAGGAAATCCATTGCCGCGGCGTGGATCAGCTCGCCGTCTTCCTGGCCTGCCGGCACCGGCTGGGCGGCCCGAACCGGTTGGGATGCCTGAGCGATCTGTGCGGCTTGTGCGGCTTGTGCGGCTTGAGCCATCTGGGCGGGCTGAACCGCCGGGCTGAACACGGGATGGGCCGCCGCTTGCGCTGCCTGGGCGCGCTGCAGGGCGCGCACCGCCTGTTCGCGTTGCGCCGCTTCGGCCAGGGCCTGCGTGCGGTTTTGTGCCGGCGCCAAAGTTTGAACCGGTGCGGCGGCGGCACGCGGCGCCGGATTGCGGACCGGCGCGCTGGCGCCGAGTTCGGGCGGCTCGCCGCGCGAAGCCAGGCTGTCGATTTCGACATCGCTCGCGGGTGCCGCGGTCGGCGCGACAGCCGGCGCCGCATTGACCGGCCGCACGGACGCGGCATAGGGGCGCTGCGGCGCCGCGCTCACGATCACCGGCACGACCTGGCTGGCGGCGAGCGCCGGACTCAGATTGACGCGGGTGAGGTTGGGGTTGTTCGCGGGACTGCCTTGCGGCGCGGCCACCATGACGGGGGGGTTGGGCGCGGCATCCTCGCCGGATCCGGGAATCACGATTGCCCCGCTGGCGTTCGCCAGCGCGGTGAAGCGGTCGCGGACCGGCGGCGTGCCCGACGGCGCCACGGCCGGCGCGTACTGAGCGGCCTGCGCGCCCGGCGTCCGTGCGCTGCTGTTGCCGCTGGAGGTGGTCGCCATCGCCGTCATTCGGGCGAGGTCGGCGGGGTTCTGTTCGCCGGGACCGGGAATCACGATCGGACCGCCGGCCTGCTGGGCCAGCGCCACGCTCGCGATCGAGGCACCCGCCACGGCGCACACCAGCCAGGCGGCAGTGCGTCGCGCAACGATGCGGCGCAGTCGCTGCGGCACATCGCGAGTGGATCGGGCCATCGTGAATCTCCAGCATGAGGCAAGGGTACGAATTGCATTCTAGTGAGGCCGCTTATCGGGCAAGCGTTGAATAGAGGCGACCTTCCCCGGTTATTCCGACGATTGCCGCTTGCACGGCGCGCCTAAGATGCATCTCATGCAAAAAGGCCTTTTGGGGCGCCGCAGCTTGTGTGCACGTTGAAGCGCACGTCAGACGCGGGAACGTTATCCGGAGATTTCAATGCTCGACAAACTCGATGCCGAACTCGCCTTTGGTCGTCAGGCGCTCGATGTCCGCTCGTATCGGCAGGAATTGCTGTCGTCGAATATCGCGAACGCCGACACGCCCAACTACAAGGCGCGCGATGTCGATTTCGCGTCGACCCTTGCGGGGGCGCTGAGAAAGAACGACGGCACCCTCGCCGGCACCGGCGCCTCGAACGGCTCGACGCTGGCGATGACGAAGTCCGCCGATGTCACGACCGGCATGACGATGGCCGCCGACGAGCCGGGCCACATGGCCGGCAAGGCGAGCCTGATCCCCACCGGCGGCCCGAGCGACGACTACGGTCAACTGCAGTACCGCATTCCGGTGCAACCGTCGCTCGACGGCAACACGGTGGACCTCGACGCCGAGCGCGTGCAGTTCGCCGATAACTCGCTGCATTTCGAATCGGCCATGACGGAAGTGTCAGGCCAGATCAAAACGATGCTGTCGGCGATCACGTCCGGCTCCTGACGGAGTCCTGACGCGGCGACCCGCACACACTGGATGTAACCGCTAAAAACCACGCCCACGGGAAACAACCAAGCCGGAACCTGCCGGCAGGAGAGGTCAGAGAAGCCATGCCATCCCTGATGAATATATTCACTGTCGCCGGCTCGGCCATGTCGGCCGAATCGCAGCGGCTCAACGTGACGGCGTCGAACCTGGCGAACGCCGACAGTACGACAGGCCCCGACGGCAAGCCGTATAAGGCCAAGCAGGTCGTGTTCGCGGTCAACCCGCTCGGTGGTGCGCGCTCCGCGTCCGGCCAGCAGGTGGGCGGCGTGCAGGTGACCGGCGTGGTGGACGATCCGACGCCGATGAAGCAGACCTACGACCCGGGCAACCCCGCGGCCGACGCGAACGGCTACGTCACGATGCCGAACGTCGACCCGGTGGAAGAAATGGTCAACATGATCTCGGCGTCGCGCGCGTACCAGGCGAACGTCGAAACCCTGAACACGGCAAAGCAGTTGATGCTGAAAACTCTCACGATCGGAACCTGAGGAGTACTTCCTTGACCACCACAATCGGCAACAGCGGGACGACGGTCTCGCAGACGCTGCTCGATACGATGAACGGCACCAACTCGGCGACCAGCGCGTCGAGCAGTACGGCGTCCAGTTCAGCGAACGCGGGTTCGTCGCTACAGAACACCTTTTTGCAACTGCTCGTCACGCAGTTGCAGAACCAGGACCCGACCAACCCGATGGACAGCTCGCAGATGACCTCGCAGCTCGCGCAGATCAATACGGTCACGGGCATCAGCCAGTTGAACACGTCGCTGACGTCGCTGGCGACGCAGCTCAACGCGGGCCAGACCTCGCAGGCCGCGCTGCTGATCGGTTCGAGCGTGCTCGCCCCGGGCAATTCGATCACGGTGGCAAGCGGCAAGACCAACGCGTTCGGCGTGCAACTGGCCGCCGCTGCGTCCGACATGAAGATCAACGTCGTCAACTCGGCAGGCCAGATCGTCAACACGATCGATCTGGGCGCGCAGCCGGCGGGCACCGTGCCGGTTTCCTGGACGCCGGTCGACTCGACGGGCGCCGCGCTGCCGGCAGGGACCTACACGATCACCGCGACCGGCACCGTGAACGGCGCCGCGGGCACGGCTACCACGCTGACCCCGGGCACGGTGGAGAGCGTCGTGCAAGGGACCGGCGGTGCACCGAGCCTCGTGCTGTCGAACGGCAATACGGTTGCCCTGACCTCGGTCGCGGCAGTCCTCTAAGCAATCAGTTCAACCGAATTTAGACATTTCCCGGAACGGAGACCGTCATGGGTTATCAGCAAGGTTTGAGCGGCCTGTCGGCTGCATCGAGTGATCTCGACGTGATTGGCAACAACATCGCCAACGCGGACACGATCGGTTTCAAGAGCGGCACTGCCGTGTTCGCCGATATGTACGCGAACTCGGTCGCCACGGCCGTCAACAACCAGATCGGTATCGGTACGCAGCTCGCGGCCGTGCAGCAGCAGTTCTCGCAGGGCACCATCAACACGACCGGGCAGGCACTGGACGTCGCCATCAACGGCAACGGTTTCTTCCAGATGTCGAACAACGGCGCGCTCACCTATTCGCGTAACGGTGTGTTCCAGCTGAACAACGCCGGCCAGATCGTGAATTCGCAGGGCTTGCAGCTGATGGGTTATGCGGCGAACTCCTCCGGCATCATCAACAGCGCGCAGACCGTGCCGCTGACCGTGCCGACGACGAACATCGCGCCGACCGCGACCACCTCGATCACCGGCCAGTTCAACCTGGACGCGCAGGCTGCGGCCACCGTCGGGACCTTCGCGACCCTTGCCACGGGCAATACGGGCACGCTCGCGAGTAGCGGTGTGACGGGAACCGGTACGAACTCCGACAACTTCACGATCAACTTTACGAGTGCGACGGCGTACACGATAACGGACACTACAGCCGTTCCGAATACAACGACCAGCGGCACTTACACCGCGGGAACGGCTATTCCGCTCGGTAATGGAACGAGCGTGACCTTCACCGGTACCCCAGCGGCTGGCGACTCGGCGACGGTGGCGACGACGGCGTTCAACCAGAACACGTCGACGACCTACAACTATCCGACTTCCATCCAGGCCTACGACTCGCTCGGCGGCTCGCAGACGGTGGATATGTACTTCGCGAAGACGAGCGCGGGTAACTGGAACGTTTATGCAGGCGTCGCAGGCGGCACCGCGAGCCTGATCGGCACCGCGACGTTCAACAGCAACGGCGCGCTGACCGGCGTGACGAGCATCACGCCGTCGAACGCGTCGGACACGCTGGCGTTCTCGATTCCGAACACCGACGGCTCCGGCACGCCGCAGACGCTCACGCTGAATCTGACCGGCACGACGCAGTTCGGCAGCGCCAACGGCACCAACAACCTGCAGCAAAACGGCTTCGCGGCCGGGCAGTTGTCGAATTTCACGGTCGGCACCAACGGCATCCTGACCGGCAACTATACGAACGGCCAGACCGCCGACCTCGGCCAGATCGTGCTTGCCAACTTCAACGACCCGAACGGCCTCGTCGACCTCGGCAATAACGAATACGAACAGACCGCGGCATCGGGTGCGGCGCAGATTTCCACCCCGGGCAGTACCAACCACGGCACGCTGCAAGGCGGCGCGGTGGAAGAGTCGAACACGGACCTGACCAACGAACTGGTCAACCTGATCACCGCGCAGCGCAACTACCAGGCGAATGCGCAGACGATCAAGACGCAGCAGACCGTCGACCAGACGCTGATCAACCTGTAAGCGTCTGAGGAGCCGAACGAATGACCGACCGTCTGATTTATACCGCGATGTCGGGCGCCACCCAGGCGCTCGAGCAGCAAGCCATTGTCGCGAACAATCTCGCGAACACCTCGACCACCGGGTTTCGTGCCCAGCTCGAGACGTTTCGCGCGGTACCGATGTCGTTCGGCGACGGCAGTTCAGTCAACGACCAGACCACGCGTACGTTCGTGCTCTCGTCGACCCCGGGCGCCGATGAGACGCCCGGACCGATCCAGCAGACCGGCAATCCGCTCGACGTCGCCGTGCAGGGCGACGGCTGGCTCGCTGTGCAGACGGCGGACGGCAGCGAGGCTTACACGCGCGCCGGCAATCTGCATATCGACCAGAACGGGCAACTGGTGAACGCGACCAATCTGCCGGTGCTCGGCACCGGCGGCCCGGTCTCGGTGCCGCCGGGTGCGCAGATCACCATCGGCAAGGACGGCACGATCTCCGCGCTGGCTCCGGGCGATCCGGCTTCGGCGATCGCGGTGGTCGATCAGCTGAAGATGGTGAAGCCGGCGGCGGGCACGCTCACGCGCAGCGACGACGGCATGTTTCGCACCGCCGACGGCAACCCGCTCGACGCCGATCCGAGCGTGACGCTCGCACCCGAATCGCTGGAAGGCAGCAATGTGAATCCGGTGAACGCCATGGTCTCGATGATCACCAATGCGCGGCAATTCCAGATGCAGACCAAGATGATCGAGAACGCCGATCAGAACGACCAGACCGCCAACCAGTTGCTCAGCTTCAGCTAACGGGACCGACGCGCGCGTCGACCCAGGAGAACACATACTGTGAACCGCTCACTCTATATCGCTGCGACCGGCATGAACGCGCAGCAGTCCCAGATGGACGTCATCTCGAACAACCTGGCCAACGTCAGCACGAACGGTTTCAAGGGTTCGCGCGCGGTGTTCGAAGACCTGCTGTATCAGACGGTGCGCCAGCCGGGCGCCGACTCGACCCAGCAGACCCAGGTGCCGTCGGGCATCCAGCTCGGCACCGGGGTGCAACAGGTCGCCACGGAGCGTCTGTACACCCAGGGCAACCTGCAGCAAACCGGCAACTCGAAGGACGTGGCGATCAACGGCAACGGTTTCTTCCAGGTGCAGATGCCGGACGGCACGACCTCCTATACGCGTGACGGTTCGTTCCAGACCAATGCGCAGGGCCAACTGGTGACGTCGAGCGGCTATCCGGTGATTCCGTCGATCACGGTGCCGGTGAACGCCACCTCGCTCACCATCGGCAGCGACGGCGCGGTGTCGATCACCCAGGCCAATTCGACCAACTCCACGCAGATCGGCTCGCTGCAACTGGCGACCTTCATCAACCCGGCCGGTCTCGACGCGCAAGGTGAAAACCTGTTCGCGGAAACCAGCTCGTCGGGTACGCCGAACGTCTCCGCACCGGGCGCGAACGGTACGGGTTCGCTGCAACAGGGCTACGTCGAAACCTCGAACGTGAACGTCGTGCAGGAACTGGTCAACATGATCCAGACCCAGCGCGCGTACGAAATCAACAGCAAGGCCGTAACCACGTCCGATCAGATGTTGCAGACCCTGTCGCAGATGCAGGTTTAAGGGTTCGGGACTACAGGCGGTAGGTAAACACGATGTCGCAATTCAATCTCAATCCGGTGCTGGGCGACGCGCGCGATGCGCTCGTCGCCACGGCCAGCGTGCTCGCTCTGGCGCTGGGCGGCTGCGCGCAGATTCCCAAGCAGCCGATCGTGCAGCAGCCGATGACGGCCGTGCCGCCGACGCCGCCGCACGCGCAGTCGCCGGGCTCGATCTTCAATCCGGGCTACGCGGGCCGGCCGCTGTTCGAAGACCAGCGGCCGCGGAATATCGGCGACATCCTGACTATCGTGATTCAGGAAAACATCAACGCAACCAAGTCGTCGGGGGCCAACACCAACCGCTCTTCGGCCACCTCGTTCTCCACCACGAGCGCCGGCTTTCTCAGCGGCCTGTTCGGCAAGGCCAACCTCAACTCGCAGGGCGCCAACCAGTTCCAGGGGACCGGCGGCGCGAACGCTTCCAACACGTTCAATGGCGTAATCACGGTCACGGTGACCAACGTGCTGCCTAACGGCAACCTCGTGGTGAGCGGCGAAAAGCAGATGCTCATCAACCAGGGCAACGAGTTCGTGCGTTTCTCCGGCGTGGTCAACCCGAACACGATTTCCGGCCTGAACGCGGTGTACTCGACCCAGGTGGCCGACGCCAAGATCGAATACTCGGCGAAGGGCTATATCGACGAGGCGGAAACCATGGGTTGGCTACAACGCTTCTTCCTCAACGTTGCGCCGTGGTGATCATGAGACTGCTCTCTTTCCGCCATTTCAGCCGCGCCTGCCTCGCGTTCGCGCTCGCCTGCGGGGCCCTGCCGCCCGTCACGCCGGCCGCTCACGCGGAACGGCTGAAGGATCTGGTCGCCATTCAGGGCGTGCGGGACAATCCGCTGATCGGCTATGGCCTCGTCGTCGGTCTCGACGGCACGGGCGACCAGACCACCCAGACCCCGTTCACGACGCAAACGCTCGCGAACATGCTCGCGAACCTCGGCATCTCGATCAACAACCAGTCGGCCGGTTCGTCGAACAGCAGCACCTCGGCGCTGACCAGCATCCAGTTGAAGAACGTCGCGGCCGTGATGGTGACGGCGGTGCTGCCGCCGTTCGCCCGGCCGGGCGAGGCGATCGACGTCACCGTGTCGTCGCTCGGTAACGCCAAGAGCCTGCGCGGCGGCACGCTGCTGCTCACGCCGATGAAGGGCGCCGACGGCTCCGTCTACGCACTCGCCCAGGGCAACATGGCAGTGGGCGGCGCAGGCGCCAGTGCGAACGGCAGCCGCGTGCAGGTGAACCAGCTCGCGGCGGGCCGCATCGCCGCCGGCGCCATCGTCGAGCGCGCGGTGCAGACCAGCATCACGCAGGACGGCACGATGCAGCTCGAACTGAACGACATGGACTACGACACGAACCAGCGCATCGTGTCGGCGGTCAACAACGCCTTCGGCTCGGGGACGGCCACGCCGCTCGACGGCCGCACGATCCAGTTGCGCGCGCCGGCCGATCCGGCCCAGCAGGTTTCGTTCATGGCGCAGCTCGAGGATCTCGACGTGAAGCCGGCGCAAGGCGCGGCGAAGGTCGTGCTGAATGCGCGCACCGGCTCGATCGTGATGAACCAGATGGTGACGCTCGAGAACTGCGCGGTCGCGCACGGCAATCTCTCGGTGGTGGTCAATACGCAGCCGGTGGTGAGCCAGCCGGGCGCGTTCTCGAACGGCCGCACTGTGGTGGCCCAGCAGTCCCAGATCCAGTTGAAGCAAGACGACGGCGCGATGAAATACGTCAAGGCCGGCGCCAATCTGGCCGACGTCGTGAAGGCGCTCAACGCGCTCGGCGCGACGCCCGCCGATCTGATGTCGATCCTGCAGGCGATGAAGGCAGCAGGAGCCTTGCGCGCCGAACTTGAAATCATCTAAGGAACCGCGATGACTACCGATCCCACTTCAGGCCCGAACGATCTGACCCAGCGCTTTGCGCTGGACGTCCAGGGATTCGACAGCCTGCGTGCCAAGGTTGCCGCGTCGCCGCAGCAAGGCGTGAAGATGGCCGCCAAGCAGTTCGATGCGAGCTTCATCACGATGATGCTGAAAAGCATGCGCGATGCGACGCCGCAGGACGGCCCGCTCGATTCGCGCGACGGCGCGCAGTTCACCTCGATGATGGACGAGCAGATGGCGCAGCAGATGTCGTCCAAGGGCATCGGCGTGGCCGATGCCATGCTCAAGCAGTTGATGAACAACGCCGGCATGCAGGCCGGCTCGGCCGGCGGCAGCGGCGACGCCGCGCTGGACGCGCTCGCGAAGGCCTACAGCAATTCGCAGGCGAACGGCTCGCTTGCCAACGGCGTCGGCTATTCGCGCAACAGCGCGTTGACGCCGCCGTTGCGCGGCGACGGCACGACCAACGTGGACGCGTTCGTCGACAAGCTGGCGGCCTCCGCTCAGGCGGCGAGCGAAACCACCGGCGTGCCGGCGCGTTTCATCATCGGCCAGGCGGCGCTCGAATCGGGCTGGGGCAAGCGCGAGATCATGAAGGCGAACGGCGAGACCAGCCACAACGTGTTCGGCATCAAGGCGAGCAAGGACTGGACCGGCAAGACCGTGTCGACGGTGACCACCGAGTACCGCAACGGCCAGCCGCAGCGGGTGGTCGAAAAATTCCGCGCTTACGACTCGTACGACGAGGCGATGGCCGATTATGCGCAACTGCTGAAGAACAACCCGCGCTACGCGCAAGTGCTGAACGGCTCGCACGACGCGGCGGGCTTTGCGATCGGCATGCAGCGGGCGGGCTACGCCACCGATCCGCATTACGCGAAAAAGCTGATGTCGATCATGGAACGGATGAGCTGAGCGGCCTGGACGGGCCGGCAAGACGAAAAGCAGGCGACGGGGCCATGTCGCACAACAAGACGGTGGGGCCGGCCGGCACGCGTGCGTGCCGCCGGCCGAGCCGCACAGATGGGTGGGTATTGCAGGGTTGATGCGGGATGGGTGAAGGGTCGAGAACGGAGTGGAACGTGACCGGTTTAACGTTTGCGCCAAATATTTCCCTCGGTTACCCTAAACTTTGGGTCCAGACTGCCGCTATTCAGTCAGACCTTAATACCGGGGTAACGTTTTTCCCGGTCAACGCGCGTGTCATGGGCCCCGGCACTGGACCTCGGGCACGGGCCCGTAAGAACATGCATACCGGCAAGCCCATGGATACCACTGAGACGAACGGCCAGACGGACGGCTCTTCTGAAACCGGCAACGACTTCGGTCGCCGCAATCCGCTCGAGATCGGTGTCCAGTTGCGCAATCTCGTCAACCGCGGCGATTTCCTCACCGCGCAGTACAAGGGAGGCCAACTTGTCACCCGGATTCTCGACGTCGACGTGCGCGAGCGCACGTTCACTTTCGACTGGGGCGCGCTCGCCGAGCAGAATCGCGGCCTGATCGCTGCGCCCCGCTGTGTGTTTCACGCCCAGCCCGAAGGCGTGCGCGTCGAATTCGTCACCGGCACGCCGCGCGAGACCACCTTCGAGGGCCGGCCCGCGTTCGAAGCCGACTTCCCCGACGTGCTCTTCTACGTGCAGCGCCGCGAGTTTTTCCGCGTCGACGCGCCGGTGCTCAACCCCTACCTGTGTACGGGGCAGTTGCCTGACGGCGAGGGATTCCGTTTCGAAGTGCACGACCTGTCGCTGGGCGGCGTGGGCATGCGCACCACCGACGTCCGCGTGGTCGATCTGCCGATGGGCTGCGTGCTCGACGATTGCGAACTGAGCCTCGGCGCGCCGGGCAAGCTCGCGGTGGATCTGCAACTCGTGTCGTTCCGCGCCATCGACCTGCCGAACGGCACCCAGCGTTACCAGCTCGGCATGCGTTTCGTGGCGCTGCCCGGCAATGCCGAGAACACCTTGCAACGGCTGATTACCCAGCTTGAAATGAAGCGTCGCTCGCTGGTGCGAACCTGATTGCGGCGCGCGTCGCGGCAATACTGCGGCGTGCGTTTAAATCCGGGTTGCCCCCTCAATTTTGTCGCCAGTGCGCCGATATACAGAGAGTCTTGGCAACTCGGTGGGCGCGTTGCCAGCCCTTCAGGATGACGCATGTCCAGCAACCTAATCAATATCGGTCTCAGTGGACTTAACGCAGCCCAGTGGGGGCTGAATACGACCAGTGAGAACATCAGCAATTCGGCGACGCCCGGCTATGACGTCGAGAGTCCCGTCTATGCGGAAGCCTCGGGTCAGTACACCGGCTCGGGCTATCTGCCGCAAGGCGTGAACACCACCACGGTTCAGCGCGCCTACAGCCAGTATCTGACGACCGAGCTGAACAACGCCCAGTCGCAAAGCGGCTCGCTTTCCACCAACTACACGATGCTCGCGCAGTTGAACAACCTGGTCGGCAGTCCGACCTCGGGGATTTCAACCGCGATCACCAGCTACTTCACCGGCCTGCAGACGGTGTCGAGCAACGCCTCGAATCTGGCGACGCGCCAAACCGCCGTGAGCGATGCGCAGACGCTGGCCACCGAGTTGAATACGGTGGGCTCGCAGTACGCGCAGCTCGGCCTGAGCGTGAATACGCAGCTGGCTTCCACGGTAGCCCAGATCAACACGTACACCACGCAGATCGCGTCGCTGAACCAGCAGATCAACGCCGCCAGCTCGCAGGGCCAGCCGCCTAACCAGTTGCTCGACCAGCGCGACCAGGCGATTTCCAGCCTGTCGTCGCTCGTCGGCGTGCAGGTGGTGTCGAACTCGACCGGGGACAGCGTGTTCCTGCCCAGCGGCCAGACGCTCGTGTCGGGCACGACCAGCTACAACCTCGGTACGGCGCCGTCGCCGGCGAACTCCGCGGAGATGTCGGTGACCTATCTGGGCGCAGCGGGCACCACGCCGACTGCCGCCACCACGCAATATCTGTCCGACAGCACCATGCAGAGCGTGGGCGGCTCGCTCGGCGGCCTGGTCACTTTCCGCTCGCAATCGCTCGATCCGGCAGAGGCCCAACTGGGCGCGATCGCGACCAGCTTTGCCGCGCAGGTCAACAACCAGAACGAACTGGGTCTCACGTTGTCCGGCAGCACCGGCGGCGCGCTCTTTTCGGTGGCGCCGCCGGCGGCCAACGCCAACGCGAATAACACGGGCACGGCCGCGCTGAGCGTGTCGTTCGTCAACGCCACGCAGCCCACCACCAGCAATTACACGCTGTCGTATAACGGCTCGACCTACACGCTGACGGACAACCAGAGCGGCGACGTGGTGGGATCGGCCAGCAACCTGTCGGCGCCGATCGACGGCCTGAATTTTTCGATGACCGGCACGATGAACGCGGGCGACTCGTTCAACGTATCGCCGACGAGCGGCGCCCTGACCAGCTTCGCGCTCACGACGACCAGCGGCTCGGCGATCGCCGCGGCCTCGCCGGTGCTGGCGACGGCCAGTTCGGCGAATAGCGGCACGGCGACGATTACGGAGGGCACGGTTTCGGCCGGTTATTCGCTACCTTCGACGACGACCACGCTCACCTACAACTCCACCTCGGGTGGCCTGACCGGCTTCCCGGTCGGCTCGGTCGTGACGATCAACGGCACCAGCACGCCGATTACGACGGCCACGACGGTCGTGCCGTATTCGCCGGCCAGCGGCGCCACGATGACGATCAACACGACGCCGGCCACCGCCGGCTCGATGAACGGCATTACCGTGACGTTGAGCGGCACGCCGGCGAACAACGACACCTTCACGATTGCGGCGAATACCGGCGCGCAGAGCGACGGCCGCAATGCGACGCTGATGTCGAACATCGTCAGCGCCCAGACGTTGAACGGCGGCACCACGACGCTGACGACGGCGTACGCGAACTACGTGAACACGGTGGGTAACACAACCAATTCGGTCAATGCATCGAACACGACCCAGACCGCGCTTGTGACGCAGATCACGTCGGCGCAGCAGTCGGTCTCGGGCGTGAACGTCAACGAAGAAGCAGCGAACCTGTTGCAGTACCAGCAACTGTACCAGGCCAACAGCAAGGTCATTCAGACCGCTGACACGCTGTTCCAGACCATTCTCGGCATATTCTCTTGAGGCGTTGAGCGATGCGCATCTCTACTAGCCAGTATCTCAGCATGAATGTCCAGAGCATGGACAATCAGCAAAGCGAACTGTCCCAGTTGTACGGCGAAATCTCGAGCGGCACGAACCTGACCACGCCGGCGGACAATCCGCTGGGCGCGGCCCAGGCGGTGCAGTTGAGCATGCAGGGCGCGACCCTGTCGCAGTACTCGACCAACCAGAGCTCGGCGCTGACTGCACTGGGCTCGGAAGATTCGACGCTCTCGAGCGTGACCCAGGCGCTGCAAAGCGTGAACACGCAGTTGCTGAGCGCGGGCGACGCCACGCTCAACGATACGAACCGCAGCGCCATCGCGGCCACGCTGCAGCAGTTGAACACCACCTTGATGACGCTGGCCAACACCAAGTCGCCCTCGGGCGGCTACCTGTTCGGCGGGTTTCAGTCGGCCTCGCAACCGTTCACGCAGAATTCGGCCGGCACGGTGGTCTACAACGGCGACAACGGCATTTCGAGCACCGAGATCTCCAGCACGACCTCGATCGCGACCGGCGATAGCGGCGCGGCGGTGTTCATGAGCGTGACGCCGGAAACGGCCAGTCCGGTCGCCTACGCGGCGGCGGGCAATACCGGCACGGCGATCGTCGGCGCGGTCAGCACGACCAATGCGGTGGCCTCGGCGAGCGGCGACACGTATGGGATTACGTTTAGTGTGACGGGCACGCCTGCCGTCACGACCTATACCGTGTCGGACACCAACAGCGCGGGGACGACGACGTCCGCGGCGCAGCCTTTCACGGCGGGTTCGGCGATCACGCTGGGCACGAGCGGCCAGAGCGTGACGGTGACCGGCGTGCCGGCCAATGGCGATGCCTTTACTGTGCAGCCGGCGACCCAGGTACCGGCTTCGCAAGGCGGCACCAACATCTTCTCGACGATCCAGAACATGATCACCGCATTGCAGACCCCGGCCGACACGCCGACGACTGCAGCGGCGCTGACCAATACGCTGAACGTGGGGCTGACGCAGGTCCAGAACGCGCTGTCCAACATCACGACGGTGCAGGCGACGGTCGGCGGACGCGAGCAGCAGCTTCAGGCGATGCAGACGGTGAACCAGAGCGAGTCGCTGCAGAACACGAACTCGCTGGCCGATCTGACCTCGATCGACTTGCCCTCGACCATCAGCAAGTACACGCAAACGCAGTACTCGCTGCAGGCTTCGCAGGAGGCGTTCGTGCAGGTCCAGCAGATGTCGCTGTTCCAGTATCTGAATCAGTAAGCGAAGGGTTTGGCAGGTGAGGCGGGAGGCGCTGCGGCGGCCTCCCGTTTTTTATTGGCGCGCGGCGAATGCGAAGGTCGGATGCCGGCTCGGCGGCTAATGCAAGCCCACCGCAACCCGCCCCATCTGCTCGATCCCGTTATCGAACAGCCGCGAGAAAAACGGAATCATATTCGGCACCATCAACTGCAACAGCAGCATGCCGACCAGCATCGTCAGCGGAAAGCCGATCTGGAACACGCCGATCTGCGGCGCCGCGCGGTTGAGAATGCCGAGCGCGAGGTTGGCGATCAGCAGCGCGGCGACCACCGGCAACGCCAGCAGCAACCCCATCGAAAAGATCGTTCCGCCCCACATCGCGAGTGAGCGCCAGCCTGCCGCGCCGAGCAGGTCGCTCGAGATCGGCAGCGACTGAAACGTGGCGATCAGCGCGCTCAGCATCTGCAGGTGGCCGTCGAGCACGAGGAACACCAGCATGCCGAACACGTTCATGTAGCTCGACAGCACCGCGCTCGAACCGCTCGCCTGCTGATCGAAGAAGGTCGCAAAGCCGAGACCCATGCCCAGCCCGACGAATTCGCCGGTCGCCTGGATCGCGGTGAAGACGATCTGCATGGTGAGGCCGAGCGCGGCGCCGATCAGGAACTGGTTCACGATGATCCACACGCCCATCGCCGAAAAGACCGTGACTTGCGGCAGGGGCCCAAGCGTCGGCGCGACGATGATCGTGATGAACGAGGAAAGACCGATTTTCACCGGCGTCGACACCGACGCATTGCCGAACACCGGCCCGGTGCCCACCAGCGCCAGAATCCGCACGAGCGGCCATAGAAACGCGGCCATCCACGTGTTCAGTTGCGCATAGGTGACGGAAAACATGACGGGGGCGCGACGCTCAGTTGGTGAGCGTGGGGATGTTGGTCAGCATCTGACGCAGATAGTCGAGCATCGTCGACAGCATCCACGGGCCGGCAATCACGAGCGTGATGGCGATCGCCAGCAGCTTCGGGATGAACGACAGCGTCGTCTCGTTGATCTGCGTGGCGGCCTGAAACAGACTCACCATCAGACCGACGACGAGCGCCACAAGCAACAGCGGTGCGGCAAGCAGCACGGCGACGTACATCGCCTGATGCGCCAGCGCCATGACTGATTCGGGTGTCATGATGAATGGGCCGGAAGCGGTGAGGGTTAGTGAGTACGACTAGGTGAAGCTCTGCGCGAGCGAGCCGATCAGCAACTGCCAGCCGTCGACGAGCACGAACAGCATCAGCTTGAACGGCAGCGAGATCGTCGCGGGCGACACCATCATCATCCCCATCGACATCAGCACGCTCGCCACCACCATGTCGATGATCAGGAACGGAATGAAGATGGTAAAGCCGATCTGAAAGCCGGTCTTCAGTTCACTCGTCACGAAGGCCGGCACCAGCAGCGGCAGCGGCACGTCTTCGGGGCCCTGCATCGGCGGCGCGTGCGAGATGCGGGCGAACAGCGCGAGATCGGTTTCGCGGGTCTGCCGCAGCATGAACGTCTTGAACGGCGCGAGGCCGCGCGTGACCGCCTGCTCCATCGGCATCGAGCCGTCGGAGAAGGGCTTGTAGCCGTCGTTGTAGGCCTTGTCCAGCACCGGCGACATGATGAACAGCGTGAGGAACAAGGCCAGCCCTACCAGCACCTGGTTTGGCGGCGTGGTGGTGGTGCCGAGCGCCTGGCGCAGCAGCGACAGCACGATGATGATGCGCGTGAAGCTCGTCATCATCAGCACCATCGCCGGCAGGAACGACAGCATCGTGAGCAGCAGCATCGTCTGCACGCTCAGCGAATACGTCGTGCCGCCGTTCGGTCCGGGACTCGTGTTGAAGGCGGGCAGGCCGGCTGTCTGCGCAAACGACAACGACGGCAGCGCCATCAGCGTCGCAGTGAGCACGACCGGTAAAGCCGGCAGTGCCAGGCTTGCGAGGCGCCGCAGCGTGCCGGCGGATCTGGCGAGGAGACTGCGCCGGCGGGTGACGGCGACACGGCTCGAGGGCGCGTGCTCGCGGCGCGCTGGTGGATGACTGAACTGCATTTACTGATCCCTGCCGTCTGGCCGGTTGAAACGTTTGCCCACTTCGCCTTTTAGCGCTTCGCGAAAGCGCTGTCCGAAGGTGCCCGGCAGCGCGCTGCCTGAGCCGCCGTTGCCCGTCGCACTGTCGGGCGACAGCGCTGCTCCGGACAGCCCCACACCGGTTGCCGAACCGGCGGGCATGGTGTGCAGCAGACGGACATTGCCGGGTGCCGCGCCGAGCACGAGCCAGGTATCGCCGATCTCGACGACGGCGACGCGCTCCTTGCCGCCGAGCGACGCGCCGCCGATGGTCTTCACGAGACCGCCGCGGCTGCCCGGTTGCAGGCCGAAGCGGCGGGCGAGCCAGGCGCAGGCGAACACCAGGCCGATCACGACCAGCAGGCCGAAGATGGTTTGCAGCACCGCGCCGACACCCAGCGACGGCACCGCGGAACCGGCGCCCACAGTGGAAGCGATCGGCGCGGGATGATTGACCGCATTCATGTCGGCTGCGGCGGCGCTTAGCGAAGGGAGGGCCAGCAGCGCGGTCAGCAGGACCCGCCCACTCACGCTCGCCATGCGCCCGGCAAGGCGTTTCATCGATTCAGCTTCCGGATCCGCTCGGACGGCGTGATGATGTCGGTGAGGCGGATACCGAACTTGTCGTTGACCACCACGACTTCACCCTGCGCGATCAGACAGCCGTTGACCAGCACGTCCATCGGCTCGCCGGCGAGGCCGTCGAGTTCCACCACCGAGCCTTGCGCGAGTTGCAGCAGGTTGCGGATGGCAATCTTGGTGCGGCCGAGCTCGACAGTCATCTGGACCGGAATGTCCAGGATCATGTCGATGTCGTTGCGCGTCGTGTTCGGTTCGACCTTCGACAGCGGCTGGAACACACCGGCGGTCGTCGCGTTGACGGCGCTGTTGTCGTTCTGCTCGGCGAGGGCGCTGGCCCAGTCGTCGAGCGAAGCCTCGTCCGCGTCCGCGCCGGGCAGTTGCGGCTCTGCCGGCAGTTCCTTCTCCGGCGTTGCATTCAGCTCAGTCATATCCACCTTCCTTCATCGTGTCCGCTGCGCTGATCATTTTCTGAACTCGCAACGAATATTGACCATTGAAAATACCGTAGCCGCATTCCATCACCGGCACGCCATCCACCTTCGCGGTGATGTGTTCGGGGATGTTGATGGGCAGCACATCGCCTTTGCGCATGTTCAGAATCTGTTCGAACGTGATCGGGATCTGCGCGAGATCGGCGGTCAGTTCGACTTCCGCGGCCTGCACCTGCTGCGACAGCACGCGGACCCAACGGCGATCGACGTCGATCGCTTCGCCCTGGATCGGCGACGACAGGATGTCGCGGATCGGTTCGATCATCGAGTAGGGCATGCAGATATGCAGCGTGCCGCCGGTGGTGCCGAACTCGATTGAGAACTGCGTGACGATGACAATTTCGTTCGGCGTCGCGACGTTGGCGAACTGCGTGTGCATTTCCGAGCGCACGAACTCGAACTGCAGCGGGCGAACGCTCTTCCACGAGTTCGAGTAGTGTTCGAACACGAGGTTGAGCAGCTTGCTGATGATGCGCTGTTCGGTGGCCGTGAAATCGCGGCCTTCGACGCGGGTATGGAAACGCCCGTCGCCGCCGAACAGGTTGTCGACCACGAAGAACACCAGGTTCGGATCGAACACGAACAGGGAGGTGCCGCGCAACGGCTTCACGTGGACCAGGTTCAGGTTGGTCGGGATCGGCAGGTTGCGGGTGAACTCGCTGTACTTCTGCACCTTCACCGGGCCGACGGAAATTTCCGCGGTGCGCCGCATGAAGTTGAAGATGCCGACGCGCAACAGACGGGCGAAGCGGTCGTTGATGATTTCGAGGCCGGGCATCCGGCCGCGGACGATGCGTTCCTGCGTGGCGATGTTGTACGGCCGGACACCGGAGCGATCTGACTGCTCCGCTTCCGAGTCGGACTCGCCGGTTACGCCCTTGAGGAGTGCATCGACCTCCTCCTGGGACATGAACTCTTCGTGGCCCATTCCTATTCCTCGTGCGTCCCTTGGCGGTTGATGATGGCAGCAGCAGCGTTACGCGGCGTCACTGCACGACGAATTCGGTGAACAGCACGTCTTCGACATTGACGGGCGCGGCGCCTTTATCGGTCGGCTGTTCGATCAGCGTCTTGAGTTCGGAGGCGAGCGCGCGCTTGCCGTCGAGGGGCGCGAGATCGTCCGGGTGTTTGTTCGACAGCGCGAGCAGGACGCGGCTGCGGATTTCCGGCATGTGGTCGGTGAGCTGTTGCTGGACCTTGGGGTCGTTGAGCTTGAGCGTGAGACCGATGCGCAGATAGTGTTGCTGGCCGTCGTCGGATTGGAGGTTGACGGTCATGGGTTCGAGCGGGAAGAACACCGGGATCGCGAGCGGCGCGGCGGCGGCCGCGGCGGACTGAGCCGGGGCGGGGGCGGGTTCGCGGCGGGACATGAAGAACCATGTGCCTGCGGCGGCTGCGCCTGCGGCGATCAGCGCGATCAGCACGATCAGGATGATGCGCTTCATCGGGCCTGGAGCGGCCGGCTGAACGGTTGCTTGCTGGTTTGCGGTCGTCGATGCCATGGGTGCTTGGTTGCCTCAGTGCTGGTAGGGTGAATTGTTGTTCACTTGCGCGTGGCGCGATGGGTCGAAAAGAAGGGGGTTTGGGGGGTATCTCTAGTCTTTGATGTTTTTTCGTTTGTCTGGATGTTGGGGCTTTTTTTTTGCCTGCGGCGCTTTTTTGGTTGTTGTTCTTGGGGTGTTGGCCTTTCCTTGATTTCTTAGCGGTCTATTTGCGTCGCCCCTGTGCGGGGCGGCACTTACTTTCTTTGCCGCCGTGTACAGACTGGAGACATAGCTGACAGGTGTACGGGGACATGGTTGACACTTTCGGGTAATCGAACGCCCGGACCCATCCATGCC
>Ga0116227_10002661_pt1 | contig 40303 bp, 33 predicted proteins | sample S1TSphgellanicum_FD_89693 | JGI IMG/M metagenome (GOLD analysis project Ga0116227, IMG submission 89693) | Host-associated microbial communities from peat moss isolated from Minnesota, USA - S1T2_Fb - Sphagnum magellanicum MG | ecosystem: Host-associated > Plants > Peat moss > Unclassified...
GGCTTGAAGGTTCTACATGCACTCAAAACCATGAAAGGAGAGAATGAAAGACAACTCAAAACCACTCCATTATATACTATCTCCTAACCCTAAAGTAGCCGCCACTTAACCCTAACCTAGCTGCCACCAAACCCTAACCCTAGCTGCCACCAAACCCTAACCCTAGCCATCGCTAAACCCTAAGTAGTCTCCACTTTTAAACCCTAACCTAACTACTACAAGGATGTGAATACTATTCATCCTTTTGATGAATGTTTAACACATTCATCAACATTGGGAATTAGAAACGAATAGTATTTCTAACAACATCAAGCTTTATAAAGTCCACAAAAATTCTTAGTTTCCCATTTTTCTTAGGCACTATAACTATAGGTGATAGCCAAATAGCTTCTTCAACAAATTTAATAAAACTTATAGCAAGCAATTTGTCAATATCTTGTTTGACAATAGTTGCATAGTTAGGATTTAACCAATACCTTACTTGATGAACATGTGGTATCAATGTGTCCAACTCCATCTAATGTTGAACTATCGTGGGTGGTATGCCTTTCAAGTCCTCGTAAGTCCACTCAAATATATCTTTAAACTCCTTTAATAATCAATTATTGACAATAAGTTCCAGATCAACATTGATTTTAACCTATTGTAGGTTTTCTTTAGAACCTAGGTTGATCTTAGTTAACTGTTCTTCTTTAGTGATAATCTATCCAGCAATGCAAATATTTTGAACTTTTATTCAAGCAAGCGTCTTGTTAATTTCCATTTCTCCTACTTCAAGTTGGAAGAAAATCTATTGTAAATGTTGTTTGAAAGTATCAAGGGGTATAGTTATCTAAATAGGTAATACAAATATTGGTTCAACAAGTACATAAAATATAAGAGGTAGTGCATATACATGTTCAACAAGTACATATAATTGTTCAACTAGGTTCAAACTTGTTGATGCAATCAAATTAACAAGTTGTTTTAACCTAACTAGTATAGGGACAACTATGGTTCTTATTGAAAAAAATTCTGGTTTGTAGTAAACATTATATTCTTTTTTTCGCCAGATATTTCAAAATGGAAGTCATAATAAACCAACACTTATGGATGCTTAGTTGGTGGTCCAAGTTTTTTAATAACAGGTATAGTTTTAATTGTACCAATTCCTTGTATAATGATAGTATTGTTGGCCCAATCATGAAACACTTTAGCATCCCTTAACCAAGGATGGCCTAACAATATAAAGTAGTTAGAGTTTAACACACTACTCTATATCACAATAAAATTTATTGCATAAGGAATTCCATGGATAAGAATCTTAAGATCTTTTATGAAACCTAAAGGTTTGGTAATGGTTTGATTAGCCATGAGTAGGTTGTAAGGTGCGAGTTTTGGTTTTGATAAACCTAACTGCACTCTTAGTTTTTCCGTAATGATATTAATTCCAAAACCACCATCTAGAAGTACATCTTCAATAAAATTGTTCCCTATTTGAACCCGTATCATTACCATTTGATGATCAATGGCAACTGAAACAACTATCAATTCTAGTAAAGCAAGTTTTGATGGTACTGAGTTAAGAATGTAATGTTTGATATTAGGGAACACTCACAACAATTGACCCAAGTTCAATGTAGACTTGGTATCTAAAACTTGCTTACTAATATCCTTTATAATTTCTTTAATTTTTTTTTTTTTTGTAACTTGTTATGAAATCACACGTTGTTGGTTTGCATCACCAATTTGATTATTTTCAATTGGTTGAATTGTAGTAGAATCATCAAGTAGTCCAGCCCAATTATTTTGCAATGACTCTTCATTGATGATGTAGGTTGTTTATCAATCCCACCATGTTATAGCTCTTTAACCATTTCAATAAATGAATCTCGTAGACGCTCTTCTTGTTGCCGTTCTTTGGCTCCTTTGGCTTTAATGGGCTCACTTTCTTTAACTATTATATTAGCCTCTAGTCTAGTTAGCATAGCATTGTAACTTAAACTAACATGTCCATTTTCCTCACATACTATAGTAGCTACCTTGTGCTCAATCAAGGTTTAGGGTCTTCATACCTACAGTTGTTAATCTTAAGTAAGGTAATAAACTTGCCCTGAATACAATGGTGAAAAAAACATTTGTTGCTCTAACCTATAGACAATTTACTAGTTTCAATAGGCGTTCATAGTAAACCTCAACACATTCGACGGTTTGTTGTTGTATATTTCGCAATTGCATGTAGACCTTTTCATCGTTCTTTATAATTCTGAATCACTTGCAAAATGCTTACTCCAACTTTTCAAAAGTGCAATTTGGATGGTCTTGAACATAAATTTCTCCCCATTCAAATATATTATCCTTAAAAGTAAAACCAAATAGGTTGATGATTGTTTCACCATTAGCTTTAATGGCCTTCTTAAACATTTTGATGTGATCATCAAGATCAATGTCTTTGACATAAGTTGGATGTTGTAATTTCTTGTATGGTAGCTTGGTTGTTAGTTATGGTACAAGTTATACAACAAGTGGTCGATACCATGGTGGCATAAACATGCATGGGTTAGGTGTTAGCCATCCATAAGTTCCAATAAGTGGATTGAATGGTGGTCCTCTAGGTATATCTCCTTCAAATGAACTTCCTCCAAGTGAGTCATTAGGTTATCCTCCATCTAGTGGTTGGTGAGTAAAACCTTTGGGTACATAAGTTGGTAAATTAATATTAACCTATATAATGGTTAGTACTAGTGCAATAATAGATTGTTGAATAGGTTGTCTTTCCCTACTAATTATTGGTTGAAGCATTATAGGAAACTGATTTCTAACAAAATGTGGTGTAAATATAGGTGATACAACACATTGTTCAAGTATTGGGTACACATACCCAGGTACATAACTTGTATAATTCCTAAAGATCAAGGAATCAAGCCTTTTGTTCCAGTTGGATATGTTGGATACATACTAGGATCTAAAGGCACAAAAAAGGGTATGACATTATACCAAATTGGGTATGTTGAAATAGGTAACATACTTGTTTTGTCTAGTATAATTGGTGTAACAAGTTGTGACCAGGTTGCTTGATAATTAATAGGTATTGTTGTATGACCTATATTAGGATTCATGGCTTGAATTCCTAATACAAACACATTGGGTACTGCTATTATAGTGGCTAAAAGAATAGGTTGATGAACATTCATCACCTCCTCCCTTAATAACTACCTTAATTTATCAACAACAAAAAGATAATGGTTGAATAGATGTCCCACCTGTTGACAATATGAATAGGTTGATGTTCCAACACCTTGATTTCCTCCTGAAATTGGTCTGTGTTGTGGAACTTGTGATCTTTCACCTAGACCAGGTATTAATTTGATAGGCCATGTGCCTTGTGGATATATAACTCCTTTTCAAACAACTATGGGTGTTGCTTGGGTTTAATAGGTTCTAAATGTGGTATAGAAATTGATTGATTGGACGATCTTTGGTCAATGTGATGAAGCTACTCCAATCTATTGAGAGTAGGTGAAGTCGTTCCATCTCCAAATTAGTGGGTACCAAATTGATATTGGTGTTTGGTGGGTGGTTTTGAAAACCAACAAATGTTGCAATTGGTGTAGATGCACTAGCTTTGGGTAAATTGTAACTTGGGGTTGCAAATTGCCATGGTTGTGCAGAGACAACTTCATCAAACGGCTGAACATGTTCATAATTATCATCATGATAAACATTCATTGCCCATGGTTGGGTTATTATTTGTTGTGTTTCTTAATGAGTGGTTGAGATCGTTGTTAGGTCTTTTTACACAACCAGTTTTATTACATTTTGGTGTAGTTCATTAGCTTCTCCCCTCTATGCTACATTCATTTTTGGCACATTCAAAGGTTTGTTTCCCATAGATTGCACTTGCTGTTCATTTTGCTCTTGTGCATGTTTTGGAATAGGTTGATGTTTGACATGTTGTAACTGTTTTCAAAAACTTTTAGTGAATATTTTTGACATTTTCTAAAATCAACAAGTTCTACGAAAGCCTTTGCATTATTTTTTAACAAAAAAATTTCAAAACGACCCCTCCTAATAATCAAGACTTTATAGAAAGCTTCTTTAACAGATTGGGTGCGTGTTTTACTTCAAAAACTTTACACTAACCTTACCCTATTCCTAATGTTTTGAAACTAAATCAATAAACATCAATTTGAATCCTAAGAATTACAGAAAAACAAGCAAAATATGAAACTAATAAGAATTTCAAGCATGAATGTTTTTCAACTTGATCTACTAAAACTATTGAATCTAATTAAAAATTCTAAGCGTGATGCTTTTGAATTTTGATCCATAACGTGGTTGCCAAATGTTAATGGGTTTTTCTATTCCCATTTAGGTTATCAACTTCAGATTTTTGTAGCAACATGTTCTTAAAACAACATGTACATCCAAACTCTAACAATTTAAAACTAACTACAATTCTTAAACTAACATGTACACAAATTACTCAAAGCTTCAAGAAAGTTGGTTGAAAAGAAAATGCTTCATGTTCCAAAGTGAAAATAGACACACAAAATCAAAATCAATTCAGAAGTCTTCCTCCCAAATAGGTCTATCTTCCTAGTCTTATACTAATTAATTCAAAAATGAAATAGTCATAACTAACTATTAAAACAATCATTAGCCAGTAATTAAACTAATAGTTCAATTTTTTTTAAAAACTACACCTTGTTTTACTACTTGTTCAACTACATGTTCTACTATTGGTTTTGCAAACTACCGGTTGACTTACCTGTCAACTTGTCTACTAAGCTAGTGTAATATTACTTATCAAGTTCAATAAGTAGTTAGGTTAATGCCACAAATTAGGTTAAATAACATGTTAAGTTTAACAACCTACCTAAATCTATAACCTATTAAGTCACCTATTATTAAATTTGGGTAACAAGTTCTAACAATGGAATCAATTTAGAGTTCTCAAGGAAGCACACAAATTTCCAAAATAAGGATTTCTAGATGCCACTTTTGATTATTGGCTTCACATAGCCATAGAAAGTTCAAGGTCAAGGGTCGGATCACAAGAGGAAAAAACATGGGAGCTTTAAATTGGAATAAAGGAACCATTGAGACATGTGTTTTACGAGTGAAAAATCTTATGAATTCATCAAGAAGTTGCTTTGAGTCATGCCATTGTTTAGTCTTGTAATAGGGCTCGACATTTAACATCTTTTGACTGGGATCCTTTTATAACCTTATATGGCTATGGATAACCTTTTGTGGATTTAATCTGTTTTGATAAAGACTTAGTTACTGCTGACTAATATCCATTTTTAGTGATATATGGCCCTAGATAACCCTTGTAGATGCAATGCATCTCAATTAAAACTTAGTTAGTGCCAATCGGGATCCATTTTGAGCCCTATATGACTTTCAAAAACCCTGGGCAAGATCAATACATCTTGAATGGGGCTCAATTGGTGCCAATTGAAATCTTTTGGAGCCTTTTATGGGTATTGTTGGCCTTGGGCAAATCTAATATGTCTGGATTGGGTTTCAATTAACATTGAATGAACATTGCCCATGACCTACTATTTTTGGGCAATGTTGAAGTTCATTTTATGCCTAAATCTCTACCTCCCTCTTGTCGAAATGAATTTCATAGCTACTTTTTTCATGTGCTGCTTCCTTCAAATGCCATTTAAGAAATGCCTAGACTTTTCAGCATTTGGTGCAATCCAAAGTCTGACAAAAAGGAGCTTGTTAGAAAAACAAAAAACAAGAAACAAGATATTGAAAATAGGAGGAAAAGAAGAAAGATGTTCAAGTTTCAAGCATTCCAAGGGCCTCAAAGCCTCTAACTGACATGGAGAACCTTGAACAAGATGTAAATGTTGAAATGTTTGAATTCTAGGATTCACCTAACCGTGCTATTCATGAAACACTTGGAGCTCTCAAGACTAGGAAGGGTCGTGATGTTAACCCATTGTCCCACATGTGTAGGAGGAGAAGACTTGTACAGTAGTCACCTGAGACTTCAAAGGGGAGATTTCATGATCAATAGCCTCCAAGTCCAATACTCACTGCCACGCACAAGACCTTGAGGTTGGTTACCAAGGCTTTCAATATCAACTGGCCTTCCCTGGTGAAGATAAAAGTTTCGACTCATGCTTGGCCTCTTGGTTTCCAAAATATACAAGCTTCCTAGAAGAAAGTAAAAATGTTTTGACGAATAATTCCTCATTGAATTATCTTTTACCATTGGATGCAATGACTTGGATCCTCTTGAATTATGGTAGGAATCTCCCAAGGATAGAGTAGATCTCATCATTGCACAAGTCCTAGGAAATGTATTTGTTTTGCATGTGTTAAACCCTATCTCAAATATTCCCAAGTGGAATGTAAGAGTGGACAACTATGTTGTCTCCATTTTTGATTTTACAGATAAGTATTTTGCAAGGAATGGATCGGTCCTCTTGTTTTATGATGACAACTTTCAAGTTTTGAGAAACATCCTACTTGGAGGACTATAATTTCAAAATTCACTCGAAGTTTGTAGTTGTCAATAGTCTCCACCACACAAGTCCTTAATTCCCTTCTAAGAAGGTATACCTTCTTTTGAATTCCACCAAGGCTTCCAAAGTTTGCTTGAGTTCCTTACTTACATCTCCTTTGTATTATCTATCACAAACTTTCTTGAGCAGGACTCTACTATTAATGCCCAATAATGGGATTTTTGTTTTCTCCATAGATCCCCAGGATAGGCAATAAGGAAGCATTTAGGATGATGATGTGTTCTTTAACTAGACCACCCAAGATATTATGACAATGTTGAGTAGTGGCTTGCCTTTTAGAGTTGGACACGAGATCCACCTTGATACCTTCCAATTCCTTCTCCTTGCCTTATCGACTCCTAGGAGTCTGGTGGTGGGCATAAATGCTTCCATAGGTTTGTTTTAATTCGATTTTCCTTCAACTTTATCTAATTTATTCTCTTTGTCTATTATTTTTCATCTTTTTCATTTTGTATTGCATTTTTCATTGACATGTTCTCATTGAAGTAAGAAATTGTTTAAGAACATGTCAAAAACTTGGAAGACATGTTCTTTTGCTTGAACTAGACCGTGATGTTTATCTTGCACTTTTGCAACCCCCTTGGTGGATGTTTTTGAGGACCAAACTGATGTTGTGGAGGAGTTTAATAATGACTTGGATGCTCTTGTTCAAAAGAAGTCAAGTATCGATCTTAATTATGAATAAGTTTAACCTACATAGATTTGACAATTTATCCATTGTTTTTGCTCAAGCCATGTCAATTAACATTCCATTGCTTATCACAGAGATTGGTTGCCTCCAAGGCACAGGACAATTCTTTTTTTTGCAAGTGAGGAATTCTTTTCCAACCTGCCATCAAATTGTTTTTTGCTAAAATATTCAAAGGCTATGGCACATCATTTTTCCATCATTTTGTCTCCACCAATATAAATAAATTGTCAAGTAGATATAGTAGCTTTATTTTGCACTACATTGAGGATGACTTCATAGTAGAATAGGTTTCTTTGAACTTTAGCTTTTTATTTAAGCCTTTAGTATTTGTTCCATTTTTTCCAGCTCGTTTTTATTGAGATCATGTTTTCACATTTCATCTTGAAATATTCAATTGATTATTCCTGTATAATAAAAATTCCTAACAAATACCACTGAATTATGCACAATATTTCAGAAACATAAGTGAAATAATAATCCTACAAAAACAATTTACAACATGGGCTTCAAATTTAAGATAACAAGGTAAGAATGTTTATAAATTTGAAAATTACTATTGATTCTTCAAGACATCTACCACTATCATGTGTAACAAATCTATTTATGCATCTACCATAGATCCATGATGTGTAGTATGTAAATTTGGTTTGAACATTGATTACTTATGTAATTATGTTTCATTTTTCAACAATATATAGGCAGTTATCGGCCTGGCATGGATATGTTCAATATATGGATTACATTATATCCCACAATGGATATCATCATGTACAAATTAACTAAAAGTAGACCACAACTTTCATATATATCTGACACTAAAATAGAGTTCAAATTTGTTATTGTGGAAGCAAATAAAAAAATCATATATGAAGCATTGCAAACGAGTTCAAAAATGATATGGTAGAATCAAATCACGAATTTCATATTAAATCTCTATTTTGTCAATAATGGTTTCAAATATTTAAATATTTTATAACAAATCACAAATTTCATATATATGACATTGTAGATGAGTTCAAAATTGTTTTGGTGGAAACACATCACAAATTTCATATGCATTACATTGTAGATGACTTAAAAATTATTCTAGTGGAAGAAGCACAAATTTCATATGCATTACATTGTAGATGACTTAAAAATTATTCTAGTGGAAGAAGATGACAAATTTCATATACATGACATTTTAGATAAGTTCACATATGTATTGTGGAAGGAAATCACAAATTCCTATAACCCTTTTCTTTTCTCCAACCATTATCCATTTGAAGGTGAACAAGAACATCACTAACAAGTATGAATTGTCTTATAAATGGAAAGTGCATCATGGAATATATAAACCTACCATGAAGTTATTTAAAACTTGTATGATTGCAGTGTCAATTCATTGTTGTTTTGTATTATAATTCCTAGATGTCAATTTTGATAAACTTGAATATGGATAGATTTAATACATCATTCGTGTGTCTTTATAAACTCTTGGGTGTGCTTCTTTATCACAATGAGCATCAAGGCTTCATCTTTTCATTCAAAGATGTTGCATCATGTGTTTCATCATTGCTTAAAACAATTAATAGTACACCATTTGTCAACAGCCCTTCCTTTTTCGTTGCTTTGCATTTTTGACCCCTTTTCTCTTTGGAGGCAAGAAGATTGAAATTGTTTACAAACTGTTTTATCAAGTCTTTAATTGTGCTTGAATGCCTACATCTTGACATAGTTGTGATGTTATCTTCACTATCTTTAGCATGCCTATTCACATCATTTTTTCGAGGACTTTCTAGCGAAGTAAAGAATTTTTCACTATTGGTTTCTTTTGACATGTTTCCCAACTTCATTTTTTCGCTTGATTCTTTTTTGCTAATTATTTCCACTACAAATATTGAATCAATATTGTAAAACAAGTTTTATTGACTTTAATTTCATCTTCTTAACAATGGCATGTGTTGTTTTTGTGACATTCCAAATTCTTACAAACAATGGGGTATTTATAGTTTTTATAATGTTCCTCATTTGTATGTGTGCTTGGGATCACAAACATATGATGGTGACTTGCATTCCTCTTAATGTCGCGATTTGACACTGATTTAGCCGTTTGACCCACAACATTATTTATCCATGCTTTTTGAGTCTTTTCTTTCTTCAGATGTTGATTGCAATGGTGTTTTTGGTTCCTCCTCCTCCATTGGGGTTTCTTCTTTCTATTCAACCAATGCTCCTTAGTTTGCATTGTATTTTTAAATTGGCAACTCATACTCATCATCATTTAGATCACTTTCATTCTCTAGCCACTTCTTACATGAGGCTTCTACTAATGAATATTGTTCCACTCTATTCGTCCCCAACAAATATTCTGCTTGGCATAATAAACAAGTCATGTAGTTGTAGTTTGTCGGTTCAATAGGCCACGGATTGTCCCTAGGAGCTTGTCACAAGTTGTTCACGAAATTTGGGTCAAACATTTGTATCATTGTGGCATAGACTTTGAATTCTTGCAAGTTATTTTTTGATGCCCAATATCCCACTCTAACACTATAGTTTGCATCTATCACTTTCGTCTGTTTTTGATCCATTATTGAATATAGATCCAAGTCTCTCGGTGTTCTAGTAGCCATTCTCATACTTCCAAATCTACATTTGCAATGAAATTTTTTGCATCCACCATGCCTCTTTCTCATTATATATAATCATTGAAGAAGTTTGTGTCTGTTTTGTATTTATCATTTTCTAAAATCCCTCTTAATGTGTGGGGTTGAAACATTTATGACAAACAATTACTAACATTTTATTATTTGATCAATGACTATTTATCTCAATAGTCATAACATATATTTCCTTATTGATTTTAATTAATGCATGATGTTTTCGATGTGTGATTTAACTTCAATTCATCTTTGAGATTAGACGCCCTTGTTTAGATCATAAATTGATCTTGCTAGATCTTATTAGATCTTTAACACTAAACACATTTACTTTCTCCTTAGTACGAGAAGTACCAATGCATCTAGATACACAAAACCTTTCATTCATTATTGCTTCAATTTTGCTTTTTAATTGCAATATACACTCATGGTCTTTTTTCCTCATGTTTCTATTCTCTTATATGTCCCTCTAGTTTTGTTAGAATTGTTATTAACAAAATACATTTTTTTCCATAATTACAATTGAATCCATTTTATTTTAATCCATTTTCCAATGATTACATTTGATTTCTCCATATAGACATTATAGATATTGTATGTATTGCATAGTGCAATTTAATAAACATTATTTTATCGTTAGGGGTTGGGATGTCATCTTTTCCGACTATCCCACACTTCTTGTGGTTTTGGTGACAGTCCAATCATCTATTGATTCACATGTGGTTAGAGGACTTTGTTTTTTGTGTGTTGTGGGACCCAAGCCCGCCTACTTAGATTTACATATAGTCTTTTTTTGGGTTTTCCAATTTCTATTGCTAATAATCCACATAGGGTGACCAAGTCTTCGTTTGATAAGTCTTTCAGAAAGCTAGTAAAGTAGTGGTCTAGAAGTGGCTTTTTAAGGCTTACGTGTTATTTCAAGAATTTCATCACATGTTTAAACATCACCTAATGATAGTCTTTTATATCTTATTTTATTAATTGGGGGCTTTGCCTTGGCTTTTTTTTGGTGACCTTGTTCTTTTGTCTTTTCATTTGCCCACTACAAGGCGGCCCACTCATCTATGTTATCCACTTTGTCTTTTTGTAGACTACCCCATTTCCTAATTTCTAACAATTTGCACAAAGGGTCAAATCAATTATCATTGTGACGAATTCATCATGGTTCTTCTATTTGTTTGGAAATTGTGTTCGAAATTGAATGCAACAATGCATTTTCAATCATGCATTGAATTGTGAATGGTAGCTTGCTAACAATCAATGATCTATTTGTCATAGTTTAGGAAAAATCTAACTAAGATGGTAATATTGAACAAGGCAATTAAGTACGTGAATTAATAATATTGGGTGGGAAGATACAAATATTTTGTTGAGGTAATAAGAATGTAATATTATATTAGAGGTATATCAAATGCAAGTGGACAGTGATGATACTGAAAATGTAAATAAACAATAGAAAATGAAAAAATGTGATTAGAAATTTATTGGAAATGTGATGACAATGTAAACATTGTATGGGGGTTTTATAGGTTTCATTTGGAGTTTTAGGGATTGATTGGGTACTATATATACATCCTTTGGAGTTCCATAGATTGAATGGGTATTATATATGCTTCCTTTGGAGTTCCAAAAATCAAGAATTCTTGGATTTTTCAAGAAGTGATTTCTATGTTCAACTTCAGCCCTAATTCATATTAAAACGTTTATTAAACCACAAATTATTACAAAGAATGGTATTTTAGTTTTTCCTTCATTTATTGGAATGTCTTTTTTTTTACTATTATAAATATTTTATGGTTTTGGGGTTGTGCCTATCATCCAACGATTCATAGGTTGTTTTAACACTTTGTTCTTTAAATTTTGTGGCACCTAGGCTTGCATGCTTAAAGTTGCATAGAATCATTTGTTGAGTTTCATAAATTCTATTAATAGGAAATTGCCAAGGGTTACCAAATCCTTTGTCGACAAATCTGTCAATAATCTTGTGAAAAATGTTTTGGAATCGACTTTTTCAAACCTACACATTCTTGGAAAAAATCCATGGCATGTGTAAACATCACCCAATGGTAGTCTTCCATATGCTCCTTTGAAATGTTTACAATTTGTTTGGGCGATGCAAAATTTTCTTTGTCTTCTTCACATTCAATTCGACTTCGATCGTTACGGTTTAGTACCTAGATCTAGTCCCAGACAAGCTGACCTTATAATAACGGCTGGCACCGTAACTATGAAAATGGCTTCGTCTTTGGTGAGGCTGTATGAGCAAATGCCTGAGCCTAAATATGTAATCACCCATTGCCACACCGCCCATTCATTTGTTTTGTCAATTTCCTTTTTCCATTTTGTTCCGCATGTTCTAATTTTTAGCAAATGCTTGAAGGGGTCTAACCAGGTGGGATCTTTTGGATATTCCAAAGGTTTTTTTTATCAACTTGCATATTTTATTTAGTATGCTTGAGATTAAAGTGTATTCAATCATAGTTTTAAAGATGTTTGGGGTGACCATTGTTATTAATTTTGAATTTACCATTGTAAAATATATGTTTAGCAATTGCAAATGGGTGGTAGCCATAGAAAAAACGGAGGTAGGTAGTTCGGGCATAGAAGGGGAAAAATGCAATTTGATTCTTCAAGTAGTAAAAATGATTTTAAACATAAAAGGTTTGAAAGATTAAATTCAAATAAAAAACAAGTTGAAATGGTATTGAGAATGTGTGGCCTCATATTGTTTCAATTCCTAATGGGAATATACCTTTTGGGAATGAACATGTGGTGTTTCGATTAACACCTACCTCTCGGTTGTGAACAAGTACAATTTGGATTGGCACATAATTCTTGGTTGTGAACAAAGTGGTGTTCATCCTTTTTTTTGTTCATTTGTTTTTATTTTTCATTCATTTTATCCTTTCACTTGTTTTAGTTTTTCATCCATAAATATTGTTCATCCATGTACACGTGGCAAAATATTTCTCCATGTCATAAAATATTCAGTGCCATGTGTTAGCAAAATATTCCACAAAAAATCGATCCTTTTCACCTACTCATGTTCACGCTTACATGTTCACCAAATAGCAAGCCCTTCTACAGTAAATTGCTGCTGAAAAAAACAATATCATATATATTGTAGGGAATCTTGATGTTGTTGCAAAATAGTTGAAGGAAGTAACATAGATGATTAAAGGGAGAAACAATTAATGCAAATTTTAGAGTTACAAAAGGATAATGAAGGATTAGCAAAAAAACTAAAGAATGCAAAACATCAACTAGCAAACCTAATGGAGAAGTTGGTAATGGAAGAATGCTAGAAGAATTGGAAGAAAAGGTATTTATGTTGTCTTCATAGATTCAATTCATTGAAAAGGAGAAGAGAAAGGCATCATAAAGTATAGTGGAGTTGCAAAAAAAATGCACACATATAGAATGAAAGTAGTTAGTTCATGAAAAAATAGGAAAGGCATTGAAACTTGTAGAGAAGAAGATTCTAGAATTGCATTAGCAAAATACTTAATTGGAGAAACATTATCAATTGGCACAAAAGGAAATGGAGGATGCCAAGGCTATTGTTGCATCAAAAAGGGAGGAGATTTAGAAATATTGTTAGGAAATCATCACAAAAGAAAATGCAAAGATTAGACAAAAAAATTTAGAAATTAGAGTTCTCAAGATGGAACATCAGAGTTTGTTTGAATAGCTGCAAGGTATGGAAGACACAATGCAACCACATGATGGAGCCCCCATTATAGAGATTGATGCATTGAAACGAGCATGAGGAATGCACAACATAGATAAAAAATCCATGATTCAAAAGGAAAAGTTGTCAAAGGAGTTGTAGGAAGCACAACTTGAATTGGAGAAGTTAACTCTCCAAACCACCACAAATTGGGGGGGTATTGTCATGGAAAACCAAACCAAAGCAATTTTGTATGATCAATTTGTGGAAGATATGTCTATAGAATTGGCAAATGTGTTGAAAGAGGTTCAAGTTGAGATGTAGAGGTGGCATTTTGATTAGATAAAAAGACATATCAATATTCTAGATGTTGCCCATCAAAGAAATCAATAGTTAGAAAGAAATGAAGAGGATGATAGAAAAGAGGATATGGTAGAAGAAGAAGCAAGGGGGGGAGCTACAAGATGCCAACAATTGCTGACAATGAGCTCATTGACATATCAAATGAAGATGAAACAACACCCATTACTAATTTCATAAGGAATACTGATGGAGTAGCAAACATCATGGAAGAAGAGAAAAGCAAAATGAAAGAACAAATTGGCAAGAGCAAAGACCAGCCTAGTAGCATGGAGGGAGATTGGATAGGAGCCAAAGTGAAGAAGACCATCAATGGTATTTATAATGTGCCCAAGATTGGTCAACCTACATTGGTAGATATGAGGTAGGTGTGAAACCTTACTCACAAAATGTTATGGTCCATACAATGTTAGAATATCTTCTACCACTTTTGCCAAACCCTGAGATGTAATACCCTCTACATTGTTTGCAAGTGTGTTTGAGGATAGGAACCAATGCTGGGAATCCATATTACAAAGAAGCAATTTCTCTGTATGTGGGCTATACAAGACCTGGAGTGGAGAGAGTATCTAGCCTATAGTATAATTTGTTGTAACATCCAGTATCATGAGCCTCGTGGCTATGGAGTTTTAGAATTCAAAGTGGGCTATCTTGGAATCTATGCAATAAAATATTACTACAGGCTGGAGTGTGACTATCGAGACTATTTCCATTGCCATTGAATTGCTGTTTCCAGCAGACCAACATTTGCTATGACTTGGATGGATGACATACCTGAACATGTTGATAGTGTGCAATAGCTGATGTTGTTTAGCTAGTTTTGAGCAAGAGAAATTGGGTCAATCCTTTTGGTCAGCAAGGTGTGTGTACCAATATTGCCTATGCTTGGTATCAACATTAATATCAATACTAGTAGAAGGAGCCTACCAGACTGGTATGATGTGAGGCAATATAAGCCTGATACCAGTACCAGTCTGGTAGGGACCTGAGGTAATACCAACCTTTGTACCAATTTTATACCAGTTTCAATACCAGGAATACCTGTCTTACACTAGTCCCAAATCAGTCTCAGACCCAATACCAGGACCAAACTGTATAGGAGAAGGGTACATTTAGACCCTTCCTGGATTGAAGGCAGCAGTCATGAGGCCAGCAGGCTGAGTCATGCTGCCAAAAATCCAGAAAGGGTCAAAATTTAGACCCCTCATCCATGTAAAGAAATGCTGGGATTTTCTTCCCAGCTTTTTTTTTTTTCTAAAAACAGGAAGCTTGCAAATTCATAAGGTCTTGTTGACTGGTCATCAGGTTCTTGCGTGGGTCATAAAATCCTGCATGAGAAGTGACAAGAAAATACACTGAAAATTTCAACAATTCTTTATGGTATGAAAAGGTCTAAAAAGTACAACACCACAACCAGACTGGTATGAAATTCTTTGAAGTACCCAATACCAATACCAGCTGGTATGTACAAAAGTTGATACCAGACTAACACCAGTGTGTACCTCCTATGTTTGATGTCAATTGTAGACCATTTTTACAATCTCCACATCCTACATGGTACACCAAGAGAAGATAAATCTAGAAGTTGATGAGAAAGTGAAGAGGCAGTTGATCTGTCCTGGTTATCTCCAAGATTGTAAAGCAGCACACCACCACAATAATCATCATAATACTCATGTTCCAAAATTCTCCACAAAAGAGCAAGAGCAATTTTGGTAGTATTGCTTGTGAACACCAATCTGAAAACTGCCAACATATCATCTCACAGTATGTCAGTCGTATGCAAAAAAGGGTCAAGTTTGGAAGCTGCAGGCAACAGCAGTACTAAAACTAGAAAACATCGGACTCAATACACTAGCAAAATTTGGATCCACAAAACACTTGCAAATATGGTTTGGTTACTCAAATGCTGCCTCATTCTGACAGGTCTTTAAAGTGGAGCACACCAAATTTTCAATACAATAAAACAGGCACAATCATGGACAATCTATGATGATGACTTTGAGCTAACTACACCAAAGAGAAGATGTAATTGATAAGAAGTTGATGATCAGGTCTGACAAGAAAAAGAAGCAATTGTTCACTATCTGGCCTTACATACTGATGGTGCAAAATCAATGCCATTGCCCACCACATACTTACTATGTGCAGCTGATCATTGTTGTTCAAAATTTTTCCCATAGCTATAGACTCCAGCTAGCTCAGCATTTGCAGAGAGGGAATAACTCAAGCAGCACAATAAACTACATGTACAGTCCTGGTTTTGGCATACAATCATGTGCCACTACAAATCATTCAATCAAAGGATTTGGAAGTGAATAGATATCATACAAAGGCTCCTTGGCTGCTGAAAAGAAGAAACACCAATGGAAAAGGTCAAGGGTTGGTGGCTACAAACTGGGCTCCCAGGTGGACAGCCCATGCACAATATGGTTCTTCCATCCGGTGAGAATCCAGCCACCATCTTCTCCAATGCCAAAGTCCTTGTGGTAGGAGCCCATCATGACCTTCATTTTGGACAAAATGACTGGGTTCAGTGGCCTCTGTGTGAATCCAGCTCGTTGAGTTCTTGATTGCCATTGCCGGTAGGGCTCAGCACGTTCTACTCGCTCCAAACCTTCACAAGCTACTATGTTCAGAATCACCCTTCCAAACCATTCTTGTTCAAGCAGGACCCTGTTTGGATCGTCAGGGGGAATCGACCCCTCCACAGCATCAAACATCACTGAAAAATGCCTCATGCACTCTTGAAAGCGAGACATAAAGAAGGGTGCATTGTAGCCTCCACTCACCACTCCTTGAACGAAAACCTTCACATTGAAGACCACCAATTAGTGTGCCCCCAGTGCAACAACTGTTTTACTTGGAAGACAAAAGAGACAAAGGTATTTCAAAATCCTTGGCTCTAAAGAAACACCAGTCCATCAGCTTACCTTAGGATTCAAGCTTTGGATCCTGCTCAACACAATTTTCCGAGGGCTTTCAGCCATGACTGACTCATCAAGAAGGTTGTGGAGTTCAAAACAATTTACTGCCAGCACTTCATCCTTTCTTAAGGCAAGCTGAGCAGTTGTGATAGTTTCCCACTTTTCAGCAAAAGCATGATACTCAAAGGGCACTTTCCACAATCTGGCAAACTCTGTAAGCCTGCGACCAGTTTCCAGAACTCTTTTTGAGGAATTAGAGCCAGGCTGTTGCCGATCAATTCCTGCAACACAATGTTAAGGAGAGAATTAGTGTGATTGAGAGTCCCCCTGATTGTTATCCACCCATGCTAGAATATGCACACAACATATTCACACCTTCAAAGTTAATTGCAGTTATGCATTCCAAGCAGACAAGGATGTGGGGAAAAGTTCAATAAAGATGTGGAAAGTAAGGAAAAAGATACCTGTAATACGAAGATGGGGTGGTCCCCCTGGCCGTGTTGCAAGGTCCTGTATTAGACATGGCCATTGGACACCATTCCCGATACCATAGTCTATCACATGTACACAAGAAGCACCTTCAAAGGCATCCAGAATTGCTGTGTTGGAGAATAAGTGGTTGATTTTTGTGTATGGGAGATTGTCAACATATAGCCGGTAGGCTTTCAACAACATTACAGGTGGAGGGCCATTGCTGCAGACAGCTGCATAAAGTTGTCCACCTGTCCCTGACAATCTGGCAACCTGCAAATCCCAAGACCATCAGGAAAAGAGAAAAATTAGTTTGGAATCCTGCTAAACTGTTACCCATTCTCTTACAAATGGGTGCCTATAACTTCCTGAAGAGCAAAGAATCTTCAATTTACCAGCTATGATGAAAATTATGAAGCTGTCACTGACTTCAGCAATGTGAACCCTCCAAACCCTTAAGCTGTTAGGATCCAGCCTTTGTGCCTGGATTGCTAATTCTAAATCCACCTCTCTCCATAGTTTCCAGAAAGAGAGAATGCATCATAAATGTGACAAACATTTAAATGCAGAAGTTCAACCACATTCTTCAAAACAACAAGGATGAAATCTAAATGCCTACTCAGGAAACAGGCAATACTGAAACTACGAGTCCAGCCTATCAAAACCTCAGTGTGATGATTGATCTGGTCATGATCTGTCTGGAGTCAGCAGGATAAGTATGAGAGACTAACCCTACACAGCATCTACAGGGAAAACTGGAAATCAGACAGTCCAGACTTGGAATGTTCATCAAACAAGATGAAGTCAAACAAGTCTCAGAAATTAGGGCAACAATTTCTCAATCTGCAGACTTTCAAATATCATCTAGTACAGATAAAATGTTCAAAGGTTTCTAATGCTCAGTTCATCTTTATTTTCCGCTGAATCTGCCATGTTGAAGCATCTGTGGATGGACCCAACTTAGAATGCCACAACTCCTTCATCCCTCTTCCACCATAACATAAACAATGCATAACACCTTCTTACTAAAAAGGGATTGAAACTCACCAGAGCTTCCATGAAGTAGTATGCCATTCGCTGTAACCCATTTCCATATGCTGATGAATGCTGACGAAGCTCTCCGATGAGATCATTCGCCTTCCTCACATCATTTTGCTCCATCATTTTTGCACATCTGAACAGCAAGAGCAGATTGAAGGGTCATCCAATTGAGAAGCTTCATGCAGTTTGCCTGAGCAGTTCTGAGGTTGTGGGGAAAAAATAGTGCCTATATTCCTGGCAGTATTTTGAGCATTCTACAACTCTGTTTCTGCACCATTATGTCAGTGGAATTAGACCTTGTTTGATTTTCTTTAAAGACCATAAAGTAGAGGTTTCAACAGATTCTTACAGCAAGACAAGTTCACATGACAAGGAGCATCAATGAAAGTGGCAACTATCCTTGACCACGTGAAAATGAAGGCTGTCATTCCATCGTCAGCCAATTCAAATGAAACCCAATAAAACCCATGTCCAAGAAAATTGCAGGAGCAAATTACCTGAGAAGCAGATCAGACAAATCAACAGGAGGGAGATCAGCACCATAGCTGCCTTCAAACCAACTTCTGACACTGCTTTCAATCCCTTCCTGTTTCAGAGGCGGAAGATAGTCGCCACAGTCCATGCGTGCAGGAAACCGAGCTTCACGATCAAGGTACTGGTTGACGTTCAGTACCTCAGAACACCAACCCATCTCATTTTCCTTCAATTTGATACTCACAGTCTTGGATCCTCCCTTGGATGTGTCTGCTGTAAGGTGGCTAAGACCACCTGAGTTTTCATGTATCCACCCATCGGCTTCAGTGTGAGCTTCTGATTGTTCAGGAACACAAAGGATTTCATCAATCCAACTATTGTCATCGTCGCACATTTCTGGAGAACCGTTAGAAGCGTAACTGCAGCTGGTCTCGGGAACGGAAACGTCTCCTAAAAGATCAACGATTTCTTCGGCCTTCACCCGGTAGGAAGAGGAGGTGTCCGTGGATCTCTTCATCTCACTGCCGCCTTCATCCAGGGGTATGTTATGTAGCAAAGTCAGTGGCGGAACTTCTGTTTCTCTGGAGGAATCGTCCGCAGCACTGTGATCGTTTTGTAACGAAGAACTTCGTGCTCCTCTTTCCACGAAGAATGCGTTCGACGACGCTGCACCCTGCTCGGAAGCACTCGGAAGCGCTTCGACACCGCTGGTGGAAAGCGAGCGTCGAGGACAAACGTTACGACCTGACGTTGACACGGGGTCATCATCTCCTCCACGCCTAGCGCGAAAGTTGCAAGTCTTGGTAGAATAGGAAGAAAGCGTCGGCAGCACAGGCCGTTCTGGAAACACAGAGTAATTCAATCCTTCCAACGATGCTGAAGGCTGTGCAAGATCAGTCCGGTGGCTTGCGAGTCCCGGGAAATCCGCTGTGAAGGATCCGTTTTGTAAAGGATCTGTGCGTAAAGACGATCCTCTCCCTCCCTGTGCTGGTGTCGTGGATAACCTTCGCTTCTGTACCTTCGGTATCTGCGATTGCAGCCATGCTTGCTGCAACTGTGTGGCCAAAGGTGAAAAATCGCCTCTGCTCTTGTTACTGTCTCGCATCTCTTTCTCTCTCTCACGCTCTGTTTTCTGTGTCCTACGCCACAAACCTTCAATTCTCTCAGGCGATCTTCACACTCCTTTATTCCAGCTCCATCTTTTCTCGATCCGCACCTCCCCTGGAATTAGACTACAAATCCATCACCGTTTCTACGTCTCTTCTAGTCAAAGTCCTGCCATTTCTTGTGTCTCACAATAATGAATCTCTTTTGCCGTCCACAATTCCTACTCCCTCCCGCGGCTTCTACTCACACAAGTCCGGAAACAAACACATCTCAATACTCTCAAACTTCAACTCCCGCGAGAACTGAATCTTGATCATAATACTCATGGAAGAAGAGATCAATTGACAATAATAGCAATTCATTCAAATCACACCGGAACGTGAACTATATACATCAATAATAATTTTCCGGAATCGAGAAAGGAAGCCATGAGAAATAGAAAATAGACGTTCTATCGGCTCTCTTAGCAAGACAAACTCATACAGCGACTTGCTGTCGCTGATATGATCAAGAAGTTGATCACAACTTCGGGAGCTTATGAAATTCCACATACAAAGTACATTAAAAAACAATTCTGACCTCAAAATGAAATGCGCACGTTTCTCTTCCATGCGAGTTGCTGAGTTTCTGACACCAGATGCAAAGCATCTGCTGCACTGCAAACCGAGCCTCTCTCCAAGGAATCTTCGCAAGCTTCCTCCATCGCCATGACCGCAGCGTGTAGTGCAGTACTTCGTCCCCTCCCTCTTGCTGCCAAAGACAGAAATATCCCCCGGATAAAGCGCCCTACCGACACATCACCCGAAGAGTAGTTAACATAACCGCAGGACGGATACTCAGTCCACTGAACGGCTGCGTTATTCTCTGGACTTTTTACACAGGGGCGATTTGACCCTGTGATTGAAAGCCGGGTTCGCCTTTCGCGAGCCAGGTCCGAGGAAGAGGACAGGGTGGGGGGAATAATCATCCATCCAAGAGTACTTACTTAACTTTTCATGCATTATTTGGATGACGAAGCCAATCGGAAGCCAATTCTTCCAGATCAATGGTTGTATTGGACCTCTCATCCATCGACGTTCTTGGCGTTGGTCTGTTGCTTGGGCAACACGACTGCTCAGTTCAAAAAGCGCCGGGCGGGCCCACTCGAAACTTAACTGTGGCCAGTCACACACGGTTTGCGTAGGCAACACTCCAATGGAGACGCACACTGGGAAAGTTCCCCATTTCCCTGTTCACCGTCGATTCCAGTCCTTTTCATTAAGGCAGAATTGGAGTGGGTATCATCCGATTCCTTTGTTATTTTACATCCAATTGTTTTTAAAAAACTATCTGCGGTGCAACAGTAACCAAAATTAGAACATAGATTCACTTATAATATGTGTAAGGTAACGGCTGATGCGACGGGCATTACTGGAATAAGGGCTCAAGGCTGGCCCAATTCCGGTTATGCCCACAACCAAGGACATTACGCAACATAAAATTTGCTGATTTTGATTTTTTATTAAAAAAATCTCATGATACCAATAGGTATCCGGTAGGTACCCAATGGGTATCATGGGAAAAAGATTTAAACAAGGCATTTTGGAAACAATTCATTTTTTGGAATGCCCCACAGATTTTTACAATTTGTAAAAGTTCCTTCAAATACATTAAGAATTTAGGCAGAGGCTTTTAGGAAATTTATAATCCACAATGAGTGATATGTACTTTACAAGATTTATGGTACAACCACATTGAGTGTTAGTAAAAAAAGTTATGCTTTAACATTATTGAACTTGCACAAATTAACATCTCAATAATCTATCAACTTACTAATCTAGCAACATATATCTAAACACATGTCTACATCTAATGCTAAGTTAATAAGCAGTTTAACTAACATCAAGTTAACATCAAATTAATGTAAATTGTGTGCAAATCTCATTTTAAAAGTTAAAGGACGAAAAATATTGGTGTATGTTGTAATCTTATCATCATCATGAATGTATTGACCATCATCATTTTAGTCATTTGTTTACAAGAACATGATGAATTTGTTGGCCATTGTGACTTTTACCATTTCTTTATAAGAACATGATGAATGTGTTAATCATCATCATTTTTGTCATTTGTCTACAAGAACATTTTGATCATTGCTTTTGCAAGCTTTGCAAATTCATTCTTGTTTTCAATGTTTAAAGTTACCTTTATATGTCTATTCCTCAAGAAGTAAATTTTCTATTCTCTTCCTTTAACATGTTTTTACTTTTGTTGTTTTCACATCTTTCTCGTAACTTTTTGTTATTTATATATATTTTATTCTATCATGTGTTTTCATGTGTGGATGTGTTATGCTTTCACTTGTGTTTGCATACCACTACTTTTGCAAATTTTGAATTTCAAATTTTGTTTTCTTAGGTGGTTGTCATCATTTATATTTCTTTGTTCATCAAGTGAGCCTTTTCATTATTTTGTCATTTTTGAAGGCTCTTCTCACAACTTTTTTTTGTTTATATATATTTTTTTAATTTTTTCATAGCCATTTTTTTGTTTTAGCTCTTCTTTCAACTCTCTTTTCATTGTTGTATTATTTATTTATTTTATAAATGAGTTCTTTGCATCTTTTTTTCAAGTTGACCTGTGAGATCAATTTAAGACAACAACAATCAAATGATAAAAAGTAATAGATTTTTTTCAAATGAAGGTCATTTACTTCATTTTAGGAATGCACGTATTTGTAAAGACAAATGGCAATCCATCTATGAAGACTTTAAGCAAATCTTTGACTCTAATCATGGGCAATGAACCTTATTAGGATTTGAACCCTTCGAAAAACTTACATTGAATTTGTTGCATGACATTACAACAAATGCATGTACAAAATGATAAATTCTTTCGTGAAAAGCCTTGTGTTACAACCACCACACATGTGAAATCTAGTGGCAAATGTTGAACATGTGTATGTTTCGTCAAGTTGATAGTCACAATATTTTGTTGCCTTGATGAGTGCCATACTTTGTGATACAACAATTACAAATATATTGGACTAAATGAACCAACTATTGAAAAGTAACAAACTTTCCAATCACACCATGATGAACCTTTTCATAAAACAATGAATTGGACTTTGTGTCCAAACTTTTATCTCATGTACCTCTATAGTCATTTGTAATGTTTCAAAAATCTAAAATGAACACATCATCTCCATAACCACCTACAAGTGCACCTACAATTCCATGTGGAACAATTCTCCAAAAGGATCAAATGGTGGACCAATTCATGAGTCCAGTTTTCAACAAGCTATGAATGATATCATCCATGAACCCATTTTTTATTCATGTTATGCATCTATTCAAATTGTGAATAAACCAATTTGAATTAGTAACATTGGAATGAAGAAACAATCTTTTTATGTTTAAAATGGCATTGTTGAAGTTAGTAATTGATGTACACCAATTATTTCTTTGTGAATGTATTGATTAGATCATGAGAACAATCTTTAGATTGAAGAGAAAAAAAAGGTTAATTGAAGGATTCTTAGGGCATAAGCATATTGGTAAAGTAAACAACTTGTACTCCTTGTCATAAATAAACTTTAATGTCTTGAAAATAGAAATATTTTTTTAATCAATGATTAATATGAGGACAATATTTTACTTTATTAAAATAAAATTGATAATTTATACCTTTAATATGCATTGAAGTAATTTATTTTTTTAATACATCTATTTAAAAAGATGTATGGGTTTTACAAAGCAGGTTGCAAATAGATGAAATAAGGATGAAATATTGATTTTTTAAAATTTTCAAACTAATGAAGTCATAAAAGATACTTTTGTGTTCTCAAATTGTGCATTTATAATCATAATATATGAAAATTTTAATGTAAAAGTAGCTTTGAACACTTTATTGATTGGGTTAGTTTCAAATCTACTTGTTATTTACTTTTATGATTCTAAAGTCTTTCAAATTTTGTATTCAAATTATCACAAACTCAATGGAGCCCTTTATATATATATAATCCACTTTCTTATGTTTATGTCAAAAATTGTAAATTGAATTTTGGGCAAATGATTTTTTTCATCTATTTTATCATGTTTTTACCTCTTAAACAAATAAATTGACTATTACAAATAGAGAGATCAATTGAACAATTCAATGCAATTGAACAATTCAATGCAATTGAACATGGTGAATGCCCTTGCAAGTCTATTAGAAGTAATAGGATGTGCATTCAACAAATTGAGCAATCAAAATCAAACAACATGCTCATTGTTCCTTCAAATGACATCAACACAACACATTTTGGGTTTTGCGATTGGCCTTTTTGACTATGTATTAGTTAAAAAGGACATTTGTGACTAATGATTATTGAGTTGCCAACCCTAGTCATCTTATCAACTAGGATTTTTTAATTTTCTTATAATATTGAAATTTTAATGTCATCATTGAACTTGGTATGACATATAAAGTGCATGTCGTGTCAACCTTATCATTTTATTCAACTAAAAGTTACAAAAGACACCTTGATAGATGGATGACATGTGTCAAAAATCTATATTTACACATGTTCAATTATGAGTCACCACACATGAGCAAAAGTCAACCTAACCTAACCTAGGTAGCGGAGGTGGTTATTAATGAGCTCTTCTATTTCTGTTAAATTTTCAATTTCTAGATCTTCCAACAAGTTCTTAAAACAACAATAGGTACATTAATATTAAAATTTCAAATCTATAACTCCTATACTTAACATGTACTCAAATTGCACAAAATTTCAAAAAAATCTTGTTGAAAAAAAAAAAAGTTTTCATGTTTCCAAATGAAAAAAAGACTGTTACAACCCCACTTTGAGGGAATTGTGAGGTCGTCACTCACACTCCCAAAAATGGGACTTGGGAGTCCTTCGGGACTCCCAAAAATTCAGAGCGTGATTGAAGGGGTCAAAACACTTTGCATTGAGGAGTTCTTTATACCGTTGGAAAGGTCTTGAAGTGTAGATGTCCAAAATGGCCTCGCATGAGCCATTTGGACATATATAGCACAAGTTATGGTCAAAAGAAAGGCCGGGAGTCAAACTGGCAATTTGACTCCCAACCACTAAAAGTCGGGAATCGACCCGATTCCAGTGCATGCAGGTGGAGTGCGACACACCTTTGAAAAGCTCTCAAGGAGAGCTACAACTTTGGTTTAGACCTTGTCCCGATCCGAGTTTGGGGCGAGAAGTTATGAGCGCCCAAAGTCCCAGAAGTTCAAATTGGGACATTTCAGGACTCCACTTTGGGAGTCCCGGGAAAAAGAGCCATTTGGATGCAAGTGCAGCGGAGAGCTACAGAGAATAATATATGGGGGAAGGTGATGGCTTCCCCCGAGTCCAAGCCGTGGTGAATCAAGTGAGTCCAAGGTAGCTCGTGGCTTGTCCCAACACCAAAAAGGTGCAGAATGAGTTCTAACCAACTTAATAGTTAGATTTGGATGCAGGACCATATAATTGAGTAAGCTTGTCCCTCTTCCTAGTTTATCCCCGAGCTTTTAGCATGCCCCTCTCACCCCCTTTAATGCTGGAAGCTGGGAGCATGCCCCGAGTCCCAGAAATTCCGCAATTTGAATGACCTAGGCCCAACTTGGGGCTAACTTGGGACTTGGGAACGCGTCCAAAACACAAAGTCAAAAATAACATCAAAAAAATTTTCTAAACAAGTTTGTCCTCTTAGTCTTTATAATATATACTAATTAATTCAAAATTCAAACAATCATATCAAACTAGATTTAAATAGTTAGTAATCAATACTACATTAACATTCCCAAAAATTTAAAAACTACACCGTATCTAACCACCTATTCCACTACATGTTTTGCCAACTACAGGTTGAGTATCAACATGTCATGTCTATTCACCAAGTGTAATGTTCCCTATCTCTTTCTATAATTAATTAAATCAATGCCATAGGTTAAGTTAATATAATAAGTTGGTTAGACCACATGTTAAGTATAACAACATGTCTTAACCAATAAGCTATTAGGTCATATGTTACTAAATTTGGGTAATAATGGCATAGGTTAAAAACAAACCTCGGCCTTCTAGTCTAAATAGCCTAAACTAGGTTAAGTGGCTTAAGTATCATAAGTTACAAAAACAAGGACTTGAACCCCTCACTTCCACTTTGGGGTTCAAACCCTCATCCATTGCACTACCACATTTTTTTACACTAAGTCTATTAAACACAAAATTATAATTATCAATTTTTTTAGCTTCAAATTAAATTAGGCCACCATAAATTGACATAGATCAACCTACTTACTACCTACCAAACTAACCTAGGTTAACCTAGGCCTCTTTATGCTAAAATTAAATTAACTTAATTTAGCATAATTAAGATTATTTAGGCTCAGGCTAGACTTAAATTAAATTAAGGTAGACCTAGCTAGGTTAGACCTAAATTAAGCTAGACTAAACCTAGGTTAATATAAGGTAGACCTAGATTAAACTAGGTTAATATAAGCTAGACATATAGTAAGTTAACCTAAACATGGTGAAACATAATTACTTTAAATAATTTTGGCTAAAAATAATCACCTAAGCTAACCATGGCTAAATTAATATATAAAGTAGATTAAGCACATATACACACATATGGATATTTAAATTAGGAGGTAGAGGAAGATCTAAAAATTGTTGAACTATTCAAATATGTGGCAAATTATAGTAAGAAAATGGAACAGATCGAAATTGAGTTGTCAAGACTCAAAAGATGAAAACACATTAGGTAATCCTTTTTTAGGTGTCACATTTACAATTTTTCTTACATCTATTTGAAACTTAAATATAAAATGTTAATATTTTCATTGAAATATCAAAAAAAGGACTCACATATGTAATGTTAATAGAGTTGGCATTTTAAAATTGCAAAAAAAAATCAAAATCTTAAATATTTGATATGAGTAATGGACTTTTGAATCTTAACAACAAATTTTGTCATACCCTACAAAACTCATGGATATGGATTTTTAGTTTACAATGTCTTAATCTTATGTGTTTGAAACTTTGGGATATTAGATTAATTATGTTTAAAAAATGAAATATCCATTGAATGAATGGAATTTGATTCTAATTTATCATGTTATGGATTTTTTCAAAATCCCAGAAATTACAATTATTTTTAAAACATTTTTAAGCATTTAAAAATAATTATTTAAAAAAAATTGTGATATTTTTTATATGTCTTATAACATCATGACTTAAAATTGGAAATGGAAAAAAACTGTTACCTTCAATATAATCTAAATATTCATATTTTAAGCCAATTTTCAACTACGCTAAAAAAAGACTTTGATCTACTAAAACATAACCACCCTAATGTGCTTTCACCCCAAACTATTACGTGAAAGGAATGGAGCAAAAAAGTTGGAGTTGGAAGGCAAAGCTACAACTGCACAACAAAAGGTAATAGAATTATAATGTCAAATCCATAAAACTAAAGTTCAAACTACAAAAACATTTTAGGCTAAGGAGCAAAAGTTGAACAAGTTGTAGATGGAGTATTATTATGGAAAATCAAATAAAGGGGAACTTGGAACAGTAACTACAGTTATATGAGATTATTAAAGAGGAGAAAATTTTGTTGAAGTTAAATCAAGAGAAAAAGGATGTCAGGTATTGGGCCTTGAAAAAATAGGTAGATGATTTAGGAATTCAATTTTTAACTTTGCAACAAAATAAGGATGGTCTACAAGGACATGTGCATGTACATGAAAAGGAGATCTTGAAACTTAAGAAGGAAATTCAACACATTATGCATCAAAAGGATGAAGTTGTATGAAAAAAGGACAAAACTCGAGCAACCTATAACAAGTCAATCCAAAAGTTACAACAAGATGCAAAGAAGATATGCAAATTTGTGGAATCAATCATAGCTATGGAACTGTATTTGTCCAAACATAGATTAAGGGAAAATGGTAATATGTTGATACATAATGTAATTACGAGGACCAAACATAAGTCATTACAATTGCAAGCATCTAATGTTGATACGTGGTGGAATTTATTTTAGGATTTGTTGCAAAAGGACATACATACCTTGCTTGATGAACATAAAGCAAATGAAGTTAGCTACAAAAGGAAGCTAAAAACATACCAAGAAGCATATCCAGAGTTTAAATATGATTCACCGTCTACAACTCCTATGAATAGTTTTGACACCTCAAACTTCAACTAATATGATGTAGGTCCAAGTGGAGAAGCTTTAGACGTTTAATCAAATGCACCTATAGAACTAAAAGGAGGAGACATTATAGAGGAGGCCATGGGAGAGCAAACAATGACACAATCTAAGGAGCAAATCAGAGAAGAAATGCCAATAGAATAAGAAGAACAACTAGTGTTTACCCAAACAGAATCCATAAGAATATGCCACATTAGTTGCAATTTCTCCATCAACTAAATTTATTACTACAACTATAATAGAGCCACATCATAAGGTGAGGGGGATAATCACTAGTAGAAATTGGCCAAAATGTAACCACTAGATTTGCGATACATGTGATTATTAGTTATTTGCAACTACATTGGACATTTTTGCGACTACTTCTTATGGTGATCATATTTGCAATTACACTGCAATTAGTTTATGATTATTTTCATGTCCATCCTTACATGTGAATAACATTTAGTTTGGTTTTCATCCAAGAAAAACAATTTATGTCCCATTAGTTGCAAGTGTGACCAATTTAGTTGCAACCCCATGAATATACAAAGGTGTATTTTGTGAATTATAAGGAATATAATTGGGTGTATTAAGATTTTTAAATGTATATTTTGAATGTATATGAACAACCATATTACATGTTTATTCAAATATTATTATTAACATAAATGGCCTCAATATTATGGTTACACTAATTAGTCTATATTTTGAAAATATTAAAATTTTATGTAAGATATTTACCAAATATATTGTGCCCATATTACAAGTTTATCCACACCATCTTATTATACTTCTTAAAATTATTATATTAAAAATTACATTTATTATTATTATTACATTATGTATAAATATTAATTAAATGTAATAAATAAATAAATTTCAAAATTATCCTTTGATTAATTTTTAAAATAATAATATTTTACTACATAATGATCACATTGATGATGATATTATAATGATAGGAAAAATAATTATATAATTCTGAAATAATTACTAAAAATCTAATATGTTATTATTTTATTTTCAAATGACTAAAATACTTATTAAGAGTTAATTTTTTGTTTATTAAAAATCATAAATTAATTATAATAAATCATAATAGCTCTAAGAAGTGACATAATCATATATAATAATAATAACAAAATAGCTAACATAGGCTAACTACTAATTACATTATTATTATTATAAGTAATAAATTATGTAATATTACTGTATTATAATAATTACCAGGAAATATTAATATATAGTTTTATAGTTTTATAATTAATATTTATTAATTATGAATTACTCAATGATTATAATCAATTATTGATATATAATTTTTTCTTTCAGTTTTATTATTTTATTATTTTACAATAATTATTATAGTAGTTAGAATGGAAATTTAATAAATTATTATACAAATGCAGAAATTATTTTTGAAGGAAAAATAAACTTATTAAAAATAGAAAATATTTATAGTAATAGTTCATAAATAGTTATAATGAATGAAGTAATAATATGAATAATAAAAATAAAATAATAAACCTTGGCTACCAACTAGCTACAATAATAATTGAATTAGTGTTATTTTTACTATTAAATATTTACATTTATATTTATTATTAACTATAAAAATGAAAATAATTATGAGAATAATTATAATAAAATAATTAGCCTAGGCTAGGTTTTCATTAAATTATTAAATTAAGAACATTAATACTCAATATTTATAATTAATGGTTAATAAGTATTAATTATTTAATATTCCATTTATTATATTAATTTATGTGGTTACGAAATGGTAATGATTTAGTTATTAATAATTAGCTAATTATTAAAATATTAACCAATTACTAGTTAATTAAATTTGTTGATAGATAATTATAATTAGTATATAATCCAAAAAAATTATTATTCTTGTTTATCTAGCTAATAAATGAAGTAATATTTAATAATAACTAATAATATAATTAATTGAATAATCATAATATATTGATGATTATTATTATAAATGATTAGTTAGTTTCTAGTTTAGTTGTTAATTAATTAAGTACCAAGTTTAATAATTTATTTATCTATATTTTATTCATTAAATAATTAGTAAATCTATTAGTTAATTAGTTGATTTATTAGTTCATTAGTTAGCTAGTTAGTTGTCATTTACCTATTTAAATACATACTTTTCAAGATGAGAATGATAGCCAAAACATATGGGACAAAAAATTTAGTTGCAAGTCGTTTGCGACTAAACAAATGACTTGCAACTAAAATTTTTGTCCCATATGTTTTGGCTTTCATTCTCATCTTGAAAAGTATGTAAGCAATGTGTTTTGTCTTACATTTTCATATTTAAAAACATGGGCATATAGGATGAGCCAATAAAAACAACTTTACCCAAAATAAAATAAAAATATTCATGTATTTACACTTAACTACCTACTTCCTTAACTAACCTACCTACCTAAATAGGTATTTGGCCTAGGTAGGTAAATAGGTCTTATCTATAGGTGTTTAACTTAAATGGGTAAGTAGGTATATAGGTAGGTAGGTACTTAGTTCAACCTACATACCAATTTATTGATTTAAATTTAATTTGGACAATTCAATTAATATGGCACATGGAAAATTTCTATTGCACCACGTGTCACAATCTAAACCATCCAAACATAAAATCTAAACATCTTAGATTATTTCAAAATAATAATAAAATATTTTTAATTATAAAATGTTATGACACATGGTAGCACATAACTTGTTCCCATTGTTCACTAAAAAAATCACATCCTAGTTGTAAGCAACAATACGTAAGCAATCAAAGGATGAAGGCGTATTTCGTTGATTTTTTTTTCATCTAAAATTTGTTGTCGTTTGTAACTAGTGTCAATGCAACTTGTCCAACTTGACTATTAGGATTTTAGTTGCAAATGTCGTTTACAACTAAAATTAGTCATAGGGACCAATTGCAAAATTGCAATTTTCTACTAATGAATGGTCGTATGCAAACCAATGCAAAAACATAGCAACATATGCAACCACAAAACACCCTTCAAACTAAGGAAACTACTAAAGTAGAAGGGGCAACAATTTGTGGAACATGATATTACAACTATAAAACATGTAATTGCAAAGTGGAAAGGGAAGAAGGTGTAGTCTATTTTGCAGACTAGGGGTTCTTTCAATATAGTTATACATAATAAGATTTCGAGGACATGGGGGATAATGTTAAAGGTAAAATTGTATTGTAGTAATCAGACAAATTGGGATGCATGGGAATAGTGAGTAGGTGTTGTGATGTTTATTTTGGATAGACTAGACAAAAGAGATTTAGTAGGAACAAAGTGGATAGTAGTGGGGATGATTGGGTGAGATTAGGGTTGTTAAGGTTGAATTCAAATTAGTTTAGGGTGAAAGAATTGAAGGGATTTAGGATGCATGTTGGAGTTGGAAATGGAGGTTCTTTTTGTTGTTTTTAGCACATAGAGTTGAAAGTTGAGTAGTTTTAAGAATTTAGAAAACAATTTTGATGAGGAACCCAAAGTTACTTTAGTATGTTTTTTTTTCTTCATGTTCTTTTCCATAATTTTTTGTTTTTTCTTTCCATCAATATGAAAAGTGGAATTGTTGCAAAATTGTTATAAATTCAAAATTGTGCAGACTCATGTTTGTGAAAAATTATTTGTTGAATTACATTTTGGATTATGTATATTGATCAAGTACAGAGTATGTGATTGAAAATTAACAAGCTAAAAGAACATAATCTAAATTTAATATAATGTTGGAACATTAGGATTTACCAAATGGCTCCAAATACATCTTGGTTGAAGACATTATGTTCTCTAGTCTTGAACATGAATGTATGTGGTTGAACTAGGGCTATTCTGGAATCAAAAAAGTGCTTACAAATTGCACATAGACAAAGATAATATGTGAGGATGAAAATGATAGATATTAACTAATATACATTGCTAATCAAATTTGAAGGATGTTGAACACAAGGGACTATTATAGGAGAAACAATTGTGACTCACAATTGGAGGTCATTGATAACCAAAGGTGTTAAGGGCAAGACTATACAATAGTAATCAGACCAAATAAGCATAAGGAGTAGGCACTGTGATGTTTATTTTGAAACAGGCTAGATAGGGCAGGTTTAGTAAGTATAGGGTAGGTGAAATTAAGATTGCTAAGGTGGAATTCAAATGGTGCTTTAGGCAAGAAAGTTGAGAATGAAGAAAGCTTTGGATATTTTATTTAGGGGGTCTTTCCTAACTAATTTTGTTATTTTTGGAAGGTTCAATATTGGGAGTACATGAAAGATAAAAAACAAGAACAATAGTTATGGATATGGAACAATTTTGAAAAGGTACGTAGAGTTGTGGAACTATGAACTTAGATCTTTTGTTTTCTTTTGTTTTTTACAAGATTTGTTTATTTTTATTCTTCATAGCATATGAGTAGTAAATTCTAGCAACATTATGACAAATTCATAACTATGTAGATATTTAGGTTATGAAGACATGTTGAAAATATTTCAAAATTTCTTTGGATTTTTAGTATCAATTTTTGTATAATTGAAACTGAATATGTACAAGGATAGAAAAACTACAATTGAAACAATATTAAAATATTAGGATTTACCATTTGACGACCATCCTTAAGATAATTTTAGGGTTATAATTTTGAAGTTGTATGTATTGTTTTGGTTTTACTATGTGGCAGCAGGTACATAAAGGTTATTGTGAAGAATTTTGTTTATTCCCTAAAATTACATACTTCAAATTGGTGAGGAAAATTTGTGAGGAAATGATTATATGAGAAAATAGTTGTTGTGAGGATTTATATTTATGGCAATTTTTTTCCCCCAAGCACAAGTAGTAGGATGGCAACAAACATAAATCGAGTAGTAACCTAAAGTTTGTAGAGACAATTAGACTAGGTAGCCACGTAGTAGAATGAAGACGAAAATGAAATAGAGGGAGAATTGTCGTTTGCAAATGATGCAACACAATTTCATATTCCAAAAAAATACAATATACCATGCTGGAAAAAGACCCAAGATAGAAGAACAGCTTATAAGGTATAAAACGTCATCTACATCAATTATGGAACCTCAATAAACATTCACTAACAAACCAATGAAGCAATCCAATGTTCAAAAGAGGTTACCAATGAGGCCAGAACCTTCAAAAGTTGAACCAAAGGGATGGGGAGACAATGTACTCAAGGTTACCCCTACATATTTGCAACAAAGGGAACATGAAAGAACACAAATGAGTTTGTCAACCCAAAGAGGGTTTGGGTTTAGAGTTTAGGGTTTACTTTGTACAAATCCAAGGAGATAATATATATGTATCAAGAAGCATAGGGAGGTATGGAAATAAGATCCACAAACAAAGGCTCTATTTGGCAATTTGTTTCACCTCAATACCGACAGAACCATGAAGAATGGGATGAAGACCTGGACAATAATGAGGTTGAACATGTATTACCACAATATGCCAAAATTGTATTATAGGATCTAGAGGAACGAGCTTTTACAACTGAAACAATGTATCAAACTAAGAGGGAGCACAAAGTTGAACACAACACTCCACCAATAATGATGGTTGGTACAATGATGGTTAGTACTGAAGTATGGTAGGCGGATAGGGTGAATGTATTACCTATTAGTGAATCCAAGATCAAACCTAGCTATCAACATCAATTATTATTCGGATAATGAATTTGGAATAGATTTGGTCAAAGCACAAATTAACACTATAGACTCACCATTAGTCATTGTAGTTTCAACAAACAAGAAAATCATCCACTCACAAATTGTCCATTTCTTAAGCGGGATGTACAAGATGTAATGATCAATCGTTTCCATATTTAAACACATAATCGTCAGAATCCAAGAGATGATCACAATCTATTGGTTAATCCACAAGACGTGGTAACAATAACACAATTGCAAAACTACAGAAATTTATGCAATGCCATTAAGTAGGGTGACATGCGGAGGACCCTTTTAAAAAGTAAAAGACCTTGACTCACCAAACCATGTCATTTCGCACCAAATAAAGAAGGATGACTACTAACCATCTTGTTTTGAACCACACAAGACTTACAACTTTTAGAAGTACAGAATCCATGCTTGGAACAAGGAATATAATATTACTAGAGTCCACAACATTAAACAACAATGGCATACAAATTCATGGAGGGCTAATATTGCATTTTCTTACAATAATTACTAATGGGGTGCAAGGAGTTCTTATGATGACTACACATTCAATAAGATCTAGTGCTAGAAAACTTATAGCAATAGACTTTAATGCGAATACTAGTGAACTTCCTTTAAGAACACCTTTCCACAATATAGGTACTATTAAATATGTGCCACTAGACCCAAGAAGAGATCCTCTAGAACCCCCAAGAGGTGCTACAACAACAATTGTGCAACCTATAGTAGGCCTTTCAAGAGACCACTAAATTATCCTAAATCCAAAAAAGACATTGATCTGGATGTTCATGTTTGAGTATTCAAAGCCACTATCAAAACTAATGGCGAAACGATGGATGAGGAAATAGCCAATTTGTTCAATTGTACATTGAGAGACAACGCATCTAATTGGTGTAACAACTATATGTGAAATAATCCCAACTATAGATTTGCAGATTTAGAATAAGTTTTATGTAGACATTATCGGATAATATGAAATGATGAACATGTCTACCTATAATTAAAGAATCTAAAACATGAATCCACAGAAAAAGTAAAGATGTACTATGAAAGACTATTAAAATTGGTTAATAGTCTAAAAACACTTACTATTGATAGTTTTTTTACCATAGTATTCTGATGAGGATTATAATTTTATTTATGCATTGTCATTGTGGGAATGAAGCGTGAGATTTTGCAACAACACAAAGAGTTCGTGTTAATATGTGAAAAAGGTATTTATGTGATTGAAGCACATAATACATTTTTTATACCATAAACCATAGGGATATGCAACGTAGTTGTGGGAAACTAGACAACCGCAAATCCGAATATGTATTGTACTAACTATCATCGCACAAACCACACGCAAAAGCAAGAAAGAAAAACCTATTATAGTTGTTATTAAAGCTACCGCTCAAGTTGGTAAACCTCCAAGACTACTAAATTATCCTTGTCGTATTTATGGAATAGTGGGTCACAAATTGATGAACTACCCAAGATTTGGTGAAATGCAAAATATGTTCAAAGATAAAGGATCCACAAAATCTAAACCAGTTGTTGAGGTTAAAATGGTTACTGCCTCAATCAACATGGTGGATGTTAATGTTACCACTCGAAGTAAGACAAGTGAAGAACAAATGTTTAAAGACCGAGAACCAAGGAAGAACAAATTTGCAACAAATTGGGAAGTAAAAAAAAAGTGGAAGAGGTCTATGGTAAAAACCATATAATAGACTCACACAATCAATCTACCACCTGACTTACTTACTCCTATAACTGGAGAATGGATGACTAGTTGGGCAAGGATGCTAAGTTCAATAGAACCTGCAAACCTAACAAAACTTTAGGAAATACCTTTTATTTCCCCAAGTAAAACCCTTTTTGTGGAAGAGATTTTTCAGGATATCATTAAGTAAATGTTGGAAACCAGTTATGAACCTTGGACAATTAATAAAAATAACACCAAACTTGAAAAAATACTTGTGGCATAAAATGAAGAATAATAAACCACAAATGAACATTAAGGTAATGAATGAAAAAACAATTACATTTGTAGTACTTGATATTAGCATAACAATAGTGGCCATAGATAATCACACAGTTATAATTCAAGTATAGATTAGTAGAAATATAATTGATGATGTTCTTTTGGATGGGGGATTTAAGGTAAATATTATCACAATTAAGAGCTAGGTTAGGATGACCCAAGCCAAAACTTGCTCTTTATAATCTATGGATGGTAGACAAACTATAACCAAACCAGTAAGGTTGATCAAGGATCTAAGGATGTATGTTCATGGTATACCATACATAGCTACATTTACAATTCTACATAACATTATTGTAGATTCTAGTTATTCCAAGTTACTTGGTAGACCTTGGCTCAGAGATGCTAAAGTTGCACATGATTGGGGAAATGATTACATAATCACAATATAAGGAAATGGTATAATTTGAACCATAGTTGTGACTAAACACATGGGCACTAACTTGAAAAAACCAAAGGTTTTACTATGCTTTGACTATTAAAATGGCATTGCCAATGAGGAAGAGGATCTAATGTTTGTTAGTGAACCTAAACTATTTTTTATTGGTACAATTAATTTGCCATTAAATTTTTTGGAGATAGTGGTAGTTAATACAATATAGATTAAAAAAACTATAGAAACTACAAATGCCAGAACAAAGTTATGTTATAATTTCAAAAGTAGTGCCGAAACTACTAATAAACTCAGGGTCAATTTAGAAAATAACGTGTATCATGAAACATATTATCACCACACCCTGAGTCTAGTGCAAATTGATGAAACACTAACAAAAATTCTAGAAGAATTATAAATTATGAGCTAGACGTTAACTAAAGAACAACAATTGTTATTGATCAATTTGGGAACAACAAAAAATCCTTAGACAATCAAGGTGAATGTTTAGTTGGCTGAGGAAAGCCTAAATTCTTTGAAGAAGTTGTTACTAAAGTATAAGGATGTGTTTACATGGACTTATAAGGACTTGAAAGGTATACTTCCAAAATGTTAACAAATAGGAAATCTATTCAAGTGCAAACATAAATCTTTATTGAAAGGAAACTAAAACATGATGTTCACAACACAAAACATAACATCAAGAACTCTCCAAGGTTCTTTTCACATGAAATACACAAACTTGTGCAATGAAGAAAAGAGAATCAAACCATCAACACCAAGGTATTTAATTAAAAGACCAAACCATAAATAACCAAACTAATATAAGTAAAGAAAGTAATTCAACCTTGTGAAAGTAACTTAATTACTTTCCTACTCTAGTAACAAATGAAACCTAACTAGTTGAGCTTGAATTCTCAACACTCCCCCTCAAGCTCAAATCCACTTCTAGTACACCAAGCATTTTTCTAAACCTCTTTAGCTTGTCTGTACCTAAAACCTTTGTGAAAATGTCAGCAACTTGATCTTCAATATTAACATGAATATGGTTAATTTCACTTGTTAAAACTTTTTCTTTAATAAAATGATAGTGCACCTCAATGTGCTTTGTCTTTGCATGATAGACCGAATTGTTAGCAAGTAGTATGCTACTGATGTTATCACAATCAATGACAATAGGAACATCCACTAATTGTCCCAAATATGATAGTAGTTTTTGTAACCAAACTATTTCACATGCAACAATTGCTACACCTTTGTATTATGCCTATGTGCTTGATAATGCAAATGTTGGTTATTTTTTATTGCTCTAACTAACAACACCACTTCCAAAAGAAAACATGAAACCACTAGTCAATCTTCTATCTGAAACATTGCCTGCCTAATCAACATTCGTGTATCCATGTACTTGTAATTGGCTCTTGGTTTCATATAAAATTCCACATTGCAAAGTATATTTTATGTACCTCAGTATGCACTTCACTGCATCCAAATGTGGCTTTTGTGGTGTCTACATGAATTGATTTACCACTCCAACTGCATAACTCAAATCTAGCCTTGTGATGGTCATGTAAATCAAACTCCCCACCATGTGTCTGTACATAATGGTATCCTTCACAAGGTCTTCTTCATCTGCACTTAATTTCACATTTTGCTCCAATGGAATTGAAATGGGTTTGCAACCCGTCATCCCATAGATAATTTGTTCAAGGCATATTACTTTTGTGATAACCATATCCTTTTAGGGGATTGGATTACCTCAATGCCGAAGAAGTAACGCAATTCTCCCAAATCCTTCATCTCAAACTTTTGCTTCAAAAGCTTTTTTAAATCATAGATGTCTGCATCACTATCTCCTGTGATAATCAAGTCATCAACATAGATGACTATGACTACAATCCCATGATCTGTCTTTTTCACATATAGTGAAAAATTTGCATTGGATGTTTGAAATCCACTTGTGATAAAATATTGACTTATCTTGTCTGACCAAACTCTAGGTGCTTGCTTCAAGCCATACAAAGTTTTTTTCAACCTACAAACCAAATTAAGGTGTGTTTCATCCACATAACCTAGTGGTTGTTCCATGTACACTTCTTCATGTAAATCTCCATGAACAAAAACATTATTTACGTCCATTTGATGTAAAGACCATCCTTTTGTTATTGCCATAACAATGATTGCTTTTACAATTGTCATTTTGGCAATTAGACTATAGGTCTCTTCATAGTCTATGCCATAAGTTTAGGCATAACCTTTGGCAACGAATCTTGCTTTGTATATGCTCACAGATCCATTTGCATTATGTTTGACTTTATACACCCATTTACACCCAATTTTTTTTTGTCCTTTAGTAAAGCTACCAATTCCCAAGTAGCATTAACATCCAAAGCCACCATCTCTTCATCCATGGCATTGTCCCACTTAAGGTTTCGAACCACTTGTTCAAAACAAGTGGGTTCAACCTCTTATATAACTTTCACCATGTATGCGTAATGATGAGCTACAAAGCCATCATATGTGAGTCTTTGTACAGGGTACTTGATGCGTGTGGATCTTCGTACTCCACTGTTGTTGTCAAGTGTTTTCAAAACTTTCTTGGCCATCCAAACTCCAAAAGTAGTAACTGAAAGGATTCTTGCTTTTTCACCCACATTCTTCTCTGAATCTCTTGACTCATCATTTACATCAGGATTTCTAGATGATGTTTGAAAACTACCATGTACAATGTTTGAAGATCTTAATCTTCTTTCCATGGAGTGTTATTAGACCCACTAATTGAAGACTCTTGTGGTCCATTAATTAATTGTGATTTTTGTTCCACGTTTGATGAAACATCACCATTTCTAGCCTCTCCATCTTCTACTAACTTCAATGCTAGGTACCAGCTAACCATCTCATTAAACATAACATCTCTACTCACTTACAATTTTCGAGTTGAAAGATTGAAGCATCTATATCCTTTTTGTTTTCAGGAATATTCAATGAAGATACATTTCTTAGGTTTTGGGTCTAGTTTTGATCTCTTCTTGTTAGGAACATGCATGTATGCAATGTAACCAAACACTATAAGGTGTGAAACATTGGGTTTTTTGCCTGTGAATTTTTCTTCAAGTGTCATGCCATGAACTATCATTATGGGTGTTTGCTTCATGATATAGACTACAGTTGCTACCGTTTTAGCCCAAAAGTATTTTGGCAAATTCTTCTCATTCAACATGGCACGTGTTATTTCTGCAATGTGCATGTTTTTCCTTTCAGCAACTCCATTCTGTTGTGGGGAATAACTACATGAGTACTTCCTTTGAATTCCATGCTCCTTCAAGTACTCATTGAATTCATTTGAAAAATATTCTCCCCCTCCATCGGACCTTAGGCACTTGATGCTCACACCCTTTTCCTTCTCCACCATTGATTTGAAATTCAAAAAATGTTGAAACACTTCACCTTTGTGTTCTGTAAAATAGACCCACAACTTCCTTGTGCGGTCATCAATGAAACTCACGTAGTACTTGCATCCTCCAATGGATTTTGTCTTCGTGGTCCACACATATGAATGGATCATTTCCAAAGGTTTGGAACTTACATGAGTTGTTTGAACTGGGAATGGATGCCTAATTTGCTTCACCAAATGGCATGCTTCACAAACTTTTAACATCACCTCTTCTATTCCAAATTTGGGAAGACCTCCAACAAGATTTTGTTTCTCCATCAGCTTAAGACGTTGGACATTAACATGGCCAACCCGCTTGTGCCAAATTTCAATGTCTCCAGCTCCTTTTCCATGTGTGAATAACATGGAATTACCTGAGGCATGTTCACATCCAAGGTGAACATTTGTCCATTCTTTTCTCCTTTTGCAATCAATTTGCCTTGGTTCTTCATGTCTTCCACAAAAACATCCATTTGGGTTGAATGTCACCTATAAACCTTGTTCCACATCTAGCCTATGAAAACCAAATTTTTTGTTATGGTTGAAACATGAAGTACATCTTTCAGGTACTTTGTTTGCCCATCTTGCATGGACAATGGCACCTTGCCAATTTGTGTGATGGGATGTGTAGTGTCATCACCAATTTCCACAAACCCTGGTGTCTTCAA
>Ga0116227_10002662_pt1 | contig 40292 bp, 38 predicted proteins | sample S1TSphgellanicum_FD_89693 | JGI IMG/M metagenome (GOLD analysis project Ga0116227, IMG submission 89693) | Host-associated microbial communities from peat moss isolated from Minnesota, USA - S1T2_Fb - Sphagnum magellanicum MG | ecosystem: Host-associated > Plants > Peat moss > Unclassified...
ATTATTTTTTATTTTTATTTTTTGGAGGTTAGAAACAAAAAAAAAATTAAAAAAAAATAAAAATTATTTAAACAAAAAACAAAAATAGTCTAAATTGGAGGGAAAAAAAAAAAAAAAAAAAAAAACCAAGATACAGTCCCCTAATTAAATAACTAGAATCCAAATCGAGTCCCATATTTGAAATAACAAAAAATCGAAACCAAACCAGGGCTGATTGCTTCAAAAATGTTAGCAACCGAAACCAAGAGATCCCCCTAAAACCAAGGAACCAGCCAACACTGGTTTAAACTTTAAACCCCAGAAGAAAGAATGAATGGCCTCCCAAATTTACAAGCATGCCATAGCGTCACACAATTTAGGTTCCTAAATTGCAAAGCTTAAGATGCTGACTTCACCACAGTAATTAGACAATTGGGTTGTCATCCCCACCACCTCATTGTGACGTGGTTCATGTGTTTCTGCCATAGCCGCGAAAAGGTCTGCATGTGAGCGGTGGAAGGCACATTCAACTACAGAAGAAATCTTCCATGCAAGGTTGCATGACGCACTTTCAAATACAAAGAAAAAACTCTTGAAGTGCTTTCCATCTCTGGTGAAGCACCACTCGGAGAAATTTCCTCAGATACCTGAGGACACTTATATGTAAGAAGTGTGAACCTCCTGGAAAAGAGAGAGATTACACCTACTCCCTCAGAGTCTTCATAGGTGTAAGATTCCTCCCACTCTTAAGGAGTAGGTGAATGAACCCTCCCTCATGTGCCTCATGTGCCTCATGATATACAAACATCAAGGTTCATGATAACCTTCACCATGTGCTTTATGATGGGTAAAGCACATCGGTGGCGGACATTCACAAGATGCGGGGCTGGAACTTGGCTACCACCTCATCCTAGGCCCCTTAAAATAGGAATGCCCCCACCTTGGCACTTTACCCTACACTTTTTTGTCTGCACACTACCGCATGAAGGACCCTTCCATCGATGAATGTACCCATTCTTTGGCATGTGACAGTATTGGACCCAGTGCATACACAGAATTGTGAGGGAAGCAGAAGATTGTCATCAAATTTATGGATCTGCTCTATTGTCTCCCCTTGCCTGAAATGGTTTTTTTCACAGCACCCACAGACACGAGGAACTCATCTAATGAGGAGAGAGTTTTCATATCTGCAGCTGGAAACACAGATGAAGCTCTACTGAAAAGGCTAGAGATTGACAAAAGAACTGACGATGCCCACATCTCCTCCTCAGGCAACAAGTCATTTAGGAATCTAAAAGCCACTCTTAAGTCTCGGCCATCTGCAGCAACTGGTGCTGCAAAGTGTGCAGGAATGATTCGACTGAATTTCCACTCTCTTGTTATCTCTTGCACCCAAGCATTCACCTGCAGTTTCCCACATTTACAGCTCCTTCAATGCATGTCTCACTTGTAGCAGAGAGAACCAGAAAGAAGAAGCAATTTGAGGGTGTTGCAAGTAGTCAGGGAAGTCACCCAACAATGGGAGTCAAAATCTTGCTCAAAGAAAAAGAAAAGAAACAAACCTTTTCAGGTACTTTGTCAAACACAAGTGTCTTGACTATCGGTGAGACAATAAGTTTCTTTGACATTTGAGCAAAGCTTTGCTTGGGCTCCAGCAGGTTTGAAGGACCTAGAAAAAGAATTTGTAACACCATTCTTTCCCATCCTGCACAAGTCACAGACTCTGATCATCTCCATGTGCATACTTTCAAATTGTTGCAAAAAGACAGAATACAGGGCCATCAAATTGCTGAAGGATATGAGTAAGGCAACCAAATCCACTGTGCAGTGAAGGACTAAGGGAAAGAAGAAGCTTGGGAGAGGCTTCATTGACAACAAAAGTGCAAACATCCATCAGAAAAAAGAACATGTTATTACCCCTCTGACGAGTGGCTTCATCATCAATGATAGGATCACTCGGAACTTCCTTTCCAGCACTCAAAAGCTTTACAGCCAACCCATTTTTTGCTGCAGACAGGAGCGCTTGCTTGCCCACCACTTCAGGTGGCTTTTCTGGAACAAAGATCACGGCATCTGTCAACAGCAATATCTTCGACTGCTTGTGGAAGAATGCCACCTCCACATATGGGCCAACACCTGAAATCTCACAATGATATCTGTCAGTGTTGAAAAGGTTCTCAATATACCACCACCACCACCACCACCACCATCATCATCATCATCATCTGGAGTCAACAGAGGAGGAAATGAGTAGAAAAGAATGAAGCTCTCACCAACTGAACAACTCAGAATTTTGTAGTCAATTTCATCAACCCATGGAGCGGATTTATCATCATTGCGCAATATCTTTGCTCCAAAAATGCCAAAGAACTGCAGTGGAAGATCAACAGGCCAGCTCCATTGACGGGGAGCTACCCAGACATGAGCTCGAGGGAACTTGCGTGAGAAAGGTCCCACAAACACTTTGTGCTCATATGCAAAAGTAGGCAGTACAATGTACTCAACTGGAGCTTCCAACTCATTCAGCAGCTGTCATCCTCCACAACAACATTATCATTTCCACAAAACCTCAGTCTCAAAACTACACAAACCCTGAGAAATCAAATCTCTGAATAATTGTAAGAGACATATAAGATGGACATGCAAGCATGATCTGCAAAAGAATGCTTTTCTTCATGATGACGATGATGATGATGCCAGTTTGAGGAGTACCTGGATGCATTCATCTGTTGGAGCTATTGGAGCATGGATCCACAAACCCCCTGATTTCAGCTTGATTACTGTCATGCGTATGTTTGTGGTCACATTTCCAAATGCCAGAGCTTGCTCTTGCTCCAGCATCCATATCAGCCCCTTCTCAACCTGCCATAAACCCCCCCAGCCCCGACCCATGTTTGTCATCAACACAGCAAGAACAAAAACAAGAAGAACATCACACACACATTCTTCACACAACCTGCAACAAAGTTCTTCAGAATCTCTGGTATTTGAAAACCCTAATTCGCACAATCACTTGCATGATGGGCCTGCAGAATTCTACGCACGCCCTAGAAGAGTGCTCAAGGAATCCTGCTCCAGGAGCAAAGCAAACTGGTGAAGAATTGCAGTTGCAATATGAAATGGGGTTGTGAATTTGCTTGGAACAAAGATGACCGCCACCACAGCGGCCACAACTGCTTCTTCACAAAACTCACAAGCTTGACATGGTTAAGAAAACAGCAACAATGAGAAAGAAAGAAGATGGCAGTGTTACCTCTTTCCGGATGGTGCGTCTTTCGAGGAATGGACCTAATGGAAATGGAAAGCCCGTTATGTTGAAGTAGAATCGCCCTGGTCGCTCTTCCTCCACAGCAGTAGAAGCAGCCATAGCCTTGGCAACCACTCCACCAGACATCACAAAAGAAGATGCAGCAGCAGCTTGCTTGTATGGCTGACTCACATCTGTACACAACAACTTCCATGACCTCATCCCATTTGCAACAAAGCAACTGCGGTACGGGGCAGCAACAAATGCAGAAGAAGAAGAAGAAGAAGCAACACATGCAGGCAACGAAGCTTGCGACCTGAATAGAAAGGGTGAATGTGATTGTGCACAAGGATGTGATGTTGTGCAAGAGGGAAGAAGAGATGGGGGAGGAAGAGCAGCAACGCGTGCAAGTGAAGATGTGGGTACGAGACAGCAGCAGGCCATCATCAATCAATCACACACTCCCCCACCCACAACGCTCTTGTCAAACAGGATCTCTCTCTCTCTCTCTCTCTCTCTCTCTCTCTCTCTGCCTCTCTTCTTCCCAAGAGCACGAAACGCGACGATGATTCTAGACTTGCTACTGCTACTCCAGCTTTTTGCTGCGATGGATGTGGTGGGTCCTTCCTTCGGCCAACTCGTTGACGGGATTCGATCGCTCACACGCACATATCGAGGAGCTCGAATATTCTTCGCGCTCGCCATACGACCTACATCGGACTCTCTTCTCCAGACTCTCTCTCTCTCTCTCTCTCCCTCTCTGTGTGCGCGGATGACGGCTTTCGAGGTTCGATGTTTTCTCGGTTCTCGACTGATAATTGATTGAAGGCTCTTTGAAGTTTTAGGCAACTTCAGGAGCCGCCAGAGGAGCTACCGCGAGGGTGTTTTGTGGAGACGGATGCCAGAACGACAACAGTTTGCGAAGTAGGAGAGGCGAATCGTCAGACGAGTGAGTTCTCTCTCTCTCTCTCTCTCTCTCTCTCTCTCTTTCTCTCTCAAGATTTCCGCTCTCTGGCTCTGAGGCTTTTGATCTCTCAAAAAGTTATGGTTGAAGAAGGAGGAGGAGAACGTGAAGCATCTGCATTATTGAAGGACATGAAGCTCTGCGAGGTTCTTTTGTATCCACTCTCCAGTGGGTGTTTATTGCTTACTAACACTAGGCACCATAACTGCAGCAGAGCAGTGGCAATGGCATGAAAACAAGCTTCAACTAAAAATTATCTCGAGAGCAAGAGAGCTTGATGGTTTCACAAACCGAGTCTTTGCAACCAAGTAGTATTATTAGAACAAGCGAAGTCGGATACGAGGAGGAAAAAGGAAAGGAACAAAGAGCAGAGGTGGAGATGAGTATCAGCGGCACAAGGAAGTCATGGAGGAGGAGCAACAACACAGCAATAACAACAACAAACAACAGAAACTAGAGCTCCTAACAACACAACAAGCTATCAAGCAAGTGTGTGCAGCGGGACAAAATGGGCACAGCAATGGAGCAGATGGAAATGGAAGAAGAAGAGAAGCAGCAAGAAGCAGCCAAAATTAGGATTACAAGAATGGGAAAGAAACCATCATCAGTTTCAGATGCATCTTCAAATGTGACAATTTCTTCTTCTTCTTCTTCTTCTTCTTCTTCAAGAACAACAATGAGAAGAAGAGGGGTTAAGGTTGCAACAGGGAAGTTGTTGGTGTTTTTGATCAAAGTGTCAGCATTGGAAGCATTGCGACGAGCGTCACAAGCTAAGTGTCGGCCCATTTGGTGGAGCTTGCAATGGCTGTCCATCTTCCAAGCTCCTCCTTTCAACTGGTTGCAGCGGTGGGCTCCTTTCAGATTTCTTGCCCAAGCAACCCAGGTACCTTTGCTTCCCATCATTTTTGCCCTATTGCCAATTTCTTAGCTCTGCCTGTAAGCATGGGAGAGAGAGACACTACGGAAATGATGGGTAGTTTTCATTCTGTCCCACATTTTGAGGATTGTTCACCAGGTGTTGTTACTGTATGTTTAGTGGTAGGTAAGGGCCGCAGACAGGGGGCATTACCAGAATAAGGTGCCCACCTGAGACAGCAGCCAAGGGCAGGCTTTGAATTCTGGTAAAATGCCTGTTCGAGGGCCTTACTGTGTGTAATGACCTGTCAGAGGTTTTTTCCAAATCTAGTGGCCAGATCCTACTCATCACACAAAGAAAAATGGCAGGCACTTGCAAAAATGTAAGAGCCAACCCAGAACCGTAAGATGACTTCCTTTGTCAGGAGGGAACATTATGGATTTAAGACACCCTCTAAATATGCTGGGAAATCTCTCATAGGTCATTATGATAGACAGTAGTAGTTGCTGTATTGTTGAAATTTCCTGGAATTTTTTCAGGACTAACGCCTACTTCTGAATTGTTAATAATCAACTGTAGTAGTGGCCTTCTGCCATTCAAGAAGTTTTCAGAATGTCAAAAATGCACTTGTTCTAGTTTGTCAAAAATCTCAAGTATATAAGTCGTCATAGTTTCTTTTGATGCTACAAGTTTTAAAACAGAAGTGTGGCCCCTTGTTTTCCTTTTCTTTGTGTGGCTTGGAAGTTCCATGAATATCCTGTTGAAGCCTAGATTCTTTTATGCAGCTACTACTTCTTCTTATTCTCTTAGCATTCCTCTTTCTTTGGTTTTTTTCGTTGTTGTTCCCCTTCTCTTTTAAGTTGTTAGTTCTTGTTGAGGTAGCCAGCATCATGGCTGAGGTTTCCTGTTATTGCCAGTCTTGTGACAGAAACTCAATACATTGGTTAATACATTTGACATTAACTTCCACCCATTGCTAGGAACTGATGATGTCTTATGGTACATGGTCAATACCATAAAGAACCATCAAATTTTTTCTAGTGAATTCAGAGGACCATTTTAAGAATCTAGGGCAAGGGGCTTTCCACTTCCCAGAAGACCCCATGGCAGCCTGTCAGAGTACCTTCCATAATTTGGAAGGTACCTTTTTTTTATCTTTATCGTTACTTCTTTCACATTTAAAGTTAGTCAACACAAAAAAATGTGAAGGTTCTTAATGCAGAGGAAGGATCTATGTTGGCCCTTCTGCAATTTTTGGCATTCTGCACTTAGCCTACCAACCTCGTGACAGGTGCCTCTAATTGTGGAAGGGTTTAAATATAGACCCTTCTCTTGTACTTACATGTTGCTGATGAATGTCCCTGTACATTTGAATGGATTTGTCACTGTATTTCAAACCACTCTTCATTTTTTGGTTCTTGGGTTGTGTTTACTCTCTTTTCTTTAGGGTTGGATTTCCTCTTTTTTCAGGCTTGGTGATTGTTTTGTGTTATGTTATCAGATATGAAATATCTCATAGCCTTATTATTATTATTATTATTATTATTAGCAGGCCGTCTCTCAAGTCTTTTCTTTCCTGGTTGACTGCATAAAAGACTTTCACTCCATAAGTTTAAATTAAGTATGGGAATATTCTCCCCGTGTATTTATGAAAAGAAACTTGTTAATTTTGATTGGGTACTGTTGATTGCCAGGATGGGTAGTGTATAGAAAGGCTTTAGGGTTTATTTCTGATTCTCAACCCTAAGCCTTGACTCTTTTTGGTCATAGTTTAGAGCCTGGAGTAGAAGTATTTCCATGTAGTTTTGATAGCCAAATAATAATTCTGGAAAACTGTTGCTGTTAAGGAGAAACAAGTCTCTGCATCATCAGTTCTATGCAGAAAGATCTGGCTGGCATCAGATCCATCCCTCAGAAACAGGCTATGTATACTAGTTGTACATTAAAATGAATTGACCATAAATATAATCCATGGATCCAATGAATGATTTTTGAATATGGGAGCGTAAATCAATCATGTATAATTTTCCTCTTTGGACTTGTCATTCATTTTTCTAACAAAAGCTTCTTCTTTTTTTTTGGTCTGTTTCCTTTTGTCAGAGTTTCTCAAAGCCCATGATTTGTTTGTCGATGGCAACAGCTCTCACAAATGCTTATCATGACTTACAACAAGAGGACTCCTCAGTGGTCTTACGCCGCATTCTTTCTCTATCGGAGCCTGTGGGTGGTGAAGGTGACACAAACAGCAACCAACTGAAGGCGCAAGACTTGGCTGCCAACTATCCTTCTCTCGACTTCTTGTTGCAGGCTCTGGATGCTGAAGGAATTGAACTCCCAGAAAGGTAGGTATTGAGAGCTGAACGCCAAAAGTAGGTCAAAATGGTCTTATACAATTGATATTATAATGTTAATATAATGGATATACATTTAAGAACCAGTGTGCTTTTTTTAGTGTTGTTGCAGGTAGCCTTACAGAGTGTAATATGCCAGCAGGCATTTTGAAAAAGGTAATGCCCACTGTCATTTTTTCCCCATGATACCTGGTGGGTATCCAGCAGGTAACTGCTGAGTATCACAAGGAAAAAACTGCACAGTTTTTACACCATGTAAAGCCCATAGAGGCAGGCTTTACAGGAATGGGGCCCACACTCAGCTCTGCCTTGTGGGGTCCCTACTCCCATAAAACCCACCTTCTTGGGCTTTACCCTACACTTAATATCACATGCAATAGAAGTGATAAAAAGTCATTTCTTCCATGACAGGTGAAAAGTAGCATTGTAAAGAGTCAGGTCTAAAAGAATGATAGGTAGTGATTCTGCAGGTTTTCCGTTGGTGTAAATCAGCAGTGGTGGCTGATATGGCATAAAAAGGATGATAGGTAGTGATTGATTCTGGAAGTTTGTTTTAGGTGTCTTAAATGGCAGAATCTGTAGTGGTGAGTCATTCAGTCATTTCCTAAACCCACCACCAACTGCCAATCTTCTCACTACCTACCTACCTCTACTGGATATTTCACACCTACCTATCATCCTTTATGCCAGGGAATGTGCCCCTAGAGTGCAAGAATCATCTATTAAAGTCTCAGTCATATGTCACCTAGTTTGTCCAGCTCAGGCTACTGACTGTTCTCTAGTGGTAGAAGCCAGAATTGCCCTGGGGGCAGGCACATTTCTCTAGTTATATGTCAAGTAGACAGAAATCAGAATGTACCCTTGGGGCAGGCACATTTCTCTAGTCATATGCCTGCATGTGGAAATTAAAATGTCCTCACTTGATGCCCCAGATGTGGTAGGTAGGTTGTCATAGTGCAGTGGTGCGAAGAGTGATGAAGGGGGAAACAAAATGGGCTAGGCAGGATGGACAATGAGGAGATTGACAGGTTTAGGTTAGCAACAGCTGGAGATGTGTCAAGCTTTGTTGCACGAGTGAAGAAAACAGTAAGTTGGCGTGAGCGATACTACTTCCTCTCTCAAGCTGACCTGAAGCCCTGGACACACCTTGTCTTTTGGCACCATCATGACACACTGGGTCACCCTACGCTAATCGTTCGACTTGGACTTGCGTTCTCCATCCTCACACCTTCTGAGCGTCCTCGATTCTCACAAGCAGTCGGTATGCAAATTTTTCATATTCCTTTTTACCTTCTCTTCATCTTCACAAATTGTGTTGTTGGTTCCTTTTTGTGTATTTTTGGCTGAAGAGATTTAGTCCCTTGATGGTTGTGTTATTGCTGTTGTTTCACTCCCCATTTGCAAAATCAGATTGCAACTTTGCAAGCAATTCTTTTTGCAAGTGGACTTTGCAACTTCATAGTTGGTTGGAACCAAAGATGAAGAAGCTTTGTGTCTCTGCTAGAATGAAAGGAAAAGAGAAGTGGGTTGGGGGGAGCAGTGTCGCAGGTGGAGTATGGGGTGTTGAACATGACCAAAGAAGATGATGCTCGCCTTACAGTCATAATGGACTGTGAGGGCGTATCACACGTGGGTTTTCCTTTGCATATGACAAAGTGCTGCTGTGTACTGGTCCAAGACCACTTCCCTATGCGACTTGCATCTCTCTTTTTGATCAATCTCCACCCTGTTTTGCATCGGCTTGCAAACGACATCATGGAGGTTGGTTTGCCCCCACTCTGCTATCATCCATTTATCTATCTATCCTCTTTGTTATTTAATCCTGGTATCTGTCCATTGTCATGACCAGAAACAGTAGCCATTGCTTTGCATTTTCCTGCTCAAGTTCCATTCAAACTGTGCACAAGTTATAGAGGGAATCTGCTCCCAGGTTTACCATGCCAAGTCGATTGATCTCTACATGGTTTCTTGAGTGGTATCCAATCAAGCCTGTGGAGGTGAAGAAGATGTGGTCTGTGACAAACAATGTAGCATGTATGAAAAAGCAGAAACAATTTTCTGGGGTTGGCTTTACAAGCAGGTACTGGAACCATCAACACTGGAGAAAGTGCACATGGAAGGTGAGAATTATACAGGAAAGCTGGTGAAGCATATGGGAGGCCGGGAAAAAGTCCCTTCCTATTTGGGTGGACGCTGTACTTGCACCTCTTGTAAAGAAGAAGTGTGCACAAAAAAAGAATCGGGAGAAGCCAGCACATCTTCTTCTTCATCTGTGGCACACAGGAGGCCTAGGTCTCAACAGCAACAACAGCTCAAGCAGGTGGAGGAAGGGGAGGCAGAGAACGAAGACAGGGATTCTGAAGAGAATCCTCTCATTGAACCACCACCCTCCTTTGCAACATACACAGCAATGCTGCGCACCATTATTGTGGGTCTTCTCATGTTTTGGGTCTTTGTTGCTATGGTTGCGGGCGATGAGCCCCTGCTGCAATCGTCCTCTCTCCCTACATAAAATAAGACCCTCGTGATTCTCACTCCTGTTATTGAGCACAAAGCTTCACCACCGTTGCATTGTAGTGGTATTCCTTAAGCCCATTAGTAATGGCAAAAGGATCTGGATTTTGTGTACACATGGCTAAAGAACTGTATATCTCTCCTTCCCTCTGTAATTTAACAGGTCATGGATCTCATCTCCATTACATATATACACCATTTGCAGAACTGCCATTTTCAGTCTTTAAGTTTATACTCTGGTGAACAACACTGACAAATTGGAGAGGATGTTGCACCCTTGTATAATAATATCTGCAAGGATTACAGTACCTGCAAGATGTAGAAGACAACAGAAGATTTGCCATCAATTCATCTTTGACCCCAATAAAACACCTCACAAATCCTTTCACCATTCATAGTCCAAGTTATACATCAGCTTCAGGATCCAGCAACTAATAAGATGTTACATTTTTAACATTATTGGATATCTTATATGACTGCAGTAACCAAGCTGAGGTTGAGTAGCAGCTAATATGAGAGATCCTTGGCTTGAGTGTTGCAACTCAGCCAACTTTTTCTTTAGTAACCTTTCATCTACTGCAGTGATTTTGGCCATTGGGTCTTGACTGATCAGAGTGAACTAGATGGCAACCAAGGTGATTTGAGCATAACATTTTATTGTGTACATTGTGATGATGAAAATGTTCTCAATCGTAAATAAATAAAAGCTCTGTATGGATGCACAAATACAAAGGGAATTCTCAGTCTGCACTACGCTGGATGCGTTGGGCTCCAAGCTTCATGGGTGCTGCTGATCGTCCTCGCCCTCTCCCACTCCCAGCACCATCAATTGTCACATGTTGAGCTTGTCGCACTCTGGGAGCACCACTGCCAGCAGTAGTAGCTCTAGACACTGCCGACCCTCCTGAGCTGTTGAGAGCTCGTACAGTGGTAGAAGGTGGAGGTGCAGCAATGGCAGCCCAAGGATCATCCTCATTTCCCCAACCATCAGCAGACGAACTCTTTGGCGTGGTCTCACGAACATCAAGAGAAGTCTTTGTTGTGCTCTCCCGAACCCTCTCCCCACCTTCGACATTGTGGCAGCAAGATTCAACAAACAAGATGATCAGTTCAAATTAGCAGTATGAAATTTTGAGACCTCAAGTCATGTAGTTCACATTGTATGTAGGACTGTGAGCATGAATGCATAATTTCAGGAAGCCAAAAAGAGGTCAAGTGGCAACTGATTTAGTGGTGAATCGTAGTACACTTACAAAGTAAAACAAAATTAGCTTAAATGTGCAATATGACCTAACAGAAACTGGCAAATCTCAAGACCCAGATACAAACTTATGTCCAGAGAAATGTCAAAACATGGGTTTATTTATTCTTGCATCTGCAATTTCAGTGAAGGTGAGAAGACACACCAGGCTTGGTTGTGATTTTGGCAGTAGTAGTTGTTGTGACTGGCTTCATCTGGGCAGCTCGAATGCGTGCCAGTGCAGGTACTGGATCTGGTGGCAAATCCATATCACCCCATCCATCTTTTTCATCCTCATCATTGTCATGTGCAAATCCATTATCTTGTGCATCCCCCCACCCGTCTGTTGATGTGGGAGATGCAGGTGCCACCTCGTCTGTATGGAGAAACGAGTTTGAGAGTGGTGCAATTGGCAGAGGTGCAGACACTTCCACTGCTGAAGCTGCCCAAGGAGATGGATAAAGTACGTTAGTGAAACAATTTGAAAGCCTTTTTGTTTCAGGCTGGCAGGTTTATCCAAAGGCAGTGAGCCATGTGATTCAGTTCTGCCATTGCACTCAAGAGGGGAAGGAGAAGGAACAGGAAACAAAACACAAAAATGCAGGCTGGAATGCACTCACTGAACACTAAAGGAATTACCTGTGTTGTTTGCTACAGAGGTACTTTCAGAAGGAGCTGTCACATGATCTCCAACCCTCTGTTTTGGTGCCAATGAATTTACTGCCCACCTGTCCAACACCAGATAAAATAAATACCCGTGTGAGAGAGAGATTGACCTTACCCATTGTTAGGTGTGCTGACTAGAATATATTGTCCAGAAAGCAAGTGTGTAGCTCACCCAAGCAATCCTGTGGTCGTGCTTGCTGTCACTGCTGTGGCAGGCACTGTGCTGCTGTCTCCAGCATTCAGCTGTAACACCCACCATACCATCGTCCTAAACCCATAAGGCATAGAACTCAAAAGTGTAACAACTAGTTGAGAAACACATCTCACATGCTGGAGTTTCACAGAGAAGAAAGGTCTGTTTCATTACCTTGGAATGGTAGGTCTTTACTGCCTGCAGGAAGACTTCTGTTGCTTGAAAGGCTTTTGTCCTCACATCACTGTCAAATGCACATAGTTATATAACTGTCAAATGGGTGCACAAAACATGCCAAGAATGGAAGTGTAAAAGTAAAAGATAGAACCTTCACCAATAAGTAAATCAGCAGTGCATCAACATTTTGCATGTACTTCAATGGACTGGAGTGAGTGTACCTATCAGAATCAACAGTAAGTACCACAAGATGAGGTAGTATTCGTGTTGCAATTTCTGTGGCATCGTAGTATTCAGTGGTTGCCATAAGGGCCATGATGCCTGGTAAGGGAGCCATCAGTCAGCGCTTGAAACTTTACACAATTGGCACAATCTTCATGACAACCTTTTCATTCTTGCAGCTCCATGTGGCTTAGTGTTTGGAGGCCATCAATGAGGTGAGCAACTTCCAGTTGCCAATGTTACCAACTGTATCATTACTACATTCCTTTGACAAAAGACTCCACCAAAAAGATTAAGTGGGGATATTGTACCAGCTCCTCTGGCAGGGGCAAATCCATCACGCAAAGCTCGAACAGTAAATGCATTGATCAACACTCTTTTTCTTGTCTGCACGCAAGCAGAAACCCAAAGTGTTGTCAAACTCCTCCTGCAATAAGCTAGGCATTCTACCATCTAAACAAGGTTGAGACATAGCAAAGGTGCATAAATAAGCTCACCGCTTCATTGAGATGGCTGGCGATGTTGCCAAGCAAAATCGTGGTGTTTGTGCGGATTGCTGGCTCCTCATCCACCTGGTAATGACAAACCCATGATTGGTTACCCAACTTTGAGAGCAGTGTTTATTATCATGGTCATCAGCAAATACATGTATCACATTTGAACATGGTAAAAAATAGGAGGTACAAACCTGCAGCTTTGATAGATGCTTCAAAAGTGAGCCTGTCAATGTCCGTTGAGATAACTGCACAATCAACCACCCACCAAGCACAAACATGTGTTAGTGCCTACACTTCTAGGGCAAAGGATTTTACCAACTGGAAATGCAAGAAGACCTAAAACACCCCAACACCTATTTCAAGAATGAAGATGAAAGCTCATGCATCACTGCTCAACAATTCACTTTCCAGCTTTCATTTGTCACCTGCATCACTGACCTTGGGAGCAATTACAAGCATGGACTTGAGTGTTAGCTCTCGTAGAAAAGCAGATGTGTCTGCAAATCCAGTGGCAACATGTGGGAAAACCTGACACCCATGCAAGCGCACATCTTGTTAGCAAATGACATTTGCAACTGCCCAACAACCAAATGTAGATTAGGCCAGATGGGTATGCTGATGCACATATGTAGGATAGCTGACCTGCTCATCAACTACTTGAGTAGATAAACCACCACCAAAACTCTCAATATGTTGCAATAGTCCAACTCGAATGGCACGGTCACTTGATGCAAACAGTTTGATCACAGTTGGCAAAACCTGAAGCAGGGAATACATCTGATGATCAAATCTGGAGCATCAACATCCAAAGCCAAAAACACATCAAAAGACCAAACTTTGCAATTGATGTTCACCTAGCTTGAGGTAACAAGTAGAAGAAGGAAATGCAATTGACAGAACATGCCTTGCTATTGAACTCATCTTGAGACAACCAGGAGCCCATTTTCAGTAATGGGTTCAAAGCAGGTGCTGCAGCTGAACCAAACTCCAGTGCAGATGCCAGCAATGGCAGCAGCTGCAAAACATAAAAAGGTTCAAAAACTCAGTTCGTACTCTATGGCAAGATGAACACAACCACGTGGGCAAAATTGATCACAAAGTTTTTCAGGCAAGTTTCAGGAATGCCCATAATGCAGAATGCTACCCAAACTGTTGACACCAAAGTTATGGTATGTAAAGATATCTCATTCTCAGGATTGTGTGACCAAGTCACTGCTTGAGAGATGATCATTCATTCACCATCACCAACAGCTTTGTTCAAAAGCTCTGCAATTTATATGATTGTTTTGGGCCTCGCAGATGATAAAACAAGGAGGAGGTGGGACAGTACCTTCTTTGTCACAATAGGGCGAGGAAGCTGCTCTGCCAGGGTCGGAAGTTTGCGAAAGAAGGTGTCCTTCTCCATACTGTCTTTCAGGTTCAACACCTCCATGAACTGAATTGTCTCCACAAGCTTATTCTGGAAAAATTCTGCACATAATCCACAGATGTCCAAGTTCACATTAGTGCCACATACAGCTGTAAGAATAATCATAAAGGCCAATTTGAGTCCTGCTTCATTTTTTGGTCTTTCAATCAGGGAGGTGAATGCCTGGAGATCTCACCACTGTTATCTATCAGCTTCAATGAATTCATCCTCTTCGCTGGGACTGAACCCAAAAGCCGCTGGTAGTCAGGTACCAAGGTCTGGGAAGGACCCAAAGCCACAATCTCAGTAAAATGCAAGGCCAGATCACTCTACGAGACTGTCTTCAGAGCAAGTACATGATTTCAAAACCCTGTCCAAAAGGTGCAAACCCAGCACAACCCAACCAAAACTACCTTTGGGATAGATGATGTGTTACGCAGCTCTTCTGTCTTCATCAACTTGCTATTTGAGAAGAGTTCATATATCAAACAACCTGCTCAAGCAAGATGCAGACAGTAGTAATGAGGGTCTCAAAAGCGAAATGCCAGCCAACAGGGAGAAGTTACTTCCACATCTACTTTCTGTGACAAATGACTCACACTTGCTAACAAAGAAAGCAGTGTCTTCTGTTCTGAGCAGAGGCAGAAGGAAACGGTGGAATGACATCTTTAAAACACATGCGCATTCTTAAGAAAAAACTCATAAAGCATGAGGTGGAAGAAGAGTACCGACCAAGACCCCAAGAGTCAAGTGCCCATGGGGGAGACTTGCGGATGGTAGCCCAGTCACTCTTGCCCAACTCCAGAGCCTTGTATTGTGTCCCAACCAGCCAGTCGTATTGCTGCAGGAGGAATTAACTCTCATGAGAATTGAGAAGTATCTCCATACTCATCACCGATGCAAGCCCATTTCTCACGGTAAAAGATTAGATTAGTGCACTCCCTTCTATTTAGCCTCATGGAGTAGACTTTTCTTAATTCAGACTGCATTCAGAATGTGAAAACCTAACAGATATTGGTCAAACTTACAAGCATAGGACCTGTGGCAGCAGGATTCCCACCATCAAACTCTGAGAGCACATCAAGGCCATGTAATTTCCAATCAAGTGTTGGAGTCACTACCACAGATGCCAGACACACATTGCCATGGACCTACATCATCCACTTGTGCCTGTCAAAAATCTGTAGCACACCCTACATTCCATAAGAAACCCTCAAAGCAGGGGGAATGAATGCACATCAAAGAGTACCAGCTTGCAGTCATTGTTAAGGAAACTGACAGCCTTGGCAATCTGATGAAGGCCCCATGCAAAATACTCATCCCTGTGTTGCAAGATATCCTCTTTCACAGTCAATCCCATGGGCACATTAAAATGCTAGAAAAGTCATTGGAACAAACTGGTTGCACAAATCTGTGTCATGATGATCTCCTCAAGCAAAAGAAGAAGCGAGAGGAAAGGTACCGCTGTGTGCCTTGCAAGTCTAGCTCCTTGATTTTGTCAGCCAGTGGCATAACAGGCTCCGTGACAAGGTAAATTGTGGGTTTGACCACACTACCTTCCACCATTTCTGCTTCCGTGCTGTGCAAAAATACCAGCACATTTGGATGCCGCACCTGCCCATGCCAATAGCCTCTCAGCAAAGAACTCTCCCTCTCAAGTCATTTTTCAGAAAATAGAGAGGATGCATACCAGAGCTTCTTATCATGTCACAAGAGGTTTGCAACAGTGAAGCAAGTATTTAACCCAACCAGAACAGCTGAAAGGATTTTTATTGCAAACAAATATCGATTGCTTTAGAGTAGGTATCTGATGCTAACATACACTAAGTGTAACTCTTGAAGTGATGGGGGATTGGGAAAAAATTCTTCTAATCAATTATAGCTTACAACTCGGAGGCGCTTGGCTCCATTGCGAGCTGCAGCCAGGCGGCCATCTTGAGCATTTGAACCTGCATACGAAAAGATCGAGACTGCAGAGTTGTCATCCTGTCATTCATTGCATGCAATCATTGTGAGTCAGTGAGGACCATAACAGATGCCACAGCAAAATGCAGAATCCAGAATCCCAGATCCTAGGTCAAAAAAACAGATGAATCCCTATAGGTTTTTCTGAGCATGCATGCCTGGAATCAAGGGTAGGAGACAAAATGCAGAATCTGGAATCCCAGATCCTAGGTTTTAAAAAAACAGATGAATCCCTCCAGTTTTTTTCTGAGCATGTATGCTTCAAATCAAGGGTAGCAAACACAGAATCTGGAATCCTGGATCCTAGGTCAAAAAAAAACAGAAGAATCCCTCTAGATTTTTCTGAGCATGCATGCCTAAAATCCAGGGCAGGAGACAAAACCTAATCCCATGACAGACCCAAGAATTGCACACAAATCTTCTTCATCAAACTCTCAGCTGCTGTGTCCCTCCACACCAAGCCAAATCTCCATTGAGTCTAATCTGGATCAGTTTGCATCATAGAAACACGGAGCGGAAGACCTGGGACACTAGACATCAGCAGCTGAAAACCCACCCCCCCGCCCCCAAAAAAAAGGACACACACACACAACCTCATCAGTTCAAAAGCTAAGAGCAGCACCCACCCAGAGTTGCAGCATGAGAGACAAACCTTGGAAGTACCACGGCAGTGTGTCCATCCTCCCCAAGCAGTGGAATAAGGCTCTCCGATGTTATAAGGCAGATCCTTGATACCACCTCCTGATCCCACCACTCCCTTGAGAAACTTGAGCATTGTGGTTGCTGTCTTCCTTGCTACCCACTTCCCACTTGGCTCTCTAAAGTGGCACTACACTATGCAACAGCACCCAACTCCTGCTGCTTGGAACACATAGCCACGGAAAGAGACTGCCTCCAACTCCATCTCTTCTCACTCACATCACAATCATCATCATCATCACCATCCTTGGCATAATCATTCAACCCTTAGCCCCCCCCCCCCTTCCTCTTCCCAAACACCTAACCAGAAGCCACAGCAAGCTGTCAAGATCTCCTAACAAACAAGTGCATAGTGTTGATCTTCACTATCTCTGGAGAAATCTGGCAAGTGGGTTGTGGGTGCTTCCCGTGAGCTTGCAAATGGAGTCGCGAGACTGCCCATGTGCGGACAGAATCATGTCAACACGACGCACACGGAGAGAGAGAGAGAGAGAAGCGCAATGATGAGGGTTTTTCCTCACCTCCATTCTAGCCACAAAAGTGGCGTTTTAGCGTAAGATCCAACGGTCGGATTGAAATGAGGTCTGAAAGGTAAACATGCATGGCTTTAATCTGAATCCAGATCAGTCGTCCGATCTAAAATCGGACGGTGTATGCGCCGTCTAGGGTTTCTTCTGTTCTGTTAAGAGAGTGAGTGAGCAAGGGGGGGCTGTTCTGTTTTGTTGGTTGGCTTCTTGCTTTCGGGTCACCCCTTGTTTCATTGGGGGGGGGGAATATTCCCACATATATATTTACCTACTACTGGCCAGGTGGCACCCAATGATGTAGCGGGTCTGTCTAACAACCACTTTTGGGGCTTTTTATCAAATTATCGTTTTTTGGGAGTTTACAATATCTCTTTTTGTGGCTTTTAATGGGTCTACTTTAATTAATTGGCCATATAATGAACAAAATTCAGGTAAACTTTGTGAACTTAAATATTAAATGTAATTATATGGTTAACTAATATTTGATGACATTGATTATTATCTTTGTTTTTCTGGAACAAATTTTGTGGTCTTCTCAAAAAAAAAAAAAAAATTGGGAATTTTTTTGTGAATTTTGTTTCTTTAAGATATTTGATTAATCTTTTCTTTTTCGGGAAAATTTCACCAATTTTTTTTATGTCACAAAAATTGACAAAAAAACACTTTGACCAAGGAATAGTAACTAATGTCCTAATTCAATTATCAATAACAAGGATTAATGAATTGTAAATGAGAATTGAAGGTTCGTCAAAACAAATATGGGGAAATCAAAAGGTAAACTTCATTAATTAATATTTATGAATTTTAAATAGAATTAATTTATATTTTTGTTAAAAATTCATTAATATTGCTTGAAAAATGTAGAATAGTCCTAAAGTTGTGATTAAGCTCTCTCTTTTTTTTCGTGGCAAAGTTTCATAATCTTTTAACAAAAAAAGGCATGCAAATGCCCTAAAAGAAATACCAAATTGGGTTAAATCAACCACCCACATTGAACCATTAACCATTTGGAAAATCTATGATTTCTGTTTCGCACTATGAATAGTTATTTATCCCATTCATTGGTTGGCACCTCCCATCTCTCGATCTCTCTCTAGACAAGAGGTGCCACTATTGCACTCCACATCTCCTTTGCCTCTCTTGCACGATTTAACATCCATTATCAACCATTGCCATCCATAATGTAAGTTTTGGAGAACAAATCATCATCTATTTTCAAATGACAAAAGAAAAATTGAGAATAGGTTAAGAAGATAAATGTTGTGTTTTTTAAGGTTTTGTCATGAAGCAACATGAAGAAAAGATTTGTGAAGTCTTCATATTAAAGGAACAAAGCGAGTATTGGAAATTCAATCTTGCAAGTTAGATTTGGGTTTAATTCAAAAGGTCTTGTTAAAGCTTTTTAAATGTTGCATTTGATGATGCACCTTGCTTGTTTTTGTCCTTGTGTAGTTATTGAATGTAGTTAGTTTTGGCACAACAATAAACAATAATGGCAAATTTGAGCAAAAGTAAACCAAAAATTTATATTATAAGCTTTCCAAATACATGCTCACATTCTTTTTAAATTATCTCTTTGTTCCAACATTGTAAATCACTTTTACATCTTTGTGCGTTTTTCCTTAATAAGGTCCCACTATTTTTTTTGAACTTGTCAAAGTTTTTTTTTACTTTTGATCCCTTTACACATTGATTTTTTTTGGTTACAATTTTTAGAATTCAAATAGGGCTACAAAAAACCCATTTTTAAAATTTTTAATAACTTAGTTGCAAGATATTCAATTCAAATCTTGTTAACTACTTTTGTTCCTTCCTTGTTTTTGGCTATGGCACACCTTTGTTTGCCATTCAACATCAAGTTCAAATTTTTTTTCCAAGTTTGAGTTGCTGAAGTTGATCCAAATGTTGAATGTGTCAATGTCAATGTTATTTTTAAATATCAATCAATTTTTGCCATTACAACTCCTTTTTAATGTTATATTTTTTTATACAAACATCTTAACTTTTAATGACACACTTGACAATGCAATTATAAATATTGTTGAAACTACATTTGTGAACCAAAAAAAGAAAATGCCTAAAAGACTAAGTGGTAGCTTAATGTATTGAATCAAAAATGTTAAGCTATGTGGGGTTTTTTTGTTAGAATCAATATTTAATAAGGATGGGAGACTAAAATTGATGACATGTAAGATTTGTCTTACAATTGAAAGCAAGGATAAGTTGTTGGTGTAAAACTTGATTTTTTATCAAACATTCGAGCTTTAGAAAGTGCATAAATGTTAAACTTGGTGTTATAGTAAAAAAGTATTGTGTGTGTGAATTATGTGAAGAATGAAAAGAAATATGTGTGTTCAAATAATGATTAAGTTGTTGTTTTATTCACAAATGGGGACAAGGCAAAAAAATAAAATGCAAAGTTTATTACAAAGTGACATTTGCTCATAGAGGGTTCGCACATGATGGATTTTGAAAATTTCAAGTATTTGTTTTAAGTTTTTGAAAATGCCAAATTACCTTTAAAAACATTAGTTGAACATAATAAGGTGAAAAATGTCAAAGGTGATGCATCAAATTGTTTTCATTCCATCAAAGTCATTGTGCATAAAGTTGATTAAAATTTGAGGAGTTGAAACAAAATTGCAATCATGGACAACCAAAGTTGGTTTTCCATGCATGTATATCTGATTGAAGAGTGAAACAAAAACCTTATATTGTTAAATCTATATAAAGATAATATATATAAATAACACATTAAATAGGATGAGCTATATGACTGTGGGTAACCTTGTTAAATTTGGAGGTCTAACAAAAAATGTAGTTAGAATATTTGTTTTGAAACACATGGGGTGATAATCTTTCAAGGTGCAAATATTAATTTCATCACACATTTCATGACTAAACATGCACCATTCTTTAGGTGACATAATGTGAATCTATTAACTAGTTCATGAATGTGTTCAAACTTTTTTTTTTTTTCCAAGAGACCATATTGATTGGTACATCATCAATTTTTTGTAACATTGGGCACCCCCCAATAGAAGTACCTTTTTCAACTTCAAGTTGCAAAATAAAAACAAATGTGTTCCTATGTGGCCCACCTTTTTAATTTATATACATGAGAATTGAACTTTGAACAAACCATATGGGGTAAATATAAGGTGCTGTTGGGAACATTTTAGGGAACTTGGGGAACTACATGGGAACAAAGGAAAAACAAAAACTCCATTCCTTCCCCCTTTTGCCCCCCGAAAATTAAAAAATTGAAACTTTCTTTAATGCATGTTAAGCATTTTCATTAATTGCATGAAATTTTTATTTCCAAAACTATTTGTCACCATTTTTGGCTTGAGCTAATGGTAAGGGCCCAAACTATGGGGCATAATGCAGTAGATTACATGGCACATTGCATGAATTTAGTTATGCAAACCTTAAGTTTTTTAGACTTAATGAGCAAAATTGAAACCATCTTTGCATTTATGAACAATTATTTTATTCATACCCCCAAGCAACATGATGTTGAACCACCAACTTTTTCAAAACTACAAGAAATCACAAATGTTTTATTGAAAAAATAAGTCCAAACTACCCCCTCCCCCTTTGATATTTTGGTCCCCCTATCCAACTAGACCAAAGTGCCCAATTCAGGAATGAAAAAAGTCAAAAGGAAGTGATATAGAGTGATCCAACCCCTGTAGAGACCAAGCTACACATTTCAAGGTCACATTCAAAGCCCTAACACTAGAACAAATGTGAGGATATGTAACAATCCTATTTGCAACTACTTTTACACCTACTCACTAATTTCACCAAATTTGGGAAGATTTGCAACTATACTACAACTAATGTGCAACTATTCACCAATTTCACCAAATTTTGGGAGGATTTGCAACTCTACCACGACTAATGTGCAACTACTATATTTTTCATCCTTCTATTTGAATATTTCTAAGATTATATTCATCCATGAATAAGCCCCCATGGTTCATTACTTTCATGTGTAACCAAAATTTAATCACAAATTGATCTATAATGTGTATTATAAGCATGATAAGCATACATATTTAGGTTTCACAATTAAAAATCTATTTATATTTTAGTATAAATTTATCATGAATATTATTAACATATTTGTAAAGGTTTATTGTAATTTTTATATGAAAATTAAAGGTATATTAAAGGTGTAAAATATGATTTAAGTTTCTATTTTTTACTACCAATAATTATGATGCAATTATTTAATATTTAATAATTATTAAACTAATATTAATTACTAAATAATATTTTAAATAATTATTTAATATTATATATTTTTAAAATTGGAAATTAAAGAAATTTAATATTAATTAACTATTCATGTAATATCAATAAACAAATAAATAAACGAAATTTATTATTATTTATTCCATTATTGAAACTAAATATGAGTTAATAAATTAAATTTGATTATTATGTAATTGACATTTAATATTTAACCATCAAGAAGTTTTATTTTTTATTAAATATTTTAATACATATTTCATAATTAAATATTATTTATTTTTAATATTAACTAATTATTCATTTAATATTGATTAATCACTAAATATTTAATATTAAATTATTTATACTTAATTTTTTTATTCATTCATTAAAATCAAATACTACTTGATAAAAAATTTTAATTATTAATTTATTGATTTTACATATTAAATATACTAATATTATTTACTATTTAGTTATTCATTAATATTAAATGATAATGAGTAAAATAAATAAATTATTTATTTATTTATTTACTCATTCAGATCAAAAATTACTTAATAAACTAGAATTAGTTATTAATCATGAAATATATTGACATGAAATATAAATGAATGATAATGATTAATATTTATTCATTAACTACATATTAATTAATTAACCAATCTATTAATTGTTTTAGAATTAAAAATTATTAAAATTTAAACATATTATTATTATTTAATTATCCATTCAATATGAATTAAGTAATTATTAGTTGAAATGTAATATTCAAATAGATGCAATTAATAAATTAAAATTTGTTATAAATCAATTGATATTAAATATTACATATTACATAAATTAGGATTATTGATCAAACAGTTTGTCATTAATTAAGTACTAATTGATTAACCATAATTAGTTAATTAATTAATTAACTACTTATTAATGAATTATTAATATTATATAATTATTTATTTCATTTTTATATTTTATTTATTATTAAATAACTATTAATTAATAATTTATCATTTATATTGATAAATTTATTAATATAATTATTAATTAATTAATAGTCATTTTTAATTAATATTTGATGCCATTAAAACCTATTTTTATAATAGGTAGATAGGTAATGAGTAGATAAGTAGGTAGGTAATACGTAAGTAATAAGTAAATAGGTGGTAGAAAGTTAATGAATTAATTATTTAATTAGTGAATTATTTACTTATGGAGTTGACATAATTGGAAAGGAAACCAAATGATACATGATAAAAAAATCTAGTGACAACTTCTTTGTAAATTATTTGTTGCAATTCAATTTTTTATCGCATATTGTTTGGTTTTTTTTTCAAGTGTGTCAACTATATAAATAGATGCATCATGAATGCTAAAATACACAAGATGGCCAAATGGGATGAACCAATTAAAAAAGTTTAATCCTAACTTGGTTAAAATCCAAAATAAAATAAAACAAATTCATAAATGTCGTAAAACTTACCTACCTACTTATTTCAACCTATTTACCTACCTTGGCATACTTACCTACATACCTACCTACTTACTTAGGCCTCTTTACCTACCTACCCACTTAAGCCTATTTACTTATTTACTTATTTAAACTTACATATTTACCTACCTACCTAAACAACCACCTACTTATTTACCTACCCACCTCTTTTTATTTTAAACAAGTGAGGGCAACCTGTGGCTACGCCACTCCAGCCACACGTGGCACCTTGCCCGGCCCCCGCAGCGGCTGCCCTGGCCTATTTTTTCAAAGAATAGGAAACAGGCGGCTCTTAGGGTTTGAAATATTTAAAGGACCTGAACTGGTGGTTCTTTAAAGACTCAAAAGCACCACCCAACACTGAACCGAACCTGTGTTCGGTTGTCGGTTCTTTTTCAATATGTCCGAAACCGAGAACTGCCAATCACGGTGCTTTGAAAAACATCAGAATCAAAGAACCGTCGGTCTAGGTTCTTGTTTCAAACTTCTTTTGAAAAACAGGAACAGACCCTCGATGGTTATCAGGTCGGTTCCCAGGATTCATAATAGCCGTTCTCCCAAACAAATCAAAGACGACTATTATGAATCCTTGAAAAAAACAAATTCAATGTTGGTGAATAAAAGAGTGCACGTGTATAAGGTCTAGGTCAAGGCCCCAGAGAAATAATTTAATTTTCTCTCTGAGGACCTCGTTTTAGGTCCCCAACGACGGGTTTTCTTTTTGGGAACCTCGTTTCAGGTCCGTCTCGAGGTCTGGACCAGGTACTGAGAATCTCGATTCAGGTCCTTTATCGAGGATTCTGGCCACCTCCGTTCAGGTCCTCGAAGCTGTTAGTTGGGTAATAATTGTCACAGAGATTGAAATTCCCAAATCAAAAAATTCTTCATCTTACCCGGGCCCCCCCCGTTCTACAAAGCACACTACAGGGAATGGGCAATGACTGGAAAAATTTTCCAGGCATTGCCCGAATAGACAGATAGACAGACAGATAGACACCACTGTAGCTTTAATATATAAGATGTTTCAAAAATCATAAATGTTGGCACGTGGTACAAAATGATTTGTCCATGTGTATGAATAAAAAACCTTAAAAAATGGTTGAAATAAAGTTTGTTTTGATAAATATGATTTATTTAATATTTTAAAAATATGCCACATGGCAACATGACATTAGTCATTAGAAATTGGTCGCTAATTCCATGATAGTTGCATGTGTTATATGGTCAACAATTGAAAAATGCAGTGAACTCAAATAAATATGTCATCCATTATTTGTGATGACATCATCATGAGATCATCATTTGTAATTAATATTTTATATAACTTGTCCAACACAACTATAAATCATTTTAGTTGCAAATGTCATTTACAATTAAAAATTGTAAATTGTAATAAAAAATATGTAAATTTCTTTTAGTGTAATGTTGAAAATTCGTGCTACAATCATAAAAAAAGTAAGAACCACATTTGATGTGGGATCTACTATATGTGTATCATCTGCCAACGAAAGGAAAACATAAGTAGGGTGGGTTGTTGTTATAAGGCGAAAAATGTGAATATGAATTAGAATAAACAATGTTCCTTTCAATGGGTTCCCGTATTGTGTACCTCATTCTAATGAAATGATCATGAAATCCCTATGTTAGGAAGCTTGCAAAAAATATAATAAGGATGGGCGTGCATAAAATCATTGAACAAGTGTGAAAAGTTATTCCACAGAATGAAATGAAAATTGTAATTTAAAAAAAATGGTTGACCATCACATCGAATTGAAGGCGTTATGAACATCCATCTATAACACCACCCAATTTGGGTGTTAATTTAACATCATTTGAATGCCATGAAACATTATTTCACACCCATCATGGATCATTACACCAAATTAATGATAACTAATATACTCCACAAAAATATCCCTAAACTGAATAACTAATGTGTGGGCAACTATGTAATAAGTCATTTCATTGATCACAATGGGATGTATACTTCGAGATTACTTTTCCAATGTTAAAAGTTGAGATGCATAAAAAAATGTGATACTCAAGGTGGAACATGACCTTGAATAATGTGCTCACATATTTCGAAAAAGAAATCGAAGCCATTCACAAAATCATTTAGGACAAAAACAATATCATTCAAACTCATACACCATACCCGAGGGGCCACTGAAAGAAAAAATTGGTGAACAAACCAAAGTAGAAATAAATGAGTCTCAATTTTAAGTAACCTATGTTTCAAGATGGAAAACATTAATAAAAGGGGAAAAATTAACTTTAACAAGTGGATGGAAAATGCAAAGGACTTTTATGGTCTTGTGAAATGGGGTTTCAGGTGTGTTTGAAACTATTGCACATATTGTTTAAACATATTCCCCTACATAAATAAAGGTTTGTGTGCAACGTAATCATGCTAATGGAGTTGGGGTAGGATTTAAAGTCGACTCCAAACATTTGTAAGAAACTAAAATGGGGGTTTTAATTATTTATTCTTCTTGTAATGTCCCCTAGTCACCACTCATGTATTGACATAAATAAGCACAAGTCTTTTAGTGGCCTTTTTCACCACCCTGTGGAAGAAAAGACAAACGTCAATAAGGGAATAATAAAAAAATGTCAAGTTGCAATATCGGAAGGATTAGATGTTAATAGAGAAAAAAAGATATGTAAAGCCCATTGAACATCAATGATGTCTATGGATGTAATATATGTCCATGTTGGAAAAGGAGGAAAACATGGTAAAGTTTGGGGCAACTAAAACAAATGATTACTTATGAGCAATGCACATAAGTTAGTATCATGTTAAACCTCATCCAAATAAATGAACATAAAAGGGACAACAAATGTAGGGTTGCAAAAAAGAAAATTGTATGACATATATTGAAAAAACTCCTAATGGGCATGACGGGCAAAATAAAAAGAAGGCTATTGGACCAAAAAAGGATGAAAGAATTGATTGAAGTAAATTAAAATGGATGGGAATGATGGGTGAATGGATGGAAGTTAAAGTCAATTGGGCATAGGGGTAAAGCTAATTATTAGCTTTCCATCGGGTGTTTGTTGAGAGGGTTGGGATGCTTGATGAATTTTTCAATACTTTGGAGACGAAAAACCCATAGGATTTGCCATACTTATCCTCGGCTTAACATCGATGATGCCTATTCTCACAAGGTGGTTGCTAAAAAGAATGCATTTTCAACCTTTCCAAATGCACAAAATGAAAATGAATCAAAAGGTGATGTAGAAAATGAAAGGTTGAAATGCGCATTTTCACACGTGGAAAGACAGTTGGAGTTACAACAAATCCCTTAATCGATTCCCAATCCAAAAAATAAAAACGATTGTGTTAAAAGACAAAAATGAAAAAAAATAGAAACAAAAGCCTCTAATATCTTGTGCTTACATTCATTCATTGTGGCAAAATTTAAAAAAAAAAAAAAAAAACTATGAAATAAGGAATTGATTAATAAATACATCAAGATTCTTTTAGGTTAATGCTTGAAGGACATCATTGTTTGTTTAAAAAAATTAGTAGTATACCTAACATTTGTGAAGATATAGATGGAATTCACATTCTTTTGGCGGACCTTCCAAACAAAAAAATTAAACTTGTTATTGGCGAGTTTTTTAGTAGGAAAAAATCCCATAATATTGTGTTACAAGTTGTGTGTGATGTAAACAAAATCTTTTGGAACATTTATGTTAGTCAATTTTGAGGGGTACATGATGGTGGGTAGTTCAAGACATGTAGCCTATATGCACAATTGAAGTTTTACAAAATTCTCCCAAAAATAGTTATTGGTTTTGAAGTATGAAATGCATTTCATTCTTAATTGGTGATGTAGCTCATCCAATTTACCTATTTGTAAAAGAATTGGAAAATTAGTAATCCTAGAAATGTGGACAAAATAAGATACAATTCCAATATGAATTTAAGGAGGGTGGTCATGGAAAATGCATTTGGTTCTTCGAAAAATAAATGGAGAACTATGAAACATTTTAATTTTAGAGTTGATAAACATCACCAATTACAATTACTTGTTGTGTAATTCATAACTATTATGAAGTGTGAGGTGCACCAAAACTTAGATTAACAAATGTAAAAACAAAATGTGACAACCTAATTGCCTATCAAATTAGAAAAAAAAATAAGCAAAAAAAAAAGGTGAGAAATTAAGGAAAGCTTTTTTTGAATAATGGGTGATTAATCATTCAATTGTACCATGACAAAGTAATGCAAGATGAATTTTGAAATGGAATCCAAGTTTTTATTCCCACAAATGGAAATACAAATCAAAGTTAATTGTCATTACTAATTCTTTTTAATCAATTGCCACTACCATTTATGGTCTTTGATTTCAACACATCTAGAAACAAAACAACCAATTGCAATTAACCTTGTGTCATCATTTGTTTCTATGCTCTTCGTTTTACAACATTTGAAATGTGCTGAATTTTTTCATTTTCATTTTCATTTTTTAAAATTCAATTTCCTTCACCACATGTGTGAAATTATTAATGGCATCTATAGTTATAAATGAACCTATGGGCAATCGCCTCTACTTCCTTTTGAACTTCTCATTAAATTTCCTTTGCACATCAAGTAATTTGCATGCCCTAATTTTAAGGCTATTAGAATCAATAGATGGGATATTTTTAACATTTGCATTGTCTTCCCCATACACATGAATTTGTTTCTCAAGGGTACTAGGCATTCGAGGTGTCTAAACATCTTCTTCATCACTAACATTCACCAATTTTAAAATTCATCACACGCACACCTTGACCTTTGGCATTAAGTATGCCATTTATTTTGATAATACCCAAAAAAATGTTATCAAAACATTCAAACCACGATTAATTTGATGGAGGTGCACCAATTACTTCAATATTTTTCTTTTCTATTTCATAAATCTTCTTCTTTGTTTCACAAATCTTCTTCATTTTGTTCACTTATCTTGAACCTACTTCTAATTCCATCGCACATCATTTGAAAAACTTACATTCTTAACATTTATGAATGTTCTTTAATTGTTCTCCTAAATGGCTTGCAATGGTATTTTCAATACTTGTTCTCCACAAGATCTAACGAGCACAAAAACTAACATTTGTCCATAATCTCCCACTATGTTCTTTACCTATCACATTTCCTTTAGAAAACCATAATTCTTAAGTTGTCTCCTTCACATGTGATGCAAGGCTATTTTCTTCTTCCCCATCAAGCAAATAATCAAAAAAATATTAAATAAATAATCCTCCACACTCATAAGGGAGAAATGTGAAATTATTAAAAAAAAATGAACTTATTACACTATCCTATTTTTCATAACCATAATAAGTTTCATGATTTTTTTAATGTTCAAAGAAGAAAGCATTTTCCTTTGTTTGTGTTATTCAGCATGCTCACAATCCAACTAATACAAAGATATTGCAAAACTTTTGAAAGGCTCATTGTTGCATGCTCGCCACATTGACAAGCTAACAAGAAGCATGTTATATTGCATTGGCCTCCCATTCACCTTGTTTTGATGACATGTACATAATCTCTACTAATGATCATTTTTTTATTGCTATTATTTCCATGCAATTACAATCATCTTTCATTAATTGAAGGCTTAAGGTTTAAGCCCATCTAATATTATGTTCATAAAAATGCATATGATAACTAGATAAAATCTTTCCTTGTTTGTTGATAAGATGAGGCCCACCATTAATTTTTCCTTATATTTGCATTAATTATGTGTTTTAATATGTGTTTGGGCATTACCTGAGTTGCAAGGGGCAATTGGAACCCGTACCCTAAAAAGCAAAGAGGCTATCTACCGCTAACCCTAAATTGTAAGCCTCAAACCCTAAACCAAAAGAACCTACCTCCATCCCAGAAGGCTTGAAACGAAATCTTGGCTCATATCAAGTGTTGAGATTGTCACTCAAAGAAGGCGCCAGGCTGAGTTTCAGCGGTGCCTTCTAATGACCTTCCTCTTTCAGATCCTTGCCAAGATTGTTTTCTTCTGTTTACAATATCACAAGGAGCTATGCTAACACAAGACTATTGTAGAGATAACAGGGGGCAATGAGGGCAAGTATTCACGAAGGACAGAGGATGTATATACTGCAGGAGTGGTAAAGCATCACCGAGAAGGAAGAACAATGAAAATGGATCCAGCAATCACTGATTGAGATGGAGAAGAACGACAGAAGTGAGATGCAGTGGTGAAGGATGAGCGCACAAATCTCAGGCAGTGTTTGTTTTTCTCGGTTGCTTTGTCATCGTCGCCGCCAATTACGTCTCCTCACTTCCAGACTCTCTCAAAGATCATCATCGCATGAGAACTCCTGAACAACAAAGATCTTGGCAAGTCATCAAAGCAACCCATCAAAGGGCTTGAAGCCCCACCCTAAGCTCTCTGTGATAAAAAAAACAGAAGTCCTCAACTAGATCAAGGAAAAGCTTGGCAGCAGTGAGACGGAAGGCTCGGATTTGGCTAACAAAAGATCATCATCGATTTGAGGCAATACCCACCGCGCAAAAACACAGAAGAAGAAATAACACCCTTCTTGCTCCAAACCCTAACTGCAAACCCATGTTCCTCAAGACTAGACGATCCCCATCTCTGAGAAACTATCTACACAGCAGAAATACCATGCAACAAAATGTTTGAGGCAATACCCAAGCCGCAATAAACAAAGAAGAGAGCACGATCCATGCGCTCTTGCACCAGCTCTAAACCCTAACTGTAAACCCTATCACAAACACCGTCACGAAGATACAATCAATACAACAGACACGCCGTGTAGTAGCGATGGCAACAACAACTAAAACCACTACCAAAGCGGAGAAGCATGCAATTTATAGGAAATCCTAGGCAACAAACTGGCGGCAACAGCGTAAGGAATTCGAAAGCATTAGGGTTTTCACTAGACTCTCGTTAGGGTTTGTAGCTGAGCATTTGTGCCCTCTCGCTATCATAGCTTTGCTTCTCCAGATTTGGCAGAATTGTTTACAATGCTTGCATAACGTTTATCAATCTGTTCCAAAGATCAAAGGAGGAGGAGAAGAAGAGGGGGGCAAGAAGAAGATGATTGCAGCAAAGAGAAGAATGGGAGGAGGAGGTCGTGTTTTTGCAGTGTTTTTGTTGTTGGGTTTGTGTGTGATTAGCCCTCCCGTGGTGTTTGCGGATACGAATGCGGATCGGGTTGCAGAGCTTTTGCATCGACAATCCAAAAGCAAAGATGGAGTGATTCATCTGGATGAGTCAAGCTTCAGAAGGTTCATGTCGACTTCAGATCCTCGACCTTATTCCCTGGTCATCTTCTTCGATGCATCACAACTGCGAGACAATAGTGAGCTGAGACTGGAAGAGTTTCGGAAAGAGTTCGGCCTCGCGTCTCTTGCGTACATCAAACATAACAAAGGTAGTACCAATGAGGCAGTTGCCTCTAGGGTTTTCTTCTGCGACCTAGAGTTCAAACAATCGCAACAAGTTTTCAAGCTCTTCGGAGTGACAACTCTTCCGCACATCAGGTACATCCCACCGGGCAATGGAAACGTTGACGAGTCAGAAGAGATGAGTCAGTCTGAGTTTCCACGAAGTGCAGAGGGCATGTCAATGTTTGTAGAAGCCAAAACGAAGCAAAAGTCTGCTGCAATTGAGCGGCCTCCACCCATCAGCAAATGGCAGATGTGGTTCCTGGTTCTAGCTTTCCTTGCTACAACCCCATTCATAATCAAGAAGTTGATTGCGCCAGATTCTCCAATGCGGGAACCTAGGGTTTGGTGCACCATAGCCATCCTTGTATACTTCTTCAGTGTCTCTGGCGGGATGCACAACATCATTCGAAGGATGCCTCTGTTCATGCAAGACCGCAATCAGCCTGGGAAGCTCCTCTTCTTCTACCAAGGTTCAGGGATGCAGCTCGGTGCTGAGGGCTTCGTGGTGGGGTTTCTTTACACAGTGGTGGGATTGTTGTTAGGGTTTATTACGCAATTTGCAGCTCGGATCAAATCCAGGATGGTGCAACAAATTCTCATGCTTGTTGGCATTGCTATCAGCTTCTTGGCTGTCAGGAAGGTGGTCTTGCTCGACAACTGGAAAACAGGATACTGGATTCATGCTTTCTGGCCAACACGATGGACATAAAATCTCCTGCAAGCAAATCAACTTGGTGATGTTCTCCTCATATCTGTGTTTAGAAAGACATTTATGCAGAGATCCATTGTCAGACAACCTTGACAAAGTTTTTTATCTCCTCTGAATTGAGCTCAGTTGATGATATAGTGCACAGCAGCAGAATCATCTGTCATTCAATTTTGTAAGATGCAAAGGGGTTTCTGATCTTCTTGAAATTCAAAACAGATAAAGACATTTGGTTTATCATTCACTTTGCATCTTCCTCTTGTTCCTCAACCACTGATGACTGGTGCTTTGAGGAGAGATAGAGCATGAGGGAGAGGAGCTTCAAGGAGCTTTGAGTTGAGAGAAAGGAGAATAGGTCGAGGAGAATTTTGCACATTGGGCAGAGTTTGAAGTGATGTTTTGTCTAGAATTTGTGCTTGCTAGCTTGCTTGCAGTGCTGTATTTTTCTTGTGCTGTTTGTTGTAGTAGGGTTTTCACAAAATCTCTGGAACAGGGAGAGCACTATTCTGCAACCCACATCAATTGAAAAAGATTGGTGGAAGAGGTCTCCTTTGTGCTTTCTCCATCCGTTTCTCTCTTTCTTGTGTGTTTCCTTTTTGTGAGAAAAGTTCACAAAGGTTATATGTACAAAAGCTTGAGAAAAAGGAAATGCTAAGTTCCTTGCCACATTCAACCAGGGTCCTTAAATCATCCTCATCCACCATTGCGCATACTGGGTACTTCTCTATCTAGTGCAAAGTTCCTTGCGACATTGAACTAGGGCAAAAGCATTTTCAGCTGCCTCTGAGGGGATTAGATACTTTTCTATCTTAAGTGGTGCATAGGAAGCTAAAGTCTGTTAAGTCTGGTTCTCTCAGAGAGAATTGAGTAACGTTGTCATAAGCAAAATACAAACATTTGTTTAAGCATACTGGAGGAAGACAGAACAGAAAGAAAAACATTTACTAAAGACTTCAAAACAACCAAAATGTGTAGATTTGATGGCCATATACACCAACTGACATCTTGTTACAGAAGCGAAACAGAGATTGCAATATACAGATTATTCAGAATAGAAGCGCTTGCACATGAGACAATAAGAACTGCAGCAATTTGCACAGGTGAACAAGAAAGAAGGGAGCTCCCTCTTGATTGCAGCATTTTGTATGTGGCCATAAAGACATACTGATCTGCACCAGAGTTTCATGTTCTGGTTTGCTCTTGAGCTCTTCCACACGATTCTGAGTACCTTTAGTGATTGACTCTCTTCAAATAGGAAGCTACAGAAGACTCTCAACATCCCAAACATGATGGCAAACTGATCTGCACCAGAGTTTCATGGTTCTAGTTTTGATCTTGAGCTCTTCCACAGGATTCTCGGCACCTTCAAGTGATTGACACTCTCTTGCAAGAGGAAAGCTAGAGAAGAATTTCAACATCTCAAAACATGGTGGTGTTACAGATCTGCACAAGATTTCCATGGTTCCAGTCTTGATCTCAACATCTTCCACAGGATTCCAAGCACCTTCAGAGTGATAGACACGACACTCTCTTGCAAGAGGAAGCTATAGAAGAATCCAACCATCTCAAACATGATGGTGATACATGCAACCAAAATGGTGGCAGCAGCACCAGTGCAAAACATCTAACAACATTCGAGGACATGTCAGAGAAAAGGAAGGAGCTTCCTCTCCATTCAGTAGCCATTTTCAACCTGGCCATAAGAAGACAGACATACCAATCTGCGGTGGCAGATTTTCTTCTTGCTTTGGTTTTTCTTCTTCTTTTTCTTCCCCAGGGTTCAGGGCACCATAAGCAAGCTGCAAAACAAAGCTTTCATTCTGAAGAAACTACAGCTTCCTTTTTCTACTTGCAGTACCTATCAGCCTTCTTCTTGACTCGTTCATCAAGAGCTGCTTCTCTTGACAGCACTTCCGGAATCACATAACCAAATCTCTTGGTCTCCACTGGGAAAAGCTCCTCGTACTTCTTGCTCTTCTTGCCATCCGGAGCGTGGCCTGTACCTGTGTCGATGTCATACACCGGTTTTCCACTTTTCTTTCCTGATTCTTCTCCTACTACTTCCACCTCTGCAACAGGATCCGTGGCTTCTTCTTCTTCAGTCCCCAGCTGCGCCTTCTTCTTGTGGTTCTTCTTCTTCTTCTTCTTGTCTATCGTTTTTTCCAGACCTGGCCCGCCTTTGAGACTCAGCTTCCCACCTCTCACTTTCTCGTAGGATGAGGACATTGCCGCAAGCTTCACCTTCTTTCTTTTTTTCTCAAGAGAATCAACAACGCGTACACTCCAAAATCCAGAAACCCTACTCCATCAGCTAACCGTAAAACGATGCCAGAAAAAACTGTGAAACAAACCGAAGCGCAGTTGAGATGCCGCCACTCTTCCTACGTCCTCCCGCTCGCTCTTCTCCACAACCGCTTGCCTGCACGCTCCGCTCTACTTCCCCCACCCCTCCTCCTCCTCCTCCTTCTCCTTCTTCTTATCACCGACCGTAAGAAGAACCTCAAAATATCGTCGACAAAGAAGAGATCATCTCTTCGCCAACGGCCTGGCTGTTTTCTTCACATAGAACAACACTTTTGCATCTGTCGCTTGCGAAGTGGGTCCCAAGCATCCAACGACGATCGATCTCGACTGGCGCAAAACATTCTGCGAACTGACTGACGCCAGCGTTCGACGAGGACGACGAGCACCAAACCCTAACCCTAACCCTAACAGCAGGAGTGCACGCAGTGCACTCTGACGAAGAAGCTTGCAATAGTGTATCGAGATCTTCTCGCGCGCAGCAAGAGGATCATGAGTTCATGACGTGCAAGGAAGGAGGGGTAGGCTAAAAGTGGGGAAGGAGATGGGAAGACAGTCAAGATCGAGAGATTGTTTGTTTTGGTGTGTTTTGTTAGCTGAGTAGGGAAGAAGAAGAAGAAGAAGAAGAAGAGGGTTTATGCAAGCAAGCATGGCGATGAAGGAAGCGGATCCTGCGTTAGGGTTCTTGACAAGGAAGGAAACGGAGGTGAAGTTGCCACGTCCCACGCGGGTGAAGAACAAGACTCCAGCTCCTGTGCAAATCACCGCGGAACAGATCCTCAGAGAAGCGCGGGAGAGACAGGAGGCTGAGATTCGACCCCCGAAGCAGAAGATCACAGACGCCGAGGAGCTTGCGGAGTATCGTTTGAGGAAACGCAAGGAGTTCGAAGACCTGATACGTAGAGTGAGATGGAACACGAGTGTGTGGGTGAAGTACGCACAATGGGAAGAAAGCCAACGAGACTTCGCCAGGGCGAGGTCCATATGGGAGAGAGCATTGGAGGTAGATTACCGCAACACTACTCTGTGGCTCAAGTATGCAGAGATGGAGATGAAGCATCGGTTCGTCAATGGCGCAAGAAATGTGTGGGATAGGGCTGTCTCTTTGCTGCCACGCATCGACCAGCTATGGTACAAGTACATTCACATGGAAGAGATGCTTGGGAATGTAGCAGGAGCAAGACAGATACTTGAGAGATGGATGACATGGGAGCCTGATCACCATGGCTGGTCTGCATACATCAAGTTTGAGCTTCGGTACAACGAAATTGAAAGAGCAAGAGCGATTTATGACAGGTATGTGCAATGTCATCCCACTGTGAAAGCATGGGTCCGATATGCCAAGTTCGAAGTGAAGAATGGCGAAGTTGGGAGAGCCAGACAGTGCTACGAGCGTGCCATTGAGCAATTGGGTGAGGATGGACAAACCCAAGAGCTGTTTGTTTCTTTTGCTGAATTCGAGGAGAAGTTCAAGGAGGTGGAAAGAGCGAGATGCATTTACAAGTATGCCTTGGACCATATCCCAAAGGGACAGGCAGAAGATCTTTACAGGAAGTTTGTGCAATTTGAGAAGCAGTATGGTGACAGGGAGGGTATTGAGGATGTGATTGTGGGCAAGAGACGATTCCAATATGAAGAAGAGATTAAGAAGAGTCCATTGAATTATGACATCTGGTTTGATTATTGTCACCTGGAAGAGAGTGTTGGTGATAAGGCACGAATCCACGAAGTGTATGAGCGAGCTATAGCAAATGTGCCTCCAGCAGATGAGAAACGGTATTGGCAACGATACATCTATCTCTGGTGAGTTATGATGGCAAGAACAACTCTCTTGGACTGTTCTTTTTTTCTTTGTGGATTTGTGTGCAAGCTTTAATCTCTTTCCACTTCTATCTTGCTCAATCTGATCTGGGTCTGTTGAACTTCTGTTATACTGGCATATCAGGATCAATTATGCATTGTATGAGGAGTTGGAGGCTGAAGATCTGGAGAGGACTAGGGAGGTCTACAGGTAAGCAATTCTAATCTACGTAAGTTCAAAAGGCACAACACTTGTTGTGCTTCACAGCAGGATTTGTCAGTTCATATTGCAGCTTAGAAATGTGGGAAGAGGAGGAGGTCAAGAAACACATGTATTTCATCAAGTCAGGGATTCTCACCCACAAGTCTGCATCAATCCATAGTTCCAGATTGTAAGCTGTATTACATGTGTTTCAGATGACTGATTCTGGGGTTTTTGTGCTGTTGCAGAGAGTGTTTGAAACTGATTCCACATAGGAAGTTCTCGTTTGCCAAGATGTGGTTAATGGCAGCACAGCTTGAGATACGACGGAAAGACCTTAAATCTATGCGGCAAATCTTGGGATCTGCTATTGGCATGGCACCAAAGGATAAAGTATGTAATACCCTCATCAATGTCAAGAATTTGGTGCCAGATGAGTTTTAGCACTTGATTCTCTGCCTAGTCTATTGGTCTGAGATCAAGAAGAAATTGACATTTCTTCTCCCTGTAACATTGTGAGGTCAACTTAAGCCTGATTGTGGTGGGGGTTTGATTTGCAGATTTTCAAAACATATATTGAGATAGAGTTGCAGCTTGGTAATATAGATCGATGTCGAAGATTGTATGAAAAGTATCTGGAGTGGGCACCAGCCAACTGCTATGCCTGGAGCAAATTTGCAGAGCTGGAGAGGTCTTTAGGAGAAACTGAGAGGGGCCGGGCTATTTTTGAACTTGCCATTGCACAACCTGTTCTTGATATGCCTGAATTGCTTTGGAAGGTGGGGTTACATTCTTTTTTATCAAGGGTCTGTGATGTTTATCAAATGGGTGAGCATGCTTTTGTGCTTATCAAGACTGTATGTATGCTTTTTCCTCCCACAATGGTTAAGATGTTCTCTGTTGACATGGAGTATTCTCCCATGTGTATAGGCATACATTGAGTTTGAGATTTCCGAAGGGGAGCATGAGCGGACAAGGCAACTGTATGAGAGGCTGTTGGACCGTACAAAACACTTGAAAGTCTGGGTTAGCTTTGCCAAGTTTGAGGCAACAATGGCATCAGAGGAAGAATCTAGGGCACAAGAAGAAGGCAGGGAGCCTGATCCGGACAGGTTACTGGCAGAAATGAAGGAACGAGTGAATAAATCCAGAGGTGAGTCTTCTGCATTGAGGTCAATTTAGTGTGTTTTCTTGTACAATTTCTGGACATTAGAGGTCAAATGGTTGGCTAAAATGCACACTGATTTTGTCCATCCGGTGGTCCAGCAATTTTTGAGAGAGCTTTTGAAAGCTTGCAAACAACAGCACCTGACCAGAAAGAGGAGAGAGCTATGTTGCTTGAGGAATGGCGGGATACAGAGCACAGCTTTGCAGACCTTGGTGATGTGGCAACTGTACAAAGGAAGATGCCACGGAGAGTGAAGAGAAAGCGGCCCATCTCTGCAGAAGATGGGACACCTGCAGGGTATGGAGTTTCATTCTCATCTAATGAACTTCCTCTCTTGACTATTTTTTTGCTCACATAACTGCAGTTCATTGCTTGAGCATCCACAGGGAAGAGAAAGAGGAAGAGCTTGCTGATAATTTTTTGATGTTGGACTGCACCCTGAATGATCTGTGCAGGTTTGAGGAGTACACGGACTACATCTTTCCGGAGGAGTCAGGCATGGCTCCCAACCTTAAGATTTTGGAAGCAGCTTATAAATGGAAGAAGCAAAAAGTGGGCTTTGATGAGGATGATTAATAGTCCAAAAGTGGGAAATTATGCATCTCCGCATTCTTGTACATAGTGAGTTTGGAAAACTACAGCTAATGTTTCTGGTTGGGTATGCATTTGGCAAAGCATACAAGCTGACTCACAGTGCAATTCTCTGCCTTCTGCGGTGTTATTTTTCTGCATTTGGTTCTGATGCATTGCAGGGATCTTAGTCCCATTTGTAAGAGTCTTAGGATGTAACTAGCAAAGATGCAAACCTGAAAAGCACAGATTAGATTGTTTGTATTCAGATTGGGTTGCAATTCCCAAACAACATGACTAAAAGTAGCACACTAAACCAGGAATGCAATCAGTACAATTACAACACGAGGAATTACTGATGTACAAGTATGCTCAAGTCTTGCAGTAGCATTTTTGATACTTGCTAAAAGCCAATTTCCAGTCTTTGTAACATGAAATTTTTACACAGCTTTCAATAGTTCGACTTTTATTGAGATTATCTTTGCTTGTGTTGAGAAGGAAATGATGTTTACATTGAGAAGATGCTACTACTTTAGATGCTTTTTGGCTTGAACAAAAAAAGATGAGATTTTATTATGTGGAATAAATTCTGACCATTTAGATGTAATGTAAACAAAGCTGGTTTTCAAGATCCCACCCATCGGTTGGATCTGCCTTAAAAGGAGAGACTATGGAACAATTTAGTTTTCACCACATTTTGAGGGATGTTCACCAGGGGTTTCTATGAGCTGTGAATTCATCTCTTGGGAACTTCATGCAACACTTCTTATTTTAACTGGTTTTTTTTTCTTTTTTTTTCTTTTTTCCCCAATTTTGTGTCATCAAAAAATTGGCAAGATTTGGCCAATAATATATGAATTTACTTTATGAAACCAAAGTTTTGTATAAAAAAGAAACACTTGGTTGAACTTGCTATACCACCAGCAGTAGTAAAAGCATGGCCTTTGTAGTATATTTTGGATGAAATATTATAGTAAAATTGATTTGGGCTGAGAAATATGCTCATGGAAGCTGTCAGAACATCTCCAATGGTGCTCAGTATGCGATCCTGTAGGATAAAATTGGATGATGCAAAGTCAAAATATGCCAAGTTGGCTCAGTAAAACTGGTTTGGGATCAGCATCACTGCACAGTGTGCGGTGGTTGGTACAAGGTGCATGCAGAGAAGAGTGTAATAAATATGATCTGACTGCTACTGAGTGTTTCTGATTGGCCCATCGTAATAATTGGTTCAGGAGTGGTTCGCTATTAGTAGTCCCCCATCTATTTGCTGTCCCAGCTTCAGTTTTATGGGTGGGGATGCAAAAAAAGTAAATAACTAAACTTGGATGTGAAACATATTTTTGCAACTGTGTGCAGCTGGAGATGCTAAAACACTACACAATAATATCAATATATTGTTCAAGCTAAGCCTACTTTAAGCTTTGGGACATCAAAACTTGGTATGGTTTTATCATGACAATTTGTGACATGTTTTTCAGAGCAAATGCTGAGAAGATATAAAATGTTGTGGCAGATGTTTTCATTTTGGGTGGGTATATTCATTTTAATATATTAGCTAAAGGTAAAGTTCAAAATTTTAATAAAAAAATCAGCTGGCTAAATGTAAATAAGCTTTGAGAATTTCCAAACTGTGTAAGGGTAGAAAGGCTTTGCAAAATAATCAGTTCAGATAAAGATCAATGATGAACATTTATGCTCTTTAGAGCATCTCCAGCGGTGCTCAGTTATAACCCTTTGAAAATATTTTTCACATCCAAGTTTAGTTATGTACTCTTTTGCAACACCACCCATAAAACTGAAACTGGGACAGCAAATGAGTGGGGGACTACTAATAGCAAACCACCTGGACCAATCATTATGATCGGCCGATCAGAAACACTGAGTAACAGTTAGATCATATTTGTTACACTCTTTTCTGCAGGTGCAGAGCGCTATTGCACCATTTACCAGCCACGGCAACATGCACAATTATACGGAGCCAAAACCATTTTCCTGAGCCAAAAAAAACAGCATAAGCTGGATTTAAGGGTAAATATTTCATCATTTATTCAAGCACATACCATGTGAGTATAATAAGTGGATAACTATAGGATAATTTTTTTAAAAATAAAGAAATAGAATTACTTGTGCAATTGGCATTGCAAACATTAAAAACATATGCTTGAAGCATTTTTTTAATAATTGAAACCAGTAATAAAACCTAAAAGGCTCCAAGAGCATATGGTAAGAGTTTTTTCCAAGGTAATATTAAACTAAAGAAAATAAAATACGACATCAAAAAATATTTTTTATATTCAATAATTAGTCACCATAATTTGAACAAATCCATCATAACCACATGAATTGCAAAACATGAAAAATGCATTTATGTGCTATATAGGTAATGGTTTTGGCATATATATATATATATGCACCTTGTCTTTGGCCTTTTCAAAACAATTACCCTCCCCCAGGCATTTCAGACTTACACTCCCCAAGGTAACCGGGTGTTTTCTGAATAACCGGAAAATTCACTGGAATGTTTAGTTATATGGCAATAGGGCCTGCTAATACGGAGCAAAATTATAGTCGATTATACGCTGGAATCGACATGATCAACATTAGGGTGTCGTTTCTAGCTTATAATCGACCTGATCAGAGTTAGGGTTTTGGTTCTCGACGTTTGTTTGTCTGTGGAGGGAGGAGGTTCTTCACTCGGAGCTGAAGAGCTTTACGTTGTGCTCGGAAAGATTTGCAGAGATGGAAGGGAGGAGTGAGGAGCTCGGCGATTTGAAGAATGGCAGGGATTTTTTATGGATCGGTGTAAATTGAAGCCGGGAGAGAAGTAGGTGTGCAGATCGAGAGAGAGAGAGAGAGAGAGAGAGATACACAACA
>Ga0116227_10002663_pt1 | contig 40289 bp, 22 predicted proteins | sample S1TSphgellanicum_FD_89693 | JGI IMG/M metagenome (GOLD analysis project Ga0116227, IMG submission 89693) | Host-associated microbial communities from peat moss isolated from Minnesota, USA - S1T2_Fb - Sphagnum magellanicum MG | ecosystem: Host-associated > Plants > Peat moss > Unclassified...
GCGAATAAAAAATAAAATATTAAAAAAAATTCCAAAAAAAAATGTTTTATTTTTTTTACTTCAAAAACAAATTTTTTTGAGGAATTTTTTTTTTTTTTTTTTTTTTTTTTTGAAAATTTCAGCATGACTAAAAATTATATATATATTTTTGTAAAACTTACTACTATTCAAACTAGGGAAATCAGTTGCAGGTTTGAGAAGACGAGAATTGGTCATATTTATTAGAAATCCTCTCCTCTGCCCATAATGTTCAAATGACACAATTTCTGTTACTTATGGAAAATTGACTCCCATGAAATGCACCCAAAAACCACCATCATTATTATAACATGACTTTTTCTTCGGATTTTGAAACTTATTGTTATTAATTATTACCCTTTGGTCATGGATTCTTTAGCTCTAAAAAGATTCCATGCTTTTGTAGGGGAAAAAGGGGATATCTTCTTTTGGTAGTATAACACAAAAAGGTGAGACAAAATGTGAGGAAAGAAATAACACTCCACGACTCACATAACATTTCTTCAATAGGAATACCAAGGTCAAATTAAAGACACAACGATTACATGATTAATAGAGCTTTCACATCATTACAATATTTATTGGTAAAATTTATCAAAGACTCCTCCTCAAAAACCTCTTCTATATTTTTCATAATTGGCTTTTAGGTATTGGAAATTTTTCATCAAAAATTAAAATAAAAGATTTGAAAACAAAGTGATTTTGGCATGTTTTTTAGCGATTTTTATAATTGAAGGGTTTTCAAAAAAATAAGTTGTAACTTATAAAAAAACTTTTCCATAATAAATCACAAAGGTGAAAGCATAATTAAGTGGATAGTTTGGATTGTCACGATTATAATTTATTTAGATTGCAAATGAATTTAAAATGTAAAGTCATATTCAACATTATTATTGTCTTTTTTTAAATTATCCATGTTATAATAGACTTTAGTGAGCATCATGTTAAAAATTATTGATGAGTTCTAAGAAAAGAATGGACTCATAAGGGATATTTGTAATAATGAAATTATGTTTGTTATGCAAAGTGAGAAATGTGGACCTAAGAAGTATGTCATAATAATGTCAATTAAAAAAAGGATATCATCAAATGAAAATTTTAAGAATAAAACACATTAAAATTTTCCTAATATAAGAACTATTCATTTCCTTTAAATTTTTAAATGTCATAATTCTAATCATTTTTTACCATTTTTTCCTTGCATGTTGAAATCTTCAAACTTTCACATACCAATCACATGTTTAGGGATATTTACATGGTGGTCTACCAATATTTATGACCAAAAGCATAGAGGATAATTATAGGATTTATAATTTGATAATTATTATAATTGTATGATCTTTAACTAACATATGCTTTAAACTTTTCAAAATGTAAAAAATGAATCACCTAATTATGCTTTCACCCATAACTCTTAACTTACAATTCCCCATGAAAGTACAAACTCGTTTTAAATATCTGTGTTTCGAAACATTTTCAATAGTATATTGGGGGCTTAATTTGAATCATGTTTATTACTTGCACTTTTGTCCCAAAGATTTGTGACTCCCATAGGACCCAAGAATGTTTGGGTCTTGTTTCTTTGCATTTTCCTAAACTTGCAAAAGTGTGGTTGAGTCCCAAGACATTTTCTTCACTCATTCCTAATTTCATGCCTTATGTCACAAGCCCAAATCTCAAGTCACAACATATTTAACCATGTATGCCATTACATCTCCTCCTAGATCAATTCCAAATTTTATCCCCAAAATCACCATATTTAAGAAATCAATTAATATTTGGTTTTTAGTTTGTCATGATTCACACAATCCTGTCATTGCATTCAATCTAGGTTCATGAATTTACAAGTTCCAGAATCATTGAAAACCTTTTAAATGATATATGGCCCAAACTACTTAAATAAGAGGTTTTTTGTGCTTGATGATGATAAGCATTATAAATTGTGATAGGATCATTAACCTTGAATCCTTGTTTCTTCATGTTCTTATCAAACATTTACTTATGATAAACTTGGGCAATTTCAACGGCTTAGTAAGCTCATTGTTGCATCTCATCCATTTCATTTACTCCTTGCTTCTACTTAATTGGCAACACAACTTCAATGCCATATATCAATTTGAAAGGTGAAAATCATGTTGGGGACTTGGTGGAACTATATACCCACATTAGATGATGGATCTTACAATCCCACCCACACATTAACTCAAACATCTTTTCACAACCTTGAACATAAAGTCTTATTCATATGCTTTATCAACGCATTTGCACTATGCATATAAGGTGTGGTGATTGAGTGTTTGATAGCCAAATATCCAACAAATGTCACTCATGACTTGAAACTCACAATTAGAAACCATTTCAAAAGCAATTCCAAATCTTATGATGATTCTTTCATAGATGAATCAAACAACACATTCCTTAATGGAAGTTTTCAAAGCTCAAACTTTAGCAAATTTGGTTAAGTACTCCATAGCAAAAATAACAAGGCATGTGTCATACAATGGCTTTGTCATGAAAACTTTATTTACTCTTAGCACATATGTAATGAAAGGCACATAAACCAAGAACCATTTTTTTCTTTATGTTGATGGACAAAAATGAAATGTTTTTATTTTATTTTTGGATCTATTAAAGGCATGGTCAACTAAGGAAAATACAACCTACAAAGTAGGGCCAAAGTCCTTTGAAATTAATGTATTCTATAATGAATATCAACACAATAAAATGGCAATCTCTTCGAATAATTGACAAACACACCACAAGATTTATACCCCACTTTTGAAAAGCCTTATTGGCAAAATGGGATGCAAGGTGTGCTTAAACTAACTTATTGGCATAAGCCTAACAAACTTCACAATTTTTGCACAAATTATAAATGTCCTTATGAAATCTAGGCCAATAATAACCTTACATCCAAAAAAATTTAATGGAATTTTTCCTAGAAAAATGTTTAATGCAACTTAAACCATTATGGAACTCAATGCACACTCTTTTTTTGCAATGGCTCTATGAAAAAATTATTCTAACCTTCAAAATATAAAAGTTCCCCCATGATGGTGTAAAATCTACTTTTAAACTATTTTGTCTATGTACTAATGTTGGGCAAGTCAAAAATTGTTGATTGCAATGCATTTAATAAACATGGAACCATAATTATATTTGAATTTTAGAACTAAATTTAGATCCAAATTCTTTTTAGAGAATTAAACCTTGAGTTGGGGTCCTAGTTTTATGTGGAACTAGAACCAAAACCAAAACCAAAACACATGTCTTTGACAAAAAGTGACTAGAACCAAGGTTAATTAGTAGTTAACCATTAGTTTTAGTATGGTTTAATAAGCAACAAAAAACATTTAAACCCAAATTGGAATTAGAATTTTTTTCAAAACCCATACCTAGAACCAAATTCCCAATTCCATCGATGTGTGGAGCTAGAACCAAAACCCAAAACAACTATAATTTATGTTTAGAACCAAAGGTTATCATAAAAGTAAAGAACCTCCTAACAATAATACGTATTGCCATAGTAACACCTTTTGGACATGTCATCCCATCCAAGTAGTTGATAACAGCGTAAAAATTTAGCTCGTCTTAAAACTTGTTTATTGCCATCAGAACTAAATCTTAAAAATCATCTTTTGCAACTTTTTCGTCCTCTTCCCATTTCCATAAGAGTTTGTGAAAGAAAATCATCAATTGCATTTTTTTTTTTTAAAACAACAAATAATCTCCAAATCAAATTCTTTACAATTTCAACACCCAACTAACAACCCTACCCATATAGTATATGATTTTTTTATATCGATTGTAATTTAGCTCCATGTTTTTTAGATACTAAGTTATTATCACATTAACTTTTTTTCTTATCATCAATTAAGCTATCATATTGACTCTTGAAAGGTTGGTATCTCTTTTTAAATGCTTGAACTTGCCAAAACAAGCAAAGTCCCTACTATTTAACATAACAAATTTTTTGAAAGTTCACAATTGCATGTTCCCTACCCAAATTTGTATGTTATACTCATAATACTTTAACAATATTGTTTAACTTCTTCTTTTTAATGGCTTCATCAAGCATTCATAACTAACAAACTTACATTTTGCACAAGCAACTTTTGCCCTTCCTAATGGCTGAAATCAAATAACCATTTGGTGCAATTGTTTCAAATTTTTCCTATATAAGGAGTGTCAATGCCAAGTTTAAACCTCTTGAAACACATATACAAATTGAAAAACATAGTATACCAAGGAAAGGGGGAAATCATATCTGCCACTTTCATCATATACATGACATCGCATGTGCTTGCTTTGTTGCAATGTGTTCAAGTAACAAGGTTGGAACATAGCAATAGTCCTCCATAAGTGTAAAATGAATGTGTATCTACTACACCTATGAAATTTGTATAAAAATGTAGGATGACGTGGTGTTGGGTTTGTAAATATGCATCTCTTTCAGTATATTCTCAATGAAGCCCAACTTGTTGCAATTTTGAAAGTTCTTATTGTAGTAAATAAGAACTTTCAAAATTGAAGTCACAAACACAAGCCTTATTGTTTAAATGTGGCATTGTACAAACCACATGTTCCTTATCTAGTACTTTTAGATTATAAATAACAATCTAGATGTAATTGCTACCAATTTTCCTTTGTCATTTTGGCCTTCTCAATTATGTATTTCCCTTGTTTATTTTCTTCACGATTGTTTCTTCTTGCTAAATTGTTGCCAAAAGAATAGAATAAAAAATTAGTCCTTTAGGACCTACTTTAATCATGCCAATAATAAATTAAAGTGGCATCTCATGGCAGGAAGTCTTTCATTATAGAGCAAAAAACACAAACCAATACATACAAAACAAAAGTAGACATGATTCGTTTGTCCTTGTCACATGGACTTGGGTTGATGTTTTTATTTTCTAAAAAAACACACAAAATATACATCACTCAAAATCAAAGACACAAAAAATATATCCTTCAAACATTCTTGACATCCAAAAAATTATATAGTCAATCACATGGTGTTTGATAGACCCACATATTTCCATCCCAATAGTTACTAACAATAGTTGTAGTAAATGTTGACTACAATGTGAAGTCTAGTTATGACCATGCAATTTTCCTTATGCCTCAAGCACATATTTATCGTATACCCCAATGCCCAACTCCCACAACCTAATAATCAACAATCCTACCATCTCCATTCTTGCACACAAAACCTTCAACCTTTTATTCTTTATGCCTTGTAGATAAGACAAATGAAAGAGGTTATAAAAGATGTAACAAGAAGAAATGCTGCAAATTAAATAAACACATGTAATTTTTTAAAAATGATTTCTCATCTCATCTATCATGTGGAAAAACTCCCACAAATTGTAGGTGCTAAATATAATGAATTACACAATTCCAATGACAAAGGATAATAGTTATTGATGTGAACAAGCATATATCTCATGGTGTTCTTTCACTCTCGAAATAAACTACTTCTCGCATCCAAGAAAGATTATGGTTCATGAAATTTTCTTCTCAAATAAATGCATTTGTTGTGAATGCACTTTCTTTCTTATCAACCCAAATGCAAGTACAATTTAAAGACTAGAGGATTGGGCACTATCACATTGTTGAAGAAGTACGCTTAACCATTTAACCCATTAAACAACTTAGAAAATATGTTGTCATGATTCATTGCATGTGCCTTGCATGAGTTGCAATTTTAAATTTGTGGGTTTGTTCAATACTCTTGGTATACTAACCCCATATTCCTTCAAGCCCCCCAACCCTTAACAAAACACACACACACACACAGTCGCAACCCTAGTTTTGGGCTCGCTACCAAGGTAAAAAGGTTCCAAGGTTGCGGGAGTCAAGGTAAGAGGAAGCCCGAAAGTCAAGGCAAAAAGAAGCCCAAGAGTCACATCACATATTCCCGAGAGTGTAAGAAAGTGTGAAGGAGTATGAGGGAGTGAACCCTCACACTCTCAAAGCAACTCCCACTTTGGGAGATGGAGTCCCGGTGGACTCCCAAAAGTTCAGAGAACCATTTCAAGGGTCAAGATTCAATGGCTTGTGGCGTTCTTTATATCATTGGAAAACTTTTGGAACGTAGACATCTAAAATGGGCTCGCATTGTTCATTTGGACATTTGAAACATAAGTTATGGCCAAAAGAAGGGCCGGGAGTCAAACTGCCAGTTTGACTCCTGACCACAAAACGTAGGGAATCGACCCGATTTACTTAGCTGCAGGGGGTGTGCCACATATCGTTGGAAAGCTTTCAATAAGAGCTACAACTTTTCTGTAGATTGCATCTTAATCCGAGGTCTGCTCACAAAGTTATGGGGCTCCAAAGTTGCGAGAGTCCCATTTGGCGCGATTTCGGTACTCCCACTCATGAGTCTCGGGAGAGAAAAACCATTTGGATGTATGCTCCATGGCCAGCCATAGAATATATTAAAAGGGGGAAGGTGGTGGCTTCCCCCAAGTTTGGGTTGTGGTGAGTCTAGTGTGTCCGCGTTGCCCGTGGCTCGTCCTAGCACCAAAGGTGCTCCAACTATGCACTAACCACTTTGGATGGGTTGCGTGCAGGCCCGTGTGAGTGAGTGAAGCTTGTCAACTCTTCCTAGTCTCATCCCGGAGTTCCAACACGCCCCTCTACCCCTCAAAGTGTTGTGAGTTAGGGAGCGTGCCCCGACTCCTCCCTCTTCCATTGTCTTCTACTTGGGCTCACATTTGAGTCCTTCAAGGAGTTGGGAGTGCGTCACACACACAAACCTTATTCATCAACAAGAATAAAAGACGAAACATCATGGGTCTACAATCCAAGAAAAATGAAAAAGCAAAGTTCACAAACCCAAAAAAATAGTCTAAACATAAACTAAAACACAAATCATCCTTTCTAATAAAACAAACAAACCGTGCTATCCATAAATGCCACCTCTAGAAGCTAAACCTTAACACTAAACCAAGAGATAGTTACTAGGTGGAAAACAAACCTCTTTATTTATGAAGTTGAAAGAAAGGGAAAGACAAAATCAAAAAGAAAAAGGAATTCAAAAATGTTTTAAATCTCTTAATAATGCTACATATATATTGAAAATACTTATGCAGACCAATATAAACTATTTGTCTATTTTTCACTTTGTCCAATTATAGAAATAATACCAACAAAAACACTAAAGTAATGAGAAAAATTGTACAAGTTCATTGCACAGTTTCTTTCACATGTTCTCCTCGTCCCTTACAAGTAATTACTTCCTTGCCTATTGATTAAGTGAAAGAAAGTGCATGTAGATGGTTAATACTTAAATAAAATGGTGCGTAAGGTTGTTAGTAGGTAGGTAGAAGAAGCAACAACTCAACTAACTACAGTAGGTGATTAAATACCTACTAAGTAGGCTTCAAAATAGGTGTTTACATACTTTCTAAATAGGTTTTTAATAGTTACCTACTAAGCACTAGATGCATATGAATGATTAGTATTTAAGTAAAAAGGTGTGTGGTTTAAGAAAAACATTTATCTTTAGATCCTTATAAAATTTAAATTGTTATCATGAAGTTGATAGGTTAAGAGGAGGCATTGAAAATTCATATGCATAAATTGGATATCTCATCTAACCTGTTTTTTAATAATAATTTTTGTCCTAGAGCATCATTTTCACTTCTTTTAGTCATCATTTTCACTATCGTGTTTACTTTTTGTTTTTGTTCGATCTGCTTGTTTTTTTGTTGTCTTTTTTTTCAAGTTGGTGATATCGTTTACAACATCATTCTACTTTAAGTTTTTGATTTTGTGTTTTGTGAATTTGTTTTGCAAGTTAACAATGTCATCTAAAACAATGCTCCAAATTAAATTTTATTTTTGTGTTATGTGATTTTTTTTCTTTTTGTTTCTTTTTTTTCTTTTGCAAGTTGACAATGTTTTTATAACTTTCCTTAGTTGTGTTGTTAAACTATATTTTTTGTAAGTGTTACATTTACATTTATATGTTGTTCCAATGTTTGCACTAACATTAGGCCTTGGTACCTTCAAGCTTGAACCATTATTGCATCCTTGTTCAAAACTACATCTCTTGTTTTTGCGACATTGGCAAGTTTGGTCCAATGTTTGCATTTTCAAATAATGGCTTGTTCTCATTTTTATTTTATTTTCATTGTTTGTGTTCTGCATCAATAGCCTCGTAACTACGATCAATTGTCATTATGCACATTCGTGCTAATAACTTCATCAATTTGTGAAATTATGTTGTGTTTAATTTTTTTCAATTGTGTTAAAAACATCATTGTAGACTTGTTATGTTATTTTTATTACAATTTTTTTTTTATGTTGAAAACTTTGTTCACTTTCTAACATTTTTGTGTTTGTTGAACTTTGTCTTATTTGATCATTATGACATTGTCTTCTAACTTTTAGGGGCTTGAGTTGCTTTGTTATAGGAAAAGAAATTTTTAATAAAACAAAAATTGGTTGTAAAAGAAAACTTTTAAAAAGTTTTTAAAAAGGTACTTTACAAAACCTAGAAGTGCCAATGGCTAGCTAGAGGGATCTTTCACAATTCGAAAGGTATAAAAAAATGTTATGTCCCAAAACCAACCAAAATTTACATTATCAAAATCTCATTGGTTTTTTATAGGTTGATGTAAAGGTTGAAAGCACACTATGTGAGGGCCAACTTGGGTAATTTCATGACATGTGCATAAAGTATACACTTGCAAAGTGTGTTACATTTAATTTTGATTTCACTTTTGGTGTTTAGGCTTGATATTTTGAAATTCACAAATTTGATACTATCTAATATTATTTGAATAAATTAATTAATTAATTTAATTAAATTAATTCAAGGTATAATGGATATATTTATCATATATGTGATATAATGGAGCTCATTTATTTTTTTGGATTGCACTAGGTTTTGGTTTGAATTAATCAACCAAAAAACATTTAAAATGAAAATTTTAAAAATGACCCATCTCCCTTTAACCAAAATATCTACCTTTATCTAATAATGTTGATGTTGAAAATTTTTTAAACCCTTTTAAAAAATTGGAATTGATGATGGGGCAATTCATTAAGGATATGAATTAATTGAATGTGAATTTGGTTCAAGCAAGGGAGCTCCTTGTTTTTTCAAGTTGTTGTAAACACAACAACTAATTTTTCATTTATCACTTGTCACATTTATAACAAACAAGAACATTACGTAAGAGATTGTGTGGAAAGATGTTCAACATATTGAAAGAACCTTTCCCCCAAAAGGGAGGTATCATCTGAACATGAAAAGACAGAAACATAAAAGAAATTTATGGAACCAAAATTTCATAAAACATGTGCTTTAAAATCATGCTTCATGGGGATTATTCCTCAAAACCACATAAATTCATTCTTTAAAAATTTCCATATTAAAAAGGACACATAAGTTTATTATCGCATATGTTCAACACAAAAAGCTTATCCAAAGGCTTAACACAAAATAATAACATGAAATCATGAAAAGGAAAAAATGAATTCAAAGCTCCACACATAACCTTTTATATACTTGAAAGTCAATAATATTATCCCATATACAATGAATCATTAAGCTATATGGAATTTTTTTATTAAGGATTTAGTCAAGTTCACATAATTCACTTTCAATTATGTTGATTGAATCAAAATAGTTAATTGAATTATTCATGAATCTAAACCTTTGTCTATAGTCAAGATTTTCGATGTATAATTATATTCCATACTTACCCATCCTTCTACCATATTATAATTTTATAACTTTGACCTTAATAACCCATCTTCATGTAATTACATTTACATATTTTGAACAAAAATGTGACAACATAAAATTAGTGAAGTTGGTGTTAAAAAAAATTTAATTTTATGTATATTATTGATAGTGGTACATAGGTACCGGTGAATTTATTTTGAAAAATTAAATTTTACATTACCTATCACAAAACAAAAAAAGTCTAAACAATTGTGAAGGTTGAAAATATTTAATATATCACTTTCGTAAGCAATTGTTTTGACAGTACTGTCATATGACACATTCAAGCATGTACAACATAAAATGTCATTCAATGCGAATTCATAAATTTTTTGCAAATTTCAAAATGTTGTCACAAAAAGGATAGGTCATGTAAGTAATTGAAATAGATGATAAATGTAATTGGATAAAATTATATGCATATAATTTTGAACAACATTGAAACATTTGGTGACTATTGCATTAATGCCTCACTTAACAATGAGAGGCAAATCTTGTCATCATGAAAAAAGTGAGAAACTTACATAATGATACAATTGAATTTGAAATTACAATTATTAGTTTACATATTATATAGGAAAAACATTAACATTTTATTTACAATTGACAAAAATAGTTTTCATTCAAATAAAAGACCAGTGCATTTCACAAACGGACCCAAAATGTATGCAAAATGTTAGAATTTTGAAAGACATCATGTAAATGTAGAGGACTTCAAGGTGAATCTTTTGATGAGAAAATAATGGGATTTGGATGAGAAATGAAAAAACACCACTATTGAAACTTAAGTTTTTTTTAGTTTTGGACAACCTTTGTGAAATTATAAGTGGGGAAGGGGGGCATACCAAAGTTCACATAATTTCACATATAAAAGGACAATACCACTCATTTTTCCATTGCAAATTGTCAATGTTTCAACGAAAATGTTAAACACCAATTTAGCAAGCATTGTCCAATGCAAAAAGTGGTCAATAATGTTTAGAACTTGATTTTTCTTACATGGTTTCATTATTTTGACCCTACAAAACATGTTAAATATTTTTAAATGGTTATTCTTTTATTCTTCAAAATTATGTTGTTGGTTGGCATATCTTCTTTCATGGGAATTTTGCTAAGATCGAATTTGATTCAAGAATGCAAAATATACTAAATGATGTTCTTTTTGAAAAAAACATGTAGAACATGAATAACCACACTATGTAATTCAAATAGAACCATGCAAAATATAAAAAACCAAACTTGAAAGGGTGTTGGGTAATTCATTATGAAATATTTAACATCTCACATGTTTCAATATTTCACAAATTTGAAAATGGTTCAAAATTTTGTCTTGTTGCCAAATTGATGATCACTTTCCAAAGCAAAATCATTTGATTTTCAAAAGTCAAATCACTTTCCAAAACTATATTCATAATGTTATATAAGTTGAAAATGAGTTTGTCACTATTTTAATCATGTTTGTGTGAAATGTAATTTGTGTGGAAGTATATGTAACCCTTCATTTGTGAATTTTTTTGTTAATTAATTTTTGTCACAATGTTTACATATCATTATCTCATAGTATTAAATGTACATCAACTACATCAAAATAACAAAAATCATTTGTGCCATTGTCATAGGCATAATAATTACGAAAATAAATGATGAAAAGATAGGTTTAAATTGAAATCCAAACACAAAACATAACAACCAAGATAAAACTATAAAACTCGATTAAAAATAAGAATATAAAATGTGCAAGCAAAAGCGTAAACAAATATTTATTGTGATAAACATGAAAACATAAATTAAAAAAAACAAAACAAAATTATGGAACAAAATCGAACCTCAAATTAGTGTTGAACAAATTAAAAATAATGAAAAGTTTTATTTTTAATTATACCCCTTTGGGGACCTAGCTCAACAAAGCTTCCATGGAGGTTTCCATGTGTTCATTGACCATGAAAGTTTTTTAAAAGGCTTCAAATGAACTATGAATTAACTAAGATTTAATTAAGAATTAATCAAGAATTAATTGTGAGACAATTAAAAGAATTAATTAAAAGTGCACCAAAATAACTAAAAATGAACTAAGAGTTATTAGAAATGAACTAAAAATGAACTATGAGTTATAGATGAACATCCATATGAATGAACTTCAAAAATGGTGTTTGTGATAGCCATATATGAAATTGATAATTTAGTCATGACTTTAGGTGTAGGGTGAAAGCATAATTAGGTGGACTATTTGGATTGTCATAGTTGTAATTTTTTTGAATTAGAGATGAACTTAAAATGTAAAATCACATCAAACATTAAAATTTTCAATTTTTTCATTATCCATATTATAGTACACTTTAGTGAGAATTATGGATGAGTTTTAAGAAAAAAATTGGATTCATTGTGGACTTTTGAAATGATGACACTATGTTTGTCACATATAGAAAATGAAAAATGTGGATTCAAAAAATATGTCATACTAATATCAAAATTAAAATTAAAAAATAGGCCACCCTAAAATAAATAACTTAATTGTAAAATGCATTGAATTTTTTCCATTATAATTTTTTCATATATTTAAAATTTTAACTTGTCATAATTTTCATCATTTTTTACAATTGATATTCCATTTCATTTTGAAAATTTTAAACTTTTCTCTAATTTTTTTCACCAATCACATGTTTAGGGATATTATGGAGTGGTTTATTAATATTTGTGACCAAAGCCATAGGGGATAATTATAGGATTTATAGTTTGATAATTATTTTAAATGCAAGAATTGTAACTAATGTAAGATGTGGACTCTTCAAATGTTAAACATGAACCACCTAACCATGCTTTTACCCTATAAGAAAAACAATGTTTCTATTTTGATATGTAAGGCTTTGAAAGTTGGGTCCAAACAAGTTTTAATGAGCCAATGTGTTTCCTTGGGATTAATGATTATTTCCTTTAGAGGTTTCTTTGTCAAAAATCACCTTTTCCATAAAAATGAATTTTTTACAATTTTTTATTTAGCATATTTACTATTGCCCCAATATGTCACATGTTTTGTGTTAATCATTTTAATATAGATTTTAATTTCTTTAAACTCATTTCAACACAACTATATAAGGTTCTAAAAACCATTTTCATCTTCTTTTTTGTGGTATGGGCATTACACCAATAGGCAACATCAATGACTTGGACATACTTATAGTTATGACTAAATTTTAATCATGTCCTTAGTCATGTAACATGACTTAATCATGTTTATGATTACATGATTAAAACACGTCATCAGGTTCACAATTACATGACTAAAACATGTGATTGATTTCAAAACCATCTTTGACCAAATAACAAAAATGTATTGAACACATTAAAAAACTATAAACATATATATGTGAGAAAAAATTGTAAATTAGGTGCCTGCACTTATGAACAATATGTTCATAATTATCATTGGGTTTTTTAAAAAATTATATATAATTTAAACATTTGTTAAAGTTTGATGTAATGAATTTTGAATATTACCATCAATTCAATGGTTAACCTTTTACCTATTGGGAACACGATTTTCACTCAATCATCCATACATTACTATGTTATGACTAATGCAAACCAATTTAAAATTTATGTTCCCTCTCACGTTTGTTGTATTTCCATCATCTTTAGTACTTGGATTTTTCATTTTTATTCTTTTCAACCTACAATATTCCCTTCAAAAAAAAATGTCATATTATGTGTAAAATGTTGAAGATTTGAAAAACTTAATTGTTTCTATCTATGAGCCATTCCACCCTAAGGATTTTTCCTAGTAAAATTTTGTCATTTCATTTATCAATTTTATTGTTTTTCCTTTTTGAAAATTGTATACTATTGTGACAAAACCAAAAATGTAACAAACAAAGGGTTTAAACCAATGTTGGGTGCATATCCAAATTTTTCGAATATTTGCCTTAGATATCAACCTAGATATCAAAAATGATATCCAACAAATATCACTAGGAATGATATATAGAGTGATAGATATTACCCATCGTGATATCCAACACCTTGATATGCAAAAACTATACTAGATATCAAAGATGTTGATATCCAACCCAAATATCAAATTAAAGGTTGAATATCAAAGTTAGTAGTTAATAAGTAGGTTAGGTTTGCAATTAAATTAAATTTGTAAGCTCACACCTAGCCATGATTTTTTTCATTTTCCTAATGCAACTACGGTGACAAAAATTGTTAGACAATTTCAAACTATTTTAGGGACACATTTTCAAATGTCTCTTCAAAATCGATGTCAATAGTAGTTATTACTTTGGTTATATATATATATATATATATAATTTATGAATTTTTTTGGAAATTAGTTTTAGAAAAATATATATATTTGCAAAATAAATATTCCTTTTTTAAAAAAGGATGTTACCTTTGGGAGATTTTTCATACCAAAAAAAGATTAACACCTAGCATAATTGGCACGCGAATTTTTGAATTTTTTATATTCAGATTTTTTAATATTCGAATAATAAAATAAATAACGGATATTCTAGAACATTAATATCCGGGTTGGATTGAAAAATGTGAAAATTTGATATCTAGCCAAGAAATCTAAATTTTTTTAAAAAATTCAAAATGTAATATCCTTATCCGACATATAAACAAAAAATGGAAATCCTTATTTGATAGATATCTCAAAAAGGTGATATCCGCCCACCACTAATTTAAACCTATGAAAGTCAATTTTTTAATATATATCCCTTATTAGCAAGTAAGCATGTTGTAACAATTAAATTCTTACACAACAGCCCACACATCATACAAAACATTTGAATAAATCCAAAAAATTAAATGTATATGTTAGAATCACACACGCACCTAAAGCTTGATTTTTATGTATGCTTCACCCAATGGGCACTCACCTCAAATACCTAAACATGGTGTTTCACAAGGATCAATCATCAAACCATAATAAAAATCAAGTTTTAAATGCGAGTGTGATTGATTCTATTATGGATCATTTCCATATTTTAAAAAAATATAACAATTTATTATTGCATAGGTTCATTACACAAAGTAAAATCATGAAATCACAAAAATTATGGAATCCTATTAAAACTACCATTGTTCTTATGAATAAATCAATAAACTATTTGAAGTTTTCTTCCTCAAGATTTAGTTTAAATTACACAATTCATAAAAGAGATGAAAATTCTTCATCTTGTTCATCTTGAGATCAGAGTCATTGTCAATGAATCCTTGTAGCAATAGCAATTTGGTCTTTAAAGACATCAGCTTGTACTTTGTGGCTCCTTTGTGAATATTTTCATGACAAATTTTTACTTGGTGACAACTAAATATGTCATCTAGATAATTGTGTGCACACAATTACGGATTTGATTTCATCTTCTCTCATATTTAATATGATTGCTGTTTGGATATGCAACCTCTTCATTTGTGAGTTCAATTAAATTGGGTATGTTTCATTATAGAGAGAGAGAGAGAGAGAGAGAGAGAGAGAGAGAGAGAGAGAGATGAGATTTGTACAAGTATGAGAGCCATAGCCCTCTATTAAGCATAGTTGTCTCTTCAAAGAAAGGTGTGAACTCTTGATCTAGCACATGTACCTTACATTATAAAGTAGAATATTGGGTGAGCTTTATTAGTGCATAAATTCCCAACACTAATGTTGAAGGCCTAAATCATAAGAAGAAACAAAATATTAACATCAGCTAACAGAGTTTAACAAGATTGATACCTTGAAAGTAATAAGAACAAAGGTTGTCAATGCCCCATAGTCCCTCACCCATCCACCTCCCCTTTCTGTCTGTGGATTTCTTCTTCCCTTGTATCTTTGGTAGTCTTCCTTTCCTTCCTTCATCGATTGGGACCTCCTTTTCAATACATTGGAAATGTCATATTTCAAACACAACCCTCCAGCAAGTCAAGTGTTCTGATCAGGCAAATCTACAGAGACACCAGGAAACAATCAAAAAAGATTAAGAGAAACAAGTGCATACCAACTCATATAAACAAACCAAATGGTTGAGATGACAAAATGAGACAAAAGCTTCACCTTTATTCTGTAGGGCACAGATGTGGGTCAATTGCAAATTAGATTCATACATTGTACACTTGCCTTAGCTTGCCAATCTAACTGTGTAGCAAGGATTTCAGAACCACTTGTAAAATAACCCACAAATTGCCAATTTTGTACCACTTACTCATACAGGGCCTCAAAAGCCTTACATGACACAATTGGACCCTCAAGAAGGTTGTGAGTGGCCCATTCTACATAATAAGTGGCAGCCAGAACTGAAGACAGACAAGTTATTGATTTAAATGCCACAATATTGGATTGCACTTCCATAGTGCATCAAACCCCACACCAGTAATTTGTGTACCTCTTTGTAACATATGTCTTTGGAATTTTTCTACATCTTCAATAGTCTGCTGACATGTACTATCACTGTCAAAATCCATCAAGCTTCTTCTAACTTAAAAAAACATGTAGTTGGTGGAAGTGGAATAAGAGGGGTTTCATTCCAGGTAAGGAATGTAGTACTAAGCTCCCCTGACAGAAAACCATGAGATAGTAAACAGAAAACTTACTTCTTGGCCTTTTCTTGTTGGGACAAAAGAATGGTGGTGTACCAGCCTCTCACCACAAAGAAAGCAACAATTCGGATTAATCCCATGGTCATGACCTCAAGGACTGCACGGGGCCATGAAGGCTGAGGTGACATCCCAGCCCCCACTGTGCTAATTATGAGCCCCTCAAAGTTGCAGTGTACACTGAACTGCCCTGCCTTTATACCACATAGGGCATTTCTTGCTACTGCCAATGCATCCATTGATTTTGACGATCCTGAAATCTTCTTTGTCAGCTCTGGCTTGGTTTTTTCCTCTGCCAACACCCCTCCACTCTTGTCAAAGAAAAGAAACCAATCATCCCTGTGGTTTTACATTTACCTCTCTGGTCCTCAGAAAACATGATCTCACAGTGCTACTTCAGCAAGACAAATTATTTCATCATGATGGAAGCTAAACCTGCAGTTCTCTTTTCATGAAAATAGCAAAAGAAAACTGACCTTCAGCAAAACCTGGAGTATCAGTGTCAGGAGGATATACAAGGGATAAGCGGATGTTGCGGGAAATAAGCTCTTGCTGGAGAACCTCTGCCAAGCCCCGCAGTGCAAACTTACTTGCAGAATATGCTGCATAGCCATATACTCCAACCTGTAGCCAGATGTGAGTGCTACTGAGAATTATATATTATCTTTCTGTCAAGCATACATGAGCCATACAAATTAAAATTGATTCAGGTGGTTCATAAATCTACAACATTGAAAAAAAAAAGTCCTACACCCATGCATGAGCCATCACAGAAATGTTACAAGTAGAGGGTAGTTCTAGAGCAGCAATCCAGGAAAAAACAAATAAAATCATCCTGCAATCTTGAAAATACAGAAGCAGTCTCATTTCAATTCTTAGCCAGAACTGTCCAAACACTAGCACAACCCTGCTGTTCTCACACTCTATACAAGAAAAACATATTATTTTATCCAGAATTCAAAACTTCCAGTCCAACCCAAGACCTACATTGTCCTTCTGAAAGTGTGCAGTGAGCTTTCCCCCATCTTTCTCTCAAGGTGTGCACATTCAGGCACATACCTGACCAGCTTGAGAAGAGAAGATTGCAATGGAGGCAGGAGCTGACTTGCTGGACTTGATGAATGGCAAGGCAGCTTTGATGGCATGTATGTTGCCCTTCAGATTAGTATCCAGCATGTGTTCCATGGTTTCAATGCTTGTGTCCTCGAATGTGCCCGGTACTGCAACTCCATGGCTCAACACTACTGCTGTCACATTCCCAGATTCACTGCAAGCTGCCTCAAAGGCCTTCTTCACACTAGCAAAATCCTTCACATCTGCACTGTAAGCATTCACCTGCATCACAAGACAAGTACCACACCACATTTGGTGATGAATTCCAAGGTTAAATCTATGGTGTAAACATTTGGTGATTGAATTGATTAGTACCACAGTTCCATTTTCTGGTAGAGATTGCAATGTGATGATCTTGAGTTTGAGTTCCTGGAAGAACAGTACAACAGCAGGAAAAAGCTCCTAGCCCAAAACCGTGTGCAGAAAAGGGAGTTAGGGGTTAGGGTTTAGGTTTAGCGCTTACTTCAAGTGGTACCTGTGGTCTGTGATATGTGCCTGAATGCTTCTGCTTGCAATACTCTTGAACAGAAGCTTGAGCGGCTGCCAGTTTTTCGGGGTCGCGAGCAATAAGAGAGATAACGGCGGCTCCCTCAGCTGCAACCAGCTGCGCCAGAGCGAGACCAATCCCGCTGGAACCTCCTGTGATAATCACATGTTGGCCTCTCATGACAATACTTGCAGCTTTCGGAAATCTTATCCACCACAGTAAAGCAACTATTGTGAAGCCAACTGCAACAAATGCCACGATTAGCCATATTCCCCAATCCATTGTGCACCACCAACACCACCACCACCACCACCACCACCTCCTCCTCCTCCTCCAAAAGAAAGAAAAATAAATCTCCCGCTTGCTTTGCACACAACTCCCACGAGAGATGCTCTCAAACTTCACCAAAAAAATAGTTACTTCAAGCACTTGCACACAACACAACACAAAACAACACCTCTACATTTATCTCAATGCACACATCTTCGCAGAATTCAGCCAAAGACTCAAATCACACAAACCACGACGCTCTTGCTCCCAACCCTTGTCCTTCTTCTTCCTTAAGAGAAACGTTGTCAAGTGTTGATGGTTGCGTCCATTCTGCAAAAATTTACATTATTATTATTATTATTATTATTATTATGTCCATTATTTTTTTAAAATTTTGTTGAAAAACTTTTAAATATGTTTGTTGATTCTAAGAAAAATAAATTTAATTTAATTAAATTTTTTAAAAAATTAAATGAATTTAAAAACTTAACAGCACATCAAATATGCCATCTCCATATTTGGCTGAACTTAAAATGGCCAAATGTAGTTGCCACCTTCTTCTTCTTCTTCTTTTATTGGCCTTGGTAAGTATAGTATAGTAGCTTAAGGGAATTTGGCTCCCTTGGTAAGCAAATAAATAGGTCTATTTTTATATGAGGATTTTTTGAAACATGGTATTTTGGGTTGTATTGAAACTTGAGATTAGTTATAATAGAGTTATAATAATAATAATAATAATAATATCTTGAAGGATTTTTTTGGTTTCTTTTAGAGGATTTTTTTGAAGATTAATAATAATTTTGCATGATGAAATACTTGAGTTTCCATAATTCTTCTTTTTTTTTCTATGAATTTTTTTTCTAAAAAGTGACAATCGTCCATAGGAAGATTTTGCCAAATCTGGCTATTAACTAGATTGAAAGGCCAAATCTTTAATCCTTCTACATTTTTGGCTACATATTGGAAACCAAATACCAAAAAAATAAATATCCGGTGATTTTCTTTTCTTTTTTTTCTTGCTTCTTCTGGCAATTGAAATCTGAAAAATGACCTTTTTGGCAAAATTTCACCATTAAGAAAAAGGCTGGAGAGAAGACTTTTTTTTTTAAAATTTAAAAGGGGTGGAGATCTTGCTTACTTTGGAACCTTGTGGGCATTACATTTGTTTGTGTAAAATGGTGGAAGATCCCTTCAATTGATGAAACCATAATTCCATTTAAGGAAGTGTTTTCAAATATAAACAACAACCTTGAAATAGTTTACAACAAAGGAAAAGGGATCCAAGTGATCTATTTTGGAAAGCTTGAAAAGCTAGTTGCAAAGAGCATGCTATTATAAAATTTAAAAAAACTCAAAACTTTCATTAAATGGGTAAGTACAAAAAAATCAAATCCCAACCAATTATTATATTGTAATTCATACTAGTGTGACATGTGTTGTTGGCTCAAATGTAAACTCGTTAAGGTAAACTAGTCCATCACCAATCACACCTATGATCGAACACTTTCGCAAGTCTTTCTCAATTCTTCTCCATTTTGAGTGATTGAAAATGTTATAGAAAATATTTTTTTTCAAATTGCAAAATGCATTTTTTAAATTTTTTATTCATTTTGACCCATACTACTTTCAAACCTCATAACTTTCTTATTTCTTATTCATTTTAAATGAAATAAAATGTTATAAGAGCATCACCTAAAGTTTTACAAATCATCTTGGAACTTTAATAGCAACATAGCAACATACAAGGAATTTTTTTTGTGTTTGAAAATCGGCCTTTGTAATGTTTAGTGGTTTGTTTTTTTTGAGTTCTTGACCTTCATTATTTTGAAGGGCTGTAAATTTCTCAATTCTATTCTAGTTTGACAATTTTTAGTACACTAGATGCATCGATAAGAGGAATTCAAGTTTTGTTTGGACACCAAAAAGAACAAAGCCCTCCCCTCAAATCTAGCTTTCACTGAATGCTTAAATGTATGGTCATCGGTCAGTTTACTGTACCCAACTAATGAAATGAGCCACATTAAACAAAGGTCCAATAAGCAAGGACCAATGGAATCGAGCATTTTTATTGATCAAAAACTTCAATTGGTCTCAAGGCCTTTAGATAAAGGTCTAAGACTAAAACAAATCAAATTATGATTTAATTTACAAGCCAGTACAAGTCAACCAAAATGTAACCATTCCGTTTGCAACTAAGTTTGAAAATATTTACAACTATAAGTTCAAATTTCAATTATTTTAGTCACTTGTACAACTATGATGCAGCTATTAAAAAACTTCATCCTATCAGTTGGATGGTTTTTTTATTTATTTTCATCCATGAATATATTGATATGTCCATTAATTGCAATAGTCACAAAATTAGTCACATCTTAAAATATTATACAATGACATAGGGATATATATTTTTGTATGTATTAAAATTATATTTACAATATATTACATATATCATAAATATATATTTGTGTGTATATTAATTACGTGTAAGTATGTATATTATTCATATAATGAATCTAAAAATTAATATTTGAACTTTGAAATCTATTGTTCACATCTGAAAATTAATATTTTAATTATGAAATGAAAATATATTTGAATTTAAGTAATATTTATGTGAATTTGAGTTTTTTATTTTCATTCTTTTGTTTAATTAAAGATCATTACTTGAGTCTAAAAATTGTTATTCCAAATTTTTTTAATTCGTTGAATCTAAAAATCAATATTTGAATTTGAAATTTTAAATGTGAATTTTTAAGATTTTTAGTTTTATTCAAAAATACATGTTTGACTATAAAATTACAATTCAAATTATGAAAATTATGTTTAAACATTAAAATCCATTTTTCAATTCTGAAAATTGCTACTGGAATTCATTTATATATATATATATATATAATTTTTTAATGAATCTAAAAAATTTCATTGGAATTATTTGTTTAATTATTTGAATTTAAAAATTAATATTTCATTTCTGAATTTTTACATTTAACTTTTTTTAAAAATTGATCTTTAAAATTATATTTCAATTATGAAAACTAGTATTTCAATTCTTTAAAGAATTAGTTGAATTTGATATTTGAATTTTAAATTCATATTTTCAATTCTAACACTTAACATTTCAATTTTGAATTTTTAAATTTAAAAACTTATTTGATTTCAAACTTGAAATTGCCATTCCAAATTATTATTTTGGATTCTCAAAATTAATATTTCAATTTAGAAAATTATTAATTGAGTTTAAAAATAAACATTTTAATTTTGAATCTAAAAATTGAAATTTCAATTCTGAATTTTTTTAATTTAAACTCAAAGACTTATTTCATCTAAAAAATGCTATTTGAATTCTAAATTCTTTTTTGCAATCTAAAATTAATATTTCAATTCCAAAAATTATTGATTGTGTTTTAAGGGTCTTTTCTACTAGTGTTATCCATAATGAATCACTTTTATAAATAGTTATAAATGATTATATTTATTACTTATAAGTTATACTAAATAATCATTTTAAAACATAAATTTGTACATTATATATTTTATATTCTTACAGTAGAAGAAATTAATTATTGTAATTAATGTTACATTGCTTTAAAATCATTATATTACTTCATATAAGAATTAATTATAGTATATGCATAATCATTTTTAAACTGAACATAATTATTCAAAATCTGTAATTTATAACTTTAAATCCGAATTAAAATTTTGAAAAACTTATAATGTAGTTAAAATATTTATTATAATGATTGTAATTGCAGGAATTTAAGTTTTTATTTTTTTAATTCTATAATTACTTATCTATGATAAATTTTTTTACAATAATAAATGTAATTATATAGTAATTAATGTAACTATTTTAATATTACTTTTTTTTAATTGTGTAGGAATTTGTTTTAATAACAATTGTTCATTTAGTATTTATAATTTGAAAAGAAATTAAATTATTATTTTTAATTAAAGTAATTATATTTTTTACATTAATTATATTATCTATAATCGATTAGATACAAAAAAGTAATAAAATATTTTAATTATTTATTTATCTTTGAGTTATGTATTAACAACTTGTGAGAAACTTGATAGCTAATTAGTTAAATATTAAAAACTTATTATTTATTTAAGTAGTGTATAATGATTGCTTAATATTTTTAGTGTATAGTTTATATTTTAAGTATATGTTAAATTTTATCATTATTAATTAAATGGTTATGTAATTATCTAGTGAACCATGTATTTGAACTATTTATAAATCTAAAAACTACAAAAAAAAGGCATGAGGAAAGTTTTGGAGTTACAATTTAATTTGTGAAGAAGTTGTAATTTCAAAATTTATCCCATATTGTTTGTTTTCCATTTTTATTTTGAACATTATATAAACAAGGGGTGCGGTCATCAAATTTCACATTAGGAAATTTGTGCACATGGAATGAGCCAATAAAGAGGCTTAACCCAAAACAAAAAAAATAAAATTATGCACAATTTTAAATTATCACCCTCCTAATAAGTAGGTACATAATATGATTTACCCACCTAAATCAACCTATGTACCTATTTACAAACGTACTTATTTATATGAATAGGTATTTAGCCTAGGAAAGTAGACTTACCTACCTACCTTTTTACTTGAATAAGTAGGTAGGGAGGTATGTAACTTAGGTTTGTAAGCTCTTATTTATGTACCTACTTAGGCACCTACCAACCTAATATTAATATTTTGTATTAAATTCATCTTAAGGTGTCACGTGGCATATTTACATTAGGCCACGTGTCATAATATAAAATCATCCAATCATTTGAATTTAACATCTTAAATTATTTCAAATTACTAATTATTATTTTTTAAAAATAATTCAATATTAGAACACATGGTAACACATCATTTGTCCTAACTATGACCAAAATAATTGCATCGTAGTGGCATGTGACAATACGTATATAATGGAGTCAAAGGATGAACTTGTATTTGTTGATTTTTTCTTTCATCCAATACCCGTTGTCATTTGCAACTAATGTTTCATGTGACTTGTCGAATGTCACTAATGAGATTTTAGTTGCAAATGTCACTTGTGATTAAATTTTTGTTGCAAAGACCAATTGAAAATACTCGTTTTTCTTTTATAAACATCGCATTATTTTGGAGGGAAAACCAATTGGTATGGACGAAAAAAAAAGCTTCAAGGAAAACTCATGGTTTGGAGAACCAAAGTGTAAGTTAAAGTCCAAGGTTGTTCATTTTCTTTTTTTTCATTATTTTTTTTACCCTTGCTACTCAAATTTTGTGAAAATGAAAAACATGCCATGCATTGAGGACATTGTTGAAAGCACATTAACACTTTCACTTTTGACCAATTCTAGAGTTGGCATGGTTGGTTTTGTGAATTTTCACAAAGTGTTGCTAAAAGGAATGCATTTTTAGCTTTTTGAAATGCTTGAAATGAAGTTGAATTAAAAGGTGAAGTAGAAAGTGAATGGTTGAAATGTCAATTTTCACAAGTGGAAGGGGATTTGGATTTACAAAAAATCTTTAAAGCAGTTCCCATTTCAAATAAAAAAGCACAAGGAAAAAGGTGGTTGTGATAAAAAACAAAAATGAAAAAAATGAAAAAGTTGGAAAAGGAATCCATTGTGTGTAGTAAGAATAAAAAAGAAGAAGAATAACTAAAAATAGAAAAACCATGAATGGAAGGAAGACAAATTAAAAAAAAGACCAAAGGTTAACGTAATCCTCTCACATGTCAATCACACATTTTGTATATTCAACCCTAAGCTTTTAAACACACTCATTGTACCATAGGAAAAAATGGTTTTTTTAATGTGAAGAAGGGTCCAATTCAAGGTTCAAATTAATCCATGGACCATTGTCCAAAATGGACCTTATTGAGAGGGAAAAACTTTGAAGTGAGGAGGGGGAAGCAAGACCCCTTTTGTTCAATGAAATTTTTAAAACACATAATAAACCATGGTGTTAACAAAATGTAGTTTTAAAAGTCAATGGTGGACCCAAATCCTACTAAAGTTATCCTCTTGGTGGCTCTAGGTTAAAGTATGTGTTGTCATGATCCTTATGCATGATTTACAAGGTGGCCATACCAACTTGCACCATATATAGCCATTTAAGTGTATAGCACATGTTTGGGCAAATAATGGTCTTTATATTTCTTTGCACACAACTCCATCCAAAAGAAGTAAATAATGAGTATATCAAGTGATTGATGCTTAAAAATGAAGTTTCATTTTATCATAATGAATTTTGACTTGAAGGGTTCCTATGATGGAATGGAGTCCTCTTGGGGGTGTTAAAGAGACATAATGGTTACTGAAAATAGAATGTAATGTATGAAATTAATAAATAGTTAATTGTTGGATTTGAATTGGGGTTTTGAAAGGAAATTTTGAATTTTTTTTTCCTACCTTTTTATTTTTGGGACATTCTTTTTTAATGCAAATTTTTATTAAAAAATTACACCCTATTTTTGGGTAATGGATTTTAGAAATTTTTGATGAATAATTTTGTTTTGTACTATAAAAATACATGTAAAACTAAAGTTGCAACATTCAGTACCTATAGAACATTACATGTTAGTATCAAATGTAAGTGTAAAATCAATTTGAATGTAGATTTTTAATTTTCAAAAAAATATATGATTATGTTCAAAAAACCTTATCAAGAATTAAAATTTTAATAATTACCATTAGGTGACCATCTTCATGTACAAATTTGGGAAATTTGATTTTGGATCTTATAGTTTGTTTGTTTATTTATTTTTGTGTCGTGTTTTGAAATGTTGCTATTGTGTACAAATTTGGTTGTTATTATAAAATTTTAATGCAAGGATAGGTGTGTTATTGATTGACATCTATAAATCAAGATGTTAAATGAACTTACGATTTGAATTTGAATAGTTTATGCTATAAGGATATAGATTTGTGAACATTGAAACAAACTAGTTTTGAAATTTTAATGTCATCATGTCAAAAATGGTAACTAAGAGTTTACAAAAGCAATTAAATCAAGTAGACAATAGAGATGAATAGGTTCCAAATGAAATGTAGGAGGATTTGCATAGCAAAGAGGTTGAACACCTTTAGCAATATTCATTATGTAAGTTTTCTAATTCCAAAAATAGAAGAGCAACCTACAAAGTACAAAATGTCTTATGTAATAGGAAAAAAGCAACAAGATGTAACATTAATAGGTGTTTGGTTACTACATCAACATTAATAAGATCATTCAAGAGTTGAAGTAATCAAGGTGGTGGACGCACAACAAAGAAGTGAATACATTCCAAGAATTATACTTCAATAATTTGAATCACCACAACAAGAAAATGTAAACAAGTGGTTACAAACTCAACCAAACCAAACCCCACACCAAATAGGTATTGTACTTGTTGGTTGGGAAACAATTCTAAATGAAAACACAACCAATAGGCAATAGGAATCCATAACTCTTATTCACATGTTTGCAACACTGGACTATTTTCAGAAAGCCCAACATGTTCAATCGTATGCGACTCATGATGAGAATTAAGCAAACCCATCCTTGGGTGTACCACTAAGAACAGCACACCCCAAAATTTTGAAACCCATTCAACTCCAAAACAACATATGATTCACATAAAGAAAATTTATCATTTCAAATTTTATATAAAAAGATTTCCAAATCATGCACAATTTGAAACTTCAATTACATTTACAAATAATTAATTTGAAGATTCCAAATGAATGGTCAAGGAAATTTTTTCAAGAAAGTAACACATAGGGTTCCTTTGTTTAGGATCATAAAAGGAGTGTGTTTTTTCATTTTTAAAAAATGATTTTAATTAACATTTTCGAATTTCATGATTAGGAGATCCTGAAAGGTCATTACATTCATGTTTACAAATTTATAATAATTTTCATTTTTTTGTTTCAATCAACAATTTGAGCCATACCTTAGTGATCATAATTGATTTTTAAAAAATTACAATGGTGCAACTTGACACTTAATGATAAGGAATCAAAAATTTCAAGAACACATGTGAAAAACATTTTAAAAACACAAATCTCTTATTTGTGTAGTCTATGTACGTGTGACTTTTTCCATATTGTATATATAGGTGGGGAACACAAAGCCCATGTGATGTAAGTCTATAGTAAAAATCATAATTTAAAAAGATTAAAAAAATTTAATTAAATTATATTGAGTCCACCTTTTCTTGAATTTTGGTGATGTGATTCTTAAAGGTACCACCCAAGGATGGGTTTACCCAATTAGATGAACTTGAAATAGTGACACATGTCCCAAAAGTTCAAGTTTTCAATACAAAAGTTTACTCAATTGTATAACCAATTGTATATTTTTCACAATCTTAAGTTAGACTATGCATTTAGTTACTCAATGAATAAAAGTGTCTAAGGTTAAACTAGCCATGGCAAAGGCAATAACGGTAATGTTAAAAAACTAATACATGAATCTAAGGATTATGCATCAGATTCTCAAGGTAATATTTACACCAACATTCCCAAGAAGTTTCAAACTACACACTATTCTGAAACTAGTTAAGGTCCTCAACCCTTAAACAATGTACCTATTGCACACATGAAGGACATCATAATAAAAACATGTTTATTTATCTAGGATGAACTACGACATATGATCACAAACAACTTGATGGATCAACTAACCAACAAGGCATTAATAATAGGTGGAAATAATACATTTTATAGTTAATAGAATAGTGTACCATCATATGTATTATTTCACAATGAACATGTTACCTATGCAATACCTATTTCAGCACCTAGAATGAACCACGAGATATTGGTTTCATTGGAACCAATTAGAGCAAAACTAGGTATTCCACATGTAAGTATTATTTGAACGTAGGCAAGGTTTGTACAACTAACCTATGTTGTTTGGAACTACCCTTACAAATGAAGCGAGGAGGTCTAAAGGTGCACCCATATTGGATGCATTACAATTATAATTTCAACTAGAAGCTATCCTCAACTAGTAATTTCTTCACATAATAATGTATTTGTCACATGGTAATTGGTGGAAGACAGCCATTTGATCTAGATCTAAGGGGACTAGTTGATCCTAGAGATGCAGGAATAGGTATTGGAGATAGATTTAAACCATTATCTTTTTTACCCATGTGTATACCAATATCATATTTGTACATTTCTTAAGTATTACATGGAGTGCAACAAGATTTATTATTATTATAGGAATGCTAGTAAAAGGAGCTAATTACCCAATGCTAGTTAGTGGAGTTATAATTCCACTAATTGATGGAAATAATGTATTTCCTAAAATATCATGGGGAATATGTTGTTACCCACTTGATACCACATGTAACAAAAAATGTTGTAACAATAAAACTCAAGAGGTAAGAAAATAGTTTCTATATTCTTCACATGTCAAGGATATTAATATTAATGCACATGTGCAAGTGTTCAAAGTTATAATCAAAATCAACGAAAAAAAAAAAAAACTAAACTAAAGACAAAAACATTGTGAACATGTTTGTGTTTATCTTCCGACATATTATCTTAGAGTGGGGAATTGGTAGGTAGTGGTAAAAAGGAGGTTAATAGGAGATAGGTGAAGCAAAAAATGTACAAACTTTCTTTGAATAAATAAAAGTAAATACAAAAGGAAAAACATTAAATAAACTGACCATGCTAATTTGGGGTAGTTAGTTGAAAGATAATCACCCAATGAAAAAAATTCCCATCCAACCAACATCCATCCAAAATGATGCATTGGTAGGTGCCAATTCATGACAACCTTCTCTAGAAAAAGCAGGCATGTGTTCTTACACATAAAACGTTCAAAGTATTTTTTTTTTGAAGCGCACCTTGTATATATAAATATTCCTAGCAAAGAGGAGGATATTACACCAACCCCTTAAGAATAGGAGGAATTTTACACTATAGTAGGTGTAAGATTCTTTAGAGTAGGTGTAAGTACCATCCCATGGCTGTCTAGTCATTTTGTTTGAATCAAATGAAGCCAAATAGAAGGGGCTAGCTATTGAAAATTTCCCATTGCTACAAGTGCAAACGTATGAGTCAAGGTTTGATGAAGCCAAAGCCGGTGAATTTCACTTTGACCGATTAATTTTTGAAGGGCTTATCTCATACACTTAGTGCTTAAGAGTGGGAGGGAGGGCTTACCTCACACACTTTGTGCTTAAGAGTGGGAGGGAGATTGCGCCTTTTTGTAGGTGTAAGATCCTACACCAGTCTGCCAATTTAGATTGAGGTCAATTCTTGCACTTCAGATCACAACTTTAGTGCATTCAACTGCCCACATTTTTACACCCACCCAAAATTGGCAAACAGCAAATCTGCACAGTACCATGCATACCCAACAATCATTTGATATGTGCAGTGCTACAAACCATGCCTTGGTTGCAATCTAAAGTAGACAATTAGCTGACAAAATTCTCCAGAATGTTTTGACAACCTATGAGAAAGCAAACAGCAAGTTCAGAAGTCACAAAAAACTTCATTACCCAAAAACAGCAATACACAAGAGGACACTCCTGACATAGTAAAAGAATTGGAAACCCACAAAGAAATGAAAAGATGAGGGTGTGCCTAATTGCTGACATCCTTGATCAGTTCCTTGATAGAAAAGTCTAGCTGTTGTTTCTGTTACATGAATTGTCTCATAAGGCCTAATCTTGCCTTCAAGATTTAGGTTGGTGAGAAAATGCATAACACCCACTAACAGATTTCTGGGAACATGCCAAGGACCTGCTAGCATTTGTGAAAGTGGTGGTCATAGTGGACACATACATACCACTGGACAGTGGGCGCAAGGAACATAGCTGTGAATTCCTTGAGGTTTGGAGATGCTTGATGAGAGGGTGGACATAAAGTCATCCTTGGAACTTCCATTCACGGCGGCACATAGGGCAGTGGGGACGAGGGCTTTGAGAGTTCACCCACTTGAGAATACAGTGCAGATGAAATGCGTGATTGCATGCTCCCCATACTGCAGCAGGGATAAGAAAAGAGAGAGAAACACTGCATTAGAAGAAGAAATTTATGTTTGAACACTTTCTCTTCAATAGAACCAAAATTGTATTACTGTCACATACATTGTTGTGTAGGAAGTATTATATTCCTGAGGTGACAGTTGTAATGCACTGCAAGGAATTGGAGCTTTTTAAGAACAAGGATCATTCAAAGCATCTACAAGTTGAATGAGATTAAACCAAAGAGTTTTGCAAAATACATTACTGTTTTCCACATCAAGAAATAACACACCCCCAACTCCACTCTTTCTAGCAGCATTATAAAGGGGAGAGAAGCAAGCATTGAGTTGTTGATATGTCTACAAAATGAGCAAAAGCAAACAGATGAAGAAACAATAAAATTAGGAGTGGAGGATTTGTGAAAGAACTGAGAGGGCAATCGTCGCCAGGCATTTTGCAGTCAGGGCAGCAGCCATCAAAAGCCATGCGGCATATTCCACATGCATCATCATGTGCATCCCATGTCCATGATGCAACTCCATGCCACCTGCAGTTTTTGCCAAAACCAGCAACAGACCCCAAAAGAATTTTTTTTTGCATAAGAGAGAATTTGCATATACCCCAAGTAGTAATCAACTAGATATGAGACGATAACAACAAAAGAGAGAAGAAAAAACATCACTGCATGCATCATCATCGTAGCTCTGGATCTCCAAATACAACTCACACAAACATACATTCCAAAGTAAGAGCTCCAACAAAATGCAAACCCTAAAACACAGTGAGGTACACTCAGGTTGAACAGCAATCATGCATTCCAAATCACAAAAATTCTTCGAAAACTGCCTGGAAATCATTAGAAACTCAGGCAATGCTCGCGCACTCATGCTCTCTATAGTACCAAAAATCTTCAAACACTCTAAAATAGAACTCTAAGAAGAAGAAGAAGAGCAACAACAACAACAACAACAACAAGAGTCAAGAGTTTTGCTTCTTACTCTGAAAATTGAAGACATCAAGGTACGCCGATCATGTAATGTAGCATCAAGAAAAACCCACAACGGAAAATGCCGTCCTCCTCAAGGATTTACGCACACACCCAAAACAACATCACAAATGAAACAACAATAATGATCAGAAAACAAAAGAGATTTGCGAAGTTGGTCAGATTGGATACTCAGAATGTTGACTTTCATGACGTCTGTCTGTCTGTCTCCGGGGAGCTTTTGTTGTCGTTGTTGGTTCTACCAAACTCGAGAGCTCTCTAAAAATCCCCACTTCTCCTGCATGCACAAGAAGAACGAGAAGATCGCAAATGGGTGGCAGTCTGATGACCTTGATCGAGAAGACGAGAGACTTCTTTCTCACCAAACCCTAATCCTCGTGTGAGAATTGCGTTTGTCTGGAATGCGTTGTTCCTTTATTCAACGTCGAAGATCGCGCTCTTGGGAAGGGAGTCAAGCTCTTGGGAATGACGATCGAGGAGCTCTTGGCAACCAACAACAGCTACAACAAGCAGCAGCGTCAGACGAGTACCTAAACTAGCGATCTTCTGTCGTTGCGATTTTCCTTTCTCCTACATCTTCAGGTATGGGGAGAAAGAATCTAGGGAGGTTTGATTTTGGGTTCTGGATCTCCTGTTGTGCTTTCACCTAAAGATCGTGGATGTCTTTCCCCCACAAGCAGGTTGTTTGCTTGTTTGCTGTAGTGCATTGTTTGCAGAAAAGCACTCGGGCGTATAAATTGCAGAAAAGGGACTGGGCGTATGTCGAACTGTTGTCTGATGTTGGGTCATGACTCATGACCACCATCAGGGGAAGTTATGCAACAGTTTTGGAATTGGCATAAGGAAATGGATGGGGGGGCACAGATGGACGACGGGTTGGAGGAAGGGTTGGAGATCAGGCAGGACAGCAGAGATAGGATCATGGAAGTGCAGGCCATGCGTATCCAGGAGCTGGAAGGCGTAATAGCTTCTCTCTCAGCTGAGCTTGAGGTAGACAGAATACTCTCTCGTCAATCTCTTGACAAGAACCTCTCTCTCTCTCTCTCTCTGAGAGTTGAGCTTGAGGTAGATACTCTCTTTTTCTCTTCCTCTTTGTGGAATTCTTGACAGATGGTAATAACAGCGAGGGAAACATCAGACAACTTGCTTTGTTCCATTCCAGTTATCAGGGTTTAGGGTTTAAGGGCTGGATTCTGCAGCATTCTGGGACGCGGAGTTTGGGGGTTTTAGGTTGTGATCAATCAATGTCCAAAGTTGGTGTTTGGGATTTTTGAAGAGGTTGCAACAGTCTAGGTTCTAAGAGTTTCTTGGAGTGCTTGAGACTGAAATCATTGCAGAAGAAATCTGTAGGGTTTTATAGATAGAGTCAAGTTTCAGTGATCTACCAAAGCTTGTTCTTGTTCTTGTTATTGTTCTTCTTCTTTTGGGAAGGTTTTAGTGATGAACAAACCTCTTTGTTGTCACTGCAGAACCTCAGGAAGGAGAATGTGAACTTGGCAACCAGGTTATCACAGGTCATACAAACGAAGGTACCTGAATTGCAATGTCATTTTTTGTCCACTTCATAGCAATTGTGAAACCGAATTGAAAGAGGCAAAAGGGACTGCAGCATGGAGTGGCAAAGCCTATCCCCTGTGTTTTGGACTTGTTGTATGTCCGTAAGTTGAGTTATAGGAAAGAGAAAACATAATTTTGCCTCTGACCAAAGCAAATCTACAGCAGATTTGAGCATTGCAAATTGTGAGATATCCAGAGCTCTGGAACTAGCATTTCATATCCTCCTTGAGAAAGAATTCAGAGTTGCCTTTCATCCTCTCTGATTCTTGAGTTCAATACATAACTGTCACTAGACAAAGTGAAGAGTGTTTGTATTTTATCTTGTGGAGTTAGCAGGTTAGAGACTGAGACAGTGACATGATTTTTCTATTTGGAGCAGGCAGCATCTGAAGAGCATGATGTGGATGAGCTGCAAAAGGAAAATGCTTCACATACCACTTCACCATTGAGATATGATGAAGTTTTCACATGTGGAAGTGAGGAGGTGGTTACGGAAAGCCAGGAAAATGTCTTTTCTGCTGACAATGGAGTTGCTCATGCTTGTGCAAGACGCACAGATGCCACACGGAAACTACGGAAGGCAGAAAGACGAAAGAAGAGAAGTAAAACCATCACTCATCATCCTGCATGTGTTTTGATTGCTATGGTGCAATTTGGGGAAAGATAGGAAAGTCATTGCAAACCCTATGTGATGGGGTCACACAAGCAGCGATAAATATAGGTTCTTGGTCTGGACAACTTCTTGGACATGCTTCGGAGATACTCATTTGAGTGCTGTCAAAGTCTCTCTTGTCAGGCTCCAAAATGGAGAAAGATACCATTCATAAGCCACAGTTTTATCAAGTTCATGGGGGCTTTTTGTTTGAATCAGATGGCACAGGGAGGGACATGTCTGATTATGCCACACGCCATATCGCATTGAAGCTCATGTACCTCGGTTCTAGGTACACAATCTATTTTTCTCAGAAATCGCAACCCCTGCAAGCTGCATGAATAGGATGGATCACAACTGTTATCTGCAGATTTCATCATCAGTTCATAACTTCCTTGTGCACACACTGCTGTGTGAAGACCTGAACATTCAATGTGTTCAACTGAATTTTGTGATATCTAGGTACCATGGATTTGCATCACAGGCTGGGTCACAAAGAACTGTTGAGGTTTGTACACAAACTTGGGCTTAAGAGTTCCAATATGATCACTTACACACACTAGGTGATCTCTTCTGAATTTTTTTTTCCTGATTGTTCCTCAGTTGTTAAAGATTTGGTTTTTCTAACATCTATGAGCTCAATATTCTATGATGATTTTCATGACGCTGTTGCACTTGCTTTGCACTAAAGTTCAAAGCCTTGAACTCTAGACTGCAAAACACTACATGGTGAGAGACTAAGAAAGCAAGTTTGGTTCTACATGCAGGCAGAGGTGTTTGCTGCACTAGAGAGGACAAGACTTGTGGTGGGGCCAATTGCAGATGCACGCTATACAAGGTGTGGGCGTACAGATAAGGGAGTGTCTGCTGTCTCGCAGGTCTCATGCCAATTTAGGTGGCCACTAGGGTGACAGTCCTTGCAGACCTTTGGCGAGCCCAGTCTGCCCAGTCTAGAGTATATTCAGCATGGTCTTCCTTCCTTCATCATGTATTGAATGCAAGATTCTGTGACATAAGATCTTGAATCTGCTCTGATTTTATTTTTTTTGTTTCACCCTCAATTGCTGTTGCTTTCACCCTAAAACTTGTTGCAGTTTCCAATGTGTTTAGCAACTTGTGTACATAGAGTTCATATTTCCACAATTCTTCACACTGCTGCATTTCTCTGACATCTGTAAGTCTGTCCAACTTTGGAGCAGGTAATAGCTTTGTATGTGCGATCCAAACAGAAGAAGGCACAAGAACAATGTGCAGTAACTGAAAACAAGTTATTGAGCTGTGGGCATGAGATATCTCTGTCACAATCGATCAGTGACCAAGATAATGAGGGTGATGGAGTGGAGGCTTTGGGAAGTGAAACAGACAGAGTTGCTATTGCTAGGGCAAGCCGCTGCCTTGAGAAACTAGTTGCAGCAACTTATGGTACTTCTCTAAATGTGCTATATGAATTCTATATAGGTAGCTGCTTTTGGTGTTTGTTCCAAAACCCATTCTGGTGGTGAAGGGTTTAACACTTGTTTGCTTCTAATAGATGATGATGAGATTGACTATGTGGGTGTCTTGAATCGGGCGCTCCCTGAGGATATTCGTATACTGGGCTGGTGCCCAGTTCCACATGGTTTCAGTGCCAGGTGCATCTCTTTCTCCAGTGATTTAAGTTTGTCTTTATAATACTGTGTCAAAGTGCTCTGCATACCTGTGGGTTCACATTTTTCTGTCCTTTAGGCAACTGGAAAGGATGGTATGCATGCTTGTGTGTCCTCTTGGTGCAAGTATCAAAATTTGGGAGGTTTTGCGCTTGGTGGGTTGTTTGCAGGTTCAGTTGCCTTCATCGAGAGTACAAGTATATTTTTATCAATGATGGTTTAGATATTGATGTAATGCACAAACTTTTCTTCTATCCTCTAGACCAATCAAGTAGACAGGATTTTAGTGGGTATCTACCTTAGTGAACTGATAGCCACATTTTCTTTATAAATCAAGACACAGTAAGCAGTTTCAATGTAGTAGTCCCAACATTGTATCCTGATTTTACTCTTTGTTATGCACATGTGGCAAAATGACACAACTATGCAGGCAATGAAGGTGGCATGTAGGGCATTTGAGGGAGAGCATAATTTTTCAAACTTTTGCAAAATGGATGCAGTCAATGTACATAACTATGAGCGTACCATCACCAGCTTCGAAATCCTGCCATTGAATGAAATGTATGCACCTTGTTTTCCAAAATCCATTTTGTTACTGGATAATGTTTTCAACATCTGTTGAAATGAGAGAGAAAACGCTAGTGCATTAGATAGTCCCCACACAAAGATTTGCAGATTTTGGCAATGGTTCCCAAGTAGAGAAGACAGTTTGATGCAATGGTTTAAACCAGCAATGGGTTAAGGAGGGAAACAGGTGGGGAGGAAGGCAAGTGTGGGTGATGAGGGTGAAGGGCACTGCATTTTTGTGGCATCAAGTGCGCTGCATGGCTGCAGTCCTTTTTATGGTTGGTTATGGCCATGAGGCTCCTACGGTAATCTCCCTGCCTTCCATCACAACTATGTAAGCAGAGAGTCCCCAGTAGCTATGAATTAGCACTACAGTTGGTATCATATGCAATCATTGGAATTGTGGTGGGCTGGAGCAGGTGGTGGCGGAAATGCTGGATGTGCACAAGTATGTTCGGAAACCACAATACTTGATGGCTCCAGAGTTACCCCTTGTTCTTGTGTCATGTGGATTTCAGGGAGTCCTATTCAAAAGCCATCCTGGTAGCGTGATTCTTCCATTCAGTTCTGCTGTATTGTTGACTCCAGCCCTCATTTTTCTGCTTCTCATCTGTGAAGATCATCAATGACTGATAGTATGCTCATTATACAGTCAAAAAAGTGATTTTGCCTGATTGTTTCTCTGGACCATTGACACATGCATAATTTTCAAGTCGTGTTTGTGCTGGGATCAAAGATCCTTGACAGATGGGAGCAATAATATCCTACATGTGTTCAATGTTTACACATCAATGCCTGATGTGTAAACTTGTTATTCTAGAATGGTTTACCTGATGTTGGACCAGATATCAAGATCAAAAGGGGAGGTGTCTTAAGGAATCATAACAAGAATGATACAATGTTGTCCAACAGTGGTGACTGAGACTCTCCTCACCTTTATGCACCCAGTGAAGACTATTACTGTGTTGGCAGACAGCATGAAGCGGCTTCGCTTGCATTTGGGGAAACTGGTGCACGAGACAATCATCAACCTTGCTCTCTTGCAACAAGCCCTGTTAGCAATTCCCTCTCCAGGTAAGTTAATCACAGCTAATACCTTTAGTTGGCAGCAATTTTGATGTTCGTTCAATTTATGTTATGTTCAGTTAGAACATAATATAATTTTGCACTTTCTGAGTTGCACCATGCTTCTGCTGCATTGGGTACTGTTAGGGTGACTTTTGAAACCATTCCACAATTGTTGCACCATGCTTCTGCTACATTGGGTACAGTTACGGTGACTTTTGAAACTATCCCACAGTTTCAACTGTGAAGACTTACTTTTGTTTGTGAGACAAAGATGATGGTTCTGCTTACAAGGGGCTGTTATTTGTTTTGTGTGCCTTCAGAGAATGATTTGACAACAGAGGTTTCTAAGAAGACGGCACATGTGCCACTTTCAAATCGTTTAACTCAACGTAAGCATAACTGCTGCACCTATACCTGGATCTTCAATAGCATGATCATGCCAGAAGCATGCTTCATGTAATGTTTATATGTACTTTGGAGTTTCATTACTTTATGTACACTGAACTTTGCATTTGGGCTGGCATGTGAAGCATCATATAAGGAGCATGGGAAGAGGGGTCAGTAACACTCCAATACCATAATAATGATGCTGGCTGGCATTATTTGTTGGTCTACACTGTAGGTTCAGTCTAGGGGTGTGGGTTCACTGTCGTATCAAGAGCCCTTCCCCCCAGCCTGCAGGTTGTTGTAGTAAGGGGTTGTTCTAGGAAGTTGACAAATTACGAACCTCTTATATCAGAGAGGGTTTTCACATGTTTACATGTACGTTCATGCCCACAATTAAAACAAATTTGTGTCTGCTTCTTCTACAGCTCCCCTAGTGCCACCTTCTCCAACAATGCATGTTGTAGTCAACAATTTTTCAAACCAATCCACAATAGCCATTATCTCCACTTCTCTTCTATCTACAGTCCTTATGCAGTTTGGCATTTCAACTAAACATGGATATGGGGTCATAGTGCAGCTCAATTCAAATGGTGCAAATTTGTTTGCATGATTCAAGTCCTGAGGCCAAAACATGCATGAAATCATCTCGATGCTCTAGGACATCGAGTCCACAAAACTTTTGTGACATAGCCAGCTTGTGGAGTTGTTGTGTCTCACCTGCTTTCAAGAATCCTTCAATTTGCTTGCTTGCTTACTAAGAGCAACTCCACCCACACCCTGTATTTGGGTCTCTCCCAGCATTTATTGCATCCAATGTAGCAAATTGATGCATGCGGTTTGCTGTTAATAGTCTCCCTCACCTTCTGTAGTCTCAATTTCCATGTTTATTGGTGTGACTTCAGAGACAAGTAGACAATCTTGGTTATGAGACATATTGTTGGAATACCAAGAATGGGTGTAATTGTTTTAACAATCTCAACTCAACATAAAGAATCGTTATGTTTTTCCTAGTGTTATTTTAGGTCAGTTTCATAGTGAAAGATGGCACACAAACTTACATACAACTTGCATAAGGTCTCAGCCAAGCTATTTGGGTATCTTCCAGATTTTGTAACAGTTTTTGAGATCCTTTTGCATTTTCTGAAGCCATACAAGAACTAAAAGAATGATTCGGAACAATGTTTTATTGTAGAAAGATTTGAGTATTGAGATCAACATAAAAGCTATGATCTCAAAAATGAGTTGCAAACCTCAATTACAAGGGCATGGTAGAATTTGACATAAGCCTCAATCGAATCAATGTCTTATCCATTATGAACTCATTCTTGAATCCTAATACACTACAAACTAAACTGAAGTTGAAATGAGTTTTGTTTATCAAAAGAATTGTAGAATACAAAATTAGAATCAAGTTGAAGATTTAACTTGTCAAAAAAAATAAAAATCAAATTGGTTGAAGAGATTCCTCCAATGCTCACAAGTGCCAAAGCATGAATAGTTTTGGGCAAACAACATAGTTGATAGTAATTGGGCAATTTTTTGCAAGTTGTTGAAGAGAAGTCTAGAAGATATATTGGCATTCACAAGTTTGAGTGCCAAACCAACATGAATTGATTCACAATGGGTCTTTGTAATTTGGAAGTTCATTCTCTAAGACCTCATTCCAAAAACCATCTTTAGAATCAACAAGAATTGACGTCATTCTTTGGGGGTTGTCTTTGCGGAGTGCACTCCCATAGGCCACATGTACAATACATGTATATGGACACAGATGAATGTGGATGAATGAAATACGTTACCAAAACCATGGACACAAATGAATGTGGATAGGTGTATGGGCATGGATGAATGTGAATGAATGAAATGCATCCATGGTTGGAAAACAATATTGTTTTGTTTTTGGAAATGGCAATCATCCATGTTGGGATAGAAGAAATTCATGTAGAGATGATCACCATGGATGTCATTCATTCATTTTTCAAACCACATCCATTTGATTTAAATGGTTTTAATATTCATATGACAATATAATAGTAGACATCCATAGATTTTGAAAAACAACTATTTCCAAAAATTGCAAACAAATGTCGTTCTTCGAAAGACCGATTATTGGGTTTGTCAATGTGACAGCTAACCCTAGCTTAAAATAAGCTAGATATTGACCATTAGAACTCACTAAATCAAGTCATTGAGAGGATGTTTTACACATGAGCTAAAAGTCCAAGCTAATGTGAATTCTATTCATCCACATGGATGAATGAACTATTTAATGAATGAAATTTCAACATGAATGACCAATATTTAATGGGGTGGATGAAATGAATGAATGAATGAATGAATGAATGTATGAAAAAAGGATGAAATCAAACCACAATTTGAAGGTGATCTTCTAAGAAGAAATCAAGAGAGGAATTTTGTTCTTTCTCGCACTTTCTCAAGTGAGGAATTATTGAAGGATTTCATGAGAGACTCCCAATTCATTCTTTCCTTCACTTTCTCAAGTGAGGAATTATTGAAGTATTTCGTGGAGGACAAGTAAGTAGCATCTGAACATACTTCTAGTGAATTTTGACCAACTCCCCATTCCACCCTTGAGTGTTAGCCTAGGAGTGATTTTTTGTATGGCAAATTTTTGGTGACCTCAAAAATCCTTTTAAAATAATAGTTTGTTACAAATTCCTTTTTTTTTTTTTTTGAGAATTTTTTTTTTTGGACAAAGTCTTAAGATTTTTTTTAATATTTTTTTTATTTTGGAGAGAGAATTTTACCACATTTAATATGTCATACAAGTCCTTGAATAATATGGAGTTATTTTCTCTGTCAGCTCCAAAACTGATTTTTTTTTATTATTTTTTTAAAAGGAAAAAAAAAGAAAAAAAAAGAGAGAGAGTAAAAATACTGAATGTTGAATCTGCATCCAGAATATGAAACACATTTTTTTAACTTACATTTTTTTTAAAAATAAAAAATAAAAAATCATGTTGAATATGAAACATATCATTTCCGTGCTCAAGGAGATAATTACATCAAGTCAAGCAAGCATTGTGATTCTTCCATGCCCAAGTTCGTTCTTTCAAACCAACTTAGTGAACACTACTACTACTAAGAAGCAAAACCCAACTCTTGTTCTTTGTTTTCTAAAATCGATAATAAATCATCCAATACAACACTAGTCTAAACTCAACTTGAAACCAACCCACCAGTGATGCACCGTGCAAGATGGATGGATGAGAAGAGGACAGAAAACACTTTTTAGTTATATTCCTCTCCAACACTAACCACAGTGGTTTGTTTAGCTATGCACTAACCATTTGCATGTTAGTTAGTTAGTTACCTACCCAAATGCCTTGCCTTAGTTGTCTAGTAATCAATCACTTACATTCCCGGCCTACTTATGTACACACCTAATACTTTCCCACTTTACTTACATAGGTTAAGTAACTAAGTAGGTAGTGTGAGATGGAAGTAAAGAGGGTTTGCAAGGCAAGTTAGTGAGGTGAAACTTTGGTTAAACCCTTGATTAGGTACCCGTGTTATTATGAATTCATCCAAAAAAGGAGAGTTATAAGTTATATAACCATTAGTGGATGGATATTTGATTAGGTGTCATGTTATGAATTCATCCAAACAAGGAGAGTTATATAAGTTATATAACCATTGGTGGACAAATTTTTTGATTACGTACCATGTTATGAATTCATCCAAAAAAGGAGAGTTATAAGTTATATAACCATTGGTGGACAAATTTTTGATTAGGTACTGTGTTATGGATGAATTCATCCAAAAAAGGAGAGTTATATAAGTTATATAACCATTGGTGGACAAATTTTTGATTAGGTACCGTGTTATGGATGAATTCATCCAAAAAAGGAGAGTTATATAAGTTATATAACCATTGGTGGACAAATTTTTGATTAGGTAACCGTGTTATGGATGAATTCATCCAAAAAAGGAGAGTTATATAAGTTATATAACCATTGGTGGATGGATGGATATTTTGATTTTTGAGATGGGAATGGTGCACTCACTTAGGCTTATTGGGTGTGTGGGGTGATGGCTGGGGTCACAAGATATATATATTATCCCTCTAAAACCCTGTAAGCATTCAACAACAAACAGCCACCACAAAATTGTTTTGCTGCAACAAACCAACACATGGCAAGTTGCAAGAGAGAAAGGGCCAAAAAGATCCACCTCTTCTTCCCCCCCCACCTACCCTCCCCCCCC
>Ga0116227_10002664_pt1 | contig 40289 bp, 28 predicted proteins | sample S1TSphgellanicum_FD_89693 | JGI IMG/M metagenome (GOLD analysis project Ga0116227, IMG submission 89693) | Host-associated microbial communities from peat moss isolated from Minnesota, USA - S1T2_Fb - Sphagnum magellanicum MG | ecosystem: Host-associated > Plants > Peat moss > Unclassified...
CCTTTTGTTTATTGGTTTTTTCCCTGTTTAGCTTTGGTGTTTTGATTTTGTTTTTGGGGGGGGGGGGGGGGGGGGGGTGTCCCTACCACATAAAGAGAATTGAACCTTTTGGATATACCCCTAATTCACATGGAGCCATGGGCCTTTTTGCAAGCTCCATAGTCAATCAAAGCATGTCTTTTGTGATTATTTAATTCATGTACCTAGTACCTAGTACCTAGGCTACTATTAGGAAAGGGTGCGTCATTTAATTTATTTTATTTTATTTTATTTTAGTTTATTTTTATCAGTTATGTTCGGTAGTAAGAATAATAATATTTTTGGAATTTTGGCATTATGTTAAATAATGAAGCTATTGTGCTTGAGAGCTCGTTTCATATTTTTGGCATGCCAGGCACATTTTTTCAGAACTTTTTGGCAATTCCAAAAAGTAATTAATTAATTAATGCCTTAATACACAATATCCTTACCTTGGTTCTCAAAAAAAAATTGAAATTTTCAAAAACTCGCCTTCCTAACCAACCACTGACTCTTTTGCTGGTTCTTTTGATGTCTCTTGAAATACTCATAACCGGCGGTTCTCTGATTCTGGGGGGTTTTGTTTCTAAAAAAACGGGCACTCGTGGTTCTTTAATTCTGAGTTTTTTAAAAGAACCAGAACCATCGGTTATTTTTTAAATAATCAAATAACCGCACAACACGGGTATGGAGTGCAGTTTGCACGGCTATTTTGCCAAGTTCACTTCTCTAGTTTTTCGAAGCAATTTTGCCAAATTATCAAGTCCACATTGCTATTTGGCTATTTTGTCAAGTTGATTTTTACCTCTTTGGCAACTTCACTTGGACCAATTTGGCATGTCCACATTCCCAAGTCTTCAACTCCACATCACTATTTGGCTATTTAGCCAAATTGTCTATTTAGCCGAATTGTTAAGTCCACTTCACCTTGTGGACAACTTGAACAAGCTTCAAGCTGCCCACAATTTTTTTATTTTCTGGGCTGTCCAATGCCTGACTTCTGCCAAAACTTCTGCCCCAGAAAATCAGATTGCCCTTGATTTTTTCTTTTCCCACAGGCTGCCCAGGGCTTCTCCCCTCCTTCCTTCTCTCTCTCTCTCTCTCTCTCTCTCTCTCTCTCTGACTTGATGGCTCTTTGAAGCTCGAGAGGAGCCCTTTCAAAATTCAAGCTACCACCTAAATTAATTTTTTAAACATTAATTTTTGATTGAGAGCAAATTGAAAGGTTTCAAGTTCAAATTTAATTCTTTTCTTTGTATTCATTTTTATAAATGAGGATGGATTATGGGACAGAAGTCCATTTGTGAAAATTTGTGAAACCTTAAGATAAAAGAAATTTTATCCAAAGAAATATGACCAATAATTTCAGGTCATCCATGAAATGTAATTCATTCACAATCTTATTTTGTGCAATAAAAGTCATCCAAATTCCATGGACGAACATCCATAAAATATCATTTGTGAATTTTCAAGGGCGTAATGGATGAAGTTTGATTGATAAAATTTTATAGACAGAATTCCATGATTTAAAAAGTTGAACTTACATGGACTAGAAGTTCATCCATGAAATCACAGGTGCTAGAAAGGATATCCCATTTATAAGGGACATCCATGGATATAATGGCCTTCAATAATGAGCCATATTTTCAACACATTGTATGGCGAGTCTTAGCTTGCACACAAGTACTTTGGAGCTTCATTTGGTGAAAACTAATTTGCACCCAAGTGTATTAAGTATTGTTTGGTGAACCAATTCACACCCAATCGAGTTGCTAGCTTATGGGTGGCAACCAACCCATGGCACACCAAGTACAAGGTGCAAGCAAAATGTTGTTGGAGTAGATCATACCCCATTCTAGGGGAACCTTAAAATGGGGGACTAGCATCAATTCCTATGAACCCTTTTGGTGTATAAGATCAGCTTGGACTTTGGACTAGAAATCTTATACTCCATGAATAGTTTTAATGTGTGTGTGTATCTTTTGTACAATAAAACATGGGATGTGTACTTTGTCAACATTTTTTGTTTTGAGGAAATTGTGGATGGATTGTAATCTCTCTCAAACTATATAAAACATCTTGTGGCAATTCTTGTATCATTTAATCTTTGTTAGAAGCAAAAGCCTCACCACAATCATGGAGTTGATAGTCACATATATTGTACAAACTATCTTGTTGTGCACACATTATCCAAAACTAAATGATTGATTTTATTTCCTTTTTGGGGGATACTTTCAATCGTTTGTACGAAAATTATTTTGCTCACACGTTAACATTCCCCAAAGGAAGAAGTTATGAAAAATCTATGATCATTTTTATGATCTTGTTATGGATTAACAAATAATTTGAACCTTAAATTCTCAAAGCACAATGGGTAATGCTTTGGAAAATCTAGCCTTGGAAAATTTGAACGCATAAAATTATTTCAAAGAAAATTCAATTAACATGGTGCTACCATATATCAAGACCTAACTAATTGAAATGGAAAAACCTCTGAGCATGAACCTTGTCCAAAAATATATAAAATACCAATAAACTAAGTCTTAACATGTTAAACTTTAAAAAATTATATATTTCAATGATCAATATTAACATTTTTTTAATTTATTCCAATGATGTTGAAGAATCACATGCTTAAAATAAAATAATGTAGATTTCTCACGACTGTACAAGTAGAATTTTTTTACTTTGCATGTTGTCTGAACAAACAAAGTAAGTAAGCTTCTAATAGATGGAAATTTGAATTTTTCTATTTCTTGGTTAATGACATTCTAAATTTTATTTATGCACTTTCAACTTACAATGTAAAAGTAATTTATATTTTAATCTTTTAATGTATTTTGAACACAATTTCATTAATTAGTTTCAGAAAAAAAAATTAACCTATTTTTACTATATTAAAGTTTTTCAAATTTTGTATACAACATATCATAAATGCAATATTTAATGACACAATGGTTTGGCAATGATTAAAAGGTTTTGACAAATGTTGTGCGTGCAAATGGTTTGGGATTTACACTCTTTGTAAGTGTCGATCCCATAATGAAATCTATTTACATTTCATGTAAATGTAAGTGTCTAATATCCATTTGCATTCATGTAAATGTAAGTGTAAATGTATACACAAAACGTGTAAATTTATTTTAAGCCATGTAAAAAGCAATACATTTATATGGTTTTACCCAATTATGTAAAAAAATCTAAATGTAAAACAAATAAATTTATATGATTTTATATGGTGGTGTAAAACAATGTAAGTGTAAAACAATGTAATTTTTTTAAAGGGATAGGGGGGTTTTCATAATGTTTTTGGTGATATGCCAATCAATGGCCCACTGCAAAAAAAAACCCCGTCAAAACATGCAACAACAATTAATTAATATGGATTTGCAAGAAAGTATGGTCATTAAAGGTGTATAATAAAGATATAATAAATTTATTTATAAAATAAAGATATATAACATCAAAATAGTGAGTTTGGTCATAAACAAGGTGAGATTCAAAAAATACATGTAAAAACAATTCATTGGGATTCAAGAGGAGAGGGGAAAATTAAAAAACCCATCAATTTTTATGATAAACTGAGTTTCACCTTGTCTTTCATTTTTCCTAAGTGCCTCCATTACTACTACATATTTTTTCATTGTTCCTACCTATACATCTATTATAATTACTTTAGAACCTTATACATTAAATGTTGAGTTTCACCATTTCATACCCAAATTTTATAAAATTTCCTCACTTTATGGACACATTGAAAGAGGGGTTTGAGGTTGAAAGGAGGCCCAAAAACAAGGTGACAAGTTACAAATAACCTTAGTATATATACTTACTTACACGCCCCAAAACATTTACACATGGCCAGGTAAGTGTATTTGACAAATATTTAAATTGATTTTGTGTAAGTGTAAATAATGTAAGTGTAAGTGTAAATGATTTACAATTACACGGGATTTACACACATATACATGGTTATTGACACATACACACACAATACTAGTTTTAACTCTATTTTCTTGCATTTATATGTAAAAATATGACTACAACTTCAAAGATTACTTTTTGTGTCTAATTGATTGTGCTTTCATCCTATTAACCAAACTCAAAAAAACACTCACAATTTAAAAGTTATGAGGTTTGAATTCTTAGAAATTCAAAGTATGTTTCATGTTTCAAAAGTCTTTTACCACATGTAAATGGGGTGTAATATGATTGACATATAAACAAAGTAATAATTTATGATATAAGAAACAAAATCCTAAAGTAATTAACATTTTTTCAATAATTCAAATTATGCTAAATTTTCAAGGTGAAACGCAAAATCTAGCAAAATATGCACACTTTGAGAAATTCATACTTGTTCAACAATGACTAATATAAAGCACGTAGTACATTGGGGCAACTTTTTTTTTTTTTAAATAACAAGTTGCAAAAAAAATCTTTCAAAAAATCTTTCATATGAAAAAATGAAAAGGACTTAAAAAGGATTCATAATCCTCTTGTAAAGTAATCCCATTGGCTCCTTTAAACGTATTTTTACCTTAAATCTTGAAATTTTTATCTAGGATTAACATATTACTTTCTTAATTAACTTGGTCCTTTTCCAAAGAGACAAAAACAAACAAGGTTAAATCTAAGTAGTAGATTGTTAAGGTGTTCAACCACCATGTGGCTAGAGATATACCAATGATTGTCTTTTTTTTAGTAATTTGTCCCAAAATGAATTGGTCACCTAGAAAAAAACATCATCATAAAAGGTGTTAAAATGGGGGAAAGGAATGAAAAAATGGGCCAATTTGTGATTTTTAAAATGATGACAACAAGTTGCAACATGTGAAAGATTGTTGATTAGATTAAAAATTTCAAATTGAATAAATATAAAAAAATTATAACATATATGCACTAAATATATAATAATGGAAGTCTTTTTAAAGTTGAAAAATATGGATTGGTTTCTATTTATGCCTCTCTATACATGCATTTTTATGTATGGTTTTTATTTTGGATATTTTATAAAAATTCAATAGATGATATATTAAAGCAACATAAACATAAATGCAAAACATTTGCTAGAAACACTTTAACCAAAAAAAAGATATGGACTTTTGAATGGCTTGAAATGGGTCATATTTTCATAAGTCCATATCATAATCATTTTTTGGTGAATTTCAATTTTTTATGTTAAAAGGTTTTCTAAATAGGTTTTGTTTCATATGGACATTTTTATTTCATTCATCACCATGTAATTCCCTATTTAACCAATGATATCATAGTAAATTGTCATTTTAATAATACCTAATGGAATTTTAGGGAGTGATGTATCCCTAAAAAATGAATCACCTTAGCTTACAACCACCCAACTATAAGGTCCCATAATATTTCATCCTACTAAATTCAACTTAGAATCTATTTAACCCATTCCCAAATATAGAAGCATGGATATATGTTTTTCAAATTTGAATCTTTTTAAAGTTTTTTTCTCCCAACACCATATTCATGAGTATTTTTTGCTACCTTCTCCATCATTGTATATCTCATTTCTTTTTTAGTGAATTCAAATTCAATTCAATTCAAATCAAATTGTTAAATTGAATTGAAATTCAATTCAACTCAAAGTGCATATAATGTCATTCAATACTTTCATTCAAATGGAACTTAACTAAACTAAGTTAGGCTTTGAAAGGCTTGGCCTAGGTTACATAGATCACAAGCATTAGAATTTAACTACCCCCCCCCCCCCACCTTCACCTTTAGGACCAGAATCCTAACCATTACACCACATTATTTTTTGTAATACAACATGTCATCATATTGTAATAAACATTTTTTTAACCTACCTAAGTAACCTAGCCCACCTACCCAACGAAGTAACTTAACTTAGATAAGCTTAGGTTAACATAGGGCCTACCTAAGTTTTACCCAAGGGGTTATTTAAGGCCTACCTCAACATACTTACATCTACCTAGACATACCTAAAGTTACCTAGAGGCTACATAAGGTCTATTTTAAGGCTATTCATAAAAGTGTACCTAAGTTACCTTATAGGTTACCTAGATTACCTAAGGATACTTAAGGATTACCTACGGACTACCAAAATCTACCTAGGATTAGAAGGGTTATCTAGGTTTACATAAGGGCTACTCAAAGCTACTTATGCACTACTTAGGGTTTACCTAGGCCTACCTATGGGCTACTTAAAAACTACCTAGGGGTTATCTAAGGTATATTTAATTAAGTCTATTTAGGCCTACTTAATGGTTATCAAAAATACTTGGGGGCTTATATTTAAAGGTTACATGAAGGATTGTTATGGGTACTTGGGGCTACTTAAGGGCTATTAGGTGTTGCTGAAGACACTTATGAATTACGAAGCTTAGGCCCACCTAAGGGTTACTAAAGGTCATGAAGGCTACATAAGGGCTATGGTATTTAAGGTTACATAGGTATCCCTATGTTTACCCAAATAGTTATTAAGTCTAAATGGTTGTAATCACAATAAAAGGAGCCAAAACAATTATTAAATGTAGTGAAAATTTGTGCCTCCAATGCTTTGATGAACCACAATTAATTGTATTTAATGAGTGTTTTATTCATCTTTTAGAATTGTGTTTATTTACTCATGAAATTGGAATCCCACAAATTTTGAATAATTTCATTGTGTTGAAAGAATTTTTCTATGTACAAAAGACATATATGCATTTGCAGGATAATGTTTTGTCACACTTAGAAATTTGTATTTGTTTTTTATTATTTGAAAACATTCATTTCGACTAGTCAAGATAACATGCAAATGATTTTTTGACTAGTCAAACGCCATTTTGACTAGGCAAATGCCACGTGGCATTTAAACAATGGCCACCCAAATGAAGACACATGGCATTTAAACATTGGCCACCTAGACTATGCCACATGGCATTTAAACATTGGCCACTAGGTTATGCCACATGGATAGAACCTAAACAACCTAGGTTAGACCTAAAATTAGATACCTACTCCTAAGGTCCTTCTGTCTAGGAACCTACAACCTAACCTCCTAGGCCTAGGTCTAAGAGCCTATGATTAGCAACTAGGAATAGAAGCTTAAAATAGGTTAGGGCAACCTTGGCTATGACCTTTACTAGGCTTAAATGTACAGCACATAGAATAAGCCTACACCTAAATGACCTAAGTAGGAAAATCCGATTTCATTTTAAATTTGGACTTTAGGGTTGAGCCTTTTCAATTGGCTCATCCCAAGTGGCCTTCCTTTTTAAAATATTTCTTATGTCTTGGATACTTATGGTGCATCTATTTATACTGCTCATTATTTGAAAATGATGACAAACAATACGGGACAAACTTTTGGAAAGGAACAGTAAAAGTTAATATCTAGTTATTTAGTTATAATTAATAATTACAACCATATTATAAATAATTGAATTATATATAACATCAAGATAGTAATAATGTATTATATCGTTGATTGATAATTACAACCAAATTATAACTAATCCTTACAAATTTGACCTAATTCATTATATATTATCGATAATGTATTTGTAATTATTAATATTTAACTATTTACACATTCATTAGTGTATTTTAGGTAAATAGTTAGTTAACCAACTAATAATTTATCATAGGTATATAAATGGCCTACCTTAGCCTATATAACTAGGTTACCTATAGGTTAAAATATAAGTAAATACGTGGAGTGTAGATAGGGTATGTATAACTAAATACACTTACATATAAACTAATTGTATTTAGGTTATTTAGCCACATACTTACATTACATAAGTTAAATAGGTGGTTAATTTAACCTAGGAAAATTTAATTATGGAAAATTTAATGATCATTAAAATAATAATGGCTAAACCAACCAAAATTAAAAATAACCATGACAAAATAACCATGATTAAATTAATTATGGTTTAATTGACCATGAGTAAAATAAATATGGTGAAACTAACCATGCATAAAGTAAATAATGCCAAGCCGACCAATGAATAAATATTTTATGGTTAAACGAACTATGGCTAAATTAAAAATAGTTAAATTAACTAATGAATAAATATTTATAACTAAATTAGAAATGATTGAACTAACCATTCAAAAAACAAATATGGCCAAACTAACTAAAGAATAAATAATTTATGGTTAAACCAACCACGGCTAAATTAGAAATGGCTAAACTATCAATGAATAAAATTAATATGGTTAAACTAACCAATGATTAAATATTTTATGGTTAAACCAACTATGTGCAAATTAATTATGGCTAACATAAAGATGAATGAAATAATTATGGATAAAATATAAATATTTCAAATATTTATGGTAAAATTAACCATGGCTAAAGTAGAAATGGTTAAACTAACCATGAATAAATAAATTTGGTTGAACTAACTATTAATAAAATTAATATGGCTAAATTAACTAATGAATAAATATTTTATGGCCAAATCAATTATGATTAAAATAAACATGAATGAAATAATTATCATTCAAATCAAAATGATTATAATAATTATGGAAAAATTAATTATGAGTAAAATAGACATGAATGAAATAATTATGGCTAAAATCAAAATGGTTAAAATATTTATGGAAAAATTAAACATGAATAAATATTTTATGGCAAAAAAAATTATACAAAATTTAATTATGACTAAAATAAACATGAATGAAATAATTATGGACAATTTTTTTAATAAAATAATTATGGAATTTTTAATTAATAAAATGGTTTAAATAATTATGGCAAAACCAATAATGGACCAGCTAGTAATGGTTAAATTAATTATGGTTAGTTTTAATTTTAATTAGTTTTTTCATAGGTAATTGAGCCATAATTAATTTCAATATAGTCAATTTAACCATAGTTAGATCAACCACATATATATATTTATATATAACTTAATCATAATTAATTTGGTCATGATTCATTTAGTTATGATTAACTAACTTTTACATTTTCTAATCTTTTTTTAATTGGTCAAACATAATCAAAACGTTAAATGTAGTCCCAAGATGCCCAACTAGTATTAGAATTTGTAATTGACCTTTTTAACTAGGCCACTAACCAATTTGTCAAATCAATCACTCTAGTCAAATTGATTGGTCAAAAAATACCCATTGTTTTTCAATCTTTCGGCCTCTAATAAAAAATACATGTCTTTTAATAAAAATACCCATCTAATCAACTTGGTCAGTTTGAAAAAAAAGGAATTCTAGTAATGGTTTGATGCAAAATTTTCATATATTTATTATGATATGAATCATATGTGGTTTCAATATTGATATCTAGTTTTTAAAATTGTAAGAAAAACTATCAAATTTGGTATTTTAAACTAATGTATGAAGGCCACATGTCAAATGTAGTCCTTAGAAAAGGTTTAGTGCATGGTTCAACTAGCTCTTTTTATTGTGCCTAGACCCAGATAAGTCTTCTTAGGTCTACGAATAGGCCTACATAATGATGATTTAAGGCCCTATTTAGGTCAACATAAGCCTATGTCCTAGGGTGTACCTGGGCTTAGTCAAGGTCTATGTAGACCTATATAAGGATTAAATATGTTTGTTCACCTAGCCCAACCCATTTTGGCTAGTTCAACTTAATTAAGTAGGGTATCTTGTAAAAAATAATAAAGAGGACAATATACATGTCGATTGTTTCAAAATGACTATTAACGCATGTGGTCATAATCATAGTCATTTATATGACCATAGTCACACAAATGGAAATGACCAATGTCCAAATACAACCACATGATTAAATTTGAACATTGGTTGCAAAATGTCCAATCATAAAAAACCATATTTTAACAAATTGTGTTGATCACCACCCATTAATTCAACTAAGGATTACCTTACTACCAAGACAAAGAGACACAATCTATAGTAAGTAATGTAAGTAGTGGTAGTCTAAATTAAACCATCCTTGATGATGAAATGGCATGCAATAAATTGAGATCCAAATCTAATGTTGTTATAATGAAAAGAATATGGCTACCATTGCAAACATACATACCTCTCTATTACCCATTCCCATTCTACTTCCCATAACAATTTCATAAACACCTTTGCATCGGTAAGAAGTAGAAGGAACCTAGGTAGTTGCAAACTTCACTAAATGAAATAGATTGGACCACTATGGTAGGTTATTAGTCATTGTTACATAGAATTTTAATTTTTTATTAGATATCACAAAAAATTAAGTCTTACAATGATGAAAAAAACACAACAAAATGGTGAAGGGTTCTTCCTAGGACAACTTTAAATGGACCGCTATAACCCAAAAAGTTCATAGGCAAAATTGTATATATCGACTTTATTTCATAACACGTTTGTATAATTGCATGTTTTAATTCATACCAACATAAATAAATAAACATTCTAAAACACATTGACTAAATTTTGGTCTTGAAAAACATCAATATAAATCTCAAAATGGACTTTGCATAAGATAAACATGCATATCGTATGGCAAAATCCATTTTAATATTTAGATTGATTTTGAAAACCATTTTTTAATCAATATGCTTTGAAAGAAACTATTGTGGTATGAATTTGAAAGTAGAAAAGTAAATTAACATGAACTCATTTGAACTAATTTGAAAGTTGGACCCATCACAAATTTAACATCCAATGATTTTGTATTGGAAATCATGTGAAATGTGTTCAATCATAGTTTCGTACATTTTGGGCATAGATTATTATGTGTTAAAAATATGTTTGATACACAAATAAATGTGCTAATGGATAAAATACAAACGTGTAAACAAACAAACATTGCATCATCTTATATATCCATGTGTCAAATGTGTTTTCAATGCACAAAAGGTATAAACCAATGAATAGACAAATTTCACAAAAAGATTATTATTAAATAATTGTCCATGTTAAATTTGTGATGTTATTCCATTGGACTTTAAAAAGAAAGGAAATGGGCTCTCAAAAAGGATTGTGAAATGCCACTTTTGGTCCACATTAATGTATTTTACCCTAATGACATTCTTCAATGAATGCCTTCTACCTTGGTTACCTTTTATTCCAATATAGTACATAGTTTCAAACTAATATTAAAACAAGCTAGAAAACAACAATATATTTCAATATACTTGACATCATAATATATTATGTTTAACTCTTAAAATCCAACCCCCTAAGTAGTTTGAAATGGCTTCCCTTTACCTTTAATAAAAGTTGTGGTTCATTAATCACCTAATTCTTACAACTCTTTTTAATAACATTTCCAAGTCAACTTAGATCATTTATTATTTTAAATTGGGAACACAATAACAATCTTAGTTGACAGTCTATTGGTAGTACCCCCAAGTTAGGCCTAGTCCCAAAAGATAAAATAGGCTTCCATTTGTTCATTAATAAGTTTGAACTTGAGACTTTCATGGTATCAAACATGGACGTTATACCACTAAACCACCATCCTTTGGATCAATTTAAATATTATTTAAATGACAACGTTTTAGCCACCAACTCCCCTTCTAGAACATTGGTTAAATCATTTCCTAAAACAATATATGAAAGTCACAACTACTTCTTCTTAAAATAGTGATGTAATGGTTTTTTACCATTTGGCCATTCTTAATTACTTTTGATAATTTTGTATTATCAAACTACCACAACAAATTGTAAAACCCAACTCTTGAATGTTATTTTTTTAATCAACAAATGTGCATGTAATTGTGATCTATTGATATGTTGTGATAACATATTGTATCCAATAATTTTCCCTCTAACACCAACCCACAACAAAAAGGTGAAAAACATTGAGGTATCACTTCAGTTTACTCATCATGGTTGGCATTCACAAAAAGACTATTTAACTAAAAAAGAATTCCATAATTACCTTTGGATTTTTATAATATTTATTGCAATATAATTGTTAACAGGTTTTTCTATTCCCATTAAGGTTTTCAACTTTTGAGTTTTCCAGTAATAGGTCCCTAAAACAACAATAGGTACATTAACATAAAAAAATTTAAGTCTATTTACAATTCCTAAACTAACATGTACTCAAGTTGCACATAGTTTCAAGACAACATTGCTAAAATAATTGTTTGATGTTTCAAAGTGAGAGAGAAATACAAAATCAAAATTATAATCAAGAAGTTCCATGTTCAAAATAGGTTTGTCCTTTTAGTCTTATATTGAAGAATTCAAAATTTAAACAATCATAACATACCATTTACACAATCATTAGCCAATAATAAACTAATAGTCCCAAAATTTTCAAAATTACACCTTATTCTACCACATGTTTGACTACATGTTCTACAAACTTGTTCTGTAGACTATTGATTAACTAACAACATGTCAACCTATCTACTAATGTAGTATAACGCTACTTTTTAGGTTTTACAACTAGTTAGGTTAAATCATGGGTTAATTAAAATAATAGGTTAGGTTAAATCACTTGTTAAGTTCAATAACCTGCTAGGATCTATAACCAGTTAAATCACTTGTTACTAAATTTGGGTAACATTATCCCCCTTTGAAAACTGCATTTTGTCCTTAAAATGCTAGCTCAAAGTTTTAAGTTATTAGTCTTTCATAACTGGTAATTAGTTGATGGCTTCTTTTACAAGTTTAACACTTGTTTCTTCCACAGGTTCAACTCAATTTGAAATTTGAAAACTTGTTGGCACTGCAATCCTCCATTGATTAGGTGTTTTTCAAAGGTTGTTAAAGGTGTTGTAAATACCTTTAAAACATGCAGTGTACGAGAAATCAAAATAATTTCCTAACCTATACCTATCTAGTGTGGTGTTATAGAAGCAAAGTAACAAATAAGAACTCCAAAGGTCCTACTCCACTATTAAGTACATTAAATGGAAAATCAATAGATTCAACCTGATCCTTAATAGACTTATCACTACCTTCCATAGGTTCAACAGTAATAATGGTAACTTGAATAGGGAGAGTGAAAGTCTAAACATGTAAAGGTATAATTTCAAAATCTATTCCACCTCTAAGTGGACTAACTAGTTTAGTAGTAGCAATAGTTTGTACAACAAATGGAAATGTTATTTCACTCTACCACTAATTCCAATTTCCATAGATACGAAACTAGTTAGTTCATACTTGAAATCTAGAAAAACGATTCAAAATGCTTATAGCTCTAGTTGATAAACATGTTCATTAGCTTGGGCTAACTCCATGTTGTCTTGAATTTGTTCCCTTGTGAACTTTTGTGTCACCAAAAAGGAGGGTGCACAAACCAATCGAACACCCTGGCAACACACATATTCTCTGATCGATAATTCTTGATGTCCTGAAACTACATCGCAACGCCTGATCTTCCTTCTCTTCTCAGACTCTGTTCATGACTCAACCAATGTGCGCACCTAGATCCTCACACACACACGCATTGCATTCCTGGAACATTTGGACAGTTCACAGTACTTGGTCTTTTCGACCAGTGAGTCTTGGCACACTTATGCTCAGCAAAACCACCTACTTGTTTCCTTGACAAAATTGCAACATCAGACTCTGATAACACTCTTCTTGACCTGAAGCTTGTTTGTTGCAAACATTGAAAGTGCGATCACATACAAAAACAGCAAATGTACAGACAGCTGAGGGCCATCGCCCCAACATTCCTCTTAGAGCCTAGCAGTTCATACAAATGACTCTGATCTATCTCTGCTTCCTAGTCTCGCTCTGTTACTTTTTCAAAACCAAACTCCCTGATGCCAACTACAACTATTTGGCTGGCTATTGGCGCAGCGGAAAAGGTTTTGTAACCAGTCCAAAACCTCCAAACAACCAATCCATCTCTTGATCTGCACATCCCTCTAAGCTTCTCAGCATAATCTACCTTCCTCTTCCACACCTGCTCTCTCCCCCAAAAGATCACTCTGCTTCCTCCTCTGTTCGTCCCTATCTGATTTCCAAGCTCCCTTCGTCATCACAGACTGCAACAACGCCACCGTGCCACATAATGGCTTTGTTGATCATTCTCGATTGCAGGACACTTAGGCCTGCCCAAGTCAGAAAACTTTTCTCCCGAAGCAACGCGACTTCAAGATTTTCCAATGCCGCTCAATGGCCTGATCTCTCTCTCTCCTTACTACTCATTCCAACAGTCCCATCAAGAAGCAGACAACTAGCCGGCTTACAGACGCAACGGAAAATTCAGTAGCCAACCAAGATCCTCTCCCAGACCCAGACTCTCCTCCTCTCTACTCATCTTTCCCTGTCGTTCTCTGTTCTCCTCTCTCACACCACTACACCTTCAGCAAAATCCCCGGTTTCCTCTCCAGCTCTCCCCCTTCTCTGTCTGATTTTCAAGCTTCCTGCACAAGCTACCCATGCACCGTTGCCATCCTCACCTCCCCAAAAGCATAAACCCTGCCGACATCATTAAACCAGTTTTCGGCGGGCTTAACCCTTAAGCCCTTAAAGCAAAATTGGCCTTCACATCATAGAAACCACAAACAGGTTTCCTGTTCGGTCACTCCCTTTCCCGTTACATTTGAACTATTTGCCACCACTCCTTCCATTTGGGATTTTTGTCCCCTAAGTTTTGATACCTTGAGCAAAGTGTTGTCCAACAATAGCTCCTCAAACTCCTTCAACCTATTGTGCATCCTAATAAGTTGAATGGGGTCGGGTTTGTTCAATTGTACCTTAGCCATTTTCGACTAACCTTTCCAATCTTGGACTTGAATAGTTAGAACTTGGGTTTGTTTTTTGAACTCAATGTCGCAACCCCACTTTGGGGCTAAGTGTGAGAATGCAATTCACACTGCCAAAAGTGGGAAAATGGAGTCCTCCGGGACTCTCAAAAACTCAGAAGACGATTTGAAGGGTCAAATCTGCTCTCCTTGGTGTGTTCTTTATATCAATGGAAAGGTATTGAAGTGTAGATGCCCAAAATGGCCTCGCATTGGCCATTTGGACATCTGCAGCCCAAGTTATGGGCAAAGAAGGGCCGGGAGTCAAACTGTCAGTTTGACTCCCGATCACTAAAAGTCGGAAATCGACCTCTTCCCAACGTCGCCTCAAGGAATGCAACATGGTGTTAGAAAGCTCTCGACAAGAGCTACAACTTTGGTTTAGACCTCGTCTCGATCCGAGTTCAGGGCGAGGAGTTATGAACGTCCAAAGTCCCAGGACTCCAACCCGCGATAGTTTCGGGACTCCAACTTGGGAGTCCCGGGAAAAAGAGCCATTTGGATGTAGCCTTAACAGAGAGCTGCAGAGTATACTATATGAGGGAAGGTGGTGGCTTCCCCCAAGTCCGGGCCGTGATGAGTCTTGTGTGTGAAAGTGTTCGTGGCTTGTCCCAACACCCAAGGGTGTTTTCGAATGCTAACTAACCCTCTTGTGGTTGGTTTTGGATGCAGATTCGAGCTTGATAATTTAGTCCCTCTTCCTAGTCTAATTCCGGGACTTCTAGCATGCCCCTCTACCCCCTTTTAGTGCTGGAAGTTAGGAACGACCCTCAAGTCGCAACTTTCCGCAACTCAACATAGTTGGACCCTCAAGTGGGTTCAACAACAGACTTGGGAGTGTGTCACCTTCCATTTGGGATTTTTGTCCCCTAAGGCTTGATACCTTGAGCAAAGTGTTGTCCAACAATAGCTCCTCAAATTCCTTCAACCTATTGTGCATCCTGATAAGTTGAATGGGGTCGGGTTTGTTCAATTGTACCTTAGCCATTTCCAACTAACCTTTCCAATTTTGAACTTGAATAGTTAGAACTTGGGCTTATTTTTTGAACTCAATGTTGACATCTACAAATTGTTTGTTGAGTTCTTAATAGGTCTGCTCAAAACCTATTATGGTATTTTGTTATTGCATGTTAGATTGTTCCACCTTGTTGCAGTCCATGTCATATGTTCATGTTCATTTTGGAGATGTTTTAGGTCATTATGGGTTTTTCAGTTAAGTTAGTTAAACTTAGTGTACTCTTGTTATAGGGCAAGCCCATCCTTGGGTGGTACCATTAGGAATGTCACACCTTGATTTTCCTAGACCCATCAAACTTTGAAAAATCATTGGAAACATTTAAATGAACATTTTCATAAATTTTTATTATGAATATATTTATTAATTTCCATAGATCTTGAAAACCCAATAATATCAAGAATATTATGTATTTTGATGTTCCTAATCATTGCATTTAAAAAACATTTTAGGAACATAATGTTGATTTTTTTCCTTGAACTTTTTTAATAGGAACACAAATTTGAAAAATGATTTGAGAATTTTCTTATGTTTTTTTTTCTAAAGTAATTTGGAAGTCATTTTATTTTTAGGTTGTTATTTGTCAATTAATTGATTAAATATGATTTAATTATGAAAATCCAAAATTGAAACTGTTGATTTTTTAAGGGGCCATTTTAATTAGGAATATTAAAATAAAAAAATTTCAATTTTTTAAATTCCCAAATAAACTTCAAGCCATATATTAAAGCAAGAAATTGATAAACATAATCTAAAAAATTTATGGTTGTGAAAACATTTAATGAAAAGGGCCCAAAAAAATGATAAATGGTTGTTTTTGGTTCCTTAACTATTCCTTGATGTGGTTCTTAGTGGTACCACCTAAGGATGGGTTCGCCTTGTAAATTTTTTGTTTTATTGACAACTTGTTTTTCCTTTCTTAACTTGGTAGACATGTTTTGGTTCTCATATTAAACCATGATCAATTTCCCTTTGACTATGACCAATTTTTTGTCACAATTCTTCAAAGTTTGTTGCATTGTTTCTAACTCTAAATTACTGGTTTATAAACAATTATTGGTCTCAGATAGGTTTTTTTTTGTTTGTTCATATTTAGCTTTGAGGTTGGTGACTTTAAGTGAAACATGTTACTCCTAAGCAACATGTCACTCTTAGTTGGTTGGTGACACAAGTTCCTTTAGGGTTGTTGTTCTTGGTGAAAACACCTCAGATAATGGGAATCATTTCCTAAATAGGACATCTAGGCTAGGCCCCAAGTAACAAATATCTACCTTGGTTTTCCCATGCATTTTTAGTTTGCCTTTTTTTTTTAATATACGTTTTGTCCAATGGGTAAATTCAACTAGCAACTAGGTCAAGAGTATGGAACATTAGTTAACAGTTGACCCCCTATTGGCCAAATCAAAAAAATAGCAATCTAGTTGCTAAACTATGCTACTCGTTCTCGTTGGTAGACTATTTGCAAAATGGCTACAAATCTTGCATGAAATTCTTCTTTCATGTGAACCACATTCCACTATTGATTTTCTACAAAAACATGTGGACCTACAATCTTTCTTAAGTTAATTTTCACTTCTTGATAGGTTGCATTGGCAACATCTACTACCCCTTCACTAGAAATCCCAAGTTGTTCATGAATAACTACATGTCAAATCAATTAAAATTCTTTGACCACACACTTGTCCTTGGATTCTTCCATCTTCTGTTTCTTCCCAAGTTTATAGGAAATCGTGCAATTGGTCCTTTCTTGGAGCAACCCACTATAGGTTGAACAAGCCTTCCAAATCGATTCATTTCGCCCATTTGAATTCATTTGAGTCCATTTTCACCCATTGCAACATCTTTTGGGTCTCCTTCACCTTAGACGTTGTTTTCTTCTTAACATGTTTCTCAACTTGTTCTTCTACATGTGCTTTGCATTTTCTCTTCATCATGGTTTTGTCCTTGATCACAAATGCTGAGGAATATTGTTACAAACCAATTCTTCTTCAAAGATTTCTTGGAGAAATTCTTCACCATTGTCCTTGTAAATCATTGCTCACAAGTTGCTACAACTCAACTTCCTCCAAAGGTTATAATTCAGGAACCGTGTTGATTACTCTTCAATAATAAGTTGAGAAATGATTTCAACCTCCTCCTTTGAATCTAAAATTATAACAACTCATGGTTCTACTATTGTTGTAGAAGTAATGGTTATCTTAAAAAAGTTTTAAACTACTTTTAATTCCTTTTATAACTCTTTATTTCTATTTTATTGCTCAAAGATTCTAACTTCCTTTGCTATGGGTTCATGTGAATCTAGGGGTTCAATGTAGATTGTTCTAGTCAATTGAACTTGTTTTGCTCTCTCTCTCCACTTGTTCTCTTCTAACTGCTTCAAGTTTCTTCTCAAGCTCTATCTCCCTTGCCTCTCTTTTCAACTTGTCCAAAGCACTCTTGCTCATGGCCTCCAACAATGTTAGAAAATAGAAAAAATGAAGAAACACAACAAAGGGTGCGACGGTTCTTTATTTTTTTTGACTAATAATGATTCTATGACTACAAATAGACATCTTTTAGGGTTGTAGACCACTAGGGCATAGACATTTATAAGTTCCTCAATAAATACATCATTTTGATCATTACGAATAGATACATCATTAAATTGAATAGGTACATTGTCATGATAATGAATAAGTACATTTGTTCCAATAATATTGCCATGTGTCAAGTTATTATTAATTGGTTCAAATTTTATACGTTCATAATCTTTATTTTCAACAAGTAGGGGTTTAGGGTTTTCTATCTAAATAGGTTCATTAGTAACTAGGTCACTAAAATTAGCTAATACAAGTTGTAAAGTTATGTCTTCAATAAACCTATATGGCTTCAACTTGTTAATGTTGACTAGGATAGGGTTAAGATCAAACTAATCTATGGTGACAAGTAAAACAATATTATTGGGCAAACAATATTAGATTTTATATGGCCCAAACCATCTTCTCTGGAATTTAGGAGCATGTTTAAAAATAACCCTTAGAAACCATAACACATAGTTTTCAAATTGAAATTTAGTTTCAATGTACCAATTCTATGACCATAATTACTTGTTCCACTAGTTAGAAACAACTAGATCATGTGCAATCAACATGTTCTCTTATAACTTTTCTAACTCAAATAGTCGACTAGTTAGTATTTTAATAGATTTTGGATTTACATATTCACCAAGTTTGGATGGTAACATGTACTTTGTAGGCAATAATGGATACAATCCATAAACAAGTTGAAATGGTGTATGACCTGTTAAAATTTGTAGATGGTTCGGTATGAGAATAAAATTGTGGACAAGTGTTCATCCCAACCACTCCCATTTTCATTAATCAATTTGGTTAGTAAGGTTCCAAAATCCTTATTTGTAGATTCAACTTGTCCATTTCCTTGCGGATAATAAGTAGTAGAATTGATATGTCTTAGGATAAAATGGTCAATAAGATATTTTATTGCATTGTTGATAAAATGGGTACCTTGTTCAATCATAATTGTCAATGGACATCCAAATCTCGTAAGGATATGTCGTACAAAAACTTGGTAATTATTTCAACAGTCTTGGTGCGGAATGTTCATGACCCACCCATTTGGTTGCATAGTTAATGACCACCAAAATGTATTATTTGCCTAACAATCTGCTTGTAGATTTAATAAGTTGAATAAAATCCAATCCCCATTTTTGAAATGGTTCTTCAGGTAAAGTGGTATTCAGTTTTGTCAAGTTTTGTGTTAACTTGCTCATTGACATTGGTCATAGGTTCAATAATATTTGTGAACATTTTGATTCATCATTGACCACCAAATACCGACATTCAAGATCTTTCTCATAGTGAAATCAAAAAAGAAATGCCCTCCTGCAATTCTTTCATGCAGTTTTTGCCAGATTATGGTTACCTATTATGGTTGTAAGACTTAATGAAATTTATTATCTTGTCCAAATATGTATAGTATTCATTCTTGAAGCACAAATGGTTTAGCTTTTTGGGCTAAATGTTGTCTTTGTGATGTGGTAAACCTTTTTAGCATCACTTCCTTTAACAGGTACTCATAAACACTCTACAACCACTCAGGTTGTAATGTGAACAAGTGAGCATCATAGGTTTGATTAGGTATTCCAATAAGTTCAAACTAGTTGGGTAACCTATTTAGTCCATCTACCATTAGGTGAAACTTACCAGGTTTATGAACAATTTTAAAATTATACTTTAGAAATAGCAAGAGCCATTTAACTAACTTGCCAAAAACTTGTGGTTTATTAATTAAATATACTTAAACCATATGGTCTACATGTAGAATGTGAACATGTTACTTTAGGTAATGCGTAAACTTGTGTAAAGCATAGACCATAGTTAAAGCCTCTCTTTCTATAATAATATAATTCTTCTCACCATAATTTAATAATCTTGAAGAATACATAATAGGTTGATCAATTTTACCTATTGGGTTATGGGCCAATATTGCCCCTATTGCTAATTGACATGCATTAAAATGAACATGAAATTCTAATTCCCAATTAGGACTAATGAATATGGGAGCTTGAATGAACTAGTTCTTGACGTCTTCCCAAGTAGTTTTGACATTTAGCAGTCCACTCAAATATCTCAATTTCCTTGAGTAATTCTTTAATTAGTGCCATAACAAAGGCAAAATTTTTTATGAAACATTAATAGAATTAGGCCATTCCATTGAACACTTGAATTTCCTAAGATGTTTTAAGTATTAACATTTTGACTATGGCTTCTATTTTTTTAGGATCAGGTCTTTTTCCTCCTTTGGAGATTATGAATCCTAAAATAGTTTCAAAACAAACCATGAATGCACATTTTTTTGGATTTAAAGTAATGCCATACTTTCTATATTCAAGAAAACATGTTTTGAGTTTTTTTTAATGGGTGGATAGGTTACTGAAAACAATAAAATCATCAAAGAAAATTTTCATGAATACATCAATGTATTCATGAAATGCTTTATTAATCACCCTTTGATAGGTTGGTGGTCCATTTTTGACCCAAAAAGGCATTACAAGCCATTCAAAAGCCCCCCAATCAGTAACAAATGTAGTCTTATACTAATCCTCCAATGTTATGGAAATTTGATGTTATCTAGGAAAACCATCTACAAATGTATAAACTTAATGTCTAGTTACAATATTAATAACATCATCAATAAAAGGCAATGGGTATGGATCTTTCTTTGTGCCAATATTAAGCTTCCTAAAATCCACACAAATTCTTAGTTTTCTATTTTTCTTAAGCATAATAACTATAGGTGATAGCCAAGTAGCCTCTTTAACAAGTTTAATAGAACCTATAGCAAGTAGTTTATCAATATCCTATTTGATAATGGTTGTGTAGTTAAGATTTAACTAGTACCTTGCTCGATGAGCAGGTGGTGTTGATGTATCCAATTCAATCCAATATTAAACTATCTCATGTGGTATGCCCTTCAAGTCCTTGTAAGTCCACGCAAAGATATCTTTGAATTCCTTCAGCAATTCAACTAGTTGGGAATTGACAACAAGTTTAAATCAATGTTGATTCTAACCTGTTGTAAGTTTTTTTCATAACCTAGGTTGATTTTGATTAATTGTTCTTCTTTCGTGACAGTTTAACCAACAATGTGAAGATTTTAAACTCGTTTTTGAAGAGGTGTTTCATCAATCGCCATCTCTCCAACTTTAAGTTGAAAGAAAGTCTTTCGCAAATGCTATTGAAAAATATCATGAGGTATGATTATTTGAACATGTAATACAAATACCGGTTCAACAAGTATTTTATATAGAACATGTATTACATATATTAGTTCAACAAGTATAGATACATGTTCAACTAAGTTTAAACCTATTGATGGAATCAAATTAACAAGTTGCTCTAACTTGATTAATGTAGGGACAACTATGGTTCCTATTGAAAATAATTTTGAATATATAGCAAACATTAAATCCTTTTCTTCATCAAATATTCCAAAATGGAAATCATAACAAACTAACACTTTTGGTCGTTTAGTTGGTGTTCCAACTTTCTTGGTAATAGGTATAGTCCTTATTATACCAATTCCTTGTATGGTGATAATGTTGTTGCCCCAATCCGAAAACACTTTAACATTTCTCAGCCAAGGACGACCTTACAACATATAGTAGAGTCTAACACATTATTTTGTATTATAGTAAAAATTATTGCATAAAGGATTCCATGGACAATAATCTTAAGATCTTTGATGAGACCTAAAGGTTTAACAATGGTTTGATCAGCCATGTGTAGGTTGTAAGGTGTTAAATTTTGGTTTTGATAGATTTAACTACATTCTCAATTTTTTCATAATGATATTAACTCCAAAACCACCATCTTGAAGTACATTTTCTATGAAGTTCTTTCCTACTTGAACTTGTATCACTACCATCTAATGATCAATGGTAACTGAAGCAACTGCCAATTCTAATAAAGTAGGTTTTGATGTTATGAGGTTAAGTATGTAACATTTGATATTAAGTATTACCCGAAACAATTGTCCCAAGTTCAAGGTATACTTGGTCTCCAAGACTTGCTTGCTAATGTCCTTCAAAATTTCTTCCAAAGTCTTATTTGTTGTAACTTGTTTTGAGGTTATAGGTTGTTGAATTACCTCACTAGTTTCATTATTTTCAACCGATTGAATTACAAAAAAATTATTAAACGATTTAGCCCAATTACTCTGTAGTGGCTTTTTAGTTGTTGTGGTGGGTTGTTTGCCACTTTCACCACACTATAACTAGGTAAAATCACAATCCAAGGAGCCACCCAAGTGAATGGACACTCCTTAAAACTATATTTGTATATGTTTGAAAGATCACAAGGGAAGCATAATAGTTAGGATTGTCATAAATTTTTTTGAGATATTTTCCATTAATTACAAAGTTTACATGCTCAAAGTTTGACACAAATCAAAAATGTTTTTGCATGTTTAAAGCACTCAAACCTCAAAAGTGGATAGTCCTTGTTTTTTTCAAAAAATCTTTTTTTTCTACCAAATGTGCACCATTCCTTTTGAAAATTGGAGAAAATTTTAACATTGATGATTAGAAGGGCAAAAGGATTTGAACTGATGAAAATTGTTTTTATAACCCATTTGAACACTTTTGGTTCAAAAGTGTTTTTGACCTTGAAAATTATGGATTTTGAAAACATGGCTTTAACAAAAGTTGTTCATATATATGTGATAGGGGGCATGAATGCATAATATACATGATATAAAATCAATTTGTAGTCAAAATGTATTTATATTCAAAATGCAATGTTAAATGGGGTATTCGAATATAAATATTTAGGTTATAAACCAACACATGAATCACACGTGTCATGTGCAATCCTTGGAAAAGGATTTTTACCTTGGCTCCTTTGATCATGATTTCACCCAACTATTTTATGGTTTCAATGAATGAATCCACGAACATTCTTCTTGTTGCCAATTTTTAACTCCTTTAACTTTAACCACTTCCCTTTCTTTTGGCACTTGTTGTTCTGGTTGTTGATTATGAATAATAACAACAACTACCACATTAATTGGTATAGTATCAAGTTTAGGTAGTTTAGGTGTTGTTGTAGATTGGAGCTAATAGGTTTAATTCTAAACATGTTCTACACTTCAATCTTTCTAGGACATTCTCTAGATCTATGCTCAACATTGGAATATACAATACAAAGGTATCAAACATGTATTCTAACTAATTTAAAAGGTTGTGGTTTAGTCTTTGTTAAAGGTTTTATATATTTTACTATGGCAGTTGGTACTACTAGTACCTCTTTTTTTCCGATTATGACATGTGCCAAGGGTATGATTTGTTTTACCACAATTGGTACAAGTTGATGTTGATTTTGTTGTAACAACATGTATTGTTGGTTTAGCTACTGTATTAATATCTGGTGTGGTTAGTAGAACATTATAACTCATACTAATAGGTCCATTCTCTTCACATACTACAATGGCTTCCTTGTGTTCAATCAAGGTATCTCTCTTCATACCTACTATTGTTAATTTTAGGTAAGGTAATAAACCTACTCTAAAAACAATGTTGAGGAAAACATTTGTTGTTTTAGCATGTAGATAGTTTGTTAGTTTCAATAGGCATTCATAATAAAACTTCAACATGTTTAGTGGTTTATTGTTGTATGTTTCGCAATTGCATGTAGACCTTTTCATCATTCTTCATAGTTTTGAATAGCTTACAAAATGTTTGCTCCAACTTTTCAAAGGTGCAATTTGGATGGTCTTGAACATAATTTTCTCTCCATTTAGAAATATTATCTTTGAAATAAAACCAAACAAGTTGATCACCATTACCTTTAATGGCTTTCTTGAACACTTTGATGTGAACATCCGGATCAATGTCTTTGACATAGGTTGGATATTGTAACTTCTTGTATGGTAGCTTGATTGTTGGTTCTAGTATAGGTTGTACAACAAGTTATTGATACCATGGTGGTATAAATATGCGTGGGTTAGGTATTGGATATACATATGATCCAACAAGTGGGTTGAATGGTGGTCCTTTAGGTGGATCTCCTCTAGGTGAACTTCCTCAAGGTCAATCTTGAGGTTGTCCTCCATTCGGTGGTTGGTGAGTAGAACCTCTGGGTACATGAGTTGGTAAATTAGTATTAACTTATATAGTGGTTGTTATTGGTGCAGTAACCTATTGTTGAACATGTTTTTTGTCCCTACTAATTACTAGTTGAACCATTGTAGGAAACTAATTTCCAATAAAATGTGGTGTATATGCAGGTGGTACAATAGGTTGTTCAAGTATTGGATATACATATCCATGCACACATAACTTGTATAATTCCTAAACATCATGAAATCAAGTCCTTTTGTTTTAGTCGGATATGTTGGATACAAATTAGGATTTAGAGGTACAAAAGGGGGTATGGCATTATACCACATTGGGTATGTCGATGTTGGTAACACACCAATTTTACCTAGTACGATTGGTGTAACAAATTGTGACCAAGTTGTTTGATCAACAAAGGGGCAACGATTAAACTTGTGTCCCACTTGTCAATAATATGAATAGGTTATAATTTTAGCACCTAGGTTTCATCCTTAAACTAGTCGATGGTGTGGAACTTGTGATCTTTCACTTTGACTAGGTACTAATTTAACTAATTAGGTGCCTTGTTGGTATGTGGTTTCTTGTCGAACAATCATGGGTGTTGTTCGAAGTTCAACAAGTTCTAGATGTAGTATGGAAATTGATTGATTAGAAGGTCTTCGGTCGATGTGACAAAACTACTCTAACCTATTGAGTAGTTGAAGTCGTTCCATCTCCAAACTAGTTGGTACCAAATTTATATTAATGTTTGGTGCTTAGTTTTGAAAACCAATAGATGTTGCAATTGGTGTAAATGCACCAGTTTTGGGTAGATGAAAACTTGGGGTTGTAAATCACCATGGTTCTTGTGTCGAGACAACTTCATCAAACGATTGAACATGTTCATGATTGTCATCATGATGAACATTCATTGCCCATGGTTGGGTTAATGTCCATGGTGTTACTTGATGAGTGGTTGAGAGCATGGCTACTTGTCTCTCTGCACAATTGATTCGACTGCATTTTGCTATTGTTCACTAATTTCTCCCCTCTGTGCTGCATCCATGTTTGGTGCATTCACTAATTCATTTCCCATAGGTTGCACTTGATGTTCATTTTGCTCTTATGCAAGTTCCAAGGCAGGATGATGTGTGACCTATTTTAACTTTATTCTAAGATTTCTAGTGACTATTATTGACATCTTCTAAAATCAATAGGTTTTAGGAAAACCTTTGCATTGGTTTTTAACATAAAATATCAAAATGACCCCTCCCAACAATCATGAATTTATAGAAAACTTTTTTTTATGGATTAAACACCTTGTTTATTTCAAAAACTTTACACTAACTTCACCTTATTTCCTCATGCTTCAAACTAAATAAAAAAACAACTTGAATCTAAAAATTACACAAAAACAAGCAAAACATAATACAAATAAGAATTTCAAGCATGATCGTTTTTCAAAACCTAATCTACTAAAATTATTCAATCTAACCAAAAAATTTAAGCGTGATTGCTTCTAAATTTTGATCCATTGCATGGTCACCAAATGTTAATGGGTTTTTAAATTCCCATTAAGGTTTTCAACTTTTGAATTTTCTAGTAATCCTTAAAACAATAACAAATACATCAAAATTAAAAAAATCTAAATTTATTTATAATTCCTAAAATAACATGTATTCAAGTTGCACATAATTTCAAGACAACATTGCTAAAAATAATTGCTTCATGTTTCAAAGTCAAAGAAAACCATAAAATCAAAATTACAATCAAGAAGTTCCATGTTCAAAACAAGTTTGTCCTCTTGGTCTTATACTAACTAATTCAGAACTTTAAACATTCATAACATAACATTTAAACAATCATTGGCTAGTAATAAATTAGTAGTCCCAAAAATTTCAAAATTACACCTTATTCTACCACCTATTTGACTACATGTTATGTAGATTATCCATTGATTAACAACATGTCAACCTATCTATTAACCTAGTATAATGTTACCTGTCAAGTTCCATAATCGGTTAGGTTAAATCATAGGTTAATTAAAATAATAGGTTAGGTTACTTCATTTGTTAAGTTCAACAACTTGCACTATGATTTATAACCTGTTAAGTAACCTATTACTAAATTTGGGTAATAATAGTTATGATGGATTGTTGTATGCCTATAATTAAAATGATGTCATGATGTTAAATTTAAAAAATCAATTTAACAATTTGTATCTGATATAAGAAAGCCTTTTAAAATCCTTTTAAATAATATTAATAGTTATCATAATTAAATTTTTATAAAAAAATACATTACATTAATATGCATCCAAGTTCATTTTTTGTTTAGTTAGATATTTTGAGTGAACTTGAATAAATTTACCATGCCGAAAGTAGTTAATCCTTTAATGAATGGGGACTAATTGCTACAAGCAATTGAATTCACTAATCAAATTCATTAATAGTTAATTCATTAAGCTAACCTTGAAGTTTATTAATTAGGCTAGGTATTTAGGTACCCAAAATTAAAATAGGCTAAACTAAGAACCTACGCCAAGCATTTAGAAACTCAAACTAAGTTAAGCCAAGAGACTTAGCTTAAGCATTTAAGAACTTAAATTAGGCTATTTAAACCAGCTAGCCTAAATTAGGAACCTAACCCACCAATTTAATGTGCAATTGTGAAAGTTTGAACCTCTTAACTACCCTTACTTCCATGCTTAAAAAACAAGTATTTAACCATTTGACCATTATTTAAATAAATGATATGATTTGTCATGACATATTATTATGCACATTTTAAAACTAACATGTATAGGCATCTATCTACCTTAGATATCTTTCCTACCTAATTTACCTTGTTACCTTATTTTATACCTACATAACCTAGGATATTAATAGGCTACCTTAGGTTATCTTGAGCTATTGTAAGTTGCCCAAGTTTATGTGTAGGCTACCATAGGCTAAGTTCCTCAGCTAGTTTTAGCTTCTTTTTTGGTTAATGTAAGCTACTTTTATGTTATTTCAAGGTTAGTGTAGGCTATTCTTAAGCTCCCATAAGTTAGGATTTTAAACTAGTTTTAGGTTCTTGCACATTGGATATTACTTTAAGATATTTTAATTTATTATACCTTATGCATGTTATTTTAAACTATTTCACCTTTGGTTATTTAAACCTAAACCACCATAGGTTTTTCTTGGTTATTTCAAATAAGATATTTTAAAATATTATACCTTAAAATATTATCGGTCATTCTAAGTTAATTTACCTTAGGTTATTATAAGATGTTTTATTTTAAGTTATTTCTTAACATTTTAAGTTCTTTTGCCCTATGTTAATCTAGGTTATTTTACTCTAGGCTATTTTTGATTATTTTAAATTATTCCACTTTATCTTATTATATATTATCTTACTTTAGGTTATTTGGGTCTAACCACACTAATAGGAACCACATTTGTCCCATTAGACTTGTGTTTTGTTGTTGTATATATTGAAATATTTTCAATGCATCATTTTTATAAAAAACTTAAAATCTTCAAAGTTTTGTTGATCTTATTATGTTAAGGTTTACATTAAAAGAATTCCAAAACTATGCAATTTTTAAAAAATCAATTTTTTTTCTATGTTTTTATTTACTAATTACTTCTTAAAAACATTGGTTATGCAACATAAAAAATGATTTTGTATTCACTAGATTTTTAATATATATATAAAGTAACATTGTATAAAAATAAGATCATTTGTAATTTTATTTTATTTTACAATTTGAAATACACAAAATAAAGTAGTGATTATGATTGCTAACAACATGTGTTAGTTATTACACCCATTTTTTAATATCTTAAATTGTCCCACTATAACCTATTTTAGGTCATTCAACCTTAAGTTAATACTTGATATTTTAATTTATTCGACCTTAGGTTATTTATGATATTAGACCTTAGGCTATTTTTTATTATTTTACATTATGCTTTATTGATTACTCCACCTTAGATTATTCCTTTAAATTTTTTTAATTTTTTAAATTATTATTTTAGGTTATTGTTGTAAATTGTTATAGGTTATTGAAACTTAGGTTACATTAGAAAAAAATGTCAATTTGTAATTATAATTTACAATTAAAAATAAAATGCAATTAACACTTGTAATTAAAAATTCATTAATTGCATATGTGAAGTAGTATTTAACATCTAATCACAAATGATGTTAGCAAATTTCACATGGATGATGTATACGATCAACATATATAATTTCATTCATTGACCATTAGTATGCAATTTGCATTAATCCCCATTTTTGCAATTAAAATATAACCCGCTCACAAATTGCCACTTGATGCAATCAAAATTTGTCATTTGACATTTTAAAAAAAAACAATTTGTGTAACTAAATATGTAGGTGGGTTAGTAGGTAAAAGTTATGTAGTTAAATAAAAATAAATATGTAAATAGGTAGGTAGGTAGGTAGGTAGGTAGGTAGGTATGTATGTACGTTGGTAGGTAGGGAGTAGGTAGGTAAGTAAATTTTTTATTTAACCTTTAAGGGACCTCAAGCCTTTTTATTGGCTTATTCCAAATGGTATTTTTTTCTAAAGTTGTTTGTTTATTTTCAATGTTTCAAATGCACCTACTTATATGGTTTACAAGATAAAAATGGAGGAGAAAAATATGGGATAAATTTTATAGTGACAACCTAATAGTAAACTAATTTACAACTATAAAACTTTATCTCATATATTTTGTCCTCTTTTCCAATGTTGCAAACTATATAATTAAATGTGCACAATAAAACATTTAATCTTAAATTAAAATAAGAACCTCCTACATACCTAGGCCTTATTTACCTACCTACCTCTCTACCTAAATACCTATGTACCCACTTAACTTATTGACCTACCTTATTAACCTACTAACATAAATAACATAGGTATATATATATATAATTAACTTATTAAAGTAGTATTTACCAATTAATACCTAACCTACTACACATTAATTTAACTTATTACCTATTAACTAACCTCACTTATTAATTAAAGTAACCTATGTCACAACTAGGTTAGGCCCACATGGCATTTATCCTTAAATTTACGTTAAAGGTTGGCAAAACATTAGTAAAATAAAAATTTGGCTTAACACTGATTAAACTAAAAGTTATCTAAACCTTGACAAAACCTAACCACTTTTGGAACTAATTTGATATAGAAACCTCTTCTTGGATGAAAAGCCAAAAAAATTGGTCAACATGGAAGGATAAAAAACTTAGTAATTATGAATTAGTTGCAACATAATTGTAATAGTTGTAATAGATTGGAAAGAAAGAAAAGAAAAGTTGTAAAAATGATAAAACGTAGTTGCAAATGATAATTAGTCATATATAATCACAAATTAAATGGTTGTATAATACAAGACAAGATTTCTTGTAATGTTAAGGTATATACTGAAGAAAAATAATTTAAAATAATATATGGTATAACTTACAATATTTTAGGGCAGAATAACCAATCATATCCTAGAATAATAAAAATAACTAAAGGTGGAATATCTTAAAGTATAATATTTAAAAACAACTAATGTAAATAATTTAAACTAATGAACTACACCCCACTTTTGGAATAATGATAAAAGAAATGACTCAAGTAATGCAAATAATTTTGAAAAAAAATTATGGATAAACAATGTTTACATCTATGTTAGCAATGTTCATTGAATGCAATTGATTATATTACAAATTGTATGAAGATTTTGAAGGCTACATAGATCATTTTTTGATGTTATAAAAAAATGATTTCTTTTTTGGCCATTTAGTTGATTTTTATATTCATTAGGCTTGTTATTTGTAGTCTCAAGTGTAGGTCACATGTGTACAAAAAATTATGCAAAAGGACATATCATGTTATCCATTAAATCTTATTTAAACATTTTTTCGTTTTTGGTTTTGAACCACAAATATTGATCCACAACAATGTACACATGTGAAAAAATATCACCACTAGACCTTACAAATTATTTTGATTTCCAAACTATTGATTTTGGGTTTAAATTTATTTCGTGTAATGTATGATCACAACAAAAGGATCCAAAAACCATATATAAAATCCTAATGAAAAATATCAAAATTTTAAAATATATTTATGCATTCCCATTTGAAAATTGTGGTAATCATGGGGAGTTGTGTTAATGATTAATATAAATGTCATGAATTCAAATTAAAATTCAATCAATTCAATTAGTTTAAACTTTTAGTAAAGGAATTTTCAACTAGAATAATAATTGTATCATAAAATGATAATTAATTCCAAAGGATTAAGTTTTATAAATTTTAATTTAAAAAAAATTATGGTGAAAAAATTGAGATGATGATAACTTACAAACTACAACCCAAACTCAAAAAACACTCACAATATGTGAACTTTGAAAATTTTGGAAATTTGAAACGTTTTTTAAAATCCAAAATTTTTAAATGTTTTTTACCACATGTAAATGGGGTGTAATGTACATGACATAGAAAACAAAGTTGTAGCTTATAATACAAGAAACTAAATTGTAAAATAATAGCATATTTTTGCATGATTTGAAATTATAATCATTTTTTAAAAAAAAAATATCACATTTTTACAAATTCACATTTATTCAAAAATATTGAAAGATAACATGTGATGTGTTAGGGAAACTCTAATCATATTTCATAACAAGTTGCAAAAAATTCATTCAAAAATTCCATTCTATGAAAAAATCAAAAGGATTCCAAGAAATTTCCATGTAGTCCTTGAATTAAATAATGTAAGTGGCTCCTTTTAGTGTGATTGGACCTTATATATTTTATTTTTGATAGTGGAAAAAAAGTCTTGGAATGTTTATTCCTAAAAACCATGCCCAAATCTTGAATGAACACACTTTAACATGAAACATTTGATAAGGCTAAAAAACCAATGAGTAATTTAAAAAAACAATGCACAACAAAAGTAGAAGAAGGCACAACAATGGTTTAAATAAAGGTCATTATCAATACAGTAATGGCAACCTTGAAAACTATCAAATTGTTTTTTTTGACAAACATGTTATTTGAAGGCATAAATGAAAAGTTTTTAATAGTTGTGAAGGAATATTTGGCATTTAAGCATGCAAAGGAGTTGAATGGGCTCTAGGGTCTGTACAAGGTTAAGGTTTAAAAAAGAAAAAAATATTCCAGGACTTTTGTGAGGCTACTTTTTGCAAATAACATTTATTTGAAACAAATTTAAGTGAGAAAAATTGAATAGTCCAATTTAAAATAATTCATGTGATGATGGTGATTTTCCACATGCATACATAATTGTGTATCAATATTTTGGTTAATAGCAAGAAACGCAAAAAGATCGTAAAAAATTTGAAATTGAGTTTCAATGGATAACCAAACATGTTTTTTGGCAAAATTATTTCCTACACATGTGACTTACACCTAAAGCTAGACTTTTTGAACCCATTGAACGTAGACTTTTTGCCAAATGGTTAAAAAAATGAGTCTTTGCCTTGTAGCCCTTTCCTTCAAAATTTCAAAACTTTGAAATTTTTGTATGATTTGATTTTTTATGAAGTTCACCCAATGAACATGTACTTTCATAGAAGGGGACATGTTTTTGTTGTACAAACAAATTGAAATCAATTGTATGATTTTATCGTTTTGATTATTTTTTTTAAAATGTAGTTTAAACACTTGATATTGTTATTTTAAAGGATTCAAAATGACATTTACATAGTATCCAAATTATTTTAAATATTTTTTATTACTTTAACAAAACATCGTTTTATTTATTGGCATACAACATTCCACTACAACAATAATAATGTGAAATAAATGAAAATCCAAAGTTGTCTTTGGCAATTTTTCAAAAATATGTCATTCCTTTTTGGTGCCCCAATCCTAAATACATTAGATCATGTTAAAGGTTGAAAACATGATTTATAGAATTCAATGGAACATTGGTGGTACCTTTAAGTTGAGAATGAAACCCAATCCCACATTGGAATCATTGAAACATGGCTTGCATTTTAGCCCAATTTGGATCCATTAACATACACACCCATTCCAACACTTGAATTATTATAAAACCTTCACAAGCAATTGACAATGGATTTTGAATAAATGAGTGTAATTCATTCAATTTGAGTCCAAACTTTTTATTTCAATGATAATTCGATTCATGCTTGATGTTAATCTTTGATTCACAACTTAAATTTCAGTTTCAAACTTCCATAACATCAAAACAAACTTCAATTTCAATTTCAATTTTAGACTTCATAATTTCAAACATCAAATTTCAATTTCAACTTTGTAATGTAAATAAAAACATCACATTGCAATTTTAAATTAAACATAATGTCAAAGAAAACTTTTATCTGAATTTCACAATTCATAACATAAAAATAAACCTCAAATTTCAATTTTGAACTTCATAACATCATAAGAAACTCCAAATTTTGAATTACACATGTCATAACTATTTTAGATTTGAAATTTGTTTATTAAGGAAGGAAACTTTTGTTTGCTTTGTTTTGTTTGTAATGCTGAGTTGCTTAAACCATGACACCCTTTGTCATGCATTTAGTAGCATTGGAAAGCCCAAGTGATGAATAACATGGTTGCACTTAAGGTAATTTTATAAGGCTTAGACCCACAATATGAGAGTTATTGAATATTGAAAAAAAAATTCAAATAAAATATGACAAAATAAAAAATAAAAAATGTAGGGAAATTGGAATGTGCTCTTGGTAATGTCAAAAAGCCTTTGATGAATGGGACTTATTAGAGATAACTTCATAATTTATAAACCAAAGGTGCAAAAGATGTTGATTTCTAATAATCATTTGGAAGGAGAAATTGATTGCAAAACAACCTCATATTGGGGTTAACAACACATGCCAATTTTTTTTAAAACCTAATTTCTTTATTAATTTTTTTTGTTTATCTCATTGAAATCTTTTGAACCATAGTGCCCTTGCCAAACACTACGTACTATTGGAAAGTCCTTAACAAATAAGGTGAATGGAGGTGGTTTTGTAAATTTGTTAGACCTAACGTGTTATGATTACTGAATATCAAATAATGTTTTCATTGAAAATCCAATAAAATCAATACTAAAATGTTTAAGAAATTGAAACACTTTGGTCATAAGTATTGTTGAAAAGTGTTCAATGGTAGGATTTGATGGAAATGATTTTGTACTTTGTACACCTAGGTTGTAGGAAATACTAAGTTTCAAATCATCTTTATCATTTGAAATTCAATCAAAATTCAATTAGTTGGGCTATGAGTTCACATTTGGGCCAACGACACAAGGACATATTATTTATACATTGAAGCAGTTTGTTTTGTTTCATTTATTGCGTTGAAATCTCCAAAATAATGTCATGTTTCCTACCACACTCTTAGTACCATTGGAAAGCCCTTGATGAATAGGGGTGTGCATTAAGGTAATTTCATCATGATTAGACCTATGGTGTAAGAATTATTGAACATGGAACAAAAGCATTTCATTGAAAACTCAATAAACTAAAAAATAAAATAAAAATTGGGGTGCACTTTTGGTATTATTAGAAGATGTTCAATTAATAGGATTTTATGGAGGTGATTTTGTAATTTTTAGACCTAAGGTGAATTGGAGATATTGAATTTTGAATATCTTTGTGATTGCTAAAACTTCAATAAAAGTTCAAAAATCAAATTCAATTAGTTGGGTAATGAGTTCACATTTGGGCAAATAGATCAAACTCACATTAGTTTCAATGTAAGTGTTTCCTTTATTGGACCAAAAGGTCTACCAAATTTGCTCTCAAATTGAAATAGCTTTGAGTATATTTTAGTTCATTCAATTTTTGAAAAGTCAAACACCTTTTCATTTGAGTTGCTTGGTAAACCTCAAATAAAGCCTCTAAATTGGATCTTGTTTCATCTTCAATTATCATGTTGTTTAGCATGACACAAGCATACGTTATGTCCATTGTTCGCATGTCCCATTACTTGCAAAGGTTTGGGACGATTCTAAGTTTTGATCACATGCTTCAAAACATCATTTTCCATCTTTTTTTGCAAATTCTTAGATCATTGCAAATGTTGTAATTTCTCATTTGTAGGATTGTGTCCAAAGAAAATATCTTCAACATGAGTAGATGCCATTTACAAATAGATTTAATATTTAGGGTATGTGGAACCACTCACTATGATAGTCAATATACCATCTCCTTCACCCAACAACATGTTACATGTACATGTCAATGGAGACTTGTCAACACATCAAGATATCATTGTTGAGTATTCATTAGATCCTAAATGACTAAAGAAAGGGTGAAAACATGATTGTCTATATATGATATTTGGACATAATTGCAAAACTAAAAGGGCCCCAATGCCAATGTAACTTTGCTTTCAAATTGAATGTTTAAGATGTTAAAAGCATGTGGTACCTAGGGTTTAAGCTCCTTAATACCATGTTGACACATGAATTTATAATGATATTTGCATTGATTAACCTAAATGAATAGTCAATTTGGAGCTTTCAACCAAGTTCATTTGAAGTTTTTGAAGTTAGTATATTACCTTTTGTATTTATGCATGTGTTTTTTAATAATCCAAAGCTAAGTTTTTGCACATAATTTTTTTATATCATGACCTAATGCATGTGAAATTTTGATCAATTTTGTGTGTGTCAAAGGAACACAATTTTTTTGAAAAAATTAGCACATTATGTTTTGAAATTGAAAATATTCATTTCAAATAATTGATTTGAAAATTTCAAAAATCCAACAACATGATGCAACCAAGGATAGATGTAGGAACAATTTGTCAAATCAAACATCTAATTCAAAATATTGATTTTTAATGTACTCCTTGTAATGTATGGATTTGTTTTTTAAAAGCTTGATTTTTAGTGAATTATCCCAATAACTATGATATCACAAAACTCCAACTTTTACATGTTTATATACATATGGATGTTTTAGTTACAATGTTTTCATTTTTTCAAAACATCAAAGTTTGCAAGAACTAATACCATATGTTGTGTTAAGCTATTCGTTGGGACATTCCTATTATGGCCAAATTACAATCAACATACAATGTGATAGTATCCAAATATCAAACCTTCTAGAATTAAAATGTTTTTTTCATGTAGATTGTGATTCTATCTTTCAAATTCCATTAAATTTTATATTATCTTGACATTGAATGTTTTGTTACTTAAGAATATCGAAAATTGCCATTTAGGATAGTAATTTGATACATTCAATCATGCTTTCACCTAAAACATGCCAAATCCAAAGTGACTAATGAATAATGGTTTCAAGTATGATGTTTCTATTCTTGTCCTTGACTTGGAAGTCATCTTGCCATTTTACTAAACAATTTTCCATCTCCAATGCATGCAATCAACAAAGGCAAAGATACTAGAAAATTGTTGCTATTTGTTGATGTTAAACAACTTCAAAATGTCTATCTTGGTAGGTTGTTTCAATTATGTGGTTGTGATAAAAAATTTCCTTGCACATACAAAATGTGTCATAACCTCCATTGCATTGTTTTCACCTTATGTACCAACAATATTCATTAGTTGTATTGACACATGTTCCATATTTAAACATTTTCAATGCTATAATGGGTGCATTTTTGACAATTCTAAAACATGGGCAAAATCTTTCTTCTAAATAAAATATGCATCATAATTGATAATCATATTCATGATTGTAAAAAAGAAATGTTTTCTCATTTATAACATTGTTTAAATAACATCCCATCATACATTAGTTCTATGAAGAAGTAATCATGAAAAATGTGTCATGTCCAACTTGCATGTCTCTTTCCACATTAACAAATTCCATTGTGTTTTTATGAATGACCCCTTTGCCATCATTTTGCATCTAAACCTTCAAAATATTGTAAAAGAACTCTTCATTTTGATCATTTTTACTAGAAGCGAGTAATATAAAGATCAATATTCCATTGTTCCATTTAACTAAGCTTTAGGTTTTGTGTCATAAAAATATTAAAACTTGAGCAAAAGAAAAAGCTTGTTCAATTGTGTCAACAAAGAAGATAACAATTTCAATCAAAGAAAAGTGACAATTTCCAATGAAAGATAACCAATTTGGGTGGAGAAGTGAAAAACAACTTGAACACATAAAGAGTCTATGCATGGGACAAGGCACATGGGTTTAGTGGTGTTTGGTGTGTGAACACCTAAAACAACTTGGAAACCATATTGGAATGTATGGGGAATCCACATCTTAAATAACCATTAGGAGCTTTGATGGGGGGTTTAAGGATGAAATAATAGACCAATAAATATGTATGTTCAACATTTAAGTTTTAAATTTGACAAATTTCAACATTAACACAAAAAAATATATTCCAAAAAAATTAAAGTCTAATTATGAAAATATTAAGGCCTCCACTAAGTTTAGGGTAAATTAAATGCAAAATTTTGAGGAATTTTAATATAATAACAATAAGTAACAATTAGGTTTGAAATTGATTGAATTTTTTTTCTTAATTTTACATTAAAATTTGAATATATTTTGATTATAATATTAAGTTCACAAGTACATTTATTATGCCATTAATTTTTAAATGAAAAAAATTCAAAATTTCATCTACTTGCAATTGGATGCTAGTTGATATAATTGAATGATTGCATGTTTGTCTCATTCATTCCTCCTTGGCTTTCTTGTGAACTATCTTGAAGGGATGATGTACCCTTTGGATACATTGGTAGATTGTGAGAGGTGCATTTGATAAAATTATGCAAGTTGATTATTTTGTTTTTATCTTTTATTCATGTTTTTTTTACCTTAAGCTTTTACTTATATCTCCTCATTTTTCCTTCCTTCTCATTATGTTTGGCCAATAAGCAAATCCATTTGAATATTTGATAAGGTTTTTTTTTCCCTCTTTTGCTAGGTCATAGTGTATTTCACAATAGCACTAAAGACAATCCCACTTTGATCATTACAAGTGTGAGTAAATATTAACCCCAACCAAGGTATTATTTTCTTAATGAAATATACATCTAGTCCCTCCTTATAAACGGTCCAAAGGATGAGATGTTGTGGATAGGAATTTTTTTTACAATTGTGTCATGTTGTATTGAAATGGAGATACAAGGTAGCATGTGTGGATTAGTTCTATATTGCTCAATTGTATGTTAATTGAAATGATCCTCTTCTACCATCTCCATTGTGATATTTTTTTTCTAAGGAAAACAATGCTTGATGGGTTTGTCTTCGTAGAAATGACAAATCAAATTCTCTCAATTAACAATGCAAGATTGCAAACATTTTTGGCCATATTGAAGTACCTTTATTTGAAAACAACCCTTTACTTGCCTATATGTGCACAAAGATTGCATATATATCCTATAAATACCCAAAGTTCTTACTACCAAAACCATAACTTCATTAGGTTACTTGTATAAAATAAAAGGATTATTTCCAATTAGAAGGGTCATGTTGTAACCCGAAATTAGGTTACATCAGACTCCTAGATGTCACTGATCAGGGAAGTTAGGTCGTTTGTTAATTAAACCGTTGGTTTCTATGACGACTGCTTTTACATGAGAAGCTTTGCTGGATTGGGGGGAGGAGTTGTATTGAGGGATTTTGCATGACGGCTGCACTGAATGGGTATGGAGCTTGAATGGCGGCTCCAAATTATGACTGAGGTCGGCAATGCAATTATGGAGAATGGTGGCTTGGAGCGTGAGGGAGGCGGCATTGGAGAATTGGAGAAGCTTCTGGAAGGAGCCAACGGAAATCGGCAGAAAAGATCAGGAGGGCCGTTTGAAAAGGATAGTTGGAGTTTTTTTTTAGAATTAGGCAGCGGATAGTGGTGAGACAGGAGGGAAGAGCTTAGCTATGCTGGAGATTTTTCCGCTGTGTCTGATGTGTAGTTGAGCTTTTGTTGCTGAAACTAAATGAGAGGAATCAGGAGAATGAAAAACAATATGTTGAGGCACCATCAGGACCCTCTTCTTTTTGGTGGGAACTTCTAATGGCCAGAATTGTTTGAGCTCTCGAGGATGTACATATTCTGTGAATAAGAATGAAGAATTTCCTTGGAATTGTATCAGTGTAGAGATGCATGATTGAAAGTGTGTGTTGTTGAATTGTTGCGTCGTTGTGTCGGTCAATCTTTGAATCGTTAAAGGATCAGGGAGAGCAGGAAGCCAGTTTGAGTCTTGGAGATGTTGAGTTGTCAATTGATGTGAGATCGATCTACACCAAGGTTCACATCAGATAGCGTATGCGCTGTCTGTTTTCATAGGACCCTCTTCTTTGGTATCAGAGCGTAGGTTGCGTAGTTCTGGCCAGTATAGAGCTTGTGACAATCGAGGTAATATGAGACGTGAGAATAATGTCTTCGTCTAGTGGAGAAGAGATTCCTGAGAAGCTCTTGACTCAGGAAAATCGTGAACTGAACTTGGTTCATAGGTTCGATCTTTGGACCATTCAGAATGGGCCACAAAGGGGAGCCGTGATCTTACGATTTCTGGGTTTTGGTATAGTTAGAATTGTAGGTATAAATCCTGACCAAGCTCGGGTAGGGGACATCGTTGTGGAAGTGTCCCATAGTGGATTCTACACCAGTGCACGGGTCTGGGTGAGAGTGACAGATGGCGCAAGGGGGTGGGCATGGGCCTCAGAACTTCAGGACAACTTCTACTTCACCTCCTACCTTGCGTAGGGTCGCTCCTGAATTTGCAGAAAGGCAATGCGGTGTCCCAAGGCTGGGGGACATATGGATTCCTAGATCGGAAGTGTCGCCGAACCATTTTGTGAGGCTGTACATACATGGAGTAGAAGATTTGTTTCAGGAGGGAGATCGCCTGCTTCGGGTGGAGCATAGCCGATCCAGATCTCGCCTGATTAGCTGGAGGGTATGGTTAGGACAAGAAGGACAATGGCGATTTCAACAATAGTCGACGGATGAGCAATGTTTCTCTGCCCTCCCATCAAACTTTGAACCTCTAAGACCTGTGTATGAAGGAACTCGGTCAGAGTTCAATGTGTAGTACATCGTCTATGTTTTTGTAATCCGAGTTGAACTGCAAGCGATGAGCAATTGTTGAGTTCATACATTTTGTCTGAAGGGCTTTGTGTTTGTAAGCAATTTTGTTATTTTCTCTGTCCTAATTACGCATCTTCAGGATGACTAGTCCACAGGGCATGGACGAATTGTTTTGGGGGCGCGATCATGAGGATGTTAGCGATTGGGCTGAACGGCTCAGTATGGCGGCAGAGGTGCGCAACCTCAACGCGGACAAACTTTTTAAGATTGCCAAGCTCAATTTGAGAGGCAGAGCCCGGGAGTGGTTCCGAAAGCTACAGCTGGCGCCGGCCGACTGGCTTGAGTTGAGAACACTGATTTTGCAGAAGTACGGCCATGTGGACACTGATGACATTCGAATGAAGCTCGATGTCATCAAACAAGAACCCAAGGAGCGGGTGCAGAGATATTTTGAGCGATTGGATAAGTTGTTTTAGCGGGGGAAAATTCCCGATGTTGAACAAAGGAGGCGATTTCTGGGTAAGCTGAGACCAGAAATTAGGAAGATATGTGTTGTTAGGACATACACTGACATAGATGAGATGGTGGGTGCTGCCACAGAACTTGAGAGGGTGCTGGGTGAGCTCGGCAAAACTCCATTCGAACCTTTGAAAGAAGAACAGGAGGAGGGAGTTGCTGAGACAATGATGGAGAAGTAAGTTAATGCTTTCAATGATACGCTGATCAATTTCATGAAGGGGAATGTGTCCAAACATGTCACATCATCCTCTTCCGACATGTCTGCAGTATGCCAAATTTGTAGAGGAGGAGACCACACTGCCATAGCATGTCCGAAGCTTAATGAACCCCGGCCCAAATGTGCCAAATGTGGGATGCCGCATAGGACAGAGAATTGTGGTGTGAAGTGTTCCTTCTGTGCAGGATTAGGGCATTCGGAGGACAGATGCTGGAAGAAACC
>Ga0116227_10002665_pt1 | contig 40276 bp, 33 predicted proteins | sample S1TSphgellanicum_FD_89693 | JGI IMG/M metagenome (GOLD analysis project Ga0116227, IMG submission 89693) | Host-associated microbial communities from peat moss isolated from Minnesota, USA - S1T2_Fb - Sphagnum magellanicum MG | ecosystem: Host-associated > Plants > Peat moss > Unclassified...
AAAAAAAAAAAAAAATTATAAAAAAAAAAAAAAAACAAAAAAAAAAAAAAAAAAAAAAAAAGAAGATAGAAAAAAAAAAAAAAAAAAAAAAAAACCCTACATAATCATAAAAATTAGAGAAGTCATAAAAGAAAAAAAAAAAGGGGGCAAAGGTTAAACCACACCCACATTGTACCAATCACCATTGTAATCTAAAAACAGTGTCATCTGTTTTTGGATGAAGGCTACTTAAACTGCGGTTAAATTGATGGTAGCACAATGCTTCAACGGCGCTAATAAAATAAAATAAAATAAAATAATTTATTTTTATTTATTTTTATTTTTGTGGCTTGGCATGTTATGACAAAGGAAGTAGGTGAGATAGTTTTTGAAATGGATGAAAATATGAACAGCCCAATGAAAACTCTTCAAGAATTCTGTGGATCAAATTTTTGTAATGTGATTGGCAAAGGGGATTTTGGGGAAGCAAAGAGATGAGGTGATGAAGAGGATATTTGAAGCAGGCTGAGGAAAGACTATGGGGATCATTTGTGAAGGTTCTAAGGGGTGATGAAAAATAAGTTAAATTGCTAGATTTTTAAGGAAGATTAAAAAAATGTGGTTTGGTTTTGATTTTGGGGTGTTGTAAATAGGTAGAAACAAAACTTGATCAAGAGGACTAAATGAAAAGAATCTCGAAAAGAAAATTTTCATTGTACTAAGAATGTTAGGAAAAGGTCCAAAGTTGTTGCAGGTGTCTATGTAGGGACCAACACAAGGGAAAGGATGAGCGTGTCTAAAATTTTTAGAGTGGTTGTGTGGCAGCTCATGCATGATGTTTATGGGGATTTTGAACTGGGTATGGAATGTGTTTTGTTTTGAGAAGAGTACCTATTGTCTTGTGGGAGCTCTGAAGGTTTTTGGGACTAAAGGGATGTTGGGAAGTAATGATGTTTGGACTGGTTGATTCTATCCTTAAATTTTTGTCCAATCTCTAAGACTGAACCATGTTGAAATAGTAGAGTTAATATTTTGTGAGGATTTTGTTATTGGGTATGAGTTGTAAGCCACATAAAACAACCTTTTGACTTCTAGAGAGGAAATCAAGATGAGTGTCTAATCCTTTGTGGTCCATAGAATTAAGGCCATAGAACTTAGAGGTCTGTTAGGATCTTGAAGAAGAAAAATATTTGAATTAGAATTGTCATGTTTCAATAAAAGTATCAAAATCATACTTCAATCTATGGATGTCCATCAATGGGGATGTGCACACTATAGAAAGTATTCCCCTTGTTTTTTAGTGACACCACAATGAAGATAGATGAATAACATATTCAATCTAATCCCAATTTGGTCTCATTATTTTAAAGTAAGGATGTGTGAATCCAAAGTTTCAAAGTAAAAAAATGTGGGCCATTATTTCCCTCCACTTTTGGAACTTCTTCCTTCTCTATTTCCATCAAAAGAACCAACTTTCTCCGCTTAGCTTACTTTGGACAACCCCATCCATTTTATAACATTCAAATCAAACCACCAAAATCAATCCACCAATTCTTCAAATCAAATGTTTTTATAGAAAGAAAAAAATACTTAGAAGGCATATTATTTTCATCGACATTTGTTGCTACATGAAAAAAAAACACATAAAGGGACTTAGTAGCCCCTTGTATTTGTTACTACAAGTTGAAAGATGAGGGGGGTGCACTACAAGGGAAGTTGTTGTAAGATGACAATGACAAGGGAACATGCAATACTCTCTTCAAAATATTGGTTGGTTTTGTACCTACAAAAGAAGGAGGAGGAAGGGGGCTATAATGCCCTTCCCTTGCTTTGCATTGAAACAAACAACAACATGGAAAGCATGGTGTGCTCTCGACATTTCATACTATATGAACAAAACAAAATACAAAGGGAGTTGTTGCCCCCTTACTTCTACCATTTTGAGGTGAAGATAAATAAATAATAACATGAAGCTCTTTGTAAAAAAAAGGAAGAAAAAAAAAACTAAAAAAAATTATTTCTTTAAAATGGTTATGGTGTGTTGCAAGGAACAAGAAACAAGGTTCCTACTTTTTTAAAACAATGTTCAATCATAAACCCTACCCCAAAACTAAATAGGATATTAAATATGATGCAGATGGGGATATTTTTAAATATGTAAATTTATTAGTGGGACCATGTTTATTCCATAATGGGTCTTCATGCAATATGTTAAATATCCTTCATCGAACTCTATTCAATTTTTCTTGTCTTCTTGCACATGTTTTTCTTTTTTAACCTTGCATGGTTTTGCATAATCCCTCACCGAATTCTATTCAATTTTTCTTGTTTTCTTGCACATGTTTTTCTTTTTCAACCTTGCATGGTTTTGCATAATCCCTCACCGAACTCTATTCAATTTTTCTTGTCTTCTTGCACGTGTTTTTCTTTTTCAACCTTGCATGGTTTTGCATAAAACCACATAGCACGGTTCTACATGTTCTTTTATTGAAGAAAAATTCTAGCCAATGTTTTTCAAGTTTTATGTCTACTTGGTTTGGTTTTTGAATTGGGGCGAATAAGCCAATTCGAAATTTGAACCTTTTAAGCAAAAAACATGGTACTTACCACTATCATAAGTTTAGGCACTGAAGAAAGTATAAGTTTTTTTCTATTTAACTAAGTGTTATAATCAAAAAGTTAAACCCTACAACAAACCACACGATTCTCCACAAGGTTGCACTGTCAGGCTCAAAAAGTGCACCAGACAATGCTTGATTGGAGGTAGATATTGTCTTGCAATCTCCATTAAAACATTATTTTATTTTTGTGGTGGGTGTCCAATAGACCCACAGTTCCTTACTTTGAAATGATGGACTCACACATCCCTACTTTAAAACAATGGAACTCGCTGAAGACGTTTTTCATTTGTTGTCTTCATCATGGTAATTGGTATCAATGTCGTGTGATTTTGCCCTCATCATGGTAATTGGTACCATTGTGGGTGTGATTTTGCCTTAGCTAAGATAAGGAGGACTAAGGGTGTAGGGATTGAACTTTGCACCATCATGGTAATTGGTACCAATGTTGATGCGATTTTGCCCTCATCATGGTAATAGGTACCATTGTGGGTGTGGTTAAGCCCTAGCCAAGGTAAGGAGGACTGAGGGTGTAGGGATTGAACCCTGCACCTCGAATTTATGAAGCCAAAAAAATGCCATTGAAGGTGAAAAACCAACATTAAAATGAGGAGGAATTCGTTTTAGTTTGTTAACTGGTGTACAATACGGAACCTTGAGTAACGGAGAGTGCTCAAACCCTAAACAAGTCGGGGAGAGAAGATTGCAGATCATTCACAAAGTGGAACTTTGTGGTTATGGCAACAACACCAGCTTCTCTTGAGAATACTTTGGAGGAGACAGTAAAGATCTCAGCCACAATGGAGACTGGGTCTTTGCCATCTGCTAGAAGAAATCTAGAGGCAGTCTTCTTCGACCTTGATGATCCTCTTGTTCTCATTCATGCTGCTTACACAATCGCTCACAAAGCTGTTCAGGTATGCATGTATTGTAAGTTCCAGTACTCTGAAGCCTTGAAGAGCTTTGGATTACATCCCCAGGATTCTCCTGAGTTCTTCTTCTTGAGCATTCCAACAACAGAAGAATGCTTTTGTTGATTGGTCCCTTCAAGCTTTTTCCAGATGCTGGGATTTCTCAATTCTCTGTTGCAATGAATGGGATGTAGTAGAGCTTTTCATTTACCATCTCCCTGCAGTGCTTGCTTCATGGTCAATGCATGAAATGAGGAGCATGAGATGGTTATCAGGAATAACAGATATCGGATCCCAAAGGTTCCAGTCAATCCAAATTGTGTTGGGTTTTGAGCAAGCTCGGTCAATGAAATTCTGAGGGTATGGCAGGCCAAGATCTGTTGAGGTCATGGACAAGCCCGAGGAGGTCTTGTGCAAGCCCGAGCATGGGACAGTGCTCCTCACATCAATCTCATTGATGTCTGCAAAAGCTTGATTGAAACTGAATTAAGAGAGAGAAGAGGATGTTATTGTGCAAGCTTTGGTACAGTGGAGGATTCCACAAGTGATGAAATGCTGCTTCTCATTTATTGCAATGTTTGATGTGCAACCATGGGATCTCACACACCAAGGTGGTTACTTATCTTTGTCATCCCCATCTGTTTATGTAATTTTCTATAATTCCAAGAATGTGAAAGAGTTTGGAATTGTGATTATTTCCCAATGTTCTATTCTATTTCCAGAGACTTTGCCATGTGTGCATGCTTATCACCTCTTTTATGGTTTTGGTATGCCAGGATATGCAGCACTGTTTTGATGAGGAGAGGATGTCGTCATTCCAGTGGGCACCAGGACTTGAAGCAATATTTCACTTTGACAATCACCTTTCCTTTCTCAAGCAAGCTCTGTTGATGCTTGATTCTAAGCTTTCATTTGGCAAACATCAATGTATCTCCTCTCCAATGCATTTGCTGTCAAACTGTGATCCTCCACCTTATGAAAACTGGATCGTTTGAATGTCCATCAGCAACTGATTACAGTGGCAATTGCATGCTTCTAGATGCCTGATTCACTACAGTTCACTGAAAACATCATGTAGCCAACCACTTCCTCACAAAGCATCAAACACTTGCCATCCAATTTCTCACAAAAAAACTGGATCTTTCAGATGTCCATCCATTAATTACTACGGAGAGATTTGTAAATTTCAAAGAAACCTTCTCTCTATATACACCTGAAACCTTCCAGCAAAGTGTTCAATACAGCGATTTCACTCTGTCTGGGTTTGGATTCCACACGGTGTGTTTCTTAGTGAAATCCTTTGCGATGAACTACTTGCAATTGCCTGTGATCTGTAGGTAACATATTAGTTGGAAAGGTGCAGAAGTTTCATGTTTGTAGAATTATCCATCAGTATTGCAAGGGAACAAAGAATCACAATATCTTCAGCTGCACCGCATTCAGAAGTGCAGAACAGCTGAATGCAGTTGGCTAGGAGAAAAATAGCAATAGAGCAGAAGTTTTGCCAGTGTTGAAGATGCTTGTAACAAAGAGTTTCTTCTCAAAATGAGTGTTTCAAATAAAACTCAACTCACTGGTCTCCATTAGTTCTACAACATTCATAAAGAACACTAAGATCTAGAGCTCACGGTAAATACACTTTTAGCACTAATTCTTTTTGCCAAGGCTTTATCTATTGCAAGCAAAAATATCTTGTTTATCATTCATTCTCTGCTATCACTTGACTTGCAACTGATCCATTCTCTGTGTTGTAATGGATATCCTGAGGCATGGTTCACCACCTTCTTATGAATTGGTTTGGTTCTACCTTCTGAGGGACAGATGACACTTTCTCATCTGAGGTGAGCAAATGATTTGATTGCTGTCCTAGATAGTACAACCACTTACATAAAGCATGTTAGAGAAAATTGAGCATGGACAGATATTGTGGTTTTGTCTACAAGAGACTTCAAAGGAAATGGTCTCTGCTGTGATGTCTGCAGACAGGACACCTCCATGAGCAGGAACTAGACTTGTGGGCTTGCTTTGAAACTGGCTAGACTTAACATCGACAGGTATGCTGCTCTCACTTGTTGTTTATTGGAGAGTATCATTTGGATCATGCATTTAGGCCAGATCTTTGGTTGGATTGGGGACTTGTTCAGTACCAGCCTGATGGGACAGGAGTGGTCACAGACGCTCTTTGTTTGGAGGAGTTTACATCTGTGCTTGAGCCCCACAAGTATGCATCAACAATGCTACCCTTGTCCCCTTCAATTGAGTATGGTAGCAAGGAGAGGCAGACATAATGATGTTGGATTAAGGAATGAACAGTGTAACTGTCTGTCATGCAGAAGGTGACAGTATTGTCCGGGGCTGGCATATCAGCAGAATCAAGCATTCCCACGTTTCGTGGTGTGGGGGCCTGTGGCGCACCTTTGATGCCACAGTGAGCTCATCCAAATGCATTTGGTGGCCATGAGGAATTGTTGCTACTTTCTTCAAATCAGTTGTAGAGAATGCTTATTTGACCTACTTCTAGCCACAGAGGGCATGCATTGCAGTGAGTTAAGGTGGGCATGTGTGTAGGAGCTTGCAACACCAGGTGCATTCGCTGCGAATCCATCCCTTGTCTGGGAGTCCTATCACTATTGCAGGTATTGCAGCTCTTCCTCTGTTGTGTTTTTCACTGTCAAGTAGCGGCCCCATTTGTGATCCACAAAGCTCATATGGTCCTATCTTGCCATTGGCTGCATCCCACAGATGTCACTGCCCCATCAAATCCTTCCAAAGTTATTTCTGTTTGTGTTGTCAAAGGCATGGGCAGATGTGGTAGATGCCAGGGGTAGAGTGGCAGTTTGGCTAATAGTGTATTTGAAAATTCCTCCAGTGCCCATGACAATGCATGCAGCAGGTCTCCTAACCTAATTGGACATGCAACTAATAGTCTGAATTCAGGGATTGAAATGTACTTGTATTGATTCCAATTTATGGGTTAACATCTGTCTTCAAATGCCAGTCCCAGCAAAATTGAATGACAATGCAGCTACTACTATAGATTTGTATTTAGTATATAGATGTGATACAAGTGTCCATTGGCTATTCAGCTTCACCGAAGGTGAAAACAAAAGGCAGGTCTGTAAAAGGCTTGTAAATGGGTCTATGTTTTGTGCAAGACAGTGGTTTGCAATCAACCATCAGCATGCACCGCTAGTTGTGGCTAACAATCTCTATTACAGAACATTCAGTTCATTTTGCAATGTAATTGAGGAATAACTCTTACATTTGCTGTCCAGAGGTCTATGGAAATGTTCAAACAATAGAAATTCTCTTGTACATCAACTGAGCAATAGTGTACCCCAGGGCCCATGCCTGTCCAATGGACATCAGCCTCAGACTGCAGCAACTTCTCTTGCCTAGTTCTTGTGATCAAACATATGCAAACATTGTGATCTTTATCAGGGGATTTCAGCTCTAATTTTACAATCACAGTTTTACAACTCTTAACCATTAACTTTTCAATTCTGCTCAATCTCCTATAATGCTAACACTGACAGGTTTCCATTGCTTCGTTGCAGCCTGGTCTAGAGAATCACAATTGCTACCCAGATGAACACTACCTTCAAACCTTCCTTCATGTATGTCATTTGTTCACTCTCACAAATAAAACCGATGCTGTTCTTGCACATTTTTGGAAATGGAATATGGGATTCATATCCTTATACTGTGTGGTCGTATGTTCGGACATGGTTGGGCACCTTAATACAATTTGTGGAGTGTGCAATTGAAAATGGCTATTTGAACAGTGCAGAATTGGAGGTGCTTATAGAACATGTAATCACCAGATCACCTGTGTTGATATTTTAGTGCCAAACTTGCATATGAAATTCTAGTAGGGTAAAATATCTAGAAACTGAGCAGGTAAGGTGTGGAGTTGAGTCTCATTGGAATTTGCACTGAAGTTGTTTACTGCTTGCCATACTGTTTTGATGTGTGTAGGCTAGTGTCATGAGTGTTCAATATAATCTTCTCCTAAACAGTAAAGTCCACTTCTTGGGCTGGATGCCAACAAGTTCGATGGATCAGATTTGTAATACACTTGCCACAAACTGTAAATACGTAGGACTCACCGCTTATGGGGCAGGTCATCTGAGTTTCATGCCTTTTCATTTTTTCCACTGCAGATCGTGAATCCTCACCACCTTGCCAACTGGACAGTGACACATGTTGATTGGTTGGATGGAAAGTGGCATCCAAAGTCATATGCAGCACAAGATGTCACACAGACAACATTGGCAGCAATTCAGGCAATTTGAACCCCATTTGACTGTCAATGCTACCTTCAAGTACCACTCCTTTAGAATGTTTTGAATATATGTTTTCAACATTGTTCCTCAAGACTGGGATTTACAGGTCTACCATATGATAGTAGGAGCTCACATATCTGTTGTTGCAGCTTGATCGGTTAATGCAAGAACTAATTGGTTTCATTCCCTCCTATTACAGGCCAGAAGTTTGTTTCAATCTTCTAAATGCAGCACAGTAGTACAAAGTCTAACCTTGCAAGCTGTGGATTTTTTAGCAGGTAATTACCTATCACGTACGTGTCAACAGTGATGAAGTGAGTTGGTCAAACTCTGCTTGCTTTTTGCACTTATGGGATTAGATCAATATCTTGTTTATTATACTACAACCAATTATCTGAAAGCAGGTGCACAAGTAGTGGGAAAACTAAGCTACATTGGTCACTAGGTGCTAATCATTGGACACTCACATGTGACTGAATTCAGTTGTGCACATGAATGGGTTCTAAATTGGTGAGAAAGCTCCTGCGAGTAAATTAAAAAGAGCTGTTAACAACTGGTTGATAACAGTAGGTTGTGTGCAACTTTCAAGAGTTTGCGAGACTGGGTCCTTTGAAACTACTCTCCTTTTCAGGTTTCACATGATTAGTGCGGCTTATGTCATCCTCATAATGAGATCCACAATGGATAGTCAGGATCTTTGAACTGTCCTCCTATGGATGTTTTCCCAACAAAGCTTCATTTGTTGTGAGATGAGTGTTAACAGGCAAAAAAAGCAACAATACCATGTTTATGGAGTGGGGAACCCCAACCTTGCTTTCTGTTTGCTAGGAAGTTTCTTCCTGAAATAGCAGATATTTGGTCAAAACTACTTCCACAATCAATATACCAGAGGTCACAAGACACTGAAACTCCATGACAACCCAATTTGTGCACTTCAATTGTTTGATGCATCCTCTCAATGTTACGTCAGCCTATATGGTGAACATCCCTATTTGCCATACTTTAGAATCATGAGTGATTTGCCTGTTGAAGACCTGTTGTGCACCAATTCATGTTAGGATCCACACTAGACATGAGCTACAGGTGGTGGAGGGTTTGTAAAATGCTTGTAAACGGGCCTAAACAGAATGTTGCCATCCACTCAAATCAAGGACCTCTCTGTGGATGAGATGCTTTCTCATTTGTTTTGTTGCTCTGGAATCATCTGCTTTTTGAATGTCAATGCACCTGCATATGTCTTTTATACACAAGTAATCTTTGAAACATTTGTAATTTTTTTATGTTTTGTGATGGACTTGCAGATTGCAGCAGCCATGTGTGCTGCGGTTCCTTGATCAGTCGTGCTCTGATGGAGGCAACTCTTGTCTGGTAATCTCTGGAGATGGTGATCAAAGAAACTGTGTCAAAATTATGTTTTGCAATTGCTCGATATAGAGAAGTGGATTTTATTTAAGAACTCTGGAATTATTGCTCAAGGATTGTAGCTTCTTGGAAGAGTTAAGCCTTGTGTTTTGTTGCTGGATATGGAGAAGAAGCAGCTGGATCTCGAGAATTGTAGATTTTTTGATGCTTGACATTGCTGGATATGTATGCTGAAAAAGCATGTGTGACCGAAGAAAATCTAGGAGAAGAAATAGGTCAGCGGGATCTTGAGCGTGATGGATTCTTGGATGAGTATGGCTTTGCATTTACCTGGATTTGTGGAGGAGGCGAGTTGAATTGAAGAAGTCTGGGAGAAGAATTGCTTCAACTGGATTTGGAGGATTGTAATTTCTGGGATGCTTTGAAGAATCAATTTTAGAATAGCAACTTCAGGGTTTTAGAGATCAGGGAAATAAGCCTTGAAGTACCAAACTACAATGGAGAACTCTCTGTTGGGATGCACCATGGGCTGTAACTATGCTTGTTGCTGTTTTGATGATGAGCATGCAGATGGTGAAAAGGGCCAGGAAGTGGGTTCAACACAGAAAAATTTTGAAACTATTGGGTGACACCCAGCTAGGGCCAAAATCTCCAGAACAGGTGTGTGCAATTTAGGACACCAAAGAAAGAATGACCGAGATGAGGAAAGAAATCCGCATACAGAGAGTAGGAACTTTGTAGTTTGGTTGGTGCATCAAGCATGCAAGTATGCATGTTCCTCTTTAGCAAAACATCCAATATTCATTGAATTTCTGGTTGTTGCTTTAGGGTGTGTTGAAGTAAAATCTATAGGCATGGCACTTTAAGGAAGACAGATGAAATCTGCCTGATGATGTATGTGTATTGAATTACTAGCATGCCAATGGTGGTTTAGGAGGCGGTGGAATTAACACAAGAAGCGCATCCCTTGTTCCAACAACTCTATTTCTCCCAAAACAAAACAAAACAAAAAAATAATTGAATTTACACGAGAACAGAAATGAATCCAGAAATTCATGTATTTTCAATTCCCAATTTTTGTGTGGAAAACAAAAATGCGGGGAAACAAAAAAAACACTAGTTAAGTTATAAGTTTTTACAATTGTATTTCTCAACATTGGCAACTTGGTTACCTACAAACAAATGCTTATTTCTTTGATTAAAAAAATGAAATCATTTAGATAGTTTGGTTCATATCCAGTGGGCATGCACCTACATAGGTATTTCTCCATTATGAAATACCAGCATTGTCAGGATCATACTAGTGTTGGGCAGTTTTCACTTTTTGTGAGATTTGTTAGTTTTTGGCTCTCACATAACATTTCAAGAACTAAACTGGTTTTTTAAACACGATCTCCAAAAACAAAAGATTGGCAAAGGTATCAAGATTTTGAAAAAATAAATTCAATCAGTTCTCTAAATGTTGGTTACTGTGGTGAATCTACACAATCAACTTCAACTATTGACACATGATTTAAATGATTTTGGCATTTGATAATCACGGGATATAAACATATTTGATCATATTCCTCAACAATAGCCACATCTTCACGATTAATATAACACAATATTAGTGAGAAAACACTATTAAACCTAGGGTTCTCTCATCAACACGAGAATGAAACCAAGAGATTAGAGGTTTTGTTCCCAGTGTCCCAATGTCATGAGTTTGTAAAGTCGCTTGTGGGTATTCAAGCAGATTGTTGATTTTAACCTCCAGTTTCTATCAATTTGCTACTCAGTTGATAAATAAACTGGCACAGCTCATGGGCAGTCATCATAATATATGATGAATCCCTGGAGTCATACATACATTTTCATCCTATGTATGAGAAATATGCCACTGATTTCACAAAAGGCTTTCATGCCATTATAATTTTATGCCGGGCCTGAACATGGTGAAGAGATCTGCCAATTCAAACCAAACCTAATTCTATTATGCAGTCTGGTTCCCTGCTGTAAATGGGAGTATGAGAGAGAGAGAGAGAGATGTATACAACCGAAACTCATTAATACTAAACTCTTGAAAGGAAGGAAACCTGACTGTAATGGTGTGATCAAAAACTGGGTTGCTCTACAAATCATACAGAGCATTGACAGATCTCTAACATTTCACATTACAACAAACTCTTCATATTAGTCATGGCAAGACAATTCCTACAACACTCGTGTTACACCCCACAACTCACAGTTCTTTACATTTCTCTTTCAGGTGTATCCATCAAACTGGATTCAAGTAGTTCACATCAGGTAAACCACAAAGCACAAATTGGAAAAAAAAAAAAAGGCCCTGGCAGGTGTATTGAATCTAATGCATCAGCTGCATAAGGATAAACACAAAAATTCAACAATATATCAGTCAGGTGAAGGTGTGTAGGCTTGAAAAAAATTACAAACTGGGTGAAGGTAAGGGAGTAAAGGGCTTTGCAAAATTATGAATTTGAGTAAGGGTAAATGTTACCGATGAACATTTACCCTACTTGCAGGGTAAGGATAGGGGAAAATATCTCATTATTCACCCTGTACATACCATGTAGATACAATTGGGTAAACATGCAAGGTTTGAAAATATATTTACACAAGTGTGGCAGATTTCAAACTGAAGAAAGACATTGCCTTGTGCAATTGGCATTGCAAACATGAACATGTGGAATTTCAAACATCCTATCAAAGAAATTAGAAGTATAATTAGAAGCAATCAATGGCATCAAAAATGTACTCAAAGCATTTTTATAATGGCAAATAGTATAAAATCTAAAGGGATCTAGTAATGCACAACATATTGTGTTTTGTTGTCAGATTCAACAAGGTTGTGAATAGCTTTCACTCGACACCCACCTTCATAACTTCTATTTGATTCGTTGATTTCATATGAAGAAATCAATTCAATGCATTTTGCATCAGTAATACTGCACACCCATTGCAATGGACAATGTCACCGGTTTTGAAAAACCTTACTTTGGTCCTCTGGATTCCCAGGGAATCATGGAAACTCCAGCAGTCTACCTTCCAGCAGCAGGATCAGGCTCAGGATCTTCTGGGAGTTTTTCAACAAGTCGTCCTCTTGAGGGCACCAGGCATGCAACTCCATCAATAATCTGAATAATCAATACAGAATGCATGATTATAAGACAAAAGGAAATTTCTTTGTAGCTGAAGCTCAGAATTACAATCCCATGGTATGTCCAGCTCTGGAAGAAGGATGTGGTGAAGTTTCCTTGTCTTGGTAAAAACCCTAAATACTGATATCAACCAGCACTTCTAAACTTCCCACAAGCCAAACCTGTTGTATCATGTTACCAGTAAACTATGGCAAGAGAAACTCCAGAGTTCAAAGTATACAAAATTGCATTATGCTTTTTTTATCAGGTTGCATGATTATCTGGTTCTTTGTGTGTACAAAACAATATTAATACCTGGTTGTTGACAACATCTACCACATCAATTTTCACCTGATGTATTCATGGAAAAAAACTAAACCATCCAATACCAGAAGGAAATACTGAGATGTACGTAGCCCTGCCTAATCTGCACTCCCGTGCCCAAATAAAAGTCCTCTCCAAGACACCTACCACTATAATTGATTCTCCCTTTTTTTCTAAGTAGATATATAACATTTTCTTCAAACATTGGGTTGGCGTTAGAGGTCCAATGGATGTACAACAAACCGGATAGGCAACACCAAGACTGTCATTCACAAGCTCCTGTGACTTCTCACAGTACCTGCACCCCTTCACCTCTGCAAACTTAGCATCTTCAGTTGCTGCCACTCATTTGCAAGAATTCAAAGCTGGGGGCTTGACATTGTGACCACCTCCTTTCTAGAAGTACACATATTCTAGCTGGAGGACTGTCAAGGCAGTGGCCAAAGATGGTGGCAAAAACATACTCCACTCAGGGCTCTGCAGATCCTAGGCTCCACACTTTGCATCAGTGATTCACACAGTAGGCAGACACTTATGGGTTGCAAGCCACTTAGTCACCTGACCACTAGCTATGGATTTTGATGCTACTTTGAAAAATACACAGCATCAATTAATCCATCAGTCTCGAGTGCTTTATAGATATTGAGAGAGGAATGGACTGCTCAAACAAATGAGGAAAAAAAACCCCTTATCTAAAACCCTAAGGCTAATTGCTCTACAGGAGTGCGTCTAAAGCAAGCTTGTCTTACAATACAACAACCTACTGGCAAGCCTACAACATCACAGCAAACAGGGACGCGGAAGGACATTGCTGCCTGCCTATACACAAGATATTTGATGATTCTATAACCTCTTAAAGGAAGAGGAGAGGGGGACAGGGGGGTGGATTTACCTGAGTGGATCCTTTGAAAGTGGGCATGCCAGGTACTGAAGAAGGCTTGTGTTGAATGCTGCATGCTTCACAAGGATCCCTCCTCGCACCATAGCTGCATTTGCTCCAGCAACTCAATCACTCAATTCTACCCTTCTGTTTCTTCTTCTTATTCTTCTTCTTCTTCTTCTTCTTGGCACACTATGTAGGTATTCTTAAAACCCTATTTTTTGCTTTCCCTCTTTCTCTTGCAGTCTAACCCCAGACTTGAAATTTCTCTCTTGCTGCCAATGTACACGACCAAGAAGCTCAGCAAGAGTTGGTCAGAGTGAATTACAACAACACTAAAAGAAGAAGAAGGGGGAGAAAAAAAAAGAGTACAATTAATGTGCCAGAATCCGCTGTTGCCAGTCTGAGGAGGAGGAGGAGGAGATTGCAAGGTTGAAATTGTAAACAGAGATGTTAAGGTTTGTGCAGCCTTCAGCCAAAAACAAAGAATAAAAAATTGTATGCAGAACCGTCAGGGTTTTTGTATCCCTAAGGGATACAAAAATCCAGAAGCATGTGTTGAAGGCTCCAAATTCTTATTGAAATGATGATGATATATTTGCATTATTTAAAGCTCCTTGCAATTAGCATGTCTTTGCTGGTACGACGAATAAATTGTTCAATTTTGTCATGTCATTTGCATGACAAGCAACATTTCTTGAGTACTACAAGCTTTGGTCTTGAATGACAATTATCTCAAGATATCTTATTGGAACAATCATACTGATGGAAAAGTGATGGACAAACGACATATTTGAGAATCCCATGAGTGAAACCTTAGAATTAATTCATTTCAGCACTTGCCTGCAAAACCTGACCATCCCATGTATTACAACATTTAAGTACCTTGTTTACAGAAGAGAACTCCTCAAACAAATCAAAGCTCCCATCCTAACAATCTCAAGAGTTAGCACTTGCACTTGCTTCTTCGTACACTTGACTCAATCTGTTCTAGAACTTTCTTTGTATGCGGCTTCAACATTGTGATGCACTCATCAAAATTTGGAATAGGGTCATAGATGTTTAGACCTAGCATCAATTTATCAAGCTTTCGGGTGCCTTCTTGGATCCTGAAGCTGAAGTTCCCTGTTCTTCTGTCATCATCATCAGAGAGGAGAAGAAAGAAACATCATCATTTGTAGCTCACAATTATTGCCAAGCAATGGCAGCAACAGCCTCTTTCATCATCAGCAAAAGAGATGTATATCATCCTCAAATCTCGGTGATCTAACTTGACAAAGTCAAGCAAAAAAAGTGTGGTTCATGGATTCTCGAGTTTCCTCCTCACCAAGATTCAATAACAAATCCTGGTGATCCAACCAGACAAAATCAAGCAAAGAAAGTGCAGTTACTGGATTCTCAAGTTTCCTCGTCAGCGAGATTCAATTTGCTTTTCTCACTGCTAAACAAACTTTGTAATCTCTCAAACAATCAGCAAAGATTGTCTGTGAGAGTTTCTTGCTTAGCAAAGTACCAAAATGGGCCTTCTCCCCAGGGCCTCCCATAATTTGAGGGAAGCGGCCCCAAGGGCATAGTCATGATCGTATAGGGGAAGTCCTCTCCCCAAGAACTTACTGGAATGAGGTTGCTCCTACAAGGGCGGTAGCCTGAGCAAGGGGGCCAAACTCTAGGAAGTCCCCTGGGCTGAGAACTTCCCCAGCCAAAAACCATGGAATTTATTCTTGGAATTTGGACCTTCTGGAGTTCCCAAGGATCTTACAATGCTCACAACGGTATATCAAGATGCTTTTCCAGACCAATCTAATTCTCTTGCACTATAGGTTCCCAAGTAAAGGAAACCCCAAAAAAACCACTTCTTAATACTTGATTTCCTAGTTCAACTACCATAAGTAGTAAAATGAATGTGAGAATGGCAGGTGGCTTTGCTAGGGGTCAAACTTAAAAAATACCCATTCCCCATAGTCAACAAACCGACAGAACGCGAAGAACGGACAGAGGCCCACATCTTCATCCACAACCAACTTCTGCCTGCAAGCATACACTACACTGCTGCAAGTAGCTTGGTGAATTAACTGCAGATAATCAATGGTCACTGGAGCATGAAGAAATATAGCCTAAATTTATGTGGCAGTTCACTCCAAGAAATAAACATTGTGAGCCAGAAGCTTGTGATACAAAAGAAGAAACTTGAGTGATAGCATGTCCAAGAGGAGCAAACACCCAGCTGTTCAATACTGAGGACCATACCAAAGCACAAAAAACTTGAGAGTGCATCTCAGAATCAAGTGGCATGCCAATGTTGAGACTATTATCTCAAGAATGCAGCTACCAAACTCTCAACAGTCTTCACATCAGAGGTTCGACAGTGGTTATCCATCCTTATCTCTCCAGTCCATACCAGAGGCTGTCTGGGTGAGCTACTTTATACACAATCAGGCACCCAGACTTGTGATTTTGGAGCAATAGGGGAAAATTTTAACGAGGTAAAAATACTACGCAAGGCAATGTATCCTTTACCTTCACTTGAAAACTAAATGCCAACAATCTCCCCTCATTGGCCAATCTATTCACAAATGAATGGTGCACACAAATATGTCAATGACCACAGAAAGAAACTTCAGAACGACTAAACAGATGGTCTTGATTTCCCTTGGAGAATTCCTTCAATGTGACAGGACTTCTTTTCCATCCAGATCATGAGCATAGAACTGCAAGTGGTTGACCTTAAACAGGTGGAGGGTAGAGCTTGGCTTGTTGCCGTACACGCCGCTTGTACTCATCTGGGTCCTGCATTTGTCAGTAAGGCAACCTTTCAGCAGCAGTTACAAGAGAGCTGATCAGAAAACAAAGGAAACTGTTGATCTGCCACAAATGTTGGTTTACTGACATAGGGCTAAGACAATTGACTTGACAAAGTGATGCACCATTCAGCACTCTAATAGACTGTACCGAAGTTACAGTTCTGGAGCCTTACACATACAATCTGCTGGTCTTTGGTGCATTGATGAGAAAGAAATTGGTTCTCTGTAAAGAATACATGCTAGAGAAGGACTATCATGCATGTTATGAGGTTCAACACCAACATCCCAATATAGGTAAATCTGCAACCTGAATAAACAACTGGTATGCTTCAGTTTGTGCTGGGTCAGCTGGATTTGGAGCATCAAGCAGCTCCTGAATGCCCACCAGAATTTGCTTCACAGTTATGGCTGGTCTCCAACCCTAAGTATTCACATATCAGTACATGTTGTCAAGCACAGAGCACATCTTGTGCATCGGATATCATCAGGAAATGTACAACTGGCTTGTGTGTTGGATATCTTAGGGAAATGCACTGATGCTGAAAATGCTAACACATGAGGCAGATTAGAAAGATGGATGAACAGAAATCAGGTAATTTGAAGTTGATCAAATTCATTGTTTAAGGTGATCAGTTCTCAACAATATGTGACCAAAGAAATATCAGTAAGACACAGCTGACTTGAAGAAAAAAGAACACAATGGAGGGTTAGAAGGGCATACAGAGTCTTCGTTGAGAATGGAGAGGCAAACAGTGCCTGAAGGATAAACATTAGGGTGAAAAAAGCTTGCTGGGAATTTGCACTTGGGTGGTTTACTGGGATAGTCCTCACTGAAATGAATGGTAATTGGATAATAGCCGCCTTCCCAATCAGTCTGCACAAATCCACTTCTACTTTCAAAAAAAATTTCAAATAGCCACCAGATCCAACATGCATTCATAGGGTTAACAAACTACTACTCCCCTACAAACTCTGGTATTATAGCCTTGGATTGCTGACAGAAATGTATGCAAACAGTTCTGTGATTGACACAAGTCTTCTCTGAGCAGCAATTCTTTGCACCCATTGACAACTTTTAAGCCATGATTGTAGTTACAAGAGGTTTGTAAGTTAATGCATGCATAGGATTGCAGGGAGAACTACAAAATGATACTTCCAAGGCAACCAGTATATCAGTTCCACTGCTGGAAATGGGATGCCTAGTAGCAGTTTCACCATGTATGCAGCTCCACAACTACTGGACACTGATTACAGGCGATAGCCAGCCCCTAGACAAGGGTTACCTAGTACATAACCTCCATCCTAAATGGAAGTGGCTAGCTGCCATCACCTCACACAGACTTCATCAGCCTCTGATTGTGGGTGCACCAAATGTACAACAATCTGCTCTAAAAATTTTGGGCAGATTATCATAACAAAATCTGTGACCTGAGTTTTGGTCCCAATTTTGATAAGCAATAGAAAGACTCAATCATAGCTAGCAATCAAGAGACACAAAGGAGATTTCATGGCAGATGCAAATTTTTTTCCCCCTATTTTTTTCTTTTGCAAACTGACTGTATAAACTTCACAGCTATTCTCTGTTGAACACATACTGGGATAGCACACAAAATTCAAGATCAGATTCAAGCATACCCCAGCTTTTCCAGGCAGAGTGCACTGCCAGACCATTAAATTCAGAGCCCCATCCGCACCTGACTCTGGCCTTGCCACAAACCCCTGCATAATACATTCCACAATCAGCACTTGACCACCAGCACAAAATCTGAATAATGGAACATATGAGCAACATGAGCAAACATTCTGCAAAAAGCAAATATGGGAGTACACATGTTGCAGGTCTGAAAATGCATACAATAAGCCCCATTCTAATCTATTCCAAATCCTATCCTCTTCTCTGCATATCACATCGCAGTGGACTCAGTGGACTTATGGTAATCTGTAATCTCCAAGGATGCAGCTACAGCCACCCTTCTGTTGCTGAGTTGCCTTCAGACCAGACCCGACCTTCTTATAACCCGGTCCCGTCAACACGACCGACAAACTGGTGGCAAAATGTCAAGCGGAGTTCAAAAATTTAACCGCTAAAGCACTAAGCTCTTTCATAGATATAAAAACTGAAAAAACCGAAAAAAAACGTTAAAGCGAAGTCAACTAACCAGGCACACCACCATCAGCACGAGACTACTAACAACTCTAAATTACAACTAAAACGGAAGAAAGCCGTCAAACGCACAAAAGACTGGAAACAAAATTCAGTTTATTACGTTGACTCTCTTCATTTACCTTAACACACAAAAAACCCCGCAAAAAAGAAAAGAAAAGAAACAAAAACAAAAACAAAAACAAAGCTGGGATGCTAAAACACCCGTCATTCAGCCATGGAGGCGAAACCCCAGAGGCAGGCAAAATGCGCATTCCCAACCAGAAACGCAAAAAGGAAAGAAAGAAAGGGGGAAAAAAAAACAGAGTTCAAGAACAGGGAAGAGAACACAATATGTACATGCGGATGATTCTTGCGCCACGCTTTGCGTTCCTCGGCCAAACGTCCTCGTGCAATACCGCCCGACATCGCCACTCTCTCTCTCTCTCTCTCCCTATCGTCTTGCGCTCTTCACCCGCTCAGCAAAAGCACACACCAAACTCCCGCGGCCGAGTTCCCACGCGAGCGCTGCGCCTCATACCCTAAAATCCAGATCCCAATTCTATGTCCCGAAAATTCCAACCAATTGGGGAGATCTGCCTGCCATTTTGACACCCCGGACAATACCAGAACTCCAGGTCCCAATTCGAGGTCCCGAATTTTTCAACCAACTGGGGAGAGTTGCCCGCCATTTTGACACCCGGGACGATAATACCCGAACTCCAGGTCCCAATTCGAGGTCCCGAAATTTTCAACCAACTGGGGAGAGTTGCCCGCCATTTTGACACCCGGGACAATAATACCCGAACTCCAGGTCCCAATTCGATATTCCGAAAATTTGAACCAATTAGGGAGAGTTGCCCGCCATTTTGACACCCCGGACATTACAAGAACTCCAGGTCCCAATTCGATGTCCCGACAATTCCAACCAACTGGGTGGAGTTGCCCGCCACTTTGGAACCCCGGACGATACCAGAACTCCAGGTCCCAATGCCTCCTAGTCTTAATGAGCGTTTTCTTTTGGGACAAATTTTGACATTTTATTTCACAAAATAATTGGATTTTTTCTTGGAAAATTTTGTATTTTTTCAGTGTAAATTCAACTATATATTTAATGGGAAATTTTTCCAGATTTTCAATATCACAAAATTGAGGGAAAAAAAGCCGTGTATTTTTCCTGGTGCAAAAATTTCACCAAAATGTGGGAAATAAATATGAAAGGGGGAATATTATATCGCAATACTCTTGTTTCTTTAAAAACAATTGCCAAATTTCAACCAAAATATTTATTTATTTATTTATTTTTAATTTTTTTTCCAAATTTGGACTCTGCTTTTAGTTTGGTAACATTTTGTAATTAGATTTTTTATTATTTAGATAGGTTCAAAAAACTTGTCACCATTTAATGTTAAATCCTACTTGGAATGCTAACCAAGGTGACATCAACAAATTGAAAACCATATCACTACTCTTGATTGAGTAATTTGGAATATCAAATTAATATTACATTATTGTCATCATTATCAAATTATTGATAATTTATTGCATAAATTTGGGGGACAAAGAATATCTATATGTAAACTTGATTTCACAAAGTGAAAAAAAATATATATATATGCATTTAAACTCAAATTCACAAATTGAAAAAGAAAAAATCATTGTTTTGAATATGTTGTGTTTTGTGAGTGTGTGTAAACTTCATATCAACATTTTTTTAATTAGTGATTTTTAACCCTTCATGTTGAGCTAGGCACTATTGAATCATTGCCCTAAATGATGGCACAAATGGCCTTCTTTGCCATTGCCCATCACCATCTTCAATGCAAGTTGCCATCTCCACCATTGGATGGGAGAAATTTAACCTTCTCCCATCCCAACCCTTGATTACATAAGCCACCACCTTCCTTGTCATGCTTTGTGATTCACCATCTTCTCCCTCTTTAAGCTCCTCCTCGCCACTCCTTGAAGCCTTTTTCAAATCTTTTATTGTTCACTTAACTATTGCATCTACATGTTGCATAAATGCTTAGTACAATAATGAACCCTAAAAGTTCACAAATTACAACACCATGTTAGGGGTTCAAGTTTTTGTGTGTGAGGTGAATACACTTGAAGTCTTCAGGATTCTACAAGACAAAATCCCAATGTTGATTTGTGAAGGTTTAAGGTTTACGATGTGTGCACAAATTGAACATTCAAGATAGAGGTTGTCCTCAAGGTTCAAAGATTCATTAAAATATGTATTTATGGATTTTAAAAATGGTGTCTATAAATTTTGGAATTCAGTGTTGGAGCTTGTAAATCGTAATGGGGTACAAAATTCGTGATTCTTATGTTGCAATCACAATGGAGCTTGTTGCTTGGGCTCAACAAGAGGTTGTGTCTTTGCATCTCCTATTTTTTAGTTCGAAATTTGAATTCGTGTTTCCCTAAAGGTTACAACTTGTAGGTTTGTTTCAATGCCCATCTTGAACCCTTGAGCCCTCAAGTTTTCTATGTTTCCTCTTTAGTTCTTGCAAGCTACAACTTGGGAACTTGTGATCATTGTTGTGTTTGCAAGTTGTGATCATGCTTGTGATGGTTTTTTGTTTTCGTGCTTGTGTTTTATTTCTACTACTATGGTGTTACTTGTCCTACCTTCGAACTTCCAATGTAAGTGTATCTTTGGATCATTTGTTCATTTACATGTTGCAACATCTAGCTATAGTTCTGCATAATAAAGAATTTTAAAGCTACACCTCTTAAACCTACATTTGAGCCATCCCAACAAGAAAATCTATGAAGAAAAAGCTTTATGAAACTAACATGAATTTTCAAAACATTTGGGTTGTCAAACTACCTTGGGCCAAATTTGTGGTAGGTTCAAATTGCAAGGTTTCATGTGTGAAATGAAAGGTTTGTAACCACATTGAAAGATGTAATAAGCTACCTATTGTGCCTTAAGCTTGATGAGTTATACACAAAAAAAAATTCAATTTTTTCATGTTGCTTCAAAAGTGGCAATCAACCACAAGACAAATAACGAATAGAAAATTTAGGAGTCCTATTACATGTTGGTGAACCACTAGAACCTATTAGTTAAATATGGTAATCTCAAAAAAAGAAAGCTATAAATTTGTTCAAATTTTTTTTAAAAATTAACTTCATAATTTTTTTCCTTTAAATGTGCTAATTTTTTTGAAAATTTTCCAAAAAGTTCCCTTGATTATGTTATTATGGAATTTTTTTAGCAAAATGGAAAAAATTTGCCACAATAAAAATCATTAGTTGTACAAGCACTATGGCAGGAATAAAGTAAGTTATTGGTAGATACCCCCGGTTGGCCTAAAAGGATGATTTATTTTGAAAGTAACAACCAACACCAAAAAAAAGAAAAGTTGTTTGCTTCCCAATTTCAAGTAATGTCAAATGGATGCCTTCCAACATGCATGTGTCAGAAATGGAAGGAGAAGAAAAATTGTAAGAGAACCCATTTTGCATGTTACTTTCATGTTTTGAATCAAGGTCAACCAATTATAGAATATGAAAACATGAAGGATTTGTTTACATTTCTAAAGTTCAAGCACAACCCCAAAAAACATTGGAGTGATGTGTTTGGGTTGGTTCGATAATTATGATTTTGTGTGACATTGTGATGGGCAAAATGAAAGAGGTTTTAAATGTTGTTGGGTTCATTTCCATATTTGTTCACAATTGACAATGACAACAAGGTGGGAAACCATGCATTTGTATTTGAGAATTGGAAACAAATGCCCATTCTACTCACCTTTGAAAATGTGACAACATGTGCTACTACAACAAATTTAACCTAAGTGTTATTGTGTGTAGTTTTAATTTCTAATAATATGGATGTCCAAGTGGTGGGCTAGAAGTTGGTGTCATTTGGGATTAATGGAAGGTTTGTTTTTATTGGTGTGTGCATTGGAGTCACCGCTCAAATCAAACTTGATGTGACCCTTTTTTTTGTGCATGTCCATTGTGCACATTAAACTGACTTAGATATGAAAATTTTATCTACCTAATCATTGGTTGACAACATTGAAAAGTTAATTGTTAAAGTATATTTTCATTTTTCTCAATCTAGGAAAAAAACTCTCAAGTTTGAGAGGTTTGCTACTTTCTTGGATGTGAAGGCATTGAAGATCCTTTGTAATATGAAAACATGTGGATTATCAATGTTCTTTCTTGCTAAGTGGCTATTGGTAGAATACAAGCCATTCATTGTAACAAATGTGGACAAATCCACTCGCATGTGATGTAACTAAGGCCATCATCCACTAAACCCACACTTGAGAAACAATGTGATATGTGATGTTATGTTGGATGGCATGGCCTTGACAACCAATTTCATTCATTCATTCAAAACAATAAAAATCAATTTCCATAGAGATTATAGAAATAGGTGAGAAAGAATGCAATCCCTTTTGTCGACTATGGTTGAGGCTTGAGGCTAGCTACATTTTGACCTTGAAGATGCTTGAATGGTTCAAGCTCGTTAAAATCTGTATGGAGAAAAATTTTAAGTTTATAAAAAATAAATGGTGTTTCTACACACTTATTTTTATGAAAACCAATGTGCATAATCAATTGAACGCAGACTTAGATTTGTGCGTGAGGATGTTTGGCTTTATTTTTTTATTTTGGATACCTTTTTGTTTGATGTTTGATGAAACCATTGTAATTAAGAAGAAATAAAAAATCCATAAAGCAACTGAGGCCTAGGTACATGGGTTTTGAACCAACTTTTGTGTTATTAATGTTTTTTTGTAACAAATTTTGATTTCTACTATTGAACATGTAATGGATGCCTTTGGGTCATGATCCTAGGACATTGAGTTCTTTCGATATTTTTGGCTTGTTAGTTGTGACAAAATTAGCCATTGTAAATCTCTTATGTGTACATGTGTGTACAACATAGGCAAGGTGATAATAGACTTGTTAATGTACATGGATTCATCATTCACATTTTTGTTTATGTGTTTGTGTTTTTAATGTGTTTTTTTTATTGTAGGTCATTTGCTTTATAATGGGCAAGGGTTCAAATCCTCATCAAATGTTCATGCATGTGTGTGATTGGGTTAGAAGTCTTTGGAATTTGTTTGAACTTTGGGTTTATGTGGGCCTTGGGGGTTTGGAATTTGTTTTATGTACAAGGCATGATGTAAATTTGTACCATGAAATTGTCAGAATGGCAAACTAATGAAACATACATAATGAATTGATTGATCACCATTAAAATTCCAAAAGAGCCACACATGTAACCTTCCCCAACCCTTTAAAAAATTATGCTTCATTATATATATGAAAGAAATAATAAATATCACCCAAATATTCTCTAGGGACTTGGTGTTTTTTATTCTTGTTTGGCAATTGACAATATATGTTATAAATGTTTGAATTTGGTGAGAAATTACATAATATCAATTTAATAAATGTCATTTATCTTTTCAGATGAATTATTGTTAGTTAATTGTTTTAAGGGGACAATGTTGTAGTTTTGGAATGTAATCAATTACTTTTGTCATGCTCAAGATAATGTCATCTACAATATGTTTTGAAGTAATATTTTGATAGATATGTAAGTTGATATTAGTAAGGGTCAGTTGTAATACCTCAAAATATCTAAGAAGTTGACATTATTTAATGTATGAACTTAGGCCACAAGTTTCAAGCAACTTGTGTGAATCTTAGGGTTGGATGTTAAAAAAATTTTGAACATATTTCATGGTTTGTTTGTGTTAAGTATTCATTGTAGGACATTAGTTTTTGATAAGGGTTTATTATTTGTTGTTAGCACACAATTTATTGTGAGTAATGTTTCAATTTTTTCTTGTTTAAGGATTTGTCCCCAAGTTGTGTATGTTTTTATGTATGTAACTTTGTTAGTTTTGATAGTGTTGGGTGTTGATATAGTAGCACACAATAAATGCCTTTTCTTTCACTTTCAACATCCATTTTCTACATGGTATCAAAGATTGGTTGCTTGTGAACAAAAAAAAAGGGTTTTGCTTAAAAGTTGTAAATGTGAATGGCAAAATAAGATCTTGTGTTTGAATGAAATGAACATTCGATTGTCCATTTAGTGTTCATGACATCATCAGTTCAATGTTTCTTGCAATAAGCTTGAAAGTCAAAACTCCACACATTGACAAGAGCTAAAATCAAAATGGAGTTTATATCATATGAAAATGATTTACATAAATTCATTTTAGACGGAACTTATTACACATGTGGTGATGTTAAAGAAAGTGAAATACAATTGTTATTACATAAGAGTCATGTGATAAGAATGATAATGTTAGTTCATAAGTACCACCTAGAAAATTAAATAAAATGAATTAGTTGCATGTCATAAATGCTTTGGTAGTTTCAACACTAATTATATTACTTTTAAAAAGTTGAAATTTTTTTCCCAATTTTTTTTTGAATATTAAAAAAATATTTTGCAATGAATCTTCATAATTAATTATGACAAACATGTGTCAAAGCTACCAAAGTAATATAATATTAAACGTAAGTCATAAAGATAATTGAAATATGTTTTCTAAAATTATTTTTTCAATCCTTTATTAATAAGTTTTAAGCATTTTCCTAAAATGGACTAGTATATGATGATGCTTCTCTCTAGTGGTTTTGGTTTCAATTATGGTCATATGGCTAGAGGCTTACATTGTGACAAGGCATGATCCTCATAGACTCTTTCCCACCTCACTTTGATCAACTTATTTTCCCCAAAATTTGCCTTCTCAATCCCTTTTTCATCTCTAGCCAAAGAACCTTTTCTAGAACCTTCCAAAAACCACACTAGCTTCACCCCTATGCAAGGTCAATGTGGATATCCTTTTTAACATTTGATGGCAACCTCATAATTTGCATGGCAAATAGATGTGTTTGACAAAAGGTTGCCCAACCATACACCATGCTTTGTTTCTAAAGAAATTTATTCAACATTCATTTCACATTACATCTCCTTTTAAAGCCACTTTAGACAAGAGTCCAAGGACCAAACCTCAAGGACCAATTTGAAGCAAATTAAACCTTGAATTGGACCCTTCTCCACATTAAAAAAACATTTTTTCTTAAGGTACAATGAATGTGTTTCAAGGCTTGGGGCACCATTTGAAGGTCCAATATAAAAAATGTTTGTTTGGCATGTGAGAGGATTATGTTAACCTTTGGTCTTTTTTCCGTTTAAAATTTTTTTTCATGGTTTTTTTAATTATCTATTTTCATGTCCATTTCGTGCACTTGGGGGCTAAAAATGCTCTCTTTTTAATAACGACCTTGCGAGGATCAACAAAACCAACCATGTTAATTATAGAATTGATCAAAAAATGAGAGAACTAGTGTGCTCCCAACAATGTCCTCAATTCATAAATATTCTCACATAATTTGAGCTACAAGGGTAAAAGAAACAATGAAAAAGAACAAAAAAACAAAGAAATGAACAACCTTGGACCCTAGTTCACACTTCAGTTCTCCAAATCATGAGCTTTCCTTTAACCTATTTCTTTGGGTCTTCCAGACCAATTGGTTTTCCCTCCAAAATGATGCCATGTAAGCTAAATCACAATGTGATTTGTCTTGGTCTTGCACCCTTGTCTAAGAACCTTGGGACCAATTTAAAGCTCAAGGCTTGATTTCATTAGACCTTGCTCCTTGGATCCTTGTCTAAAGTGGCCCTTAGTGTCGATCGTTCCATGGCTAAAGGAAAAAAAATCTCCCTTTACAACCACTTTCTTGTTTGGAAAGAAAGGAGCAAAAGCAACACAATAGAGAGAGGTTCTCTTGTTCCTTTCCTTCCAAAAATAAACATCAAAATACAAGGACCAAGTTCAAGATTGCAAAGAACTTTCTCATTCAAAAAAAAAGAGAGGAGAGTGGTCAAGGAATCCCTCATACTCTCCAAGATTTACGATCTGGTAGTAATGCCCAGTCACAAAACTAGATATGCAGCCGTTAGTCGCCATAACAAACTATCATTACAGAGATTAAAATGGTAGTTTGTGCTGACCCTTCTCACTGTAAAGCTAACCGGTGCTACATTAACAAGTCTACTCAACTCCTTAGAAGCTCTGCAGTCACTAGGATATCTTAGCATCAAACTAATATTAGATCATAGACCCAAACATTGAACAAAGCAACACAGTGGAAAACTTTACTCAACCTCCTCTTGAAAACAGTCATGTTCGCAGCCCAAATTCTTACATACCAATAGTGGTAGCTGCCCACATACTAACATGCCTTCACTCAAACCCAAAAAATTCCCTTTGTCACCTTAACAACGCCTTCATATTCTTCAAAAATCAGAAGCATGCGGAAGCATTCTTCATTGCATGTCATCCTCTGTAGACACAGGCCCACACAAACAAATGCATGGCCATCACAAGAGATGGAAATTTAATTCTGTCGCCACCACAAGCATCTAACCACCACCCATCTCAGGACTCAAACAAAAGAGGAACAATTAACATAAGAAGACTGGACAAAGCCAACCCAATGTGGGGTGGTGCTTTCCATTTGTGGCAGAATGCATTGTTCAACAAAAGACCCAGAGACTGACTAGCGCACATTGGTGTCCCAGACCAACAATAGAAACCAGACACCAAAGATTCAAAACCATAAAGTGAAACCAAAAATGCCACTGACATCAAATCAAAGATCAACAATCATCAACCCGTTGGCAGAAACTAATGGGTTGGTTTTTTCTGTTTGATATTTTTAAATTTTTGATTTCGCAGAAGTGGCAATTTTTTGCTGGAAAAAAAAACATTTAATACTGATTAATAAACATGTAAATTTCCAAGTTTTTCTCCAATAGTTTTTCAGCAAAAAACAGTGAAAATGCACAGAATTTCCATGGTGGAAAAGAAACGACGTATGCTTCCCTTAATCCACTACTCTTGCAAGAGAAGAAGATGCAATTTTAAATTAATTAGATCAACCTCAATAATAGCTGTGGTCTTCCCACACTCACTCATGATCCATGAGAAAATACCACCAAAACAAAACATTTGGAGATGCCAGATGGACCATCAAGCTAAAGCAGCTGCCATTGTCTCACGATTAGCAACTTGCTGCTTGTACATTGATCTGAAGATGGAGTACTTGGCATCATGATACTTCTTGACCCGTGGATCTTGTGACGGCTCCACCACCTGTAAAATCCAATGCAAAAGAGTTCACAAACCATGTAGAAAATGAGAACCCATGTCCTCAGCAGCAAAATTTTATCTATCATCAACCAGAGGAGTTATAGATCCATGTGCCTCACTCCACATCAGAGGAATATACCTTATGGGTTTGCTACAAAAAAGTACCTAAACCCTAAACCCTGAACCATATATAAATCCGTGTGCCTCATTCCACATTAGAGGAATATAGCTTATGGGTATGCCACCAAAACATACCTAAACCTAAACCCTGAACCCTATATAGATCTGTGTGCCTCACTCCACATGAGAGGAATATAGCTTCTGGGTATGCTTCAGAAAGCTATCTAAACCCAAAACCTTATATAAATCTGTGCGCCTTGCTCCACATTAGAGGAATATAGCTTATGGGTCTGCTACAAAAAAGCTACCTTAACCCTGAACCCTAAACCCTATATAAATCTGTGGGCCTCGCTCCACATGAGAGGAATATAGCTTACAGGTATGCTACAAAACAGGTACCTAAACCCTAAACCTGATAAGAGGTCAGAAAGGATGGTGCTCACCAAACCAGGAGCATTCAGTGCCATCATGGCTTCTCTAATACTGACAAACTTTTTTGCAGCAACAGCACCCAGCACAGCAGCACCCAATAGGACAGATTCCTTTTCCCTTGGCAATGCCACCGGACATCCTGCATTGCAGTGCATTAAAACCAAAATTCATGTCAAGCAAGAGCAGTGAAAACCTGCTTGTCATAGAAAACTTGCACTTCTATGGCCTATTCAGTCCCATTACAAATGAGAAGATGGGCATGGGTCAAAGGCATCTCATCCACAGCAATCAATATATTGCATGAAAATATACTCCAGGCAAAACATTTCCTTATTCTGTCAGCTAGCTTGTAAGAGACATACCAACAATGTTTGCATGCTCCTGAATGAAGACCTTGTTTTTGGATAAACCCCCACAGGCCAAGAGAGTGTCAATCTGCACAGAAAGTAAGTGTGCCAGAATATCACCTAGACAAGTCTACAACAAAACAAAGTTCCAAATTCATATGTTGTTCTGCACCTCCTCCACATTGTTCAGCAGTTTCAAAATTATTGAATGCTGTGAACAAACACTCTGTGTGTAGTCAAGGCAGCAGTGGTACTTTTTGCAAATTAGAAATAGCTTGCAAATCGGAACAGGTTAGGTTGTTACCTGCAGACCATGAGCATTACAATGTTCGATGATATGTCTGGTTCCATATGCAATGCTCTGCACAGCTGCCAGATACAGAAGAGCAAGGTCTTCTGCATTGGCATCTAGTGTCAGGCCACTCAAAATACCTTTGGCATGTGGGTCTGCCAAAGGTGACCTGCCATGGATGCCATAGTCTCACATTTAGTTAGTTGACAACAGCAATTGGAAATGGTACCAAAAAAAAGGTCTGAACAATCCTGTCAGAGAAAGCTTCAACAAACATGGAACGAAGGCTCAGATTACCTGTTACCATGAAAGTCGGGCAATATGTGAAGGTCCTTTGTCAAAGCACTGTAAAATGGCACTGCTGGATGTGCAGCAAGCTTCTCCACTATGCCATTGAGCACCTCATAAATTGAAACTTCTGTGAAAGCACAAAATTGTAATCATCAAACAAAGAAACTTGCAGACCCACATTTTGCAGCAAGTTTCTACAAAATGCAATTTCTGGTTTGTAATTTTGCAGTGAGCAACAACCGTGGCTACTAAACATTACAAGTCACAACAAGCAAGCAAGAAATTTGGCAAGTAATGGTGTAATCTCACTCTGAGAAGCAGCAGAGTTGGCAAGGGTTGCAGCAGCTGGATGAGTTTCCACCAAGTGATCTAAAAGTGCCCCTGTTGCACTTTGACCGCCTTCTGTAAGCCACAATTCTGGAACCATGGCTGCACACATCACCCACATGTGAAAACATCAGTCAATGCAAAATCCCGAGCTATCAGACTCTTGTTTGAACCCTCCCTCCATTTCAGCACTTGCTCTCAGCAAACGTTTCAACTCAGTACCCTGGGTCCACCCACTACTCTACTCACTCACCTGACCAGAATGGACCCCAAACACCAGGGATGAAGACCTTGTCACGGGAAACTGCCATATGGCAGGTGGAAGTTCCACACACAAGCACCATCCTCCGGCATAACGAATCAACTATCTTCCCAGTGTCGTCTGCATATGAGACAAAACGGAAATCAACCAATCAATCAATGAACCAATCCCTGTTCTAAGCAGCAGCAGACTTAGTAACACAAAACAAATTGCACTAAATTTGTAGTGGATATAATTGCTATACATTGCAAAAGCTACACTAGCACCTTGCTCCCTTGGATAGCTTTCAAGAACTCCAACTCCACCAGCATGAGCATCAATCAAGGATGTCCCAACAGGAATTCCCTCCACAAGCCCAAGCTCCTGCATGCACAGGAAAGAAGAAGCATCATGACATTGGGACAAGTATTCAATAGTGCTTGCTTTCTTTCAATTGTCATCCATGGGTGCTACTAGCAGACCTAGAGCAAGCACAACGTCATTTGTCACCATTGGCTCTCCCTCATAAGTGAGTTCTTCTTACCTGTGCAGCCAGACGAGTGAGCCCAGTACCCAGTGGATGGCCAGGAAAAGCTACACTCCGTCCTGAAATCATATGCTCCCACCCCACAACTAGTTAGCAGGTTTCAGAGCACACATTGGAGTGAAAGGATGCTGAACCTGTATATATATACATGTCATCCTATGGGCTTATGGATTGCTGCAATGTGAAAAGATCATTACCGATAGTAGCATAACCGCCCTCCACCAGGTCACCGAGGCCAATCTCTTGCCAGAAGACATCATCCCACCCACAAGCTTGCATGGCAACTGAAACTTCACTGGACATTTGCTGCAGATGTGCATGTCCCAAGTATGTCCATTTGCACACTGTTGTGCACAGGCTTCGTGTGTCATCACCAGTAGCCCTGGTGCAAACTCCCAACTATTAAATTTTCATCGTCCCCATTTACTGATTTCTGTGTTGATCACATGTAGTTCATTTCTATACTACAGCCCAGATTTAAACTCCAAATATTCTTCTACTTAGTTGTGTGTCGTTTATTGCTTTCAAGCTGCAGACCAGATGGTCAATATAATAAAACATCTGCTATATACATATCTACAAGACAAACTTAGCTATAGAATGACTCAAATATTGAAGGAGCCACAGCAGCTAAGCCACAAAAGACACACAAGAGAACTGTATATATGGAGTTTCTGTCATCACAAGACTAAACTGGCAGTAATGGAAAACAACCCAGTACTGCCAGTTGGTCTTGTGACAAGATCATGCTGGCTAGCTCAACAAACCCAAAAGAGTCTGATGGAGAAGACCAAAAAAAAGACACCCAAGAAGAAGAAGAAGAAGAAGACAAAAGCCAAACAAAATATTTATAAAAGTGGAAAAAGAAAGAAAAAAGACAAGAATAGTACCTGTAAGTAAGCCAATCGCTCAGATCCATCCAACGGAATGCAACTGCCCAAGACTCCTTCAGATTTTCCTTAACCCACAAAAGCTGCAACAACAACAGCACCACCTCATCTGTCTGTCTGTGATCAGTCAAACCAACTTGAGGCAGCCACAGAAGTACTACTACCACAGGAAGGAGTCCCGGAATCAGAAAAAGAAATGGGGAAAAACCATGTACCTTTGGGGCTTGCATTTCTGGAGATAATGCACCACCTGCAAATCGTAGGACAGGAGAGTTAAAGGAATTGATGTGCTCTGCTTGATGCACTGCCCTGTGATCCATCCACACAATCACATTGCGCCTTGCATCCCCTGTTCTTGATACTGTTACAGGCGAATCATCTGCTCCAATGGCGACTGCACACATCAAAATACCCTCCATTATTACACAAAGAATTCTTCATCAAGAGGCTCACCATGGGCACCACTCACTCAGCAATGAAGAAGAACATCAGAAGATGCTCATCATGGGCACCCCCTTGGCGATGAAGAAGAACATGAGATGCCCATGATCATGGGAACTCACTTGGCCATGAAGAAGAACATCAGATGCCTGCCATCATGGGCACTTGGTGGCAATGAAGAAAAGCATCTCGGAATGTCAAGCAGTTGCAATGCAAGAAGACCAATCAATGCCCATCCACTTTGACAGTGGCACACATTTGTAAGCAGGGTTCTTAGGTCTAGCATGTTTTCATGGGGTTGGGTTTTGTAGAATGTCTGGCTGGCATTGCAACCTGCACATTTGAAGAACCCAACTCCTCCTCCTTACAGAAGTTGCAGAAGTTAGACAACAACAAAAGAGAACACAAAGAAAAAAGAGCTTGCTTGCTAGCTCAATTTACTTACCCAGAGAGCAGGTAGCAGTAAAGCCAATGCCGGAGACATGAGTGCCATCTATGCTTGCAAGCTTGCAGACAAGCTTGACTGCAGAACAGATTGCAAGCCAGATATCTGTAGAGGATTGTTCCACAAAGCTGCCTTCTCTCCAGATCTGTATAGGACTGCTTGCTGTGGCTATGGTTTTACCCTTCTCATCAAACAACCCTGCATACAAAACATACATACATACATAGGTAAATACTACATACCAAGTTCTTCTCTACCAACAAGCTCACAATCCATCCCTCCTCAAAGCTTCACCACAAAGCAAGCATACATCCCTTGCAACCCAAGAAGGAAGAAAAAGGAAGAAGAAGTCCTCAAAATTGCATTGCAGCATTCCAACAACCGGCTGCTGCTGCTGCTGCTGCAACCCAATTCTCCCATGGGTACCTACCTGCACGAGCGCTGCCGGTTCCAACATCCACTCCTAGAAACAGGGAGCTTCCTTCTCCTCCAGCTCCTCTTCCTCTAGGGTTGATGGGTCTTCTGGCAGCCATGTGTGCGATCGATGCAAGTCGCTCCGGAACAATAGTGCTCCTAAACTGTTTGTTCCTTTGCGGGGCACGTATTTATTACGCCGCAAAAGGAGCGGGGGCAGCGCGAACACCTTATTGGGTGAGCTGAGTTTCTGTCTAAATTAGGCTGAAGAAACAAGAAGAAGAGTTGCAGAAGAACGAGAGCCGTACCCAAGAAGCTCATTGCGCACATACATTACTCTACTGGTAAGTCCTTTCTGTGGGTCTCTCCTCTCTCTGTGTTTTGTTGTCGCCATTATTGTCGCTCATGTTGCATTCTTTGTTGTTTTCTTGAGCGGAGGGACACAAATGTGGGATGATCTGATGAGAGAGAAGAGTGGGGTTTTGTGGGTTCATCGAAGAAACAAACAACATGCGGTTCCCCAAGCTCAGGACGGAGAGACGAGGGTCTCCATCATCCGTGTACTACTTGGTAGGAGGGTCTGCTCTCATAGCTCTCTTCTTGATTCTAGTGTGGGTTTATAGTGCGCCTGCCGAGATTGCAGAGCCAGCTGCTACTGCTGCAGTTGAAGAGTTCAACCAGAATGATAGAACAACAAGTTCTTCCAGCAAAACCTCCAGCTTGACCACCCAAGAAGAAGAGATTGGCAATGACAACAACAAAGGGGAGCATGAGACATTCAGGGAGGAGGATGATGCCCAGGAGGATACTGAGGTGCTGCTGCCTCCAGAACTGAGGACGGAACCAGAGCACCACATCCCTGAACAAAAGGCCGACAAGTTGCCACAGGAGGAGAAGCAGGAGGAGTTCTCAACAACACAAGAGGAAAAGGCAGACAAGCCGGTGCCAGAGCAGGATAAGGGGGGGGAGTTCTCAACAACCCAAGAGGAAAACAGTGACATGCTGGTGTCAGATGCGAACACAGACAAGCTGCCAGAGGTGATCTCGACAACACAAGCAGAGCTCACAACTGAGAACAAGGAAGTAGCGACAAACAACTTTGAGACTCAGGTGACAGAATCGAAAGAAGAGAAAGCTGTTATCCAGACTGAGGAAGCAGCTGCAGCAGCAGCCAAGGATTCAACAGAATCAGAAAAGTCTGATTCACAGGAAGAACAACAAGGGTCAGTGGCAGCACAAGAGGGCAAAGAATCAGCAGCAGCAGGAGATGATGTTGTTGTGCATGAGAAGTGGAAGCTTTGTGCATGGAATGGTTCACAAGACTATATCCCCTGCCTTGACAACACAAAGGCAATCAAGGCACTTCGCACTACAAAGCACTTTGAGCACCGGGAGCGACATTGTCCTTTGCCAGAAGAGCTACCCAAATGCCTGGTCCCTCTGCCAGATGGGTACACTCAACCTATCCGCTGGAACTTAAGCAGAGATGAGGTGCATCTTCTTCTTTCCGCTCTGACCCCCCTCCTCCTCTCCCCATCTCACAATGGTTCTACTGTCATGAAGGTAGAATTCTAGGGCTTGCGATGTTCTGAATGAAGGTAGAATTCTATGAAGGTTGACATGAATAATGAACTTGGGTGGTTGATGAAATTGCAGATATGGCTGCACAATGTGCCACACATGGGGCTAGTTTCGTACAAAAAAGATCAGAACTGGGTGAGGCAGGCAGGAGACAAGCTTCTGTTTCCCGGTGGTGGCACTCAGTTCAAGACTGGTGCAGGCCATTACATTGATTTCATTCAGGAGGTGAGGATCCCTTCTTCTTCCTCCTGCCATCATTCTTCTTCTTATGCAGTCCGTCCTTTGTTTCTCCATCAAGTCCTTCAATCCCAGATCCAGTCAGTAAACTCCTTGCTTGATTCTCGCTTTGCCATTGATTGATTGCATGTGGTGCAATTATTATTCCCTGAATGCCACCAGCTGGTGCCCAGCATAGCATGGGGCAAACATACACGTGTCGTGCTGGATGTTGGCTGTGGAGTGGCAAGCTTCGGGGGCTACCTCTTTGACAAGGATGTGATCACAATGTCATTTGCGCCAAAAGATGAGCATGAGGCGCAAGTGCAACTCGCATTGGAGCGAGGCATTCCAGCTTTCTCAGCAGCCATGGGCACACAGCGTCTGGTGTTCCCAAGCAATGTGTTTGACACCATACATTGTGCTCGTTGTCGTGTTGCTTGGCATGGTGATGGTAATTGTTCTCTTTCCCCTGAGTCCTTGTACTACTTACAATTACGCAAGTTATTATCATGTCTGGAGCTTTGCACCCTTCTATTTCATGAGACAGAGAACTAGAATGTTGCCAGAATGGAGTTCATCATCTTTTCAGAAGTGCCAAGTGCCTCTATTGATAGTGGACATTGATTGCTGCTGCATTGTTGGGCAGGTGGCATTCTTCTTGTGGAGCTGAACCGGGTGCTGCGGCCAGGAGGTGTCTTTATTTGGTCTGCAACACCTGTGTACAAAACTTCTGATGAGGACAGGCAAATATGGACAGGTACCTCTGGCCTCATAGTTTTCAAACCACTACTGTTAGGAGTGAAAATTCGATTACGCCGTAGCTTTTATGTCTCTGGAGTGGTGATTGATAGATCCTTCCTCTTCTGACTACCAATGCTTTCTCTTTTTGGCAGCTAAAGAAGATGTCAGTGGTCCAGAAAAAACAGATTTGGCAAAAATAGAAGGAAAGCCTCACATGCACTGAATGTTCAATTTTTTTGTCAGATACGGTGGCAATAACAGAGAAGCTGTGCTGGAGTCTTCTGGAGAAGGGAAAGGATCCAGAAACTGGAGTTGGTGTTGCTGTTTTCCAGAAACCCACAAACAATGAATGCTATGATCTTCGTGAGGGTTTGGAGCCTCCATACTGCGAGGAGGGTGACAAGCCTGATGCTGCCTGGTGAGTTCTCTCCTGAAATGCTCGTGACCAACCACCCTCAGAAATATGATCAAGATCTCACTTAGCATCAATTGAAGCTCAATTTAATTGCTCCTTTATAGAGGTCTGCCCAGATTCTGTCAAAGTTTGATCTTCAAAGGCGAAGGAAAGTCCCTATTGTTATTGAAGCTTGTTTTTTTGATTGCTTCATTCTATGTACCCGTTGCAGGTACGTGCGCATGAAGGTGTGCATCCACAAAATCCCTATTGGTGAAGGTTCCAGCTCTGAATGGCCAGTGGACTGGCCATTGCGAGTGGATACTCCACCTCTCTCGCTGAGTAACTCCAGCAAAGGAATTTACGGTAAGCCAGCTGTAGAAGACTACGAGTTTGATACTGATCATTGGAAGCATGTGATTCAGAAGTCATACCTTGAAGGTGTGGGTGTGGACTGGAGTACTGTTCGTAATGTCATGGACATGAAGGCTGGCTATGGCGGGTAAAATAATACTACTCTGCCATTGTTTTTTGCACTCTGCATCTATCTTCCTTGCTCTTGATTTTCAAATCAGTGAGAAATTGTTGGCTCAGCCTTAAGGACAATACTCACTGATAGTGCAGCTGGGTTTCTCAAAAACACCTTTGATCTATAGGGGGTGAGAGCAGTGCCATGAGTGAGTGAGAGAGAGAGAGATGGAGTCTCATATGATGAGTTTTCTGGTGATGGGTATGAATGCAGATTTGCAGCTGCACTCATAATGCAGCAATTGTGGGTAATGAACATTGTGCCAGTAAATGAGCCCGACACATTGCCCATCATCTTTGATCGTGGGTTGATAGGAATGTACCACGATTGGTGTGAACCCCATAGCACGTACCCACGTTCTTATGATCTCATGCATGCTGATCACCTCTTCAGCACCCTCAAGTACGTTGCATTATTATGCAATTGTGATCATATCCTTCACCTTTCACCCAAAACTTGATTTTTTGTGGCTTGTTGATTACTTTCTTTCTGATGCAATTTCTCATGTACTGACAATGTAGAAATTGATGATGTAAGTCTGTATCAACTTTTTGTCTTTCACAAACCTTTTTGACACTCCCCATCTTTTCATGCAGGTGTAACCTTGAGAATCTGGTATTGGAGATGGACCGCATCTTACGTCCTGAGGGGTGGGCAATTTTCCGTGACAAAGTGGAGACACTGAGCACAGTACAAGAGACATTACGATCATTACACTGGGAAGTGAGACTCTCATACGAACAGCAAAATGAACAGTTACTAGTAGCCCAAAAGACATTCTGGCGGCCCGAAAAAACCTCATGAAAAAAAAATTGGTTTGCATTATGATATAAATTAATAATAGAAAATACGACATGAAGAGGCAGAAGTTGGAATGTTTTCATCTATCAGTGCTGCTTAACAAAAGCAACACAAAGAGTTAGAAATCACAGTCTACGACATGGGACTAAGTTATTTGCCAGGCTAGAAGTAGAAGGTTACTACTTAGGTGCCTGAACATTAATGAACTAGAATCAAGTGACCTTTTGCTTGAGTGGCAAAAACCCTCAGATTTATCAACTATTAATGTAAAGGGTAGTTGCAGAGGGCTGGTTCAAAGTTCCTGCCAATTTTGAGATGCTTCTAAGGTTCTTGGTGATTATTGAGTTTTTTCAAGCTTCTGTAATCTGCACTTTTCCCACATTACTTGCCACGCAAGCCACTTGAGTTTAGGGTTTAAAGGTTGTATTCTATATGATGACCCTAAAAACCCTGTCATATTTTGGCTTAAGTGTGTACTTTGAATTAATGGCAACCATGATGTATTCCAAATGTAACATACAAGTTCCATGTTACAACTTCACGCTTATACTATGTGATATTAATACTTATGCTTAGATGAAACACTATGGAATAAACTTTGATTTGTACGCATCATGACTTCCTTAACAATATGACAAAATCACTAGCAACAATCAGAAGTTGTATTCCTGTCCATAAAAGGATTCTCAGGCCCCTGGAAGTTTTTTTCCACATTTTCAAATATTTTCTTTTATTTTTCTTTTCTCTTTTCTTCCTCTATTCCATTTGTGAAATCTCTTTACAAACCGGACTTTCACATATTTCCTTTTGATAGTTCATGATAAACAATTTTATGCACAGATTTGGTGGAAGAAATGGCACACAAGAAGTAGCACCAGGAGTCCCTTGGCCTGGGCAGGCTGCAGATGACTTCAGAAGTAGTGCAAAAAAAGAAAGGTTGCCACAAAAAAGAAACAACAGCCAGAAATCCGGGAGCAGAAACTCCACAGGATGCAAAGCAATTGCATCTTCCATGCCAAAACCAAAAACAAGATGCACAAGTGTTAAAGCAGAAACCACAATAATGTTGACACAGAGAGGCACAGAAAACCTCTACAAAACGAGAAAGAAGGAATTTCAGGAAAATGAAAAAACTGGAGTGTGAGAAGCATCGAAGTAGAAAACACCACAACGCTGAATCAGAGACTCGTAGAAAAGCCTCTGCAATGAAAAGGAAGCAAGCACAAGAACAAAATTGGAGGCACAAGAACTGCATCGAAGCAGAAACCACAAAGACAGGAATGCAGACACAAATGATCTACAAGTACTGATGCATAGAGATGCACAAAAGCAAAGAGAAGGAATTATGAAAGCATGACAAGACTTAAAGCAGATAAAGAAAAAGAAGCAGACAGATAATGTAAAAAAATCTGCCATTTCTTTATGGCAGGTGGTTCATAAAATTGGTGATTTTTTTCTTAATGAACAGCTAGAATTTATTTTTATCTTATGGAACAATTTCACCATGCACAAATACAATCAACAAATGTCATATCAACATTGTTATGAGAAATAAGATTCACAATAACAATGAACCATGCAAGATTGGCAATAATGAAAATGAAACACTGCGAAAAAAGACCGGACCTTCTTCTGCCAAAAAGACCAAGTGACCAACCAAAATTTACTTGAAGGCAAAAGAAAACCCTGAGATTGCACTAGTATTTCATAATACCACATTTGCCCTTACCTATACTTGAAACAGAAATCTCATCAGGCTAAGGATTTTGCAAGAACAGAGACTTACTAAAAAAAACAAGCTTTCTGAGGTGTAAACCTAAGAAGTGCAGTCCATAATAGTACTCAATATCTCCATCAGTTGCCTTTAAGGCAGTCACAGCCTTGGCATGGGTTTCACCTGCTTGGGTAGATCTAAGAAGTGAGGTCCATAATAGCACTCACAATATCTCCATCGGTTGCCTTTAGGGCATTCACAGCCTTGGCACGGGTTACACCTGCTTGGGTCATAACAAGCTCAATATCCTTGGGCTCCACACCAGTTTCATCCACATCCTCATCTTCCACCTCAATAGACGGTGAGGGCTCTGACTTGATTTCAGCTCGGCCAAAATCTGGTGCCTTTGTGAATTGCTCTGCTGCTTGGGACTGAAGCTGGGAACTCAAGTCCTCAATCTTTGCTTCTCCAAAAATTATGTGTGTATCAGAAGCTGGGCTCGTGAAGACATCAGGTTTTGAAATAACAAAGAGAATCTGCACCACCACAATTTTACAAAACAATTATTTCCCAAAGCACATTTCTTGCTACTGCCAAGAAAGAAATGGAAAATCAACCCAGGAAGTTGAGATACATGAGAGGCAACACTAGGGGAAAGAATTGCACCTCAATACACTCCACCAGAATCAGTGTAACGATGCATCAAGAGTGAGTAAGAAGACATGATACATATAGAGAGTCATCATAACTTGGAAAGTACAACCATGAACACAAGACAGAGAAATGTGTAAAAAAAAACAGTAGTCCAAGGCCATGCACTAATAGAAATTGGACAATTCAACAAATACCAAAGTACCTACTGACTACATGACAGCCTACACCACATAGGAAAGACCTGCTCACATTCTTGCTCTTCTTGATTGTGACCCTGATGACACCAGTGACAGGCTTCATACCCAGCTTTTGCATGGCCTTCCGGCTCTTCTTCTCACTACGGCTTTGCTTTGCCTTTCCATTCAAGGCAACACCATCTTCAACCATAGAACCAGCCACTAGATGTTCAGTATTATCAGCATTCAATACATACTGTACAGAGCAAAATGGCAAGAATAAGAGAGACAGACAGACAGACAGACAGACAGTACATTGCTGATATAAATTGACAAATATATCCAGGGATTCAGAGTGTCAATTACCTTCGCCTTGAGCCTCCTCCAAAGCATCATCATCCTCGTCCTCGTCAATATCATCATCGTCATCATCTTTTGCATCTTCTATGATGGGATCATCTGACTGAACATCCACAGTATAAGTACTGACAAGCTGTGGGCAAAAAGATTCAGAACAAAATTGACATAACGCCGACAAAACCTCATTACAAAATCTTAAGAAAGCGAAGATGGAGCTATGCGCCTTGCACCTTAAACCGCACAACACGAGAAAAAAATAAAATTAAAAACCCCCTCAGCAACTGTACTACCATCATTACATTGCTATGAGACATCATCATCCTTAGACTAGAAATCAAGGAGTTAGTTTCCTGAGGGAGGAGGAAAACAAAAAAAACAAAAAAGGGAGATACATACGTGAAGCTTCGATTGCTCGAGCTCGGCGGCAAGGTCAGCTTCTGTGTATGCCGTCATGATGGAGACGGAAGGAAGTCCAAGGACCACAAAGCACGCCAACCACAACGACAACAGTTAGCGGCGGCCAAAGATGAACTCCCACAGGAAACAGCGACGAGAAAGCAGCGAGAGATTCGGACAAGGACGCAGAGCCCCAAACCCTAACCCTAATCTCTGACCTAATTGCGCACAACAAGAATAGGACGTTCATGACCGTCGATTTGGCTTATTGCCGATTGGCTCATCGTGGTCGTGGGATGGCATCACGAGTCAGGGTGGTGGTTTT